>Ga0224508_10003733_pt1 | contig 12572 bp, 10 predicted proteins | sample SF_Jan12_sed_USG_4_FD_170157 | JGI IMG/M metagenome (GOLD analysis project Ga0224508, IMG submission 170157) | Sediment microbial communities from San Francisco Bay, California, United States - SF_Jan12_sed_USGS_21 | ecosystem: Environmental > Aquatic > Marine > Sediment | place: USA...
TGTACCGAATGCTGTTTACGGGCAGCCCGACAATCGCTGCCTGCAGCTCGCCGCGGGCCAGCACGTTCAAATGACGGGCGCCCAGGGTTCCGACAATCAACAGTAGCCCCAGTAACACCAGGCAGCGCGCCGGATCGTAAGCGAAACTGAGATCGCCCATTAGCCAGAACAACATGCCGCGCAGATTCTGGTCCGGTGCCAATGCGAGCAGCAGCGTTGTGGCCGCACTGAATCCCGCTGCGAGTACGACGCCGGTCAGTAGCAGCCGCGCCGGGGCCCAACTGCCCGCACCCTGCGCAATCGAAAAGACCAGCAGCGTCGCGGCCATTGCGCCGCCGAAGGCCGACAAGTCGACGACGGTACTGCCGAAGCCGAACACCATGGCCAGGAGGGCCGCTACGGCAGCGCCACCAGAGCTGCCGAGAATGTATGGCTCGGCCAACGGGTTCCTCAACAACACCTGCATCAGGACGCCGGCGACGGCCAGCAGACCACCGACGGCAAACGCGGTAAGCGCGCGCGGCAACCGCAATTCCAGCACCAGGGAGCGAGCGCTGTCGGTGCCGCCGCCGCGCAGAATATCGAGAACTTCTGTCGCACGGATCGTGGCGCTGCCCGACGCCAGCGCGACCAGAAATGCGGCGGCGACGAGAGACAGCAAACACGCAAAAAGCGCGCCATTGCGGCCTTTAAACAACGAATTCTCCTGGGGTAAGCGGTGACGGATAGTGTAGAGTAAACCACAGTTAAAGTTTCAGTACGGTTGCTATGAGCAACGATTGGATTGACGCCGAGGGGTTTCGCGCCAATGTCGGCATCATCCTTGCGAACGCGGACAATCGCCTGTTGCTGGGCGGTCGCGTGGGCTCCAAAGGCTGGCAGTTTCCGCAGGGAGGGATGCTCAAAGGTGAGGAGCCCGTCGATGCAATGTTTCGGGAGCTGCACGAAGAGGTCGGTCTGGAAGCAGACGACGTTGAAGTGCTGGGCGTTACCAGTGACTGGTTGCGGTACCGCTTGCCCGACCGGTTCGTGCGGCGTAACAGCCAACCCCTCTGCATCGGCCAGAAACAGCGCTGGTTCATACTGCGGCTCCGTAGTGACGAAGACCGGGTGCGGCTCGATCGTTGCGATAAGCCGGAATTTGACCGCGTCCGCTGGGTGCAGTTCTGGCGACCGGTCAACGAGGTCATCTACTTTAAGCGACGCGTCTACGCACGAGCTCTGTATGAGCTGGGGCCCTTTGTCTACCCCGACGGGGTGCCGCGCCAGCCACGATGGTGGCCGCGGCGCTGGCGTGCCGCATTCGACAAAGATATCGCGTGCATCGGCCAAATCTCGGACGAACTTGAGATTCCGTGATGTCGCGCACTTCTGTTTGCATGGGTCACCGCGTAACATAAGCTGTTCGTATTGACGATTGGACGACGGCTCGAGTGTCGAGACAGCCCCACATACAGATGCACAGTCCTCGCCGAACCTGGCTGGTTCGCGGCGTGCTGCTGAGCCTCGTCGTCGTCAGCGGCTACCTGATTTTCGAACTCGGCCGCATCAAGGCCGGCTACGATATTGTCGACGCGGCGACTCAGAGGCTGGCCTACGAGAATCGTATCGTTGAGCTCGAAGACGAAATCGTCGGGCTCAAACAGGACGTTGCGCTGCTGGAGACACATCGAGATATCGATCGCGAGGCGTACAAGGAGGTCGAAAGCAGCCTGTCGTCGCTGCAAGCGAAGATCGTCGAGCAGCAAGATGCGCTCGCTTTTTACCGCGGCATTGTCTCGCCGGCCGACGGCAAACCGGGCATTCGGGTGCAGGATTTGACGTTGACCCGCGGTGATGAGGAGCGCCATTTTAATGTTCATCTGGTGCTCGTGCAGTCGATGCTGCATGACCGCAAGGTTTCCGGAGACGTTCAGCTGACTGTGCAGGGCAGTCAGGACGGCGAGGATGCCAGTTACGAGCTGTCGCAGCTGCTGCCGGAAAATGCGGATAGCGGTTGGCCGTTTTCGTTTCGCTATTTCCAGAATTTTGACCGGCGGCTATTGCTGCCGGATGGCTTCACGCCACGCCAGGTTCGAGTCGAGGTGCGCTCGAAAACGCGCTCGATTGCGAGCATTGAAGAGAGTTTCGACTGGGTGACAGCCCAGGGTTAATCGTTTTACGCAGTCGCAGACAGGCTGCACCGGAGAACTGAATGTTCGGAAAGAAGCAACGCAGGCACACCGTCGTCGAAACGCTGGTCGGTTCCAACAGCAAGGTGCAAGGCGATATTTACTTCCGTGGCGGCTGCCACATCGATGGCACTGTCAATGGCAACGTGACAGCCGATCCGGATAGTGAGTCCGCGTTGAGTATCAGCGACATCGGTAGTGTCGATGGTGGAGTGACAGTGCCTTATGTCGTATTGAATGGCATCGTTCGTGGTGATGTTTATGCGAGTCAGCGGGTGGAACTCGGGCCGACAGCGCGGGTCATAGGCAACCTGTATTACAATCTCATCGAAATGGCGATAGGCGCGGAAATCAACGGCAAGCTTGTTCACCAGCCCGAAGGTCAGGTACCTTTGTTGGAACAGACCATACGCATCGACAAAGCGGCCAATGCCAGCGAAGCGTAAACAGACAGGAAGAATTTGATCATGGCGACACCCGAATCATTTGCACAGCAGCCCCCGCCCAGCGTCATTTTTACAGATGCCGCCGCGCAGAAAGTCGGCGAATTGATTGCTGAGGAAGAGAATTCCGATCTCAAGCTGCGAGTCTTCATTTCGGGTGGAGGCTGCTCGGGTTTTCAATACGGTTTTACGTTTGACGAGGACATCGAAGACGGCGACAGTCAGGTCGAAAATCAGGGCGTGACCCTGTTGATCGACCCGATGAGCGTGCAGTATCTGATGGGCGCTGAAATCGACTACAAGGAAGACCTGCAGGGAGCGCAGTTCATCATCCGGAATCCGAATGCACAAACCACCTGCGGCTGCGGATCCTCCTTCACCGTCTGATTCGCCCCAGCACACAGTTATCGCTGCCGTCGATCTCGGCTCCAACAGCTTTCATATGATCGTCGGCGAGCTGCGCCACGGCCAGCTCGCAATCCTTGATCGAATTCGAGAAACCGTGCGGCTCGCGGAAGGCCTGTCATCGGGCGGCGATATCTCAGCAAACGCCCGGGCGAGGGCGCTCGATTGTTTGTCGCGATTCGGCGAACGCCTGCGTGATATGCATGCCAGCAGTGTCCGCGCGGCCGGCACCAGCACCATCCGCCGCGCGCGCGAAGACTCCACTTTCATGGCGGAAGCCGAGGCCGCGCTGGGCCACCCGATCGAAATCATTTCCGGCATCGAGGAGGCACGCCTTATCTACAACGGCGTGACGCACAGCTTGCCCCCGGCCGACGGATTGCGCCTCGTCATGGATATCGGCGGCGGCAGCACAGAGCTCATTCTTGGCCAGGCTGCCCAGCCAAAAGCGCTGGAAAGCCTGCACATGGGCTGCGTCTCGATGACCGAACGTTTCTTTGCAGATGGCCGGCTTACTCGAAAGGCTTTCGAGAAGGCCAGGATCGCCGCGCGCCTGGAACTGCGCCCCGTCAAGGCTTTCTTCCGGGGTGCCACCAAAGTTGAATCGATTGGCACATCCGGCACCATTCGTTCGACCGAGGCCGTGGCGATTGCCCTGGGCCTGTGCGAGTCTGGCGTAACGTCCGCGGTCATTGAAAAACTGATTGACCGGGTGCTCGAATTTGATTCCATCGCCGAATTATCGTTATCAGGATTGACCGAGCGCCGCGCCCAGGTCTGGCCCGGGGGTCTGTCGATCCTCGCCGAACTTCTCAGCGTGCTACGGATACCACGCTTGAGTATCTCGGGCGGCGCGTTGCGTGAGGGGTTGCTCTACGACTTGCTCGGCCGGTTGCAGCATGAAGATGCACGCGAGCGCACCGTGCAAGCCATGCTTGCTCGTTATCACGTGGATCCGGGGCAGGCGCAGCGCGTTGCGGCGACGGCAGCGCAGTTGTTTCGGCAGTGCGCAATTGGCTGGGGTGTACGTACGGCGCTGGCACCGCTCGTGCTCGACTGGTCATCGAGACTGCATGAGATCGGTCTGGATATATCCCACGATGGTTATCAGCGGCACGGCGCCTATATCGCCGAAAACGCAGACATGCCAGGCTTTCCACGCGCGGAACAGCGGTTGCTGGCCGCCCTGATCGGCAGTCACCGGCACGGCATCGATACGTCACGACTGAAGATGTTGCCGAAAGGCTGGCGCGTACCCACACTACGACTGGTCATGCTGCTGCGCCTCGCGGTTTTGTTGAATCGCAGTCGCAATGACGATTTGTCGCCACAGCTGCATATAAAGGTCACAGAGGATTCGCTGACGCTGCGTTTCGATCCAGAATGGCTCGCAGCCAATCCATTGACGATCGCGGACCTGGAGCGTGAGCAATGTGCGTTACACGCAGTGGACTACAACCTGAAGTTCGGCTGAAAGTCCTAGCTCTCGGCGGCCAGCAGTGAAAGAAATGTTTCCTGCGCGGAAATGCGGTCGGCATTTTTTGGCTGCATGCGCTTATACTCGCCATCGCCCTGCAGCACCCATGCCTGGCAATTGTCCTTGAGGAATAGCTCCAGGTCATGCCGAATCTGCTCCTTCATCGCTTTCTGCCGAATCTCGAAACAAGACTCGTTGCGGCGGAACATGTTGCGATCCATCCAGTCGGCGCTGGAACAGTAAAACTCCTCATTACCGTCGTTCAGGAAATAATAGACGCGTGAGTGCTCGAGGAAGCGCCCTACTATCGAGCGGACATGGATGTTTTCGGACAGGTCCTTGACGCCGGGCCGCAGCGAACAAATTCCGCGAATGATGAGATCAATTTTCACGCCGGCCTGGGAGGCCTCATACAGCGCATCGACGAGCTGTGGCTCGTTGAGCGAATTAACCTTGGCGACGATACGCGCCGTTTTTCCTTCCCGGGCGTGGCTTGCCTCGCGCTGAATTTTCTGAATAAGCGCGTCGAAAAGAGTGAACGGCGAGGCCAGCATACGTGTCATGTCACTGGCTTCGGTAAGGCTCGTAAGTTGCAGGAACAGTTTATGGACATCCTCACCGAGCCTCTGGCTGCTACTCAAGTAACCATAGTCGGTGTAAACGGAACTCGTCGCATGGTGGTAGTTGCCGGTGCCGAGGTGCACATAGCGCACCAACGCCTTGTCCTCGCGCCGCACGACCAGGGTCATCTTCGCATGTGTCTTGAACCCGACCAGGCCATATACGACCTGCGCGCCGGCCTCCTGCAGGCGGTTCGCGAGCGCGATGTTCGCGGCCTCGTCGAAACGCGCCATAAGTTCGATGACAACCGTCACTTCCTTGCCGGATCGAGCGGCAGCAACGAGATGATCGACAATCGGTGAATCTGCGCCGGTGCGATACAGCGTCTGCTTGATTGCCAGGACGTCTGGATGTGCCGCCGCCGATGAGATGAAATCGATGACGGGCGCGAACGACTGATAAGGGTGGTGCAGTAACACGTTCTTCTTGGCCAGAATCGTGAAAATGTCCTCGTCACTGCGCAGCTCGTCGGGCAGGCCTTGTGCGAACGGCTCATAAAACAGGTCGGGCCGATCGCTGATGCTGCATACAGTGACCAGCCGGTTCAGATTGACCGGGCCACGGACGAGGTACAAGTCACGTTCTTCCAGGCTGAAGTGGTCGAGCAGAAAAGTCTGCAAGTCCTCCGGACACTCGTGCCCGATTTCGATGCGCACCGCAGCACCGTAGCGACTGGCTTCAAGTTGGCCTTCCAGCGCGCGGACGAGGTCATTGACCTCTTCATCGTCGACGTACAGGTTGCTATTGCGGGTAACGCGAAACTGGTAACAGCCATCGACGTCAAGACCGGGAAACAGTCGATCTACGTGCACGCGAATAATGGATGACAAGAACACGAAGCAGTGCTCTCCGGGTTTGCCCAGGTTTTCAGGCAGCTGAATGATTCGCGGCAAAGAGCGTGGCGCCTGAACCATGCCACGATGACGACGCCGGCCGAACGCATCTTTGCCCTGAAGGCGGACGATAAAATTAAGGCTCTTGTTGAGAATGCGCGGGAACGGGCGCGACGGGTCGAATGTCAAAGGCGTCAGCACCGGGACGACCTGTTCGTCGAAGTAGTCGCTGAGCCAGGCCTGTTGCTGCTCGTCCCATTCCTCGCTTTGCACGAAGTGCACGCCGGCGGCCGTTAGCTGCGGGAACATCACGTCATTCAACAGCTCGTATTGCTGTGCGATGAGCCCGGCAACCTCTCCGCTGACCTCATCGAAAACCTGCTGGGCCGGAACCTTTTCGGGACCCTGGGCAGGAGCGCCGATTTCCATGCGTTGCTTCAGCGCGGCAACGCGGATCTCGAAAAATTCGTCAAGATTGGTGCAACTTATGCAAAGAAATCTCAGGCGCTCCAGTAGCGGCACATCGGGATCCTGTGCCTGCGCGAGCACCCGGCGGTTGAACTCAAGCAAACTGAGTTCTCGATTGATGTACTGGCTGTCCATCTAGAGGTCCAACGCGGTCATATTGATTGATTCAGCGAATTGCGAAGCGGTTGAGCACTAGGCGCGTCTCGCTGGCGATGGCTGGTCCTTGCCAAGGGGTGCAACGACGTGGGCGAACGCTTCGCAGCTCGCCCGAAGGGAGCAATCCAGATGATCCAATACGGCGTTCCAGTCCTTGTAAAAGACTCGCCATTTCCGTCGAACTGTGCCTTGTCTTGGATCATCTGGATTGCTCTGAACCCGTCAATTTGACCGTGTTGGACCTCTAGGGGGAGTGTATCGCGCCGAGCACCAGTTTGTGGCTTGCGCCGGTCACACTTGGCAAATTACCGCTGCGTCCGTGCAACGTGCGCATCGCAAGCCAGGCAAACGCAGTCGCTTCGACCCAGTCCGGATCGAGGCCTGCCTGAGCCGTGCTCGCTACCGTCAGTCCGGGCAATTGAGTTTGCAGGCGGCGCATCAGGTCAGCATTGTGAACGCCGCCGCCGCAGACGAGCACTTCCCTCGCCCGTTTGCCATGCGTTTTGATTGCTGTGGCAATGCTCTGTGCGCTGCATTCCGCCAGCGTAGCCTGGACGTTTTCCGGCGCGTATTGATCGGCGCCATGTTGCATCAGCCAGTCCAGGTTGAAGTGCTCGAAGCCAGTGCTCTTGGGCGGCGCGACGGCGAAATAATCGTCACGGAGCAGCCGTTCGAGCAGCTCCGTCTCGACGTTCCCGCTCGCGGCCCAAACGCCATTTCGGTCGAAGGGCTTGCCCAGATGCCGCTGACTCCAGTGATCCAACAGCGTGTTGCCGGGCCCCGTATCGAAGCCGCTCGTCAATTCTCGAACGTCGCCGAGTATCGTGATGTTGGCGATGCCGCCAATATTCAGAACGACGCGATTGGCGGTTCCGCCGAACAACCAATGATGAAATGGCGGCACCAGCGGCGCTCCCTGACCGCCGGCAGCAATATCGGCACGCCGGAAATCGGCGACGGTGGTAATGCCCGTGTCGACCGCGATCGTCGCAGGGTCGCCGATCTGGAGCGAAAAAGGTGTCGTTGCATCGGGCTTGTGCCGTATCGTCTGGCCGTGACTGCCAATGGCGGTGATGTCGGGCGCCGCGAGGCCCGCCTCGGAAATTATGGCCAGCGCCGCATCACGAAAGCTCTCCCCGACCTGCCGATCCAGTACGCCGACCTGATCGATGCTGCAGGAGTTCGGGTTCCTTATGGCTAGCTGCAGGTCCTGCCGCAACTGTCGCGGATACTGGTATTCGAATGTCGCCAGTAGCTGCAGCTTGGACGGCTGGAAGCTGACGACGACAGCATCGATGCCGTCCATGCTGGTGCCGGAGATCAGGCCGATGAAACGGTCGGACATTGCCGCTTACTGATCGCTGAAGGCGATGGAAGCGATCTTGGTGCTCTTGAATTGCTCGAGTTCCTGCAAAATCGGGCCCGCTGCCGCAAGAAACTGTTGCCGATATTGTTCGGCAATCGGCTCTGCGTCCGGCAGTTTAACGGTCCTCGGGTTGCGGTGTACGCCGTTCAGACGATACTCGTAATGCAGGTGATTGGCGGTGGCGAGACCGGTGGCTCCGACAAAACCGATGGCCTGCCCCTGCCGAACCCGCGCACCGACGCGGGCACGGGCAGCGAATCCTGACATATGAGCATACAGCGTCGTGATGTTGCCGCCATGCTGCAGAATGATCGTCCTGCCGTAGCCCGACTTGGTGCCGCGAAAGATGACCTTGCCGTCACCTGAGGCCTTGATGGGGGTGCCGCGCGGGGCCGCGTAGTCGACGCCGCGATGCGCCCGGATGGTATTCAGGATCGGATGACGGCGATTCGGATTAAACCGGGAGCTGATGCGCGTAAAATCCACCGGCGCGCGGATGAATGCCTTGCGGACGCTGTTGCCTTCCGGCGTGAAATAATCTGAACTGTCGGTGGCGTCCTTGAATCGAATCGCCTGAATCGTACGGCCGTTGTTGTTGAATTCAGCCGCAATAATTTCGCCGTCCGTTACGAAATCGCCGTCCTGCCAGATTTCCTCGAACTGCACGTAATAATTATCGCCCTCGCGTATGTCGAGGACGAAGTCGACGTCCCAGGCAAAAATACCGGCAATATTCATTATGACTTTGTCGGACAAATTTGCTTCGACTGCGCTTTCGAACAGGGAGCTGTTGATTACGCCGTACGCGTGCCGTTTGCGAATCTCAATTGGCCGATCGATGACGCTGGCCGAAAACCCCGACTCCTGTTTGTCGATGCGTAGTGCGCTGGTCAGGTCGAGTTCCGAGTAAATGCTGACGAGTTGGCCCTGATCGTGGGTAATCTCGAAGACATCTCCGGGCTTGATCTTGCGAAACCGTCGCTTGGCCTCATCCAGCTGCACTATGGACATTAGATTGGCCAGGTCCAGGTTATTCTTGCGGAACAGCTTTTCCATCGTGTCGCCGCGGCCAACTGTGACAACCAGTTTGTCGAACCGTAGTTCCGGTGCGGCTTCCTCAAGCGGTATTTGCGTCGCCAGCAGCGTGTCTGTTGTGATCGGTGACTCAACCAGGGCATCGCTGGCGACCTGATCGTTGTCAGTAGCCGTCATGATGGGCTGCTCGGGCGGTGATTCCGTCGGCGCGCTGGTGCTGAGCGCGTTAATAAGTGCCAGGCCGACCAGGGGAATACCCAGACCAACGGCAAACCACTGCAGCGCTTTGGATTTCGCCGGCCCTTGCTCGGTACTTGGCTTGTAATCGTGAAGCAGTGGACTGACCGGACGGTTCAAGTCTGCGTCTCCGCGTGTCTGGAAGCCGCTACTCTACCGTGAGGTATTTTTGAGGTCAAAGAAACCGGTTATAAGTCATGGTGTTAACCGGCACGGGAATGCTACAGTTTCGCAGCCGCAACAACCGCACGCAGGAATGAGGCCAACCAGGTCAGGCGATGACGAATATTAAAGAACAGATCGCAGAATTGTCGCGTGGCACGGATGAAGTGCTACCCGAAGACGGTTTGACCGCCAAGCTCAAGCTCGGTCGCCCGTTGATTGTGAAGGCGGGATTCGATCCGACGGCACCTGATCTGCATATTGGCCATACGGTGCTGATCAATAAGATGCGCCAGTTCCAGCAAATGGGGCATGACATCGTCTTTCTGATCGGCGATTTCACCGGCATGATCGGCGACCCGTCCGGCAAGAATTCAACGCGTCCGCCGCTGACGGCGGATGAAATCGAGGCGAACGCTGCGACTTACGAGGAGCAGATTTTCAGAATCCTGGACAAGGATGCGACACGGATCGAGTTTAACTCGAGTTGGATGGGCGGCATGGATGCTGCCGGCCTGATCAAGCTGGCGGCGCGACACACGGTCGCCCGGATGCTGGAGCGAGACGATTTCAACAAGCGCTACACCGGCGGCCAGCCGATTTCCATCCATGAATTCCTTTACCCGCTGGTGCAGGGCTACGACTCCGTAGCGTTGCACGCGGACGTTGAACTCGGCGGCACCGACCAGAAGTTCAATCTGCTGGTTGGTCGGCAGTTACAACAGGACTATGGCCAGCCGCCACAAATCGTCATGACCGTGCCGCTGCTGGAAGGCCTGGATGGCGTTCAAAAGATGTCCAAGTCCGTTGGTAATTACGTCGGCATCACGGAACCGCCGGGCGAGATGTTCGGCAAGATAATGTCGATTTCTGATGAGTTGATGTGGCGCTACTTCGAGTTGTTGAGCTTCCGAACCATTGACGATATCGGCGCATTACGGCGAGCGGTGGAGGACGGATTGAATCCGCGCGACGCAAAATTTGAACTTGCTATCGAAATCGTTGCCAGATTCCATGATAACGGAGCTGCTGAACGTGCGAAGCAGGAATTCATATCACGCTTCCAGCAAGGCGCCATGCCGGGCGAAATTCCCGACGTCACGTTAAGTAGCGATGACGGTGTCCTGGGTATTGCATACTTGTTGCGAGCGGCCGGACTTGTCAGTAGTACATCCGAGGCGTTTCGGATGATTAAGCAAGGCGCTGTCAGGATCGATGCCGAGCGGATTGAAGATCGATCCCTCGAAATCAGGGCGGGAACAACGGCGGTTTACCAGGTCGGCAAACGCAAGTTCGCCCGCGTCAGCCTGACCTGAAGCGGCGGGCACCGTCACTGACGACGGCACGACGGTATCAAGGTGAAAGGAAACTGATATGAAACTGGCTCGACGGTTTGCAGGCGTTCTGGCATTGACGACGATTCTGGCTGCGACACCGCTGGCAGTTTCGGCGGCCGATGACGACGACCCGCGCGCCCAGTTTGACAGCATCATGCAGGGTCTCGACGACAATTCTTTTGTCCGGTTTAACAGGGCCATAGACGAAGCAGCCCTGACCCAGCGCATTATTGGCACCCGCTTGATCGATGCAAACGTCAAAAAGTCGTTTAGCCGCGACTTCGACGCCTCGATCAACGGCATGTTTGCTGCGTCCTTTCCGGAATCAAAGTCCGACATTCTGGCAACAGTTGTCAGTTTCCAGATGCAGGGTAACGAGGGACGCGCTGTTGTGCGCTTCGCGGCTTCGGGCTATCGCTACTCGTACCACGTCTACGAGCTCGCCCTGGATCCGAAAGGGCGTCTTTCGATTGTTGACTGGATCGACTACTACCAGGCAAGTCGATTCTCCGATCAGGCGGGTGCGGCCCTGGTGATGGCGATGCCCAGCAAGCCGGCAACTCGCAAACTGCTCGAGAATAGTAATCTCCCGGATCGCGAAACATTCCAGGTTAGCGAGCTGTTCAAGGCCTATCGTGATAACAACGGCCCACGGTTTTTCCGGATCTACGACGAACTCGATCCCGAATTGCGGCGCGAAAAAGTAATTGCGCGCCTGCATCTGCAGATAGCGATGCAAGCACGTGACAGAGCGCGCATCGAGGGCGCTCTGAATGGCGTTCTGGCAGCTTTTCCGAACGACGCGATGCAGAGCCTGAGACTGGTTGAATTCTATATTCCGGCGCGCCGCTATAAAGACGCGATCGATGCGCTGGTGTTATTGGAGCAAGACCTCGGTATTTCGGATGGCGCTATCGGATCGCTGAAAGCGATGGCGGCGTTGGCCGATAGCAATATTGAGGATGCAGAAACCTATGCAAAACAGGCGACCGAGTCCGAGCCGGCGCTGGAAGTTGCCTGGTGGTCGCTGCTCAGGGTTCGAACCCGTGCCGAGGACTACGCCGGGGCGACCGAGGCGATGACCCGCCTGGAAGATGATTTCGGCGAAACCCTGGACGCACAGACGCTCGGAAAGGACCGCTTTCTCAAGATTCTGGCCGACAAACCGGAATACCTGGCCTGGCGATCGTCGCGAGATTAGCGCGCATCGACGAATCGGCCGGCCGGGAATGCTCGGTGCCGGTTCGCGGGCCGGCCGCGGGCGCGGCGAGCTCTTGGGAGCCAGGCGCCACCGAACCACCTGTTTTATAGCGAAAACGCGCCCACGCCCGCGGCCAGGACGGTGGCCCGAAAGCCGCGCTGTCCGTCGCTTTTGACCAATATCAAAAAAACCGCAGAAATGTGTTGACGGCCTGCCGTTCGCCGCTATAATGCCCCGCTCGCTGAGGACACGGTGTTCCTTGGTCGACCCCCAAAGAAACGCAGGCGCCCGAGGGCTGTTATTTCGCCCCCTATCGCCTGTATAATTGTGGGTCAACTGAAAAATGGGGTCGGATCCAATGAGTTCAGGGTGCGACGCCGTTTGGGTGACGACCAACTAATTGGATCCGACCCCAATTTCAAATCGTTCTTTAACAAATCAATCAGATAATTTGTGTGGGTGCTTGCGCTGGACTTTGCGAAGGCAAAATCAAGCGTAAGAACCAACCTAAATTCTAAGTAATAGTAATTTAGAGTGGGGATTGCGTTCTTTAGATAAAGCTCAAAGCTTTGAACTGAAGAGTTTGATCCTGGCTCAGATTGAACGCTGGCGGCATGCCTAACACATGCAAGTCGAACGGTAACGCGGAGAGCTTGCTCT
>Ga0224508_10003734_pt1 | contig 12570 bp, 14 predicted proteins | sample SF_Jan12_sed_USG_4_FD_170157 | JGI IMG/M metagenome (GOLD analysis project Ga0224508, IMG submission 170157) | Sediment microbial communities from San Francisco Bay, California, United States - SF_Jan12_sed_USGS_21 | ecosystem: Environmental > Aquatic > Marine > Sediment | place: USA...
GTCGGATCATCGAGGGCGCTGTTGACCTTCAGACCGGTGGCGAGACGCTCCTGCGTCCGGCCAAGAAGTTCGGCGGTATTCTGCAACGACAGAAGGTTGCTGCGGACCGCCGATGAAAGAGTGATGTCAGCCATAGCTTACGTTTCCTTTACTAGGTTACTTAAGAACGCTCATGTCCCTCCTGGAACACGTTTCGGAAACCTCATCCGAACAAGCCCGACGAGGTCTTGCCGACGGCTCCGGTCTAAACCCGGATGCACCGGTAATTCCACGGCTTGCGGTGAAGGCACCATTGACTGACGCAGTTCCCCTGCCAGTCATCGGCAATTGTTGCTGGAAAGTCAGAATAGGAAGTTAATACAACCCGGTTTGTTCGCTTAGGGTTAATAGATCGTAAGCGCGCAGGGTCTCGCACAGCCGACCATAAAGCCGGTGCGGCGGTGAGCCGCCGCGGGCACCTAGCTAAAGGCTTTCGTCGAATGAAATCGCGGTCGGCCGTCCAGCAGGTTTGCTAATCAAGCCGGCATTCTTGCCGTAAACTTCCGGCCCCGCGCGCCGTTCGCCGACCTTGGCGGCGATGGTATGGAGGAGGGATTCAGAAACCGCCTTTATGGCGGCGAGCGCGTCCTGGTTGGTGTTCAGGGATTTCTGCAGCTGCAGATGCTGCTCCCGGATTGTGTCGATCCGGTCCGGTACCGCCATTTTTATGAACGCGGAATCCTGCCGGAATGCCGTCAGATCCTGCGTCAGTGCCGTGTTGAGGGCACTTTTGCGCGCCTGAAGTGCAGCGATCTCATGCGGCTTGCCGCGCTGCAGCAGGGCTGTTTCGCGGTCCAGCAGTGCCACCAGGTCACCCGTATGTTCCATCAACCGGTCGCACAGGGACTGCGCCGCTTCGGCCGTTTCGGTTCGTGGGCCCGGACGTCGCGCCTCAGAATTCTGAATCATACTCATTGTCGGGAGCTCTCCTGTACGGCAAGGATTTCACGATAGACATGGTCCGCGATGCCCAGACCGCCGCTGCCGGCGATCTCCTTGGCATATTCACCGAGCATCATGGACCGGTAGGTTTTTTCACTGTTTCCGCCGCCGGTGGGTCCGTCGGTCTTCATGCCGGCGAACATGCCCTCCAGTAGCGTCGTCAGAAAAACCGACTCGAATTCTTCCGCCGCCTTGCGCGCGGCAGTCCGTACGCTGTCTGTGCCCGCACTCGCGTTTTTTGCAAGAGCGGCAGTTGCTTGCGAAGTCGGGGTCAGTTGCGTTGTCACAATGCCGGCGTCCATCACATGACCTCGATTTCGGCCTGGAGGGCGCCTGATGCCTTGATCGCCTGAAGAATAGCGATCATGTCGCGCGGTCCGATACCGAGCGCGTTCAGGCCGTCGACGAGGTCGCTCAGCGTTACCGCTCCCGGCACAAGCGCCAGCTTGTTATCGCCCTCATCGTCCGCCGCGACCCGGCTGCGTGGTACAACTACGGTGCGGCCGCGCTCGGCAAAGGGTGCGGGCTGACTGACCTGCGGCGTTTCGGTCACCGTGACCGTCAGGTTGCCCTGGGCGACCGCGACCGTGCTTACCTGTACGTCGCGGCCCATGACGATAATGCCGCTTGATTCATCGATGACGACTTTTGCCGTCAGGTCCGGCTCGATCCTGAGTTGCTCGACGTCCATCAGCAGGGAAACGATGTCTCCGTCGTAGTCCTTTGGCAGCTCGAGTTGAATCGTCGCCGGGTCGAGAGGAAGGGCGGCTTTCTTCCCCGTGTACGAGTTGATCGCGGTCGCAATGCGCCGGGCCGTCGTTAAATCCGGATTGCGAAGCGCCAGCCGTAACGAGCGCTGGTATTTGAGATTAAAGGCTATCTCACGCTCGACGATGGCCCCGTTGGAAATTCTCCCCACGGTCGGAACGCCCCGCACAATCGTCGCCGCATCACCCTCCGCCTTGAACCCGGCGACTGCCACCGGCCCCTGGGCCACGGCGTAAACCTCACCATCCGCGCCGTGCAGCGGGGTCACGAGCAACATACCGCCCTGCAGGCTGTCGGCGTCACCAAGGGCGCTGACCGAGACATCCATGCGCGTGCCTTGCGTGGAAAAGGCCGGCAGATTGCCCGTTACCATGACAGCTGCGACATTGGCGGTGTTCAGGGCTGTGTCGCGGGTATTGATACCCAGTCTTTCCAGCATTGCCTGCAGGCTTTGCTGGGTGAATGGCGCATTTCGCAATGAATCGCCGCTCCCATTCAGGCCTACGACCAGCCCGTATCCGACAAGCTGATTTTCCCGGATACCCTCAAATTCGACCAGATCCTTGATGCGGGGGGCGGCCGTTGCCGGGGCGAGGGTGCCATGAGCAAGAAGGCCGAGCATGATGAGGCTGAAAAGCAGAACCGCCCGCGCTAGCGCGGGATGAGGAAAAGTGAGGACCGGTTTTCTAACCCCATCCCGCTCTTTGTCTTTGGAATCGATCGCGGTCATGACTTTGGATGATTTCAATCCAAAGTCATGCGCGCCCAGAGGCGGGTATGATCGTGCTTGATTGGTGTGACCTGACACTCGAATTTCCCTCGTCTACGGCGAATCTGTACTTCATCACCATGTTCCCCACGACAGTGAAGCGAATACCGTGCCAGATGCAGGTGATGTTGACCTTGACATAACATGCTGAAAAAATTGGAAGAAATTTGAGACAATCAATTGCTTTCTGCCAACCCGGCAATTTTTTCCGCCCTTTAACCACTCGTTAAGCACGCCCTGCGAACTTTTTGCCTATTCGGCACGTCATACCGGAGCGAAGGTCCATTGCGGGTAAACCAGGCACAACGCACATCCTCAAGCCGCCAAGGCGGGCAGGCTCGCCGTGCCAGCAATTCCGGCAAGGCATTCAAGCCCGCCCGTGGAAGCGCTACACGCCGGGCGGTGGCGGTTGCCGGACCAACTGCAGTAAGCAGCGTCGGTGCCCTGGTAGCGTTGCAGGCAGTTGTGGATTCCACCGAACGCCGGCGTCGGGCCATAGATCAGGGCAGTGAAGTTCTGGAAAGTCTGGATGAACTCAAAATTGCCCTTCTTTCAGGTGAGGAAACGCCGGCACGCTTGGCGAAGCTGAAAGCGATTATTGCGCGCTATGAAGACGGTGTCGAAGACCCGGGCCTTGCGGAGATATTGCGGCAGATCGATCTTCGCGCGCGCGTCGAGCTGGCAAAGCTGGAAAAGTCCGGAGGCTCAAGAGGGTAGGGCGGGCGTCCGGTTTCCGGAACGGGTGGTTTTTTGGTTTCACAACAATTTTTGAGGTGTGTGTTTTCTTGACTTGCGGGGACACATCCTTAAATACGTTGCAAAATCGCCGGGACACTCTACTCCGGCAGATGGCTGGGAAAAGGTGATTCCCATTTTTTTTAAACGCGGTCACAAACCAACCAGAGCACGAATGAATCATGAGCGGTAAACGCAAGACAAACAATGTCTACAAACCGTCCCCCAAGGAACCGTTTATGAACAAGCGGCAGAAGACCTATTTCCGTACCAAGCTGACGGCATGGAAGGAGGAAATCCTGCGCTCGAATCGCGAGACGCTGCAGCATCTACAGGATGAATCCGAGCGGCATGCAGATATCGCCGATCGCGCTACATCGGAAACCGACCGGGCGCTGGAGTTGCGCGCACGCGATCGCCAGCGCAAATTGATTGCCAAGATCGATGCAGCACTGGCGCGGATCGACGACGGCACCTACGGATATTGTGAAGAGACCGGTGAGCCGATTAATTTGCAACGCCTCGATGCCCGGCCGATAGCGACACTGAGCGTTGAAGCCCAGGAACAGCATGAACGCCGTGAACGCGTCTATCGCGACGACTGACAGGGCGTACTGTTCATGGTGGGGAAGGGGCCGAGGCAGCTTTTGAGGCCGCCCCGACCGGGTTTTTTTTTAGAACGGCAGGACAATATCCAGGAATTGCTGCCCGTAACGCGGCTGCTGTACATCGGTAATTTGCCCCTTGCCGCCATATGAAACGCGCGCCTCCGCGATCTTCGCAATCGGGATCGTGTTTTCCGCGGTAATATCTTCGGGGCGGACGACACCGGCAACTATCAGCTCGCGCATCTCGAAGTTTACCCGCACTTCCTGGCGGCCCTCGATGACCATATTTCCATTCGGCAGCATTTGCGTGACGACAGCTGCGATCCTCGTGTTGATGGTTTCTTCGCGATCTATGCCGCCGTCGCCCTCGCTCTTGGAATCGCTCGTCGCACGGGCAAAGTCGTTAAGGTCGATATCATCGATCTCGACGTCTTTCGGCAAGAACTTCTTGAGGAATTTTTTCGACAGCTCATACCCGCCAAGTTTCGGGATACTGGCGTTTTCCTCGTTATCGCGATTACGATTGGTTGCGTTGTCGAGTTCCGCCTTGTCGGTAATGTCGACAATAACAGTCAGAATATCTCCAACGCGTGCCGCCCGCTGATCCTTAAAGAAAGCCCTGGCGCCGTTCCGCCAGAGCGAATTGGGGTTGAATTTCGCCGGTTCCGGCGCCGGCATGGGCATGGAAACCGGACGGTAGCCGGGCTGCATAACCGGATTTTCAATCGCGGAGAGCTTGGGTGTTTCACCAATATTCTTAAGCCGATCATAGGCGCTGCAGCCGCCCAGGGTGAGCACGGCGAGGGTAATCACCAAAAAACGCTTCAACAACATGATTCAAACTCTTTCCTTGACTATCTGACTGAGTGCGGCCCGCTGGTTCTGGTGAGATTTTGCGCCAGAACGGGCTGGCGGATTTTGCCGTTATTCGGGGCCGTAATGGTTACGAGCCCGGGACCGCGAACAATGGCCTGAACCATGCGGTTCGATCTGGTATTGAGGACCGACACCGTTTCACCGAGTGCGGCATTGGCTTGCGCGCGGCCTTGCGACTTGAGCTTCAGGCCCGGGATCTCGTAGCTGATCGTCACCAGCGCGTTCCGTTCAACAAGTTTGGGATGTTCAAGATCGCTACGACGGACCGGTTTGTCGGGGCTGAGATTTCTCTTCGCGGCCATTCCGGTCAACTCGTCGGTGTTGGTAACAATTCCGGTCCTCAGCTGCGCCTTCGGCATGGCAAGCTTCTTCACATCACCCGGCTGGATTGTGGCTCCGCGTTCGATCGGACGGGCCGGCACAACAACCGTTGCCGTCTCATATGCCCGGCCGCTGTAGGTGCGGTCGCGGGTGCGGCGATCGGGGTCGTCGAACGAAACCACGGCGTGATACCGGCCGCTTCGTTCACTGGCCGTGAACTGCTTGACCACGAGCGGCCCGGACACCCTGGGGTCGACGTGAAATGGCCGCGATCGACTGTCGAACGTAACTGCTACCTCCGACGCGTTGGCCAGTCCCATAGTGCGGGCCGCATGTCTGGCGATGGCCTTTTTTATGTCGGCAAGCGATACCAGCCGGCCGGGGCGTTTGACGGTCACCAGTGGGACGGCGCGCGGGTTATCCCAGAAGAGGCCGTGCTTTCGTGCCGCCGCCGCTATCCGCTTGGTGCTTACAACCCCTTGCGTACCGAGGTCCGGTGAGCGAAAGACGGGCGCGTTGGCGGCCGGACCTGCATTTTCGAACAGATCGCCGAGTGCCACGAGGCCGGAATAGACCTCGATTTTGGTACGCAGCTTCGGCCGGGAATCGTCGGCGAGTGCCGGTAGCGCGACCAGCGCCGCGATCACCACGCTCAGCGTAAAGGCGATGATCCTGCCAGCCCGTGATCTGAAGGTCGATGAATGTAACCGGTTCATGAGGCCTACCTCAAAATATTGGCGGTCGATGACATCATTTCGTCTGACGCACTGATGACCCGGGCGTTCATTTCATAGGCTCTCTGCGCCGCGATGAGATCGGAGAGCTCCGACACGGCATTGACATTTGCGGACTCAAGAAACTTTTGCAGAACGTCGCCCAACCCATCTTGGCTGGGCGTTCCTTGTGTTGGCGAACCGCTCGACGGGGTTTCCAGAAACAGGTTGTCGCCGATGGCCTGGAGGCCCGATTTGTTGACGAACCGGGTGAGTTGAATCTGCCCTACATCCTGCGGGGTCGCGTTGGTGTCAGTGACGACTTGAACCGTACCCTGCCTGTTGATCGTGATGCTTCTGGCATTGTTGGGAATGGTGATGCCAGGCTGCACTTCGTAGCCATCCAGCGTTACCAGCCGCCCGTCGGCGTCGAGCTCGAAAGAACCGTCCCGCGTGTAGGCGGTCTGGCCGCTGGGGAGGGAAATTTCGAAGAAACCATCGCCCCTGATGGCAAGATCCAACTCCTTGTCCGTCTTGGCGAGGCTGCCTTGGCTCATCACCCGGGAGGTGGCGCCCGTTTTCACGCCGTAGCCGATCTGGATGCCGGTTGGCACAACCGTTCCCTCATCCGATGACGCGGTGCCCACGCGGCGCAGATCCTGGTAGAGGAGGTCCTGAAATTCGGCGCGGACCCGCTTGAATCCGGTGGTCCGCATGTTGGCGATGTTGTTTGAGATAACCTCGACGTTCAGCTCCTGAGCCATCATGCCGGAGGCGGCGGTTTGAAGGGAGTTCATCGCATTTGCTCCTTATTGCTCTTCTTTTTGCTTTCGGTTTCACTCGCTGCGTATGCAGCACTATTCCTGTTAGCTGGGTTTACGATCTGTTGGATCCGCTGAGCCGTTCGATGGCGTCCTGGCGCAGTCGGTCGGTTTGCTGGATCGCTTGCGACACGGCCGTATAGGCCCGAACGGTCTCGATCATCCGGGTCAATTCCGTGACCGGCTGAACGTTGGATTTCTCGATAACGCCCTGAAGAACCTTCGCGTCGGTTGCCTCCTGTGGGGCCTCATTCGTTGCGAACAGCATGGCGCCCTCTTTGGTCATCTCATTCTTATTTTCGAAGCTGACCAGCCTGACCCGTCCCCGTATGCCCTCACTGGTTGAAATCGTTCCGTCCTTGGCGATCTGGATCCCCGTTTCCTGCGGGCCGAATGTGATCGGGCCGCCGTCACCGAGAACCGGAAATCCCGAAGGGCTGGTCAGCTGCCCGTCGGCGTCCAGCCTCAAGGCGCCATTGCGCGTGTAGCGCTCGCCTTCGGGGGTCTGGACCACAAACCAGGCGTCGCCCGAAATCGCCAAATCAAGCTCGTTTCCCGTTTGCTTGAATCCGCCCTGTTCGAATGAGCGATAAAGCGAGGGATCGAGCACAAAGGACAGACGCGCATCGCTGCCGGTTGCGTCGCTCATGCGTGCGACGGGCATCAAATGCTCCTCAAACAGGAGATTGTCGCGCTTGAAGCCGGCCGTGTTGACATTCGCCATGTTGTTGGCGAGCACATCCATCTTGCGCTGCAACGTCATTTGGCGGGAGAGGCCGATAAGAAGTGCGTTTTCCATCGTCAGGTTCCGGTTTTGCTCATAAACGCAAAGCCGCAACACAAATACCGATGGGCTCACATGCACCCCGGCGGCTTACGCAAACGACTTGCAGGGGGCGTGCCAGTAAAAGTTTTATGATAATTCAGTAACTTACAATAATTTCAGAGGTGGAAACGGGCGGTACCCGGCAAAAATAACCCGGCAAAAATTGCCATAATGAGACAAATCGCAACCATTCGTTAACCCGATGCCTCACTTAATGGAAACAGCACTGGCGCCGCGCTTCTCTCCTGAAGGCGATCGCCACATGAATATGCTTCCAACGCATGGGGTTATAGGGCATGGCAGAGGAACCAGAAGACGGCAAGGAAGAGGCGGAGGCTGAAGAAGGCGCCGAATCCGAAGGCGGTTCCGATGAGGAAGTCGTTGAAAAAAAGGGACGATTTTCGTTCACCCGAAAGCAACTGCTGATGTTTGGCGTGCCGGCTCTGCTTTTGCTCGGCGGCGGCGGTTATTTCGGCGCAACCCAGTTTGATCTGATGGGCGCGAGCCAGACGGCCGAATCACCTGTTGGTGCGAAGGTTTATTACGACTTGCCGGAAATGGTGGTGAATCTGAGTTCCGGCGATAAGCGGGTTCAATATCTGAAACTGAAGGTTGCCCTCGAGGCGTCGGATCAGATGGTGGTCAAGTCTCTGGCGCCGGTCATGCCGAGGGTGCTGGACATGTTCCAGCTTTACCTGCGCGAACTCAGAAGTTCCGATCTTGAGGGATCTGCCGGAATTTTCCGACTCAAGGAAGAGTTGCTGCGCCGGATCAATCTGGAAATTCATCCCAATCACGTAGACCGGGTCCTGTTCAAGGAAATTATCGTCCAATAGGCGACTAGGGCAAAGGATTGCCACGATGGCTGACGAAGAAGATTTTGATCAAGATGCCGTAGCTGCGGAATGGGGTGCCGAGCTTGAGTCCGAGGACGGCGGCGACGGCGAGGATCGCGCCGAAATGGATGAGGACGTCGCCGCCCAATGGGCAGCGATGATCGACGATGGCAGCACCGGCGAAATCGCTGAGACAGGCGGTGGCGGCGGCGAGCGCGTCCTGAATCAGGACGAAATTGACAGTCTTCTCGGCTTCGATCTGGACGCGCAGGCGCTTACCGATACAAGCGGCCTTCGCGCGATCATCAATTCGGCCATGGTGTCCTACGAACGCCTGCCGATGCTCGAAATCGTCTTCGATCGCCTTGTTCGTCTGCTTACCACGAGCCTGCGCAATTTTACCTCGGACAACGTTGAAGTAAGCCTCGACAATATCTCTACAATGCGGTTTGGAGAATATCTGAGCTCGATACCGCTGCCGGCAATGATAGCCGTGTTCAAGGCGACGGAATGGGACAACAATGCGCTCCTGACGGTCGACTCAACCCTGATCTACTCCATTGTGGATGTGCTTCTGGGCGGACGCGGAACACCTGCGATTCGCGTCGAGGGGCGGCCTTACACGACAATTGAGACCAACCTCATGAAGCAGCTCATCGAGGTTATCCTGGAAGATGCCGAAGCAGCCTTTGAGCCGTTGTCACCGGTTCACTTTGATGTCGAGAGGCTCGAAACCAACCCCCGGTTTGCCGCTATCGCCCGGCAGGCGAACGCTGCCGTTCTCATCAGGTTGAGAATCGATATGGAAGATCGCGGCGGCCCGATAGAAGTGTTGTTTCCCTATGCAACGCTGGAGCCGATACGTGATCTTTTGCTTCAGGGGTTCATGGGTGAAAAATTCGGCCGCGATGCGATCTGGGAAAGTCATCTTGCGACCGAAATATACCAGACCGCTATTCCTCTGGAGGCTGTGCTCGATGAGCTGACACTCCCCTTACGGCGGGTAATGGACCTCGAGGTTGGCGAAACGATCGTTCTCAATAACGGGCCTGACGACCCGGTTCTGCTGCGCTGTGGAGACATTTCGCTGACCACCGGCAGCATAGGGCGGGTCGGAGACAGTGTTGCGGTACGTGTGGCGCGCGGCATCCGCAAGCCCAAATCGGCATTGTTGGGTAGGCCCACAAATCAACCAGAGCTGGCGGAGGCAGTCTAGCGATGAGCGGATTTTCCCTCGGATTTATCTTTGAAGCAATCGTGGCTATTTTACTTGTAGTTACAATAAGTTACTGCCTTATTGTAAACAAAAAACTTGAAAGCCTGCGCTCCGACAAGTCGGATTTGCGAGCGATTATTCGGGATCTGTATGGGGCAACCGGCCATGCGGAGCAGGCGTTCGGAACGCTGCGAAATACGACCGATGCTGTCGAGCAAACGCTGGGTGAGCAAATCGCAAAGGCGCAGAATGTGGAGAAGAGCCTGGCGGCGGACCTGCAGCGGGCTGAAGCGCTCTTGTCCAAACTGTCGGTTATTGCTCGGGCAGATGCCAGCAGAGGCGCGCCCGCGCGTCCGACCGCCACGCCGAACACGTCGAACCGGGCGGCCGCCAACAAGGGTGTCGGGGCGTCCGCTGAGCACGGCAAGAGAACGAAGCTGCGCCATAGCGAGATGGGACTGGGACTTTTGAACAATGCTCAGCACGGAAACGATACGTCCGTTGCCAGGGCGAAGAAGGTCGCCTGATGGGAAAAATCCGGCTCCTTCCCCTGTTGGCGCTTGTCGCGGTCTGTCTGGTCGTCCTGAAGTCCGCCGGCCTGATTTTTACCGGTGGTTACGTGCTGACCGGTTCAGCACCCGCCAGCGCGCAGAATACCGCGCAGCAAGCCGCAGATACACAGGCGTTGCAGGCAGCAAAGCCGGAAAATGGAGCAAAGTCCGAGCCGCCGCCATCACAAGCGGCGGCGGGTGAAGCCAAAGCCGCTGCGGCAGAGTCCACGTCAGACGCCGCCGAAGCTGCCACCAAGAAAGCGGGATCCGGCGACCAGGCCGTCACTACAGATAAACAAGCCTCCAGCCAGAAGGCTGCGCCTTCAGGCGCGGAGTTGGAGGTGCTGAAGAGCCTGTCGCAGCGTCGTCAGGCGCTGGACAAGCGCGCAAGGGACCTCCAGCTGCGGGAAAACCTCCTTAAGGCTGCGGAGCAGCGGGTTAGCGCACGGATCGCTAAACTGAAAGCTATCGAGAAGCGCATCGAGTCGGAACTGAAAAAAAGCGATAAGGCCCGCGATGCCGAATACGCCAAGCTTGTGACGCTCTATTCGAAAATGAAGCCGAAAAAAGCTGCAAAAATCTTTGACCGGCTTGAGATAGGCGTTCTGACAGATCTGGTGCGGCGGATGAAGCCGCGGACCATCTCGGCAATTTTCGCAGCCATGACCCCATCAGTCGCTGAGCGGGTGACGATGGAAATCGCCCGTCAGGAGGAAACCCAAGCGCCCGATACGCAGTCACTGCCAAAGATCGCCGGAGATACACCGGGCTGACCGGACAGGCGGGTTTCTTATTCGACCGTCTCTTTAAGCTGGCGTTAACCGTAATTTACCTAGTCTTGCAATTCGTTCCGGAGTGCGAATTTCGGCCAATTCGGCTGGAGCCCTTCAGCTGAGGGGGACGATGTCTTGCAGGAGATCATGACCACCAAATCTTGCAGATGCCCGCGTCTGTTGCGGCGTCGAGCGCGCGCATCGGCACCGCGGGCAATTCACGGTCGGTCGCTCCCTGTCATTTTCGCTCTCGCCGTCGCCGTGTTTCTTCTCATCGTCCCGTTGCACGCGGTTGCCGCAAGCAAGGCGAGGGTCGAAGCGCGGGAGGAGAACGGCTTCGGCCGTGTTGTGCTGAACTTCGATCGTCTGCCAGCGTATCGTAAGCAGCTTGATTCAGGCGTCTTCGTTATCTGGTTTGACGACCCCGTCGACGCTAAAGTCGGCGAAATTCCCAAGGATCTGCCCAAATATATAGGGCTTGCACGGCGTGATCCCGACGGGAGGGCTATCCGGCTTGCCCTGAACCGGTCCTATCTCGTCAACCTGATGGAAGCCGGGCGCCAGCTCTATATCGACATCCTGCCGCCCGACTGGAAGGGCGCGCCGCCGCCGCTGCCGACCCATGTGATCAAGGCGTTGTCCCGAATAGCAGCAGAAAAGGAACGCAAGGCGCGCGAAGAGGCGGCCCAGCGTGAGGCCGCCAAATTCAAGTACAAACTTGACATCCGTCTCGCTAGACATCCGACGTTCAGCCGTATCGTTCTGGACTGGAACAATTTCGTCACCGTCAATCTGGCTCGTCAGGGAAGTCAGATTACAATTGATCTCGGTGCGAAGGCCGATGCCGATCTCTCGGCACTGAAAGTCGACGGCCCGAAATATCTGCGCAGCGCAGAATTACGTAACAATGCCGACGGCATGCAGCTGGTGCTGAATGTCGATGATGACGTTGATGTAAGAGGATTCCGCGAAGGTCTGACCTATATCGTCGACCTGACCAGCCCTGACGTTGCTGCAAGCGCGTCTGCGAACAGAGTTGCCCAGACAATAGGATCGGCCAGCGAGACCAAGGACGCCTCGGTATCTGGAGACGCCAAACACAAGACTTGGCTGCCCGCTCAGGGGGGAGATCCGGAAACGCAAGCCGATGCGCGGAATGCAAAAGCTGCCAACGCATCGGCAAATGAACCAAGCCAGGAAGAGTTACACGCCAGCCGGTTTGGCGAAGAGGATGATGCAATTGAGGAGCGCGCGGCGGACCAGCCGGAGCAACCGGAGGAGGTAGCCGCTGCAGCCGTCAAAACGAAGAATTCCGAGCCGCCGCCGGCCGCCGCCGAGAGGAAGCCGGCAAAATCACAGGCAAAGCCCGAGAAGGCTGAGCCGTCCGCCGAGCCGGATGATGATGTTGTTGTTGCCACCGCACGCGAGGCTGGCGGGGTTCTGAGACTGACCTTCCCGTTTAACGAGAAGCTCTCGGCTGCCGCATTCCGGCGCGGCCACACGATCTGGCTGCTTTTCGATACATTGTCCAAGCTCGATGTCGCGGCGCTGACCAAAATGCCGGGAGGAAAGGTCATTGGTTTGCGGCATATCCGCACCGGGTCCATGCAATATCTCCGGCTCCAGCTCTCGCGAGCCTGGCTGACGCATGTCACGAACAACGACAAGACCTGGTCGATCGATATCGGCGATATGGTGAGTGGACAGGTAGAGTCTGTTCAGCTTCGGCGGAAACTCCGGGAAGACCGGAAGTCGCTGATGGCGATCAAGTTGGAA
>Ga0224508_10003735_pt1 | contig 12567 bp, 15 predicted proteins | sample SF_Jan12_sed_USG_4_FD_170157 | JGI IMG/M metagenome (GOLD analysis project Ga0224508, IMG submission 170157) | Sediment microbial communities from San Francisco Bay, California, United States - SF_Jan12_sed_USGS_21 | ecosystem: Environmental > Aquatic > Marine > Sediment | place: USA...
GGTTCGAGTTTCTCGACGCCCCGGTGTCGGGTGGCCAGGCAGGTGCCGAGAACGGGCAGCTGACGATCATGGTCGGCGGCGATACAGTGGCGTTCGAGCGCGCCAAACCGGTGATGGACTGCTACGGACGCGCGGTCACGTTAATGGGTCCGGTCGGCAACGGGCAACTCACCAAGATGGTCAATCAGATATGCATCGCCGGGCTGGTGCAGGGTTTATCTGAGGGGCTCAACTTCGCGACCCGTGCCGGCCTGGACGCGAAGCTGGTGCTGGAGGTGATCTCCAAAGGCGCGGCACAGTCATGGCAAATGGAGAATCGCGGTCACACCATGGTCGACGATCAGTTCGAATTCGGCTTTGCCGTGGACTGGATGCGCAAGGATCTGTCGATCTGTCTGGGAGAGGCGCGCGAGAGCGGGGCCAGGTTGCCGGTAACCGCGCTGGTCGACCAGTTTTATGCGGCGGTGCAGGAGCGCGGTGGCGGCCGCTGGGACACGTCCAGCCTGATTCGCCTGCTGACGAGCGCCTGACCGAAGGCGGTTATGTCATCGGCACCGATTTGCGCAGCCGTGGCCGGCCCGCGCGGCGCAGGGCGGGGAGGGATGCTCGGGCCAGCACACTAGGATTTCGCTGATATGGCCAGGGCCGCGCGGCAGATGGCTTCAGGGGCCATTTCGGCTGAGTACTGTTTGGGTCCCATGGACGTGTTGACCATAATTACCCAGTTACCCATGAGATTGCGCGATATCGACACCAGCTTGTCACCCATGCGTTCCACGACCTCCCAGGCCGCGCTGATATCGGAGGAAAAATCCGGGAGTTCGTCGCGCGTGTAGAAATCGATCGTATTGTCGCGTTCCGCCACCAAAATCGGTTGCCCCTGACTGACCAGAGCTTCAGGAACGGGGATACCTTCTTCGGCCAGTTCTTCCGGCTTTCGCAACCTCCAATCGAGGAATTTCATCGCGATTTGAAGGTTCATTTCGCGGCTCATGTCTCATCTCTCCTGTAACTGGGCATCGCTATTCTAACGGTTTACAGGCCAATCGGGAGGATTCGCTGCACGTTTATGTGACAGTTTCATGCTTCTGCGCGCCGTCGCGTAATATGCAGGCCACAGTCTATGGGGACTGGTAACCGACGAGATAGTTCGTTACCAGCGAATCCACCAGTTCCTCGAGCACCGCGGGTTGCCCGGTCTGCTCGCCCAGCGCCAGTTTGTCCTTCAGCGACAATACGACCACGCCGTGTACTCCCGCCCACAATGCGCGTGCCGCAAGTGTGACGGCGCGTGGCTTGCGTGCCGGGTCAAGTGCTTGGAGCGCACTTTCCGGCACCGCGAACAACCTGTCCACGCGCTTGTTATACCACGCCGGCGCCAGTTTCTGGTTGCTCGGTGTGTGATCGAAGATCGCATTCCAGCGGTGCGTGTGTGCCAGTGCGAAACGCAGGTATTCGCGGGCCAGTGCGCGCAACCCGTTATGCGGGTCTGCGCGGGTATCCAGCGCAGTCAACCGCCGGTAGAGCGTGTCCAGTGTTCGCGCATTGGCCTGCTGGATGAGATCGTCCTGATTGCGGAAAACCAGGTACAAGGTGCCGACGGTATAACCGATTGCGCTGGCTACTTTACGTGCAGTAAGGCCGGCCAGTCCGCTTTTCTCAAGCAGTTTTTCGGTGGCCTGCAAGGCCATGGCGCGAATTTCCTCGCGGGTATGGTCGCTGCGACGTCCCATCCCGCTATTAAAAAACAATGTTCAGTAAAAAGTAAAGGGGTCAGCTCAGGTTGGTGGGAGTTGCGGCCGATAAGTTCGTCGATTGCATAAAGGAACCCGACCGTGACCGTAACCGATTGCGCCAACGCCCTGGAAACCAGCGAATACGAAATCTTCTGCCGAGCCTATACGAGTTGGTATGGGCGTGTCCTGGACCGAAAAACAGTGGAGCGGGACTTCGGCCGCTACCTGATCTACGCGAAGGAACTGCCTTGCTACGTGCGTGCGTTTTTGAGTCGCACGAATGTACTCGCCGCCTGACCGTGCTTGTCCAGCGCAGTAAAAACATATGCTCAGAGCGTGCGGCGTATCTTCAACATACGTAACAGCCACCAGGCGCTAACTGCCGCGAACACGTGTTTAAGACTGTGTCCCGACACCCATTGCAGTACTTCAAACAACCGGGCGTCCAGTGCTTCGCATACCTTAGCCACTGCGTACCAGGCGAGCACACCCCAATACCAGTTGCCGTGTGTGTAGCGTGACGGCAGCTGCCACAGTATGAATATCATGACGAGTATCGGGTAGAACTGCACGATAGCGTAGGCGCGCAAGTCGTCCCTGATTGCCCACCAGTAGACGCTGAGCAGGCCAATGAGACACAGCGGCAGCAACAGGCCGATGCCGAGTTTCGGTGATACGCGCTCGCTGATCATCATGCCGAACAACGCCATGAATCCCAGTGTCATGGGTGCGCGGTCCCATACCAGGCTCAGGTTGTCGGGTTGCAGGTGATACCAGGTCGATCCCAGGCCTGTCAGCGCGATACCGGCAAAGAAGATCAGCTGTGCGTAGCGTTCACCGGGCAGCACTGCGCTGTCGTGGCTGGAGCGCGCTGCTGTATACCAAAAGCCGTACGCTCCCACTGCGACGAACGGCAGATTCGAGATCACGTTGCCGAAGTGCGGGATACCCAACAAGCTGCGCTGGTCTGCGAAATCATGATAGGCGGGGTCCTGTGCCAGCGGTGGGACCCACGTCAGCACCACTAACGGCGGCAGCAGGGCGACTACCGTGACCCAGATCCAGTGCCGCTTGAATTGCAGCGGTTGTCCCGCCGTTGGCGACCGCGTATCAAGTTGTCTCATTCATCGATTCCCGTGAGCGTGCGGTTGCCGAATTGTGATTGCCACGGTGAAACTCTGGCGCCAGGGTGGATCGCCGAGTAACGGTGATGCGACACTTTTCGAGGTTCGCTTGCGGTGCTGGATCGAGCCGCTCATAATTCGTGCCGTCAAATCGCTGACTGTGCATCGAAGGCACGCTCTTTGCGTGCCAAATCCCGCATCCCCGTCGCAAGTCCAGGTTCCAAGCATTCCTCAACAGGTGCCCCACATGAGTAATATCCCCAAAAAACTCGGGAAATACGAAATCGTCCGTGAAATCGGGCGTGGCAATATGGGGTCGGTTTACCTGGCCAACGACAATTTCAATCATCGCGAAGTCGCTGTGAAGGTCGCACATCCGCGGTTTTTCAAAGACGCACACAATGCCGAGCGCAACCGCAAGATGTTGTTCAACGAGGCATCGGCGTCCAGTTTCATCGATCACCCGAATATCGTGCACATTTACGACGCGGACGTCGAGAATGATATGTTCTACCTGGTCATGGAATACGTTGCGAACGCCCGTACGCTGGCCGAGTTTGCCAGACCCGATAAACTACTGCCGATCAATTTCGTCATCGAACTGATCTACAAAATCTCCAAAGCGCTGGATCATGCGCATCGACGGGGCGTCACCCACCGCGACATCAAGCCTTCCAACCTGCTGTTGACCAAAGATAAGGATGTTAAAGTCACCGATTACGGCATCGCTTTAATCAATCGCGAGGATTATTCCCAGACGCAGGTGGACGGCGTCGTAATAGGCACGCCGGCTTATATGTCCCCCGAACAGATTTCCACCAACACGGTCACCTACGCCACCGACGTATTTTCCCTGGGCATCGTGGCCTATCAGCTGATTACCGGTGTCAATCCTTTCCACGGCGATAACTTTCAGGCGATTTACAAGCGGATCAACTACGAGCAGCAGAAACCGCTCTCGGAATACCGCAGCGACCTGCCGGAGGGTATCGATATCGTAGTCAAGAAAATGCTGCGCAAGGAAGTGGATCAACGTTACCGCACTGCGCTTGATGTCGCTGCAGATTTGTCCGTCGTGGTCGACGTTCTGACCCCGACCAAAGGTGAAACGGGACTGCAGGAACGCTTTGAGATAGCCAGGGGTCTGGCATTTTTCAAGGAATTCGAAGATGCGGAGATATGGGAGTTTCTGCGCAGTTTCGAGTGGAAAAACGTTCCGCGTGGGACCACGATTATCAAAGAGAACGAAGTGGACGACGGTTTTTTCGTGCTCGCAAAAGGCGTCGTCGGGGTGACGAAAAACGATATGGTGATCGAACGGATCCAGGAGGGTAATTGCTTTGGTGAAATGGGCTACGTGTCGGGTGCGAAGCGCTCGGCTTCGATCACCGCGGACAGCGATGTATCCATGATTCGTGTCAACGCTCAGTTAATCGAACGCGCCTCGACCGAATGCCAGAACCGCTTTTTGAAAGTATTTGTCAAGACCCTGACCGGTCGGTTGAGCGAGACAACCACGGCGCTTGTCAATCAACAGCTGGTCTAGCCGCGACGGCGACAGGTAAACATTCTATGCATTGAGAACAGCGCCGGACTGCGCTCGGCGAATCTCACCCCGGTTCTTCCAGCGGCCACTGCACGATGTGCGTGGCGAGTTCCGACGGATGCACGTTGGTTTCGCAGATCGCCTGCTCACGCACCGAGATACCCGCTCCGTGAACGCTGTCGCGACTGCCCGATACCAGGGGATGCCACCATGCCAGTCCGCGACCTTCGGCGATGCGTCGGTAGGCGCAAGTGTGTGGCAATGAGCTCAGCAATTGTGCGTCGCAATCGATCCGCAGACAGTCGGGTACCCGCTGCAGGCGCCGGGTGTAGTCCGTGCACGCGCAGGTATGCCGGTCGAGGAGGTGGCAGCTTACCCGCGTGTAGTGAACCTCACCGGTATCTTCGTCTTCCAGCTTGAGCAGACAGCAACGTCCGCAGCCATCGCACAACGCTTCCCATTCCTGCGCATCCATCTGCGCGAGCGTCTTGACCTGCCAGTATGGCCGCTCGGGGTTAGTGTCCTGTCCCATAAATAACCTACTATTCTGAGCGCATGTCGCGTGCCAGGGGGAAGGCGCCGGCGGTGTCGGAATAGCCTTCCTGTTTCAAATCGGCTAGTCAAATGGAAACATTCTTCTTTTCCACTCGCAATCAGAATTGCCGAGCCTCATGTGAGGCACAACTAAGGGAAGAATGTCCCCACTCAATTCACCGGCTATTCCTCCTCGCCGCGCATGGCGGCTGAACGCTGATGTAAACGGACGTGCAGTATGCAGATATTGCAGGAGCAGATATCTGTGTGGTCATGCTGCAAAAGCACGAACTAGCCGGACAGGACATTAGCGATAGTAGTCACCCAGGCGCGCCGTGCGGCACCATGCTTGATAGTGTGTGACATTGCCGCTCGACTCACGCGGTGACCAATCGGCGAAGTTGGAGAAGGATACGGGAATGTAGGGCCCCTGTTTGACCTCCAGGATAACTGTGCCGGTAACCTCTGCCAGCAATGTATGCCAGGTGTTGGGTGCGATTTCGATGCCGCTTACCTTACCCATGGGTTCCAGAGTCAAGCGCTCGCTAACGCATCCGTCGTCGTCGAACAGCAGCAACAACGCACGCCCCTTCAAGGCGACCAGAAACTCCCATTTGTCTGCTTCGGGGTGGCGATGGGGGCGCACGTAACTGTCCGGCTCCAGCGCTATGCAAAGCCGCTGGACGTGGTCGTCCGGACGAGGATGAAAATTGTAGTTGTCGCGCTGACGTGGAGAGGTCAGCGCCTGCCGAGATAGATCGGCGAGCAGCGTGGCGTCCAATCGTTTCAGTCTAGTCATGGCCCTGCAACAGAGTGTCGAGTAAATGACGCACCGGATCGGAGATCGTCTGCACGGCAAATCCGCTGACGTAGTGAGCCGCACTGATCCGTCGGCACCATATGCACTTGGCCTCCAGGTGGGCAAGCCGCTGGCCATCATGTTCGTCGGGCAAATGCATCAGCGCCAGGGAGTAGACTGCCTCCGGCGTGCATGGCTGATAGCAGGTGATTCCAAAGCCTTCCTCGGATACGTCCACTAGCGTGCCGACGTGTTCGGCGCTGGCCCCAGTGACAACAGTAATCCGGCTTTTCAGGCTGCGGCGAACGTAGCGGCGATTGTTTACTATCTCGTCATTCATGGAATATCCGCGATGGACACTTGGCGATTGCCCGGCTTTCGAGTCTAATAAAGGTCATCGGGAGTGTCGAGCAAAGCCGGGGGGTACCATGGCGGCGGAATACAAGGTTATTTTCGCGGGCGAATTGGTCGCCGGTGCGGACCCGGATGCGGTAAAAGCCAACTTCCAGAAGCTGTTCAAAGCCGATGCAAAGCGTGTCGACAAACTTTTCAGCGGCAATCGGGTATTGATCAAGAAAAATGTCGATGAGGCGACCGCGCAGAAGTATCAGGCCACCCTGCGCAAGGCCGGCGGAGTGTGCAGTATCGAACCAATGAACGAGGAGCAAGCGGTGAGCGCTTCCGGACCAGCGCCCACGCCGCCAATTGCTCCCCGCAAGACACCGGGTCCGGCATCAACGTGGCAGCTGGAAGCGCCAGGTGCGGATTTGCGCGACCCCGACACGAAACGCAATGTACCGCCACCCCCGGATACCGGCGACCTGACCCTCGCCAACGTCGGTGCCCAGATGCTCGACGAGCATGTGAAACCGGATCCTTTCGAGGCGGATTTGAGCGATATAAGTATGGCGCCTACCGGTACCGAACTTCTGCCGGAGACGCCGAAACCGCAACCCTTCGAGCCCGATTTGAGCGAGTTATCGGTGGCCCCCGCCGGCAGCGAACTGCTGCCCGGGCACAAGAAGGAAAAGCCGCCGCCGCCCGACACCGGGGACCTGGAACTGGAGAGCTGAACGATCGAATGATGCTACGACGGCGTTGCGGAGGAACTGGCCTTATACCTATGCATGACAACCAAACGAAGGGATGCAGCGGGTAAGTGCGAAGTATTTTAATTGTCCACGACAAAAGCGAGACCAGGGAATTGGAACTCGTTGAAGAAAGCTACACGCTCGGACGCGCAAAGGACAACGACATCAGGCTGGGTGTGGGTACGGTAAGCGCCCATCATGCCGCCATCGTGTTGCGCGACAGCGAATACTGGCTGCAGGATCTGCTCAGCACCAACGGCAGCTATGTCAACGGGCGGCGTGTACAGCGCCGCCGGTTGGAAGATCGCGATCACATCATGCTGGCCGATTGCCGCATGGAATTCTTTGAGATTATCGAGCAACGCCCGACGGGGCAGCGTACCAAGCTCTATTCCGGCGCGATGCTGGGTCAGGCCACGAGCAAGCACAACATCGGCGATACGCCGGTAAACCGGCTGCGGCATCGTAAAGGCGAAAGGGGCGAGATACCGTATCGGTCAGGGCGGTTTTTCAGCGCTGATGGGAGCTGGTTTTTTGCCACGCGCGAAGGCGATAGCGTCGGGCCTTTCGAGACGTTGCAACTGGCTCGCGCGGGCCTGGTCGAATACGGGCGCAAAATAGGATTTCTCGCTGGCTTCGACGACGACGTCTACTTACGATAAACAGTCCGCTTGTCGGGCTAACGTTCTCCTCAGTGTAACTCCCCACGCAACTTAAGCACTGCATCCTGCAGGCCCGCGGTGTTTACTTCATTTGCAGCCAGCGGTTCACTCGCCACCAACCAGATCTTGAATCCGATACGTCTCGGGAATCGACGCAGCGCGGCACCGTATTTGCGGCTGAAGATGCTGCCCCACAAACCGCGCAGCGCCATCGGCACGACCGGCACCGGCGTGCGTGCAAGGATTTTTTCCACGCCCGGTCGAAATTCGTTGAGTTTGCCATCACGCGTTATCTGACCCTCGGGAAAAATACAGACGAGTTCACCATTGTTGAGCGCAGCGTCAATGCTCTCATACGCTCGTTCCAGTAAATGTGGGTCTTCCTTGCGGCCCGCGATCGGAATGGCGCCGGCGGTGCGAAATACGAAATTCAGGATCGGCAACTGGAATATCTTGTAGTACATCACAAACCGAATCGGTCGACGAATACAGCCCGCTATCACGAGCGGATCGACGAAACTCACGTGATTACAGACCAGCAGCGCAGCGCCTTGCTCAGGTATTTTGTCGAGACCGTCTTTTTGCACGCTGTACACGGTATGGATCAGCAGCCAGACCAGAAAGCGCATCAGGAATTCCGGCACGAGGCGGAAAATGTAGATCGCCACCGCCGCATTCATTATCGCGACCACCAGAAACAATTGCGGGATGGATAGCCCCGCGCGTAACAATCCGATCGCGATTACCGCTGATGCCACCATGAAACAGGCATTGAGTATGTTGTTACTGGCGATCACCCGAGATCGGTGACTGGCCTCGCTGCGCGATTGAATCAACGCGTAAAGTGGCACGATGTAAAATCCGCCAAACACACCGAGCGCGAGAACGTCGACAAGCGTGTGCCAGGCAGCGGCTTGCTTGAGAAAAGCGATCACGCCGTGCAGTTCCCCATCGGGCACCAGATCGCCAGCGAAAAACAGATCGACGCCGAACGCAGTAAGGCCGATGGCGCCGAGTGGCACCAGGCCTATTTCGATTCTGCCGGCGGATAGTTTTTCGCACAGCAGCGAACCGCCGCCGATGCCGATCGAGAACGTAGCGAGCAGCAGCGTGTAGACGCCGGGGTCGCCGCCCAGATGGAAGCGTGTATAGTTTGGCAGTTGTGCGAGATAGGTGGCGCCGAGGAACCAGAACCACGAGACGCCGAGAATTGAATTGAACACCGCGAGATTGCCAGTGGCAAAGCGCATGCCCAGCCACGTCCCGGTAATCGGATTCCAGTTGATGCGCAGCTCGGGCGCGGTGGGAGGGGCGGTGGGAATTGCGCGGCTCGCCAGGTAGCCCAGGCAGGCCACCGACAACAGGGCCACGCATACGAGCATGCTGCCCAGTTGCTCGATGCCTATCAATCGTTCGCCGGCGATGTTGCCCAGCAGTATCGCCACGAACGTGCCCATTTCCACCAGGCCGTTGCCACCCGTCAGTTCGTGTTCGCGAAGCTGCTGCGGCAATATGCCGTACTTGAGCGGCCCGAACAGACTCGATTGTGCACCCATCAGAAACAGGGTTGCCATCAGCAGCGTCACGTCGCGAAGGTAGAAGCCCAGCGTAGCGAGCAGCATGATGAAAATCTCACCCAGCTTGATACGCTGAATCATAACGGATTTTTCGAACTTGTCGGCCAGCTGGCCAGCGGTGGCCGAGAACAGGAAAAACGGCAGGATGAACAAACCGGCACTGAGATTTATCAGCGTGCTGGTATCGTTGGCCGACAACTCGGCGCTCTGAAATGCGATCAGGATAATCAACGCGTTTTTGAATACGTTGTCGTTGAACGCGCCAAGAAACTGCGTGGCGAAGTACGGTCCAAAACGGCGTTGCTTAAGCAGACTGAACTGGCCTTGCGAGCTCATGTGTGGCCGTCCGGAGTCAGCCGGTCCAGGCGCAGTCGCTGGCGTTCGTCAAACAGCGCGCGCGCGCCGAACCACAATGCCAGCATTACTGCGAAACCGGTACTCGCCGCAATTACGAACATAATAAGAATCTGGTACTTAACCGCTTGCAGGGGTGGCGTGCCCGCGAGAATCTGCCCCGTCATCATGCCCGGCAGGCTCACTACGCCGGCGGTCGCCATGGCATTGATTGTCGGTATCATCGCATTTCGAATACTGGTTATTTGAATGTCTGACATGGCGCTCTGACGATTCGCCCCCAGCATCAGACGTTGTTCGATTTCGGCGCGTCGGTTGACGACATTCTGCATCAGTGTATTCAATGCCAGCGCCACTCCCGTCATGCCGTTGCCAAGCAGCATGCCGAATATAGGGATCGCGTAACGCGGAGCGTACCAGGGTTGATTACCGATAAATACGAGCAGTGTGAGCAACAGCACCGAAACACATGACAACAGCAACGCGACCAGCGCCCCGGCAAACGAGGGCTTGTACGCCAGGCGCAAAGTCTGACGCTGTACAACTTCACGCGCGGCCACCATCAGCATGACCGCAGCCATCAGCACGATCCACAGCGGATTTGTGGTGGCAAACAGCACGCGCAGAACAAAGCCTATCAGCAGGAGTTGTGCCACCATCCTCAAGGTCGCTACCAGTAACTGCGATTGCAGACCGAGCTGGAGCCAGATACTGGCAGCGCCCAGCAACAGTACGAGCAGCGCCGCCGCGATCAGGTCCCAGTGAGTCAGGGCGTGTACGCTCATTGGCTGGCCGACGAACGTGGCGGTTTTTGCGAAAGCTCACCGTCGTGGATGACAAAGTGCCGCGCAGCCACTCTGCTCAGCTGCTCTACGTCGTGACCGATCCACACTACCGGTGCCGAGTACCTGTTGCGGTACTGTTCAACAAAGGCCTCAACGCGCTGCTCGCTGGCTGGATCCAGCGCGGCGGTCGGCTCATCGAGCAGCAGCACCTCCGGAGAGTGCTGCACCAGACGCAACAGCGCCAGGCGCTGGCGCTGTCCGGTGGATAACTCGCTAAGCGGGCGCTGCAACAGTGCGTCATCCAGGTGCAGGGCAGCAGTCGGCACCTCCGAGCCGCCGTCAAAATGCTCGCGCGCGGTTTTTTTCCACCACACAATTTCGGCTGGCAGCAGCGCTACCTGGCGTCGCCACGCGGGTGCACTTGTTGCCGAGCATGCCATGTCGTCCAGGTATATTTCGCCGCCGTGCGGGTCGAGGTCGGCGATCGCGCGCAACAACCGTGTTTTGCCACTGCCCGACGCGCCCTTGATGCTGATGCATTCACCGGGGAGCACGGTCAGCGTTACGGTGGCCAGACCGTCGATGCCAAGATCTACGAGACGCAGTTGCATCGCGGCCGCTTACCAATGGCATGAAACATCGTTGATTCAGCAGCTGGATCTGATCGAGAATTCTTACCGCTTTCGGGCCACGCGAAGGTTATATCTGTTCCAGTTCTATCAGCGCGCCGCAAAAGTCCTTGGGATGCAGGAACAGTACTGGCTTGTCATGTGCACCGATCTTCGGCTTGCCGTCACCGAGTATACGCATGCCGTGTTTATGGAGTTGCTCGGCCGCCGTTTTTATGTCCGCGACTTCGTAACACAGGTGATGGATGCCGCCGGCGGGATTGTTCTGCAGGAATTTCATGATCGGCGATTCAGCGCCCAACGGGTGCAGAAGCTCGATTTTGCTGTTGGGCAGTTCGACGAAGACGGTCGTGACGCCATGCTCGGGCAATTCGACCGGTCGCGAAACAGTGGCCCCCAACACCCGCTTGTACAGGTCGCTGGCCGCGGTAAGGTCCGGAACGACTATTGCGACATGATTCAGTTTTCCTATCATAGTTTGCCTGCCTATTTGCCGAGCTGCGCCAGTAGTTGCCGTGCGGCAACCGTCGGTGCCAGTTCACCTTGTTCCACCCGCCGTTCAATTTCAGGAAGCAGCGCGTTGACCGCCGTATTTTCACGCAGACTCGCCAATAGGCACGCGGACAGTTCCGCCCACAACCAGTTTCTGGACTGCTCGGCGCGCCGCGCCGCCAACTCGCCGTCAGCCTGCAGGGCATCATGGTAATCACAGACTTGTTGCCAGATCGCTGCGATACCTTCGCCGGTCAATGCCGAGCAGGTTTGCACAGGGACCTGCCAGTTCCCCGAGCGCGCCCGCAGGTAGCGCAGCGCGTTTGCGTAGCCCGCGACAGTTTTCTGCGCGGCGCTGTGCAATTCTCCATCCGCTTTGGTTACCAGGATGAAATCGGCCATTTCGATCACGCCGCGTTTGATTCCCTGCAACTCGTCGCCGCCGCCGGGCTGCATGAGCAGCAGGAAAACATCGGTCATGCCGGCCACTTCGGTCTCGGACTGTCCGATGCCTACGGTCTCGACGATAATCACGTCGTAGCCTGCTGCTTCCACGAGCAACATCGCTTCGCGCGTGCGTCGATGCACGCCGCCCAGTGTGCCGCCGGCCGGTGACGGGCGTACGAAAGCGGCATTGTTGCGAGCCAGCTCCTGCATGCGGGTTTTGTCGCCGAGAATGGAACCGCCGGTGAGCTGCGAGGACGGGTCCACAGAGAGAACCGCGACTTTGCATTTCTCCGCGATTACGATCACACCCAGTGCGTTAATGAACGTCGATTTACCGACGCCCGGTGCACCGGTAATACCGAGGCGCCGTGACTCACCGGCGTGGGATGCAAGCCGCGTCAACAGCTGTTCGGCGGCCATCCGGTGTTCGGAGCGCGAGGACTCGACGAGTGTAATAGCGCGTGCCAGAGCGCGCCGATCGCCCGCCAGAACCTGGTCGGCCAGCTGCTCAGGGTTGGCGGATGCAGACGGCATCGTGCGGGGCCGCTATGCGAACTCGATGATTGGCTGGTCGACCTCCAACGTGGAGCCGGCGGTACATAATACGGCGGCGACAACACCGTCCTGCTCGGCACGCAACGAGTTTTCCATTTTCATCGCTTCCACCACGGCGAGTTCTTCGCCGGCCTTTATTTCCTGACCTTCCTGCACCGCGACCGACACCAGTAATCCGGGCATGGGTGACAACAGTAGCTTGGACAGATCGGGTGGAGATTTAACTGGCATATAGC
>Ga0224508_10003736_pt1 | contig 12566 bp, 12 predicted proteins | sample SF_Jan12_sed_USG_4_FD_170157 | JGI IMG/M metagenome (GOLD analysis project Ga0224508, IMG submission 170157) | Sediment microbial communities from San Francisco Bay, California, United States - SF_Jan12_sed_USGS_21 | ecosystem: Environmental > Aquatic > Marine > Sediment | place: USA...
CGCACTTTCCGGCAGCCGTGGCGATCCGCTGCGGCCGCAAGCGATGTCCATTACGCTTGACTGGTTCCGGTACTTTCTGACCCAGGATCCTGAGTTCGACTGGACGACGGTGACCCATGATCGCTACGAGCGTTTATGGGATCAGTCTGTGGAGCAATATTCCAGGGTCATCGCAACGGACTATCCGAATCTCACGAACTTTCGCGATCTCGGCGGCAAGACCATCGTCTGGCACGGCTGGGCAGACCAGCTGATCACCGCTTACGGCACTACTGATTACTACGATCGCGTGACTGGAACCATGGGCGGCGACAAAGATACGCAAGAGTTCATGCGACTGTTCATGGCGCCTGGCGTCGCCCACTGTGCAGGCGGTAATGGACCAGCACCGACCGGGCTGCTCGAAGCCCTGATGGCGTGGGTTGAGGAAGGCGAAGAGCCCGATACGCTAACGGCTGAAATACGTAATCAAAGTGGCGAGGTCACGCGCGCAAGACCACTGTGCCCATACCCCGAGGTGGCAAGGTACCGAGGCCGCGGCAGCACAGACCTGGCCGAGAACTTTGAGTGCAGCGATAGTTTTTAGTCTTTACTTCAAGAGGCGGATTCCATGACAAGCTATCGTCTAACCTACTTCGACGTCGACGGAGGGCGCGGGGAACACGTTCGTATCGCATTTCACGCAGCTGGAATCGCGTTCGAAGACAATCGAATTTCGTTTCAAGAGTTTGGTGAATCGCGCAGCGGAATGCGGTTTACGTGCGTACCGGTTCTTGAAATCGATGGCGAACCGGTTACCCAGGCGAATGCACTAGGACGGTATGTCGGGCGAATGGCCGGGCTTTACCCGGCGGATCCGCTGCAGGCGCTTTACTGCGATGAGGTCTTGGGGGCAATGGAAGACATGACCAACCACATCGCTCGGACAATGCGCATGACGGGTGACGAACTGCGCGCCGCAAGGGAAGAGCTCGCCGAAGGATGGCTTGTCGTCTACTTGCGTGGAACGGGTGAACTGCTCGCACGCGGCGGCGGCGAGTATTTTGCAGATCAGCAATTAACGATTGCCGACCTCAGAGCGATGCTCCAAACACGCTGGCTCACTTCTGGCCATCTCGATCACATTCCGACTGATCTCGTTAAACGCGTCGCGCCGGCGCTCGTTGAACACCAGGCGCGCGTGGAATCGGATGCGCGAGTTGTCGCCTACTACGCGTCTCGGCAATAGCCCAGCCCAATCAACCCAGTGCGATTCTGATTCCTCAAGGGAGTTCTCGTGAAATCGAGCCGTATTCTGCTTACCTATTTATTAATACTGTTGTCATCCAGTTTATCGTGCCCCGTATTCGCACAAGACGGTCTGCTATCTGCAGACCCGCGAATCACCTGGGATCTTAGCGATCTCTACCCGGACCTCGACGCGTGGAACAGCGCACGCCTCGAAGCGATTGGTCGAGCCGGTCCGATCGAGGCGCGTAAAGGTTCCCTAGGCTCGAGCGCGGCCTCGCTTTACGAGACGATGCAGCTGGTGTCAGACACCATTCGGTTGTCCGATCGTGTCTACGCCTACGCGAGTCTCAAACTCGATGAGGACGTACGCGTCGGCGAAGCGCAAGAACACAGCCAGCTGGTCGACGCCATGGAGGCACGACTTTCGGAAGCGACTTCGTGGATGGAACCTGAGCTGATTGCGCTCGGGCGTGCTCGAATCGAAGCATTTATTGCGACTGAACCGCGCCTGGCGCCATTTGCACATGGGCTCGACGACGTGCTTCGGAGCGCCGAGCACACGCTTGGCGAAGAAGCCGAAGCAACGCTGTCGTTTTTCTCGCGAACGATCAACGCGCCGAGCGACACCTACAGCCTGCTTTCGAACTCCGATATTCCTTTTCCTACGCTAACCCTGTCGGATGGGTCCGAACACCGGATCGACAATCAGGCCTATGGGGCGTTGCGCCGCGGCCGGAATCGCGAAGACCGAAAAGCCGTTTTCGACGCCTACTGGGGCAAGTGGGCCGAGTTCAACAGCTCGGTCGGTATGGTGCTTAATTCTCACGTTCAAACTCAAGTTGCGCTGTCGCGTGCTCGCGGCTATGAAAACGTGCTCACGCGGGAACTGTTCCAGGACAACCTGCCACCAGCGGTTTATCGAACCCTGATCAGCGAAGTGAACAATTCACTGCCGACGCTGCACCGCTACTTCCGACTCCGCGCGCGCATGCTCGGCGTCGAACAGATGCACTACTACGATATCTACCCGCCTCTCGTCGCGCTCGACCGGGAGTTCGATATCGAAACGACCAAGCGCATTACGCTAGAAGCGATGTCGATTCTTGGCGACGATTGGGTCGACATTCAGCGTGACGCAATCGAAGAACGCTGGATGCACGTGTACCCGCAGCGCGGAAAGCGGTCCGGTGCCTATATGCTGGGAGCCATCTACGACGTTCATCCCTATTTGTTGCTCAATCATCAAGACGACTACGATTCGATGTCGACATTTGCGCACGAGTGGGGCCACGCGATGCACACGCTCTACGCCAAGCAGGCGCAACCGTATCAGACGGCTGGTTACGCCACGTTCATTGCTGAGATTCCCTCGACTTCGCTCGAGTTAATTCTTGAGGAATACATGGTCGAGAACGCGGCGACGATCGACGAGCAGCTTTTTTATCTTGGCTCGGGGCTAGAAAGCCTGCGCGGGACCTTCTATCGCCAAGCGATGTTTGCCGAGTTCGAATTGGCCCTCTACGAAACCGTTGAGCGCGGAGAGCCGCTGACTGGAAATCGGATCACAGAGATTTATCGCGACCTGGTGCGCCGCTACCATGGACACGACGAAGGCGTTGTCATCGTCGACGATCTCTACGCGAACGAATGGATGTTTGTTCCTCACTTCTACCGCAACATGTATGTTTTTCAATACGCGACTTCACTGACGGCAGGCACGGCCTTGTACGCCAAAATAGTCGACGAAGGCGAAGCTGGCGTCGAAAACTATAAGGACCTGTTGCGCTCTGGCGGCTCGGATTATCCGTACAACCTGTTGGTAGCAGCGGGTGTGGATTTAGCGACGCCTGACCCTTACCGTGCGGTAGTCAATCGCATGAACGCAATCATGGACGAGATGGAATCTCTGTTAGCTCAAAAGGAATCTGCCGAGAACAATTAAGGCAGCAGATCAGCCGCGATTTAATGGTCGCGTAGGTCGTGTCATTGATCATGAGTCCGTTAGAAGAATCACGCAAGCCGCTGTTTTTTAAGGTCGGAAACGCCGAGGCCCTTGGCATCGCGAGCCCGGAAATCCGTCGCGGCGAGGCGGTCCGTGCCCACGTTCGCTCATTAAGCGTGATGCAAAAAGAAGCGCTGCTTGTGGCAACAGGTACCGGGGCGATCTGGCGCCTGGCGAGCGACGAAGGCGCATACCTCGACGGCGACGACATCGCCCCCTGTCCTCTGTCGTTTCTGACTACCGGCATGGTTTGTTCTTACATGACGGAAATCCATGCACTCGCGAAGCTACGTCGGATCGAAATCGACAGGCTCAGATTAATTCAAGACAACTACTACACGATGAAGGGATCAGCGCTTAAGGGAACGATGATCGGCGGCGCGAAAGATGTCGAACTGGAAGTGCAAATCGCAAGCTCAGCAGATCGAGTCGCACTAACGAGCTTGATTCACGATGCAACGCAAGCGTCCCCGCTGAACGGGTTGATGAGACATCAACATGAGAGCCTGTTTTCTCTGACACATAACGACGAATCGATTGACTGCGGTCGGGTCGCACCGATCGTCGGCGGCACCGAGCAACCCGTACCAGACGACTTATTCGAATCCGCTCTACCTGCCGAAGGCGACTGGAGTACACAAATTGTACGGAACGGTCTTACACCGAAAACTGAAGAGACGACTGGCTTTGCCGGATCCAGCCTTTCGGAACAACAGGATCGAATTCTGCACGTTCGTGGTATCTGTAGCTTGCGCCCGGATGGCGTTAAGCAAATTGAGCAGCAACTCTTCAATCCTCATGGGTCGATCTTTCATTTTCTATGCGATGAGGCGACGAAGAACGGCGGAAAAGGTATGGCACCAGATGCCGCCACCTATATATCCGCTGGCATCGCGTTCTGCTTCATGACTCAGATTGGCCGCTACGCAAAGATCGCAAAGAAAGACCTGCAGGATTACAGAATCGTCCAGGACACGCACTTTTCCGATGGCGGCGCATCGGGCGGAACAGGAACCGCCGGCGAATCCGATCCCGTCGAGACTCACGTACACCTGCGCACGGGCGAAGACGACGAGTTCGCAAGCTTAGCGCTCGATATGTCGGAGCAAACCTGTTTTCTGCACGCGCTTTGCCGATCGAAACTCAAGACGCGAATTCGGATCACTATGGCCGGATGAGCACCAAGAGCGTGATCCTGATCGCAGGAACCATGGCCGCCATCATCTGCTATGTCCTGCTTGCCTCGGTACCCTACCCGCCTGCCGTCTGCTGGACCGCGTCGATCACTTTGCTGTGTGCAACTTTTTGGATCACCGAAGCGCTGCCAATACCGGTAACCGCGCTTATCGCGATTGCGCTTTTCCCGAGCGTTGGCGTGCTGACGCCGGCCCAGGCTGGTCAGGCATTTGCGAGTCAAACAGTATTTCTGGTCCTCGGCGGTTTCATTCTTTCAGCTTCGATGGTCTCGACCGGCGCGCACCGCCGGGTGGCGCTTGGCATGGTCAACCTAATCGGCGGCGCGAGCAGCCGACGTGTCGTCTTCGGCTTCATGTGTGCGTCGGCGTTCTTAAGCATGTGGATCTCGAACGCGGCGACCAGTTTGATGCTGTTGCCAGTTGCGCTTGCGATTCTCGAGCGCGCCGAGGATCCAAAGCTGGCGACACCTCTACTACTCGGCATGGCCTACGCCGCAAGCATTGGAGGCCTTGGGACGCCGATTGGTACGCCTGCCAATCTTGTCTTCATGGAAAACTATGCACTAGCCACCGGTGAGGAAGTCAGCTTTTCGCAGTGGGTCAAGTGGGGCTTGCCGATAGCAGCGTTAATGCTGCCAGTCTGTTTCTTCTGGATCACCCGTGGGCTGGACTATTCAAAGCCAATGGAACTACCAAAACCGGGCGCGTGGAGAGTAGAGGAAAAACGTGTCCTTTGGGTATTCGGCATAACGGCAGTTGCCTGGATGACGCGGTCAGAGCCCTTGGGTGGCTGGAGCGCGCTACTGGGCTTACCTGGGATAACTGACGCTTACATCGCGATATTCGCCGCCATTAGCCTTTTCGTCGTTCCCAATGGAAGAGGCGGAAAACTGCTCGACTGGGAAAGCGCCAGCAAGATTCCGTGGGGGATCTTGTTACTACTTGGGTCTGGCTTCACGATCGCGCGTGCTTTTACCGAATCCGGGTTGAGCAGCATCCTCGGCGACGGCTTGTCGGGCTTGAGCGACTTGCCGCTATTAGTGATGATCGGGTGTGTGTGTCTTGTCGTTACGTTCATGACGGAACTCACCAGCAATACCGCAACAACGACCCTGTTAATGCCCGTGCTCGCGGCCGCGGCGCTCGCTGCCGGGCTCGGCGATCCGGTTCTGATGATGCTGCCCGCGGCACTCACAGCGAGCTGCGCCTTCATGTTGCCGACGGCAACCACACCGAATGGTGTTGCCTTCAGTACCGGTCGATTCCCGATCAGAAAAATGGCGTCGGAAGGTGTCGTCCTCAATTTGCTCGGCGTTCTGGTCGTGACATTCACTTCCTATTGGTTGTTGGCTTAGATGAAAGACTTTAAAGACAAGGTCGCTGTTGTTACCGGTTCGGCATCGGGAATTGGCTTCGAGACGGCTCAAGCATTCGCGAAACTCGGCATGCGTGTCGCACTGCTCGATGTTCGCGTTGATGAAGTCAAGGCAGCTGCCGATACAATCCGAGCATCAGGAGCTCATGCGATCGGTGTAGCGGTCGATGTGACAGATCAGGCGTCGGTCGACAAGGCCGCCGAAAGTGTATTGGCCGAATTCGGAACGACCGATCTCTTAATGAACAATGCCGCAGTCTTTATGCGCGGCGGTGCGATCGCTGAGATTCCGGATGACGCCTGGCACTGGCTGCTCAACGTCAACCTTTTCGGGCCGATTCATTGCATCCGAAGTTTCTTGCCGCTCATCAAGGCTCATGGGCGCGGCGGCCACATCGTCAATACGTCGTCGATCTCCGGCTTCGTCGTCAGAGATCGCCAGAACGGTGCCTACGCCGCAACAAAGTCAGGCCTGGTGTCGTTTTCCGAAGCCCTTCACTACGATCTCGAAGATTCGGGAATAGGCGTTTCGGTCGTGTTACCGGGACCAGTCGCATCGGACTTCTATCTGACTTCGGCGGAACACCGCGGCAATCTTGGCGGACCCAATCTGTATCCGACCACGCCGCCCGATACCGCCGCCGGCATGAAGCCTGCCGAAGTTGCTGCACGCATCATCGAAGGCATTCGGGACAATCGGTTTTTTATTGCGACGCACACGGGAACTCGGCCCATGCTCGAGTCCCGGCACGCGGATTTGATGGCCGCTTACGATGCCGCAGCCGAATGGCAACCTGACAAAGCCGACTAGCCAGTCGACTGAATATTCACGCTAATCTGGCGCTGTGATTCTGCCGATGGCCTGCCCGTCTTCGGTCAGCAAAGCCGTCACATAACCCCCGTCCTTGCCATCACGCATCGGCGCGATGCTGATCGCGATCATGTCGCCGACATGAAACATTTCGGGAAGCAGACCCTGCCGAACCATGTTGTTACGGCTATGCGTCTCGAACTGGATGTCACGTGTCCCGCGCTCGTCGTCCGTTACTTCAAGAACCAGCGTTCCATGCGGATTATAGAAACGCACGACCTTAACAGTTCCCGAGACGGTCACTGTGTTGCCGAAGTCGAACTGTGCAGCCGAATGATGCGCATTTGCGACTCCGAAAGCTGCGACCGACAAGGCGATACCAGCGATAGCTGCGACAAAACTGTTTATTCGCATTTCAACTATTCCTTTAGACTTATTCGCCTTCATAACCAATCTCTTCGCCGGCCAGCAGTCGGTCGACAATTTCATCCCACTCGGGCTCCGTGCACTCATAATTCAATAGGCGTCCGCCCGCGAGCGCTTGCCATTTCTTCTCGCCAGACATCGGCGCTTCGAGAAACAGCGGGTCGCTCATAGTCCAACGATTGGTGAGAACGCGATTGCCATTTTCCATTCCGAGGCTATAGCGTTCAGTAATCCGCGCCTGATCACTGTGCGGCGTTCTGCTATCGACCTGCTCAACGAGGTGAGTTGTTTCGACGACGAGTTCATCGCCTTCCCAGCGGCCAACGGAGAAGCCATTGCGCTCTGGAAAAATCCCACCGTCATCAAACCCGTGATCGCCGATATAAATTCGCCGAATCTCCTTGTGTGCCTCGTAGGTCACATTGATTTGATTCGGATGCTGCAGTATTTCCATCGGGTAGCCGCCGGAGCCGGTCATCGATCCCGGCATCCCGCTGCCGACGCAATACGCACCCGGGCTGTGATTCGTGCCGGCCGTGACGGCCTGATAAGCCGCCACTCTTTCCTGGGCAAGCGCAGTCAGCTGAGTGCCACCGCCACCATCTCGATTGAAGGCACCGGGCCCGCCGGCACCTCGATAAGTGGTCCAGACCCCTGTGAAGTCGGGACGCTCATTTTGCTGTGCAGCAACCGGACCGGCAACAAGACCGACCAGTGCCACGGTTACACCGAAACTTGACCACTTCGAACGCGAAATCATTACGGAACTCCTCCCAGTCATTTGGCGCGGGTCAGAGTAAAAGGATCAACACCTCCGCCCGGCGGAGGACCACCCTCGCATTCCGGCCCCAGCCGAAAGACGAGTCGCACCCGCATACACATTGTGGCGCAGTTCCGGCGCCGAGACCACTGTGGACGCGGGCCTCAGGCGGGGAAATCTACGCCCTTGGCAGCTTCTTTTCTGAATTTTTCATCAGCGGCGTATAGTCAGGCAACAGATTCACTGCCGTTGAGGAGACCGGCATGGCGGACACAAGGCTCAACGATTTCATCGATTCTGCGCTACGCGCCGGAAAGAGCAGAGACGAGATTTCCCACGCGCTAGCCGACGCCGGCTGGTCCAAAGAACAAGTCGACGACGGCCTGAAATTCTTCGCCGACGTCCCATTCACCGTTCCTGTTCCGAGACCTCGTGCACAACTCTCCGCACGCGATGCGTTTCTTTACCTGCTGATGTTCGGAACGCTTTATGTCAGCGCGTTCCAATTCGGCAATCTGCTTTTTTCCTTCATCAATCTCGCCTTGCCCGACGGCCTGAACCAATTTGCTGAGCAGCGGGCTGAGCAGGCGATCCGATGGGCTATCGCATCACTGATTATCGCGTTTCCTGTGGCCGTCTGGCTGCATACGAAATTGCAGCGTGAGGTGCAGCGCGACCCGACTCGGCGCCAATCAGCCGTTCGTCGTTGGCTTACCTACCTGACACTGCTAATTGCCGCAGGTGTTATCGTCGGCGATGGGATTACCCTTACTTACAATCTCTTGAGCGGCGAGCTGACATTACGGTTTATCCTCAAGGCCCTTGTGATCGCAGGCATTGCGGGCTCCGGCTTCTTCTACTTCCTTCGTATGATTCGCCACGACAGTGCGGAACCGGATTCATGAGCGGGAGCAAACTGGCCCTCGTCGGTGTGGTCGCCATCGTCGTCGCCGCAATCATCGCGGGCTTGCTGATCTCCGGATCGCCGGCGGAGCAGCGACAGCTTCGCTTGGATAGTCGCAGAGTTTCCGACCTTCAGGGATTGTCACGATCGATTGAACGCTATTATCGCGACAGCGAAAAACTACCTCCCGATCTCACAACGCTTCTAAATGGCTGGACAAGCTCGGACATTCCAAGCGACCCCGAGACCGATCGAGATTACGATTTTGAAGTCGCGGCCGATCGCACTTATCGGCTCTGCGCTGACTTCGCGCTCGATTCACGTGAAAACGCGCAGCCAGAGTTTTGGTCGCATGCGAGCGGGCGCCAGTGTTTTTCGTTCGACTACTCGGACCTGGTCCTCGACTGATTCGACTCAGAAACGGTATTTCAGTCCGACCCTAAGCGTCCTCGGCTCGCGAGATCGGCTCATGCGACAATCGAGCACGTCGCAATCGATGTCATCGATACTGGCAGCGCCGTTGACTACGTCGTCGTAGCCTTCGATAAACGCCTCATACAAATACACAATATCCTTTCCATCATCGTCAAGGGCATTGATCAACTCCGCATAAAGCTGGACTCGATCGAAGGAATAGGCGCCGCGAAAACTTACGCTGGTGGTTCCGCTCGCGCGCTGAAGATTGTCGGGCGTCAGTGCGTAGGGCCCGAGATACCGGATACGCATACTTGCTTCCCAGTTATTTCTCGTCGCCGCAACGCCGAACTGGCCTGCGTTCTCGACGGCGCCGTCAACGAATCGACCGTCCGGATTGTTAACGAAGCGCGCCCTGTTGTCTGTGAAGACAGCGTCGACGCCCAGCCAATCCGTAGGCTGCCAGAACATCGTGAATTCATAGCCGTCGCGTTTGGACGCCCCCTTCGGCTCGACCGAATTCGAGTCGCCGACAAAAATCAGCTCTGAGTCTTGCTCGAGCCACCAACGTGTCGCGGTGAACTTGAAGTTGCCAATATCGACGCGGGCCCCCGCCTCATAGCCTTCAGCCGGTGACAGGCCCGGGATAGGATCCGCTGAATTGACGACGCCGCGCGCATCATTGGAGTGAAATCCCTTGCCCCAGTTACCGTAGAGTTCGAGATTGTTGTTAATGGTATAGGCGAGACTCACTTTCGGAGAAACACGACTGTCGGTATCGCTTCCGGAAATCGTGCCCGGTGAACCGGCCGTTATTGTGCCCGGCTGATTCGCCGTCGCTTCGAAATCATAGTATTCGGCCCGTAGTCCGGCCAGAATCCGGAGCGAGTCCGTCGGAATAAAAGTCGCTTCGGCGTAGGCGCTATACGATGTCTCAGTAATGTCATTGTCGCTGATGTTCTGGACGAACTGCCCCGCATCGTAGGCATCGAGCCCAACTGGTCCGATGTCGTCATGTCGAAATTCAACGCCCCAGTCCAGCTCAAAATTCATCTCGGCAATAATCGAACTGTCATAGCGCCCACCGATCGTGGTTCGCTTGTCGAACTGATTAAGCTGCGCTTCATAGGTCGGATTCGACTGCATGAACCAGTCATAGGACTGAATGTAAGCCGATGCATTCCAGTCGCTACCCGTCAATGTGGCCGTCCCGATCCAGCGCGAGGTATTGCCGTCGGCTGTCGAGTCGAGGGAACAAAACACATCCGGGCAAACGCTGCTGCCGATGACCCGCTCGGGAATCTGCTCGGTCGGATGCCAGTCGCCCTCGTAACCGGACAGCGTCAGGGCTAACTCGCCAAAATCGGTCGGCATCAGATACTTGGTCCAGATCGAGGCGTGCTCGAGTCCCTCGTCGAGCTGCCATGGGCCGTCGTAGCTCTTTATTTCTCCGAGCACGGTCCAGGCTCCGTTATCCAGGTCAAGCGTGCCGCCGCCTGCCAGACGCTGCCAGGAATACTCACCGCCCTCGATCGCAAGGAACGATTCGTCAAATCGATCTATGGTTGTAATGAACGACGCTGCCGCAACTGAGAAGTCGCCGACATCGGCACGATAAGTGCCCTTACGGTAATCAATGCGATCGACGCTTTCAGGCAGCAAGCCATTGACGTCGAGGTAACCCTGGCCGTGACCGTGCGACCGGAGATTAAGCGGCATGCCGTCGACGTAGGTCGTGAAATCGGTGCCATGGTCGAGATTGAAGCCACGCAGAAAATATTGATTGGCCTTGCCGCTGCCTGAATGCTGGACCGCGACCATTCCGGGCACCGCCTCGAGCAGCTCGGCGGTTTTCAACATCGGCCGAACGAGAAGATCCGCCCCTGCAACCGAACCCTCGCTCGCAGCGTCGGCGGCGCCGAGCAGCTGGGTCCCGCGCCCGAAAACGATCACGACTTCTGTGGGGCCGGGATCATCGGTTGCGTTGCCGGTCTCATTGTCGTCCTGTGCGATGCTCACGGCTGACAGCGCCATCAGGGGCATCATCAGTGAGAACCAGCCGAACTGTCGGCAGAATTGGCGCGAATGAGCTAGGTCAATCAATCAGATACTCCACAATGTTGGCGATAAACGAAGCCGAGCGTAATATCGGACGCTGAAGTACGAAAGAACAGGCAATTAACCGTTAATAACGGTTAACGAAAACGACTAAACCCAGGGGGATAAGGTGAACAGGCAGACTATCATAGCCATCGGACTGGCAGCCAGCGCGCTGACAACTCAGGCGTACGCGCAATCCGATGAAGATTTCTACACGCCGCCGCTGGGCGCGCTGGCCCCGGAAAACCTGGCTCGGCCGCGGCCGGCGCCGCCGTTCGATCTGACCGGCACCTGGTTCGTCGACCTCAATGCAACGCCTTCATCGTGGCGCTTTGGCCCGCCCTACCCTGAATTTACTGCCGCGGCTCAGGTGCATATCGATGCATCGCGGACGGCCACCGAAAACGGCCAGGTCTATCGGGACGACATCGGCCAGTGCTGGCCGGCCGGTGTGCCGCTGATCATGACGCGGGTTTGGCCGATCGCAACCATTCAACTGCCGACGGCCGTCTATATGATCAGCGGATTCATGAACAGCTATCGAGTCATCTATACCGATGGGCGCGAGCATACGCCGGCCGACCTCGTGATCCAAACGTTCAACGGAGAATCGATCGGACAGTGGGAAGACGATGGGCTCGTTGTCGATACGCGCTTTTTCGTCGATGATCATCACTGGATGGATCAGGGCGGGCTGTCGATTCCGGCTGGCGATCAACTCCGAATTATTGAGGTCATGCGACTCAACGAGGAAACGGATCAACTCGAGATCGACTACACGATGACCGATCCTGAGCATTGGATCGGCGAATGGAAGCACACCAAGTACTTCAACCGAGTTAACGACGTGGACATCGCCGAAGTCCAGTGCCTGCCCAGCCTGAATGAGAACATGTTAAGCACGCGATCCGAATCGCTGGTCAATTAGGAGCCGGAAATGCAAAAAATTCAACTATTGCTGACTCTCGCTGTCGTCGTTGGGCTACCGGTGGAGGCGCATCACGCGCCGGCCGTATTCGATCAAACGCGAACGATCGTAATCGACGGAACGGTAACCGATTTCACATGGGCCAACCCGCATTCCTGGATACACATGGATGTCGTCGGCGAGGACGGAGAAGTCACAGACTGGGTCATTGAAATGAATCCACCGACCTATCTGATTCGAGGTGGCTGGCGATCGACGACGATAGGGCCGGGCGACAAAATCAGTGTCGTCGCTAACCCGCTTCGCACCGGGGAACCGGCGGGTAAATTCGTCGCGATCACCCTGCCGGACGGCCGCGTGCTCGGTGAGCAGGAAGCCGTTCTCGGCGAATAAGGAAAAGTGCCGCCACCGCGCCCTAAC
>Ga0224508_10003737_pt1 | contig 12565 bp, 12 predicted proteins | sample SF_Jan12_sed_USG_4_FD_170157 | JGI IMG/M metagenome (GOLD analysis project Ga0224508, IMG submission 170157) | Sediment microbial communities from San Francisco Bay, California, United States - SF_Jan12_sed_USGS_21 | ecosystem: Environmental > Aquatic > Marine > Sediment | place: USA...
TGGCCTACCTGCCGCCCGAGCACGCAGTCGAGGGCACCGATCTGCAGGTGATGTACATGAACGAGCTGTTCGGCGTGCGGGTGGCCCGGGTCGGCAGCCGGCCGCTGTTCGACCCCGACGACGAGCGGATGAAGTCATGAGTGCAGGCCTGCGCATCCTGGTGTGCGTCAAACGGGTGCCGGCCCCTGGCGCCCGCATCAACCTCACCGACGACGCCCAGGCCATCGACGCCGCCTTCTTGGGCTTCACCACCAGTCCCCACGAGGAGTGCGCGGTCGAGGCGGCCGTGCAGCTGGTCGAGGCCCACGGCGGCGACGCGACCGTGTTGACGCTGGGGCCGTCCGAAGCCGAGGAGCAGCTCCGCTACGCGGTGAGCGTGGGGATGCACAACGCCGTGCTGTTGTCGATCGACGAGCTCGACTGGGAGCCACAGCGCACGGCCCGAGCCATCACTGCGGCGATCAACGAGCTCGAAACAGCCGATGGCGCCTTCGACCTGATCCTGTTCGGCAACGAGTCGGCCGACTCGGGCGGCTTCCAGGTGGGCATCCGAGTGGGCCACGCCCTCGACCGGCCGACCGTCAACGGCGCCAAGGGCCTGACTCTCGTCAGGGGCGTGGCCGTGGTCGAGCGCGACGCCGACTCGGGACGCGAGCGCTACGAGTTGACCCTGCCCGCGGTGGTCGGGGTGAAGGAGGGCATCAACCTGCCCCGGTACCCCACCATGAAGGGCCGGCTGGCTTCGAAGAAGGCCGAGCTGGCGACCATGGCGGCGGCCGCCGACGCCGGCGCGCAGCAGATGCTGCGGCTCGACCAACCACCCGAACAGGCGAGCACCACGGTGGTGCTCGGCGAGGGCCCCGATGCAGCGCCCGCGGTGGTCGATCTGCTCAAAGAGCTGGGGGTGCTCGGATGATCGTGGTCGTCGTCGAGCACGATCGGGGCACCATGGCCCCCGCCAGCCTCGAGGCAATGACATCGGCGCGGTCGCTCGCTGCCACGATGGGGGCACCGCTGCACGCCCTCACCATCGGCGCCGACGCAGATCCGCTCGCGACAGAGCTGGGTGCGTTCGGCGCCGAGACCGTGCACCAGATCGGGCACGAGCTGCTGACCGACTACGGACCTGAGCTGTGGGGCGAGGCGGTGGCCCAGGCCATCGACGCCCTCGACCCCGCCGTGGTGATGGCCACCGGAACCGACCGGGGCAACGAGGTGCTGGCCCAGGCGGCGGCACGGCGCGACGTGGCCATGGTGGCCAACGGCCTCAGCTACGAGCCCGGACCACCCTTCACCATCACACGCGTGCGATGGGGCGGTTCGCTGCACGAGCAGACGTCGATCGACACCGCCGTGCTGGTCACCACGTTGGCCCATCACTCGGTCGAGGCCTCGCCAGCCGACACCCCCGGGGCCGGTACACCGGTCGCGCTCGCCGTCGACCTCGACTCGGCGCTCACCCGCACGCGCATCCGCGATCGGGTCGAACGCGAAGCCGGCATCACCCTCGCCACCGCGCCAGTTGTGGTGGGCGGCGGCCGCGGGGTGGGCTCACCCGAGGGATTCGAGCCGCTCGAGGACCTCGCCGACCTGCTCGGCGGCGTGGTGGGATGCTCGCGCGCCGTCACCAACAACGGCTGGCGCAACCACACCGATCAGGTGGGCCAGACCGGCACCCGCATCGCCCCCGAGGTGTACTTCGCGTGCGGCATATCGGGTGCGGTGCAGCACTGGGTGGGGGCCATGGCGTCGAAGCACATCATCGCCATCAACACCGACCCCGAGGCCAACATGGTCACCAAGGCCGGCTACGCCGTCATCGCCGACCTCCATGAGATGGTGCCGGCCATCGCCGAGGAGATCCGCCGACGCGGCTGAGCGGCCCGAGCCCCGGCCCCGCCGAACCACTCGGGCGCGACCTATTGGCTCAGCCGCCTGGCGGCGACGTCTGATCACCTGGCCACTCGGTGACCGCCGGTTCACGGGCGTGGTAGTCGCCGTGCTCGGCCACGAAGAGCGCGCTGTCGGTGTGCAACCCGGTTGGCGGGTCGAGGGTGCCCGCCGCGATGGACACGTGGTCGGGGCGATCATCGACGCGCCAGAACAACGTGGCGCCACAACGGCCGCAGAAGCCGTAGCGGGTGCCCGGTGCGGCGAGATACCAGGTCAGGGTGTGGTCAGCATCGACGTCGAGCTCGTCTTCGGAGGTGGCGGTGGCGGCCATGTGATGACCGGTGATGCGCCGACACGGCTCACAGTGACAGTTCTGCACCGGCCGCAGCGTCCCGCCGACCCGATACCGCACCCCACCGCAATGGCACCCTCCGCTGTGGACCATGCCGAAGGTTGCCACAGCGCAGCGATGCGGTGCCGCCGATGCGACCGGCGCCGGTGATGATCACGCGGAGCTTCAGCGGTTGATGCCTCCCCCGACCGCGACGGGCTCCGCCATGGCAACGCTCGCTCACCGAGCAGCTGTCCCATTCGTCCCACGATGTGGAACAGTTTCGTTCAGCGTGCGACACTGACGCCACCCCCTGCCCGAGCCGAGGAGTCCGATGAGCGGCGTCCAGTCCGTCGAGCGAGCGTTCGCCATCCTCCAGTGCCTGGCCGGTGGCGAAGCCGGTGTCTCGGAGATCGCCGACCAGGTCGACCTTCCCAAGAGCACGGTCGCACGGCTTCTGGCCACACTGGTCGACGTCGGAGCCGCGGAGCAACGCAGCGCCGGCGGCAGCTATGCGTTGGGTGAGCTCGTCATCGACCTGGCCGCTGGCGCGGTCCCGTCGCGCAACCTGGTGGGTATTGCCCACCCGCACCTGCTCGAGCTGGTCGAGACCCTCGACGAAACGGCCGGTCTGTCGGTACTCGACACCGACGGCCAAGTGCTGTACCTCGACCAGGTCGAAGCCGACAATCCCGTGGCCATCAGGGACTGGACGGGGCAACGACTGCCGTTCCACTGCGTGGCCTCGGGCCTGGTGATGGCGTCGCGCACCCGTGACCCGGCCCTGTTGGCCCAGCCGCTGCCGGCGCTCACCGATCGCACCGTCACCGAGCCCGCGCTGGTCGAGCAACGCCTCGAGGAGGCCCGATTGCAGGGCGTGGCCTGGACCGTCGACGAGCTGGCCGACGACATCAGCGCCGTCGCCGCACCGGTGATGGGACCCGGCGGCGCCGCCGTGGCCGCCATCCACGTGCACGGCCCGTCGTACCGGTTCCCCGGCGAGCGCCGCCGAGGCGACATCGAACCGCTCGTGCGGGGCGCGGCCGAACGGGTCAGCGCCCTGCTCACCCACTGATCGACCACGCCGTTGGGCCAGAAGATGCTGGGTGACAAGCCCGACGGCCGCTGGTAGTTTCGGGATGCGGACTCGTTCCGCATCATGAGACCGGCAGCCCAGCTGCCCGCACCGGTGCATCGGGGGCCGGCATGGCAGAAGATGACAGCGCCGGCGACACGGCCGAACACGACGAGATCGATCTCGCCGCACTCGACGACGCCGATCTCACCGCCCAGATGCACGACGACCTCTACGACGGGCTGGCCGACGAGATCGTCGAGGGCACCACCATCTTGCTCGACCGGGGATGGAGCGCCGACAAGGTCCTCAACGATGCCCTGGTCGAGGGAATGCGCATCGTCGGCATCGACTTCCGCGACGGAATCCTGTTCGTGCCCGAGGTGCTGCTGGCCGCCAACGCCATGAAGGCGGGCATGGCGATCCTGCGCCCGCTGCTGGCCGAGACCGGTGCCGAGCCCATCGGCAGGGTCGTGCTCGGCACCGTGAAGGGCGACATCCACGACATCGGCAAGAACCTGGTGGCCATGATGCTCGAGGGCGCCGGCTTCGAGGTGGTGGACTTGGGTATCAACATCGACGTCGACACCTACCTGGCCGCCCTCGCCGAACACGAGCCCGATATCTTGGGCATGTCAGCCCTACTCACCACGACGATGCCGTACATGAAGGTGGTGATCGACACCATGATCGAGAAGGGCCTGCGCGACGACTACATCGTGTTGGTCGGTGGCGCCCCTCTGAACCAGGACTTCGGGGACGCCATCGGTGCCGATGCCTACTGCCGCGACGCGGCGGTCGCGTCCGAGACGGCCAAGGACCTGGTGTCGGCTCGCCGACTGGTGAGCGCCGAACCCCCGGGCCCTGCTGCGGGCTGACCGATGGGCGCACCCGTCGTCATCGCCTGCGGCGCGCTGGCCGGCGAGCTGCGGGCCGTTCTCGCCGCCGACGGGTTGAGCGCCGTCGACGTGCACTACCTGCCGGCCAACCTCCACAACCGTCCCGAGCGCATCGTGGTTGCCATCGAGCAACTGCTCGACGACATCGGCCACGACGACGTGTTCCTGGCCTACGCCGACTGCGGCACCGGCGGCGGCATCGACGTGCTGTGCCAGCGCCGGCCCGGGCTTCGACGACTGCCCGGTGCCCACTGCTACGAGGTGTTCGCCGGGGCCGAGCTGTTCGCCCGTCTGCACGACGACGAGCCGGGCACCTTCTACCTGACCGACTTCCTGGCCCGGCACTTCGATGCCCTGGTGTGGACCGGACTGGGCCTGGATCGCCATCCCGAGCTGCGCGGGCAGCTCTTCGCTCACTACCGCCAGGTGGTGCTGCTCGACCAGGCCGACGACCCCGACGTACTGGTCGCCGCTCAGTACGCTGCTGACCGCCTGGCTCTCCCGCTCACTCGTCACCGCGTCGGCCGAGACCACCTGGTCGCCGCGCTCCCCGAGCCGATCCGACGAGTCGAGGTGCGCTAGTGCCCCGTCACCGCGCCGAGCTGGTGGTGATCTACTGGCGCGACATCCCCGCCCAGGTCAACGCCCAGGTGGGCCGCGACCGACACCAGGTGCCGCTGCCAGCGCGCTTCCAGCGGGCCATCGACCGGGCCAAGCGCAAGGCCGGCATCGTGACCGCCGACGACGACGTGGCCCAGTGGCGCCGCCAGAGCCGGCCGCTCGACGGAGACCCGCTGACCGCCGCAGAGGCCGAGGCGGCGCGGCTGGCCGACACGTTCTCGCGCGAGGCGCTGGGCCGCCTGGCCTTCGTCGGTGGCTACGCGGCCGACGTCACCGACGAGGTGCTCGTGACCACAGCCGAGCTGGCCGCCCTCGAAGAGGTCGACGACGAGCAGGGGTCGACGTGACCGACACCGTGGTGAGCTCGGCGACCCGCGACGTCGTGCTCGGCTTCGACCGCCCCTTCGTGATGATCGGTGAGCGCATCAACCCCACGGGGCGCACCCTGCTGGCCGACGAGATGAAGGCCGGCGACTTCAGCCGGGTCGAGGCCGACGCCGTGGCGCAGGTGGCCGCCGGCGCCCACATGCTCGACGTCAACGCCGGTATCCCCCTGGCCGACGAGCCGGCCCTGCTGGCCGAAGCCGTGCAGCTGGTGCAGTCGGTCACCGACGTCCCCCTGTCGATCGACTCGTCGATCGTCGAGGCGCTCGAGGCCGGCCTCGGTGTCTATCAGGGCAAGGCGCTGGTGAACTCGGTGACGGGCGAGGACGAGGTGATGGAACGGGTGCTGCCGCTGGTGGCCCGCCACGCGGCCGCAGTGGTGGCGATCTCCAACGACGAGACCGGCATCAGCGAGGATCCCGATGTGCGCTTCTCGGTCGCCGAGCGCATCGTGCAGCGAGCCGCCGACCACGGCATCGCCGCCCACGACGTGGTGGTCGACCCGCTGGTGATGCCGATCGGCGCCATGGGCACCGCCGGCCAGCAGGCGTTCGCGCTGATCCGACGCCTCCGCGAGGAGCTGCGGGTCAACACCACCTGTGGTGCCTCGAACGTGAGCTTCGGCCTCCCCAACCGCCATCACATCACCGGCACCTTCCTGGCCATGGCCATCGGCGCGGGCATGACCTCGGCCATCATGAACCCCCTGCACGACGAGGTCCGCACCGCAGTGATGGCGGCCGACGTGCTCACCGGCGCCGACCGCAACTGCATGGCCTGGATCGGTGCTAACCGTGCCCCCGGGCAGGGTGGGCGCGAGGGCCGCCGCCGGCGGCGGGAGCGACCATGACCACGACCCACCACGTGGTGTTCACCCCGTCGGGCCTCGAGGGTGACGTCGCCGACGGCATCACCGTGCTGGCTGCGGCCCAGTTGCTGGGGGTCGATCTCGACACGGTGTGTGGCGGCCGGGGTGTGTGCGGTCGATGCCAGGTGACTCCCTCGGTCGGGACCCACGCCAAGTGGGCGGTCACCGTCGGGTCCGACGCGCTGAGCCCGCCCGGGGCCGTCGAGGCCGGCTACCGCGGTCGACGCACACTCACCGACGGGCGACGCCTGGGCTGTGCCGCTGCGGTGCTCGGCGATGTGGTCATCGACGTTCCGCCCGACAGCCAGGTGCACCGGCATGTGGTGCGCAAGGACCTCGATCTGGGCGTGGTCGAGGTCGACCCTCACTTCCGACTGCTGTTCGTCGACGCCGATGGTCGACTCGATGGGGCCAGGCTGGGCCGGGCGCTGAACGACCAGCACGGCATCACGACCGAACCCGCGACGATGCCGTGCTCGATGCGCTCGGCGCCATCGACGGCCCGCTCACAGTGGCCATCACCGGTGACGCGCCGAGGGTCGTTGCCGTGTGGCCCGGCCTGGTCGACCGCATCCACGGCGTGGCCATCGACATCGGTTCGACCACCGTGGCTGGGCACCTGTGCGAGCTCGGCAGCGGCGAGGTGCTGGCCAGTGCCGGACGGATGAACCCCCAGATTCGCTTCGGCGAAGACCTGATGAGCCGAGTGTCGTACGTGATGATGAACCCAGGGGGCGACCGCGAGCTGACCGTAGCCATCCGCGGCGCCATCGACGAGATGATCGGCGACCTGCTCGACGGCACCGAGGCCACCCGGGAGACGGTGCTCGACGTGGTGTTGGTGGGCAATCCGATCATGCACCACATCGTGCTGGGCCTCGACCCCACACCACTGGGGACGGCTCCGTTCACCCTGGCCACCGATGGTCCGGTCACCACGGCCGGCGCCACCGTCGACCTCGAGCTGCCCTTCGGTCGGGTCTACGCCGCGCCGTGCATCGCCGGGCACGTGGGCGCCGACACCAGCGCCGCCATGTTGGCCGAGGGACCCCACCGCGGCCACGAGCCCCAGCTGCTGGTCGATGTGGGCACCAACGCCGAGATCGTGCTGGGCGACCGCACGCGGCTGCTGGCCGCCTCGAGCCCGACCGGACCTGCCTTCGAGGGGGCCCAGATCAGCTGCGGACAGCGAGCGAGCGCCGGCGCCATCGAGCGGGTGCGCATCGACCCCGACACCCTCGAGCCACGCCTCAAGGTGATTGGCACCGACCTGTGGTCCAACGAGGCCGGCTTCGCCGAGGCCGTCGCCATCACCGGCGTCAGCGGCGTGTGCGGTTCGGGCATCATCGAGGCCGTCGCCGAGATGTTCCTCGTCGGCATCGTCGATGCCGACGGCACCATCGCGGCGGCCAGCGCCGAGCGCAGCGACCGGGTGGTCGCCCACGAGCGCACCCACGCCTACGTGCTACACCGAGATGGTGACACCACACTCACCGTCACCCAGGCCGACGTGCGCGCCATCCAGCTGGCCAAGGCCGCCCTGCGGGCCGGCATCGACTTGTTGATCGAACGGGCCGGACAACCCGACGTACACGACATCCGCCTGGCCGGAGCCTTCGGCACCCACCTGAGCCCCCTGCACGCGCTGGTGCTCGGCTTGGTGCCCGACTGCCCCCTCGGTGGTGTCAGGTCGGTGGGCAACGCCGCCGGCGCCGGCGCCGTGCAGGCCCTGCTGTCGATGCGGGCCCGTGACGAGCTCGAACAGACCGCCACCCGGGTCGAAAAGGTCGAGACGGCCACCGAGCCCCGATTCCAGGAGCTCTTCGTCGCCGCCATGGCCCTGCCCCATGCCACCGCGGCATCGCCCCACCTGGCCGAACACGTGACCTTGCCTGCCCGCCGCCCAACGTCGACCACCCGTCGGCGCCGCCGAACCAGCCGAACCCAGGAGCACTACAGATGAGCCCACGCCGAGGCAGCGGTGGGCGCGCCGGGCGCCGAGCCGCCCGCGCCGCCGCCGCCGTCGAACGGTCACCGTTTCTCACCCGAACCCTGGCGCCGACCGAGCTGGTGTCGACCGAGGGGCTCGAACTGCTCGAGCACAACGCCGACACCATCCTCGAACAAGTCGGGGTCGAGATACGCGACCACCCCGGCGCGCTGGCCCGATTCGCCGAGGCCGGGGCCGACATCGACGGCGACCGGGTCCGGTTCCCCCGGGGACTATGTCGTCAAGTCGTGACCGACTCGGCCCCTGCGGTGTACACCCAGCACGCCCGCAACCCGGCCAACGACGTGCAGGTCGGCGGCGACGCCACCGTGTTCGTGCCCAACTACGGATCGCCATTCGTGCACGATCTCGACCAGGGCCGGCGCTACGCCACCCTCGCCGACTTCGAGAACTTCGTGAAACTGACCTATCTGGCGCCGCATCTGCACCACTCGGGCGGCACCGTGTGCGAGCCCGTCGACGTGGCGGTGAGCAAGCGTCATCTCGACATGGTCTACGCCCACCTTCGCTACAGCGACAAGGGCTTCATGGGGTCGGTCACCGCCGGTGAGCGAGCGGCGGACAGCGTCGAGCTGGCCCGCATCGGCTTCGGCGGCGATCTAGCCGATCGCACGGTGATGACCAGCCTCATCAACGCCTCGTCTCCGTTGGTCTGGGACCACACCATGCTCGCGGCGGCCGAGACCTACGCCGCCGCCAACCAGGCGTGCATCATCACGCCATTCATCCTGGCCGGCGCCATGGCCCCGACCACCTCGGCCGGCGTGGTGGCCCAGAGCCTGGCCGAAGCGCTCGCCGGCATGACCTTCGTCCAACTGGTCAGGCCTGGCGCACCCGTGGTGTTCGGCTCGTTCGCCAGCTCGATGTCGATGCAGACGGGCGCGCCCACCTTCGGCACGCCCGAACCGGCGATCGTGCTCTACACCATGGCGGCGCTGGCCCGGCGACTCGGCGTGCCTTTCCGTTCGGGCGGCTCGCTCACGGCTTCGAAGATCCCCGACGCCCAGGCTGCCTACGAGAGCGCAGCCACGCTCATCCCCACGGTGATGGCCGGCGTCAACTTCGTGCTGCACGCCGCCGGCTGGCTCGAAGGTGGTCTGGCCATCGGCTACGAGAAGTTCGTGCTCGATTGCGACCAGCTGGCCATGATGGCCGCCTTCGCCAAGGGCCTCGACCTGTCCGACAACGGCCAGGCCCTCGACGCCATATGCGCCCAGCCCCCCGGTGAGCACTTTCTCGGCACCGCCCACACGCTGGCCAACTTCGAGACGGCCTTCGTGCGCTCCGAGGTGGCCGACAACTCGAGCTACGAGCAGTGGCACGACGAAGGCGCACTCGATGCGGCCCAACGAGCGAACGGACTGTGGAAGCAACGGCTGGCCGAGTACGAGCCGCCCCCGATCGACGAGGCCATCGACGCCGAACTGCGCGAGTTCATCGATCGCCGCAAGGCCGACCTCCCCGACACGTTCGAATAGCGGGGGTCACGACCCACAACCCACCTCCCGCCGGCACCAGCGTCACGGCCGACCTGGCCACTGTCGCCTCGGTGTGACACAGACAGGGGCCGCGGCGCCGTGACGCCGCCCACCCGATCGATCTACCGTGATCCTGTGACCGACGCCGCGCCCATCGAAGGCACCTGCGATCCCGCCTTCGACGCGGTGCGGCAGGCCTTCACCGCCAACTTCGACCACGGCGACGTCGGCGCCAGCTGTGCGGTGAGCGTCGATGGCGAGCTGGTGGTGGACATGTGGGGCGGCCACCGCGACCTCGCCAGGGCCCACCCCTGGATCGAGGACACCATCGTCAACGTCTGGTCGACCACCAAGATGATGACGGCGCTGTGCGTGCTCGTGCTGCACGACCGGGGTTCGTTGTCGGTCGATGAGCCGATGGCGACCTACTGGCCCGAGTTCGCGGCCAACGACAAGAAGGGCGTGTTGGTCCGCCACGTGCTCGGCCACACCGCCGGCCTCCCCGTGTTCAACACCTTCGTCGACGATCTCGACGTGTTCGACTGGGACGCCTGCTGCGCTCGGCTGGCCGCCCAGGCGCCCCGATGGACACCCGGCGACGGATCCGGCTACCACGCCGAGACCCAGGGCTGGCTACTGGGCGAACTGGTGCGCCGGGTCGACGGTCGCACCGTCGGCACCTTCTTCGCCGACGAGATCGCCTCGCCGGCCGGCATCGACTTCCACATCGGGCTCGACGACCGCCACTTCGACCGGGTGGCCGATGTGGCCACCCTGCAGGCCCAGCCCACGGTGCCCAGCGACGACGGGCTGCGCGAGGTCGACCGACCGACGAGCCGCCGCAGCGCCGGACTGGTGAACACCACTTCGTGGCGCCGGGCCGAGATGCCGGCATCGAACGGGCACGGCAACGCGCGTTCGGTGGTCGAGGCCATGGCTCCCCTGGCCAACCACGGACGGCTCGGCGATCGACAGCTGCTGTCGGCAGCCACCATCGAGCGGTGCTTCGAGGTGCAGGCCGACGGCGTCGACCGCATGACCGGCCAGCACTTCCGCCTGGGCATCGGCTACGGGCTCAACGGCGAGGGCACACCGCTGGGTGTGAACGACCGCACCCTGTGGTGGGCGGGCTGGGGCGGCTCGATGTGTGTGGTCGACGTCGACAACCGACTGGTGGTCGCCTACACCCCCAATCGCATGTTGGGCGACGGTGACGTGCGGGCGGCACGGGTGGTCTTCGCGGCCCACAGCGCTCGCGCCGCCTGAACCGACGGCCTCGGTGACGTCGATCCCGAAGCCGGGTCAACCGGCAGCCTGATCACGTCGATGGAAGCGGGTGACCCAGGGGTCAGGCACCCACCGGTTCGCTCGGGGTGAACGTCACCGGCAGGTGCTTCACCCCCTGGATGAGGTTCATGCGCAGGCCCTGAGGGTCACCGGCCGGGCTGATGTCGGGCATCCGGTCGGCCAGCTCGTCGAAGATGATCTCGATCTCGAGCCGGGCCAAGCTGGCTCCCAGACAGAAGTGGGCCCCGCCGGCACCGAACGCGACGTGATGGTTGGGATCCCGCCCGACGTCGAAGCGGAAGGGCTTGTCGAACTCGGCCTCGTCGCGGTTGGCCGACGGGTACCAGAGGCTCACCTTTTCACCAGCCTTGATCTGCTGGCCGCCGAGCTCGACATCGTCGGTGGCGGTGCGCCGGAAGAAGTTGACGGGACTGGCCCACCGGAGGATCTCTTCGGTGGCTGTCTCGAGGAGCGTGCGGTCCTCGCGTAGCCGTTGCCACTGGTCGGGATGCTCGAAGAATGCCAACAGGCCGTGGCTGATCGCATTGCGCGTCGTCTCGTTGCCGGCCACCACCAGCAAGGTGAAGAACAGGTCCTGCTCGAGCTCGGTGAGCTCGTAGGTGGTGCCGTCGTCCATGGTGACCTCGGCGGTCACCAGCCGGGTCCACAAGTCGTCGGCCGGTTCGGACCGCTTCTGGTCGGCGAGCGCGTGGGCGTACATCGCCATCTCGATCATGGCGCCCTCGTAGGTGTCGCCGTGCTCGGGATCGACAGCGTCGTCGGCGTATTCGGGGTCGCTGCCACCGATGGTGCGATTGCTCCAGTCGAAGAGCTTGTCGCGATCGTCCTGAGGCACACCGATGATGTCGGCGATGGCCATGAGGGGCAGGTCGGCTGCCACCTCGGTGACGAAGTCACATTCGCCTCGCTCACAGACCCGGTCGAGGATGCTGGCGGTGCGCAACCGCAGCGTGTCGGTGAGGCGACGCACCATGCGGGGCGTGAACCCCGAGTTCACCAGCTTGCGGTAGCGCGTGTGCTGGGGCGGATCGGTCATCACCATCTGCAGACCCGGTCCGCGACCGGCCTCGATGTCGTTGAGGGCGATGCCCCCAGCGCCATCACGGCCCGGGCCGGTCTGATGGGAGAACAACGTGCCCGACCGGTGCACCTCGGTGACATGCTCGTAGCTGCTCACGACCCAGAAGGGTTCACCGTCGGCGCCGTGGTCGGTGCCGGGGTGCAGCCACACCGGATGCTCGCGCCGCAGGTACGTGAACCACTCGTGCGGGAAGCCGTCCACGAACCGGTCGAGGTCGGTCAGGTCGATCTCGTCGAGCATGCTCATCACGTCACCCTACGGACTGGTTATCTTCCTGGCAAGGTATCCGGGGCGAGGTGCCTACGGAGCGGTCACCTCGACGACCGACACCGTGCCATCGTCGCGGTTCGGTACATAGAGTCGCTCAGCCGCGACGGTGGGATTGGCCGGCTTGACCCCGACCGGAACCGCAGCGACGACCTCCCGCGAAGTCGGATCGACAGCCAGCAGTCGATCCGTTTGCTGCTCGGCCACCCACACCAGCCCCCGAAACTCGGTAGGGGTCGTCGGATTCCCCCCGAGCGGTACGGTCTCGACGACTTCGAGCGAATTCGGATCGATCACCGTCAGCGTGCCGTCGTCGAAGTTGGGCACCCACACCTCGTCAACAGCGAGC
>Ga0224508_10003738_pt1 | contig 12565 bp, 14 predicted proteins | sample SF_Jan12_sed_USG_4_FD_170157 | JGI IMG/M metagenome (GOLD analysis project Ga0224508, IMG submission 170157) | Sediment microbial communities from San Francisco Bay, California, United States - SF_Jan12_sed_USGS_21 | ecosystem: Environmental > Aquatic > Marine > Sediment | place: USA...
GTCATAACTGCCAGCGAAGGCTAGCTGAGTGAGCCGGAAAATCTTGCGCGCGCCGGCACCGTTGCGCAGAAAGTGATAGAGGAAAAAATCGTGTAGCTCATAGGGGCCGATGATGGCTTCGGTTTCCTGGCTGATGGCGCCGTCGGCGCCCGGTTCGATGAGCTCGGGTGAGATGGGGGTGTCGAGCACGCGCTCGAGCAGCGGAGCCAGTGCAGCGTCGGCACGATGAGCCGCATACCAGCGCACCAGGTACGCCATCATCGTTTTGGGAACGCTCGCGTTCACGTTGTAGCTGGCCATGTGATCGGCGTTGTAGGTACACCAGCCGAGGGCCAGCTCTGACAGATCGCCGGTCCCGACCACGATGCCGGTAATCTTGTTGGCGTAGTTGAAAAGGATCTGGGTGCGCTCCCGGGCCTGAGCGTTTTCAAATACCACGTCGTCGCGCTGGTGGTGATCCAGATCCGCCAGATGCTGTTCGACCGCTTTATCGATGGGAATCTCGGTGAGCGCGACGCCGGTAGCAGCGCACAGTTGGCGTGCCGTTTCCAGGGTGTGAGTGGTGGTTCCCGGACCGGGCAGGGTCAGCGCATGAATCGTCTGCCGCGAGTGGCCAAGCTTGTCGACCGTATCCAGGCACACCAGAAAAGCGAGCGTCGAATCGAGGCCGCCGGATAAGCCGATCACCAGGGCGTCGGTGTGTGCGGCCAGGGTACGGCGCGCGAGGCCCGTTGTCTGGATGTTCAGAATCTCCTGGGCCCGGGCGTTGAATTGCGCCTCGTCGGCGGGAACGAACGGGTGTCGCGGGTAGTTGCGCGACAGCTCGGCCAGCGGCCGGGGGGCGGGCAGCGTCTCCACCAGGTGGTACGCGGGTGGTCTCGCGGCGTTAGTGAAGGTGGTGTTCTGCATGCGGTCGTGGCGCAGCTTGTCGACGTCCAGGTCGACGACCAGGGTGCTTGCGGTGAGAGTAAAGCGTTCGCTCTCGGCGATGAGCTGGCCGTTTTCACAGGCCATGAGATGACCCCCGAACACGACGTCCTTGCTGGATTCCAGCGGGCCGCTGCTGGCATAGAGATATCCGCACAGACCGCGGGCGCTCGCCATGCGCACCAGGTCGCGACGATAGTCGGCCTTGGCGACCAGCTCGTTACTGGCCGAGAGATTGAGTATCAGCTCGGCACCGGCCAGGCTGTGGCGGCTGCCAGGTGGTTCCGGCGCCCAGAGGTCTTCGCAGACCTCCACCGCAAACCGCAGCCCACCGGCGCGCAGCAGCTGGTTGCAGCCGATTCGGAACTCGCCGAGCGCAGCGTCATCGACGAGTTCGTTAACGCCTTCCCCGGCTACAAACCAGCGACGCTCATAGAACTCGCTGTAGTTGGGCAGCGCGATCTTCGGGATCATCGCCTGGATCCTGCCCCCGTATGCGACCACGGCGCAGTTCAGCAACCGCCCGTCGTCCAGCAGATAGGGGGCCCCCACCACGCTCACGAGATTGCCGCTGGCCGCCGCAATCTGCTCGAGAGCCTGGCGGTTCGCTCGCTGGAGATCCTGGCTGAAAAACAGATCCTCGCAGCTGTAGCCGGTGACGGCCAGCTCGGGAAACAGTGCGACGGTTACGGCATCGCCGTCGAGGGCTTCGATGTGCGCCACGATTCGTTCGGCGTTGGCGAGCGGATCGGCCAGCTCGATCTCGGGAGCCACGGCCGCCACCCTCACAAAGCCCAGATCTGCATAGTTCGATGAATTAGGCATCTGTCGATTCTAACTGGGCTCGCCTTTTATACCTAAAGTGTAGAGAATCGCTGGTTCGAATTGATTTTGGGGAAGTGCATGAATTTCGAGTTCAATGAGGACCAGAACCTGCTCAGGGAGCAGGCCCGGGGATTTCTAACTGACAACTGTCCGCCGGCGGTCGTGCGGGCCGTGCTCGAAGGCGACGCCAGCTATGACGCCGAGCTGTGGCAGAAAATCGTCGAGATGGGATACACGGCCACGGTGATTCCCGAGGAGTTCGGCGGCCTGGGCTTGTCGTATCTGGAGCTTGTGGTCATCGCCGAAGAGCTCGGCAGGGCGGCGGCGCCGGTCCCGTTTTCGTCCTCGGTGTACCTCGCCACAGAAGCACTGTTGCTGGCCGGATCGGTGGAGCAGAAAGAAACGTGGCTGCCAAAGCTCGCCGCCGGCGAGATCATCGGCACCTTCGCTTTTGCTGAAGGCCACGGCCGGCCCAGCGCCAGCAATCTCACCACCAACGTCACTGACGGCAAGTTGACTGGCACCAAGTTGCCGGTCCCCGATGGCGGCGCTGCCGGGATTGCGGTGGTGGTGGCCGGCAATGGGCTGTATCTGGTGGAGCTCGACCAGGAAGGCGTGAGCATAAGTGACGTTCCCACGCTGGATCCGTCACGTGGTCACAGCCGCATTGAGTTCTCCGCTGCCAACGCCGAATCTCTGGGTGATCCGGCTGACGGCTGGGCGCTGACCCAGAGGGTTCTCGATCGCGCCGCTGTGCTGTTTGCCTGGGAGCAGGTGGGCGGTTCCGAAGCGTCGCTGGAGATGGCCAAGGAGTACGCGCTCGGACGCTACGCGTTCGGCCGCCCGATTGCCTCGTACCAGGCCATCAAACACAAGCTCGCCAACATGTACGTGAAGAACACCCTGGCCCGGTCGAACTGCTACTACGGCGCCTGGGCACTCAACACGGATGCGGCCGAACTCACCCTCGCCGCGGCTACCTCGCGCGTTTCTGCAACCCAGGCCTATTACTTTGCTTCCAAGGAGAACATTCAGACCCATGGCGGCATGGGGTTTACCTGGGAGTTCGACTGCCAGTTCTACTACCGGCGCGCGAAGCTATTGAGCGTGAACATCGGCAGTGAAGGGTTCTGGCAGGATCGGCTGATCACCGCCGTCGAGCAAAGCAACGCCGCATAAGGAGTACGAGCAATGGATTTCAACGATACAGCAGAAGAAGCAGCGTTCCGGGAAGAGGCGCGCGCCTGGTTGACCGAAAACGTTCCGGCTGCGGCCGATCTCGAGGGCTTGAACTACATCGAGCGTTCCAAGCTCTGGCAGAAGCGCAAGTATGACGCTGGTTGGGCATGCATCCGCTGGCCTAAGCAGTACGGCGGCCGCGATGCCACCGCCATCGAGCAGGTGATCTGGAACCAGGAGGAGGCTAAGTTCGAAGATCTGCCCCAGGGCGTGTTCGGCATCGGCCAGGGCATGGCGGCCCCCACCATGATGACGTGGGCGAGCGAAGCGGCTCAGAAGGAGCATATCCCCAAGCTCGCCAGCGGCGAGCACATCTGGTGCCAGCTGTTCAGCGAGCCGGCCGGCGGTTCCGACCTCGCGGCGCTGCGAACCAGGGCGGTTCGTGACGGCGACGATTGGGTGGTCAACGGCCAGAAGATCTGGACTTCCGGGGCTCACTATTCCGATTTCGGGATTCTCGTGGTGCGCACCGACCCGACGGTGCCCAAGCACAAGGGCTTGAGCTATTTCTATCTCGATATGAAGTCGCCGGGCATCGAGATCAAACCGATCAAGCAGATCTCCGGAGACTCCAACTTCAACGAGGTGTACTTCACCGATGTGCGAATTCCGGACAGCCAGCGCCTGGGCGAGGTTGGTCAGGGTTGGCAGGTTTCGCTCACCACGCTCATGAACGAGCGTGCGTCCATTGGCGGCGGCGGATCCGCCGTGGGATTCGATTCGGTGTTCAAGCTTGCCCAACAGGTGACCATCGACGACAAGCCGGCCATCGAGGATTCGTCGGTTCGCGCCAAGCTTGCGTCCTGGTATTGCCAGGAATCGGGCCTGCGCTTCACCGGTTACCGGTCGATGACGGCGCTGTCCAAGGGCGCGATTCCGGGGCCCGAGAACTCCATCGGCAAGCTCGTTGGGGCGCCTAAGACTCAGGACATGGCTTCATTTGCCATCGATCTGATGGAGGCGAGCGGTGCGATCTGGGACGATGACTTTGCGGTGGATGCAGGCATGTTTCAGGCAGCCTACATGGGCATTCCCGGCCTGCGCATCGCCGGCGGCACGGACGAGATCATGGCCAACATCATCGCCGAGCGGGTGCTGGGTCTGCCTCAGGAGCCTCGCATGGACAAGGGTATTCCGTTCAACGAGGTGCCGACCGGGTCGTAACTACCGGCTGCCAGCCGTCCTCGGCTGCCAGGCGCTGGATGCGTGCGTTCAGCGCCTGGTAGGTGTCCTCGAAGCTCGCCTCACCTGCCGCAGGGTCAGGCAGCCCCCAGTGCAGCTGCTGGGGGGTTGCCCCAGCAACTCCCGGAAATACCGGACAGCTTTCGGCCGCCGCGCTGTCACACAGCGTTATGACCCAACGCAGCGCGGGTGCCGTGGGCCCGCTGAACTCATCCCAGGATTTGCTGCGCAGACTGCGCGTCTGGTGGCCCTTAGCGGCCAGGATCGCCAGGGCGTCGGGATTGATCGCGCTCGTGGGCTGGCTGCCTGCACTGTGCCCCCACAGCCGTTCGCCGCTGATCTCCACATTCATGTCCGCGACAATGGCTTCGCCGAGAATGCTGCGCGCCGAGTTTCCCGTGCACAGGAACAGGATCCGCGCGGCCGGCTTGGCGCCCCACCCAACAGGTACTCGCGAACCGGGTGCGTGGCGCGGTAGATCGTCGTAGAGGTCGAATCCGGGCAGGTGCTCGTTGAACATGACGTGCCGGGTGGGCCGGAACTGAGCTGGCTCATCGAAAGTTGGCCAGAACAGGTGCGTCTCGCCAGGCCATTGTGTGGACACGAACGATAGCGGCGAGCCGCACGTTCCACAGAACCCGCGCTCGACCGGTGGCGACGAACGATAGATGCTGGGTTTGCCTTTGCTGAATCGAACCTCGGTGCTCGGGAAGCCGACATAGGTTGCCACCGGCGCGCTGGTGTGGCGTCGGCATGACTCACAGTGACAGTGGGCGCTCCACAACGGCGCGCCATTTGCTTCGAAGCGGATGGTGCCGCACAGGCAGCCGCCGGCAGCGGCTCTTTCGGGAGAATCGGTTGGATCGCTGGCGCTCACGCTATCTCCAGCACATCTCCGACCGTGACGGTCCCGGGTTCCAACACCGTTGCGTAAACGCCCAGGTTGCCGCCGTTTTCTTTCACCAGGGTGCGCATGATGGTGGGATCCCGCGGCAGGTCGGCGAAACCATGGGTGGTCATGATGCAGCGCGGGCACTCGAGCTCGATCTGCAACGTGACGGTGCCGAGCCTTACGGTCTTACCGCACCAGTCCCGTTCCGGATATCCGGGTTCGGAGCCGGCATCGAAAAGCAGGTTGGGGCGGAATCGGCGCACGTCGATCAGCGAGTCGCTGGCGCCCTCCCGGATGGCGGCCAGCGCGTTGCTGCTCAGGAGCAGCAGCGGGTAGGCGTCGAAATAAGTGCCCGGCGGGGACTCGTACTGGAACAGCTCCGCAGGAAATGCGCTCAGATCGGGGAGCGGTTCATCGGGCGTGCGCGCGAACACCTCGCGGAATGCCGCTTCCTGATCGGAGCCGGGCTCTGGTGGGTGGCGTCGGTAATGCTCGAGCTGGTCTTCCGGCATGAGCGGCCACAGCGACACGGAGTTCCCAACGACGTTTGACAGTACCGCATTGACCTGGTCGCTGTCGGTAGTCACGGCGGTGCCATCCGGAGCGCATATTTCCACCAGCGGCGACGGGTTTTCGGGAGACGGCTCGCTGAGCAATCGGGTGGTGCAGCTCATGAGCTCGGCCGATCGCTTGCCGTTACGGATGCTGCCCTGTTCGTCCTTGACGGCCCAGGCGCGGTCTCCGGGAATTCCTTTGCTGCCCAGGGCCGCGCCCTCCAGAGCCTGGCCGCCCATGCTTTTGACGGGGTAACGAAAGATGTTCTGCAGCGTTGCAGCCATGCGGGGGAGTCTCCGGGGTTCGGTTCAGTGAAAGGTAGGCCAGGCGTATTCGAGCTCGTCGGCCAGCTGTTCTGCTTTTTCGAGAATGCGGGAAATCAGCACGTCGGCATCGTTGGAAAACTGGAAACCGACAACCGCGGAGGTGGAGAGCTCCATGATGGGGGTGGCAAGCTCTATGTCGTGACGCGCGTGGTACAGGGAGCGGCGGATCCGCGCGAAGTACGCGCGCTGTGTGGCGCAACCTTCCGCGTCCAGCTGAACGATCAGCTGATCGAGCAACGGTCCGATGGCGTTTCTCGCCTCTGTGGTTCGCTGCATCGTCGTCTCCAATCACGAGAACCACTCCAACCAACGATTTTACGCCTGTTGCCGCAGAAGGCCAGTTGCTCGTTTCCTGTCAGATGGGAGACGATTCCCAGAGGCCTGGCAACGCCTGCCACAGCGCGGTGACGGCGAGAATCAGCAGCAGGAGAATAGTTCCTCCCGCGCCCACCAGCCGCAGCGGGTGACCCATGTTGTCGTGATGCAATCCCAGCGGATGAGCGATTCGCATCAGGACCAGCGCGATGCCGACGGCGTGCAGAAAAGTGGCGCCCGCTCCGTTCGCCTCGACAATGGCCATCAGAATCAACGCCAACGGCACGTTTTCGACGAAGTTCGCATGCCGGCGCATGGCGGTGGCGAGCTCCAGATTGTCGCCGTAGTTGATTGAGATACCGGTCTTGCCACGCATGCTGCCGACCTTGTAGCCGAGCACGAGAAGCACGAAAAACAGCAGGCCCGCGTAGATAGCGGTGACTGGAAACAACATGGCGCCCCCTCCCAGGTGAACGTTGGAATTCAAGCACACCAGGCTTGCGGCGTCATCCGTTCGGGGATCTCGTTACGCGACGTGGTCGGTCAGCTCGGTTACGTTGCCGAGGATAAGATCGGCCCCGGCGTCCCGCAGTCGCTGGGTGTCGCTGCTGCCCGACAGTACGCCGACACAAGCCATGCCGAGCTTGCGACCGACGCGCATGTCCATCTGACCGTCGCCGACCATCACGGCCTGCTGCGGCTCCACATCGAGGAAGCCTAGCGCCTGGGTGACGTGGCGCAGGTCCGGCTTCAGGAAATCGGTGGTGTCGCGGGCCAGCACCGCTTCACAATAGTGGTCGATGTCCTCGAACACGGTGCGCACGGCGAGGTTGCAGTTGCGAGTCACCACGCCCAGACGTTTACCCAGATCTTTCAGTTCGCCGAGGGTCTCCCGGACACCGGCAAATGGTGCGGTCGTTGCCGCCGCGGCGAGCTCGAAGTCGGTGATGAGTTGGTGGGCGGATTGGTGGTAGCTGCCGGCGGCCGTATCGTCGCGCTCGCCGAGCCAGACAGCGGCGGCTTCGATGATCTCGACGATGTAGAGGTCTGCGAATGCGTGCTTCGGCACACCGTGGGCCGTAGTGAACTCGATGACCTGGCGACGCATGTCCGGGAGGTCGAGATTGGGTGCGAGCGTGCCGTCGAAATCAAAGATGAACGAGCGCGCGCGGGATAGTCGATCGAGGACGTTCAATCCTGGTGCAGATCCACCCGGTCGTAGATGGCGGTGACCTGATTGAAATCGATGATCAGGGAGTGCGAGACGTGCTGACCCTGATCGTGCAAGTGATATTTGTAGCGTTTCTGCTTGTCGCCCTGCATGAACGCATCGTAGTCCCTGGTGAGCTCACGCACGTCGCTGACGATGTCCGTGCTCCAGGTGGCTTTGAACGGGCCGAGGATCGCGCCGCCTTGCAGGCAAACGGTGATCTCGTGATTGGTCAGCCCCTTGTCTTCATTGCTCATGCCTTGGTCTCCCGCCCTCACGGCCTTAAGCATACCCCATTCAGCTCGTCGAACGAGGCGAGCGTTTGCGCGCAGCCGCCGTCTGCTTGCGGGGCGCGCGCTTGGCTTCGGGCCGCGCGGTCAGCGCCAGAAATCGCTCCGCAAGCGCCGGCCCCGCGCCGTCGTCTTCATGCTTGAAGAACGCGAGGGTGGTGCTGGCCCCGGTACCCCGCGCGCGTTTGATCCAACCCGCCAGACGCTGCGCGGTGTAACCGGGGCGGCGCAGGCGCAGGTACAGCCAATCGGCGGTCGCGAGCTTGTCGGAGCGCATTCCATCCTCGTCCTCGGAAGCGCAGAGGGCTATGCCCCGGGCGTGCAGCGCGTCGAACACTTCGGGGGCGAACCAGGACGGATGACGAAACTCCATTGCGGCGGGCAACGCTTGTGGCCAGACCTTTAGAAAAGCCTGCAACCGATCCAGATCTTTCCTCATCGTTGGAGGTAACTGGAACAGCACCGCTCCGAGCCGGTCTTCCAGAACTTCAGCGCCCCTCGCCAGATACCCCACGGCTTCTTCGATGTTATTGAGTCGCGACTGGTGGGTAATGCGCCGCGAGGCTTTCAGGGCGAAGCGAAAATCCGCAGGCACTGAGGTGGCCCATTGCTGAAGCACGTGGCGCTTGGGCATCCGGTAGAAGGTGTTGTTGATCTCTACCGCGGGCAGGCGGCTGGCATAGAAGCCGAGCATGTCCTCAGGCTTGCAGGTGTCGGGATAAAAGGTGCCTTTCCACTCCTTGTAGCTGTAGCCGCTGGTGCCGGCCAACCATCGCATGGGCATGTTTCTTACACCTCACCTGACGAAGAGCGGTCGATCAGCTTAGGTCAGCGTGTCCTTTGACTCAAGATTGTGGATTCTGGCCGAACTGTTGTTCGATGCCTGTCAGCTCCAGGCTCTTCTGCCACAAGCGTTCCTGAGCGTCGACGTCGCAGGCGAGCGGTGAGGGCTCGATCATCTGCTGATGCTCGTTGAAGTATTTGCCGCTGATGCCATCGACCTCGGGTGATAGCGCCAGGTAGATCGAGGTCGCTGCACCTTGCTCGGTGGTCCGCATGAACCGTTTTACCAGCTTCAGGTTTCCCGCCCAGCGCAGCACCGGACTGTCGGCCGGCACGATGTTCGATGCAACCACCCCCGGGTGGAGACAATTCGCAGCGACGGTGGTGGCCTCGAGCCGGCGCGCGAGCGCCAGGGTCATCATCACATTTGCGAGCTTGGAGCGTGAGTAGACGCGCGGCCAGCGAAAGCGCCTGGCAGGGGTCAGTTGCTCGAGGTCGAGCCTGCCCGAACGGTGGACGCGGGAAGCGACGCTGACGATGCGCGCGGCTGGGGCGGCGCTGAGCGACTCCAGCAAAAGGTTGGTGAGTAGAAACGGGCCGAGATGATTGGTTGCGAAGGTAAGCTCCAAGCCGTCCGTGGAAAACTGAGGCTTAGCGGTGATCATGCCGGCGTTGTTGATCAGCAGATCGAGGCTTCGATGACGGGCGAGGAACTCGCTTGCGCAGGCTCGCACCGATGCCAGCGACGACAGGTCGCAGGACAGGCTCGAGACGTTCTCGTTGCCGGTTGTTTTGCGCAGGTGGTCTTCCACCAGGTGCGTGCGCTGCGTGTTGCGGTTCGCCATCACCAGGGTGTAGCCGGCGCGGGCGACGGCCTGGGCGGTGACCAGGCCAATACCGTGGGTGGTTCCGGTGATGAGGCAGGTGCGGGGCAACTAAGGCTCGTCCTGGTGGCTACTCTTGTTACTACTCCTGTCAGTACGAGAGCGCCAGCGCTCCTCCCGGGTCGCTTCGATTCGGCTACGGAAGCGCAGCCAGAGAATGTAGCCGAGGGCCCCAGCGGCGAGGATCGCAAGCGCGGGGTAGGCGCGGCTCGAGATCAAGTTATTGCTCTGCAGATCTGTGTGAATGGTGGTGAGCAGGGTGACGCCGAGCAGCACCGCGGCCGCGTTCTGGACCATGAGCCAGGCGGCGGCGGCCATGAGCAGCGGAACGAGCAAACGATGCAGCGCAGAGGTGCTGAGCGGGTCGAACCACATCACCGCAATGCCCATCAGCACCACCCCGGCGACGCGCCCGGGCAGGTGGGTCACGAAAGAATGTCCAGCGCACCGCCGTCCACCCGGATGTTCTGGCCGTGGATACCGTCGGCCAGTGGGCTTGCAAGAAAAGTTACCAGGTCGGCCACTTCTTCGCGGCGGACGATGCGACCGATGGGAATGTCCTGGGCAACGCGCGGCTCGATCTCCTCCCAGGTGGTGCCCCAACCCTTGCGCTGGCCGCGTTCGAGGTAGGCGGCTTCGACCTCGGGAGTGAGGATCAACCCCGGCGACACCAGATTTACCCGCACGCCGGTGCCGGCGACTTCTTTGGCCAGGCTGATCGTCATGGTGGCCAGCGCGCCTTTCGAAGCGTAGTAGTGGGGCATGCGGCTGTTGGGGCGGGTGGAGCCCACGGTTCCGAGATTGATGATCCGGCCCCAGCCGTGGTCGCGCATACGCGGCAGAAAGGCGCGAATCAGGCGCTGGGCGGATAGCACATTCTTCTGATACGCATCCAGCCAGTCGTCGGTTCCGCTGGCCTCCCAGCTGCCTGCACCGGCGGTACCGTAGTTATTAACAAGAATGTCCACAGGGTTTCCTTCGAGCGCTTCGTCCACGGCGGAGCTGACAGTCTCGGCGCCAGCGTCGGTAGTCAGGTCGCCGGTTACCGGCTCGCCGATTGCGAGCTCAGCCACGGCGTCCTCGGCCTGCCCCGACTCCAGCCCGTGCACGAACACCCGTGCCCCTTCACGCGCCAGATGCCGGGCGATGATCAACCCGGTGCCGCGATAGCTGCCGGTGACGAGGGCGGATCTGCCGTTGAGGTCGAGGTTCAAGACTGTGCTCCTGATGGTGACTGCGCCCACTGCGCGAGTTCGCCGGACTATATAACACCAATCCAGACCACGCCCGTTTATACTCGCCGCCGCATGGATATTGGGATGTTGACGGTATTCCTCGTTGGTGTGTTGCTGGGCAGTTACGTGCAGTCGGTGACCGGGTTCGCGATGGCGATGATTCTTATCGCCGTGGCCAGCGGCAGCCAGACCGTGGAGATACCGGTGGCTGCAGCCGTGGTGAGCCTGCTGTCACTGGCGAATGCGGTTCTCGCACTTGTGGGTCAGCACCAGCACATCGAACGGCGGCTGTTTGTCTGGCTGGCGGTCGGTCAGTTGCCGGCAATCTGGGTCGGCGTTGCGCTGCTGGACGTGCTCCACGGCGATGCGCGCTGGTTGCTCGAGATTGCGCTCGGCGCCTTCATCGTGCTCGGTAGCCTGTCTATGATGATCCGCCCCGAGCCCCGCGAAACGCTGTCCCGGCCTTTGGGCTGCGTGGGGGCAGGGGTTGCCGGCGGGCTGGTTGGCGGGCTGTTCTCGGCATCCGGCCCGATCATGGGCTGGTTCAACTACCGTCAGCCTCATGAGGTGAGCGCCATTCGCGCGACGTTGCTGGCGGGATTTGTGCTCACCACCTCGACGCGCAGCGTAGTGGTCGGAGTCCAGGGTGGTTTGACCAGCGAGGTGTGGTTGCTCACCGCACTGGCGATGCCGCTGGTGGTGTTCGGTACCTGGGCGGGCAAGGCGTTTCGGCCGCCGTTATCGGAAGCCGGCATGAAACGACTTGCGTTCGCGGTCTTGTTAGGGATGGGCGTGTGGATTCTTGTGCGAGCCGCGCTGTCGGTCTGAGGCGTCTTGAGACGGTCGCGCTCCACACTGTCAACAGGCGCGCTCCATCCACACCACATCCCAGTAGCGATCGAATTTTCTGCCCACTTCGGACAGGCGCGATGCCTCACTGAAGCCGAAGGATCGGTGCAGTGCCAGTGACGGCTCGTTGGGAACCGCAATAAGCGCGTAGGCACGGTGCACGTCCTGTTCGTCCAGCGCCGCAAACAGCTGTTGGTAGAGTTTGCCGCCGAGACCGCAGCCGGTGTGGTCGGGGTGCAGATAAACGCTGACCTCTACCGAAGTTTCGTAGGCGCGCTTGGGCTTAAGAGGCGTGCTGCAGGCATAACCGCGCACGTTCTCGCTGTCGGCGGCCGCCCAGCATTGCCAGCGAGCACTGTCGAATTGCGCCCACCAGGGGCGGCGCTGGTCAAGGCTGAAGGGTTCGATGTCGAAAGTGCAGTGCGATTCGCGGACGTAGTGATTGTAGATCTCGAGTATGCCGGCCAGATCGACGCCGCGCGCCGGTCGGATTTCGATCACCGCCGCCGCGCCTTGTGCACCTGCGCCATGAGAGCGAAAAGCTCGGCGATGTTGCCAGGCTCGGGGCTTTCGGAAAATTCTTTGTAGAGCACGGCCACATTGACCACGATTCGCTCCGAATCGCCCCAGGAGTCGTAGTCGCTCAATGAGATATCCATGGCGGCTTCGGCGGCGGGCATACCCGCGTCGAAGCGCTTGCGTGCCTCGTCGCGAATGTAGGTGAGATAGTCACGCACAGCCTGCACGCCACGCTTGTCGGTGATGGGGCCGTGTCCTGGCACGATGTTGTCGACCTCCAGACCCAGCATGTAGTCGCAGGCGTCGATCCAGTTGCCGATTGGGCCAGCCCAGAGAATCGGATGACCTTCGATGAATAGAATGTCGCCGGTGTAGATCACTTTGTCGCCGGGAACGTATGCCAGCACATCGCCGGCCGTGTGCGCCGGGCCTACCTGTTTCAGGTGTACGTCCTTGTCGCCCACCTTGATGCCGAGTTCGCCCTCAAAGGTTCGTGTGGGTGGGGTGTGATTGATGTCGCTGAAATCAAACGAG
>Ga0224508_10003739_pt1 | contig 12563 bp, 7 predicted proteins | sample SF_Jan12_sed_USG_4_FD_170157 | JGI IMG/M metagenome (GOLD analysis project Ga0224508, IMG submission 170157) | Sediment microbial communities from San Francisco Bay, California, United States - SF_Jan12_sed_USGS_21 | ecosystem: Environmental > Aquatic > Marine > Sediment | place: USA: California...
GTTTGTGACTCTTAACGATTCCGGTGACGGCGATACGGGCGGCAATGGTCGCCTGAATTACCCGGTACTGGATAGCGCGCTGCTAAGTATGGGTCAGTTGATGATTACCGGGTGGGCGCGACCCGGCAGTGTGATCGAGTTATTCCTGGCCGCAGCGGACCCCACTGGTTTTGGTGAGGGTCAGCGTTATCTGGTGACCATGACCGAGGGCTCTGCTGCCGATCTGGACAGCAGCGCCAGCAGTTATGGACCGGGCCCGGTCAACGGCCTGGCGCAGGGCCAGGACACGACCAATCGCTTTTCGTTTTCGGTTCCGGGTCCGGTCGGGGTTTTCGACGGCACCCTGCTGACCGCCACGGCCACCGATGCCAGCAATAATACCTCGGAGTTTTCCGGTGTGGTTGCCGCGGTTGGCATGGCAGAAATGCATATCACCAAGACACAGACAGTCGACAGCGACCCCTGGAATGGCGTCAGCAATCCCAAGGCCATCCCGGGAGCGACCGTAATTTACGCACTCGAAGTACGCAACGCCGGCGGTGGATCGCCCGACAATGACAGCGTGGTGGTGGTCGATGCGCTACCGGCAGACCTGGCGTTAAGAGTACTGGATTACGATGGCGGCACGTCCGGACCCGTTCAATTTGTCGACGGCGTGCCGGCCAGCACACTGAGCTATACATTTACTTCGCTGGCCAGCACTACAGACGATCTGGAGTTTTCGAACGACGGTGGCGCCAGTTTCACTTATACACCCACGCCGGATGCAAACGGCCTGGACCCGGCGGTCAATCAAATACGCGTCACACTGCGGGGACAAATGTCTCCCGCGGATCTTGGCGGCGCCCCATCGTTTACGCTGAGGCTAAAAGCGGCTGTCAACTAGGACGTATTACGGTATCGCGTCCTCCACAATGTCCATCCAGAAGGGCCGGGGCACCAGAAAGTCCGCGGTCCATTCATTCAGAAAAACACCGTTCGCGTCCTGAGAATAAAATAGCGGCGTCTGCAATGCTGTGTGGCTAATATCACCGGCCACGATAAATCGCTTGTAGCGGTTTGGGTGGGCGGCGTTGAGCAAGCCGTGACCGGTCACGATCAGATCGCGAAACCCGACCGGGTCACCCAACAGTTCCAGGAAAAAGCGGTTAGTGAAATCGCCATCGGTCTCGTAGAACGCTTCGCGAATGGTGGAGTCGTTGTCCAGTCTCCAGCGGATAACGGCGGTGGCGTCGCCCATGTCGTCGCAATCGGTGCAGCTAGCCGGGTAAAACTGGCCAAACCGCCAGTCGGCCGCTCGCGCCGCAATGGAGTCTACGGCGGCAGGATTGACGGTCACCGGACCGGCATCGTTAAAAACGGTCAGGTGGACCTGATTGCCATAAACCAGACGAACCAGAAACGGGGCGAAGCCGGCGACTCCCACACCGCCCGCGCTCGAGCCCGCGACTGTAATCCGGCGGGCATGGGGAAACATTGCTTTGGCCAGGTCCATGCCGGCAGACTGGTTACGAAAGCCACGGTGAAAGCGCACCTGAACGTCGGGCACGCCGATTGACTTACCGAAGGCCGGATCGAAAACATCGTTGTCGCCACTGAATACCGACCCGTCACAGTAAGGCATATAGACGATGGAATAGTCGGCGAATGGGTTGTCCCTGGAGTCGAAATCCCAGATGCCCTCTCGTGGCGCGGGTGGCTCCTGTTCCTCGGCGAGGACGTTGCAGTTGTAGAAGCCCTGCCAGCAGGCGCCACCGCCTTGTTCAAAAATGAGCAACCGGCTCGGATTGCCCTGCCGCGTAAACGCCGAGAATGGCGTACCCGCTATACAGATCGGTCCGTTACCGCCATCCGGGTCGAAAGTGTGCTTGGTCCAGCCGTCGCCGACATCCTCCGACGCAACGGGTGTGTAGTCACCCAGGTATTTGTCAACACCGGCGTTGATGAGGTCAGCTGTCGCCGCGGGGTTGAGACCCTTGGGGCCACCGGCTTTGCCGAGGTCGGCCGTCGCGTCGCCGTTGAGATCTTCGAGGCCGCCGGCACCCATGAGCATGGAACAGCTAAGGACCAGGCCGAATATAAGAACACGCTTGCTTGGTACGGATTGCATACTCCCTCTCCCCATTCTTTTGGTATTCCGTAATCGTACTACATTGATTGCCGGTCTTTATGCGTGTCCGGGAAAACGTTTACTCGAACTGACTTTAAGAAAAATGGCTAACCGGGCCCTATGAGCCTGCCCGGGATTGTCGCAGCCAGCGGGTCATGGTTGGGAATGGCGGCAGTTTCGTTTTGGCATCGGGTCCGGCATTGGGATCTGAGCACATCTCCAGCCAGGCAAGGTAGGGAATTCCCGGGCCGCAATTTTCACGGAACGCTGCGATCAGGTTGGGTGAGGCGCCATGGTAACCCTGTTCGTGAAATACCACGTCGGCCGGCAACTCCAAATGATGGAGTGCCGCCCAGGACCACGCCAGTGCGGCGATTTCCTCGTGAATTTTGATGCCTGCATCGGAACCCATGCGTTGACGTCGTTCGGGAGTAACGACAGCCAGGTGACCGGCCTCGTGAAGCAGGTCACCCGGATGTTCGAGCTGTTCTTCATCCACGATCAGCCCGCCATCCCGGATCAATATTCCCGGCAGCACAGCGTCTTCCTCGATCTTCGCGCTGCGGACTTCGAGCCCGATTTCAAGCAGGAAGTCGACCACTTGTTTGGTGAGTTTGTCTTTCACTGTTGGGCTCGTAGGTACGACACGGTTGTAATAGCAGGTACAATTCGTCCGGCAAAACTAGTTCTGACAAACATAGCGTAAATCACTTCGTGGTTCGACCCCAAGTCACAACCTGGATCGACACACTCGCGGAAATGCGTGGGAAACGCAGTCGAGTCTGCAGCAAGCGCAAGAACGCGTTGCTCAGAAAAATCAGCGCTGCTCCTTTGAAGTCCGCCAGGGTAGTGCGCGCGTACCATGACCTGTTGCTGTTTCTTGTTGCGTTTCCCGACGACATGGAAATGCACCGGCTGGCAGCTTCCGAGCTCGACCGTATTGCGGCCACTGTGCGTCAGGCCCGATTATCCCGGCAGCGGCTGGTTGCCGGTCTGGCGGATACCGGGATCGCACATACCAATGTTGCCTACGCTTATACGCTGCCCATTGCCCGATGGCTGAGTAACACCTATGGCGGCGATGTTGAACTGGACTGGGAAGACGAGGCAATCGAGACCACGCTCGACGATCTGGGACATGGTTTTTTTCCGCACGTCGAACGCAGCAGCATGTTGAGCAACCGCCTGTCGACACGCGAGCTCTTTGAGCTGGCCAGAGGGGCAGACGGCCACACGGTACTGGCCTGGCTAATCGAGCAATATGAACTGACCGCCGAAACAGGCATGGAATTTTTCGACCTGATGGACCTGCGGTTGCGCTGGCAGCTGGATTCGAAACGGGCATCGCGGACGCATAATCGTTTTCCGCAAAGAAAGCCCGCCTGTGCCGACGGTCGTACGAAAAAAAACACTGATTTTGCCGGGCAGTTATCAGCGAAGCTGCCTAAGGCGAAAACATTGACGCTTGCGCAGGCCGGTGAACTGATCGATGTGGGCAGGGCCACATTGTCCGTGCGCCACAGGGAAACCGAAGCTACCACGTATCCTAACCCGCACGAAGTCGACTTGTTTCAGCTGGAGCAGGGCATCGATGTGGCAATTTACGGTATGGCCCCGGAGCAGCGTCTGTCCATAGACAGTTTTTTCGGGTTTGTCGCCGCCAAGAACAGTGTTCCGGTAGCCTACGGTGGCGGTTTCGTCTATCTCGATCGCCTGGATATCGGGCTCAATATCTTTCGCGAGTACCGTGGTAGCGAGTCCGCCTTTTTGTTCACGCAGATTCTGCGTGCCTTTGTTCATCACTATAGTTCGAGCCAGATCATTATTGATTCTGCCCAGTTTGGCTATGGTCGTGCCGGTGGAATCCAGTCGGGGGCCTTCTGGTTTTATTACAAGATGGGTTTTCGACCCGTCGATGCAAAACTGGCGCAGTTGGCCGCCGGCGAGTGGAGCAGGATCCGGGCGCAACCTGGCTATCGCACCCCGACAAAAATATTGCGCCGGTTTACCGGGTCGGACCTGGTTTTCAATCTGGATACACCCGGCTCCCAACCTGTTCCGGCAATGGCCGACATCAGCCTGGCGGTAACACGCGACGCGGCCAGGAACTTTGACGGCAACCGGGTCGCACAGGCGCAATGGGCCGGGCGGCGGGTGAAGCGCTTGCTGAAAGCGCGTGACACCCGGTCGTGGCCGGCGACAGAGCGGCAGTCTTTTTTGCGATTGTGTCCCCTGATCGCACTGGTCCCGGATCTGGCGGCATGGACGGATCGGCAAAAGCAATCACTGGCCAGGCTGATGCGGGCCAAAGGCGGGCCACAGGAGAGACTTTATGTGCTGCTGCTGCAGCGGCATCGCAAACTGGCCCGGGCCCTGGCAGAGCTTGCTGCCGGGAATGCCGAAAACTAACGGCGCCGGATCGCGAGTGCGAATAACGCAGAAACAAACAACGGCAGTGTCGCCGGGAGCGGCACCTGGTTGACGACAAGGTTTAAACCAAAACCGTATGGCGAAGTTTCGTAGGAATCAAACATGTTGAGCAGGGTGGTGCGGGGGTCGTCGAAGTTGAATTGCAGCAGTGTGTTCGAGTAGTCGAGAAATACCAGATCCAGTTGGGCGGTGAATGCACACTCGATGCAGAAGAAAAACGGATTCGTGAAAGGGCCGCCAAAACCCATGTTGCCGCTTTCGAGATAGTCCGGCTCGCCACTCAGGTGGTAGTAGCCGCTGCCGGCGGTCATGGCGCTGTTTTCCAGCACCATCGTGACCTGTAACGGATCGGGTGCCTCGCCGGGAAAAAAGAACCCGGACCCGACATCGGGTACCAGCTGATCGAAGAAAATCGGGATCTCGACGCCGTCGAAGAGCGCCTCATTGAAATACACGGGCACCGAAAGAAACACCGCGCCGCTTAAGTCAGCCGTGTTATTGATACTGTTGGACCAAGTGCTGCCCGGTAGCACGCTGTATTCGACCAGCATGTAGGGCACGCCCCCGCGAGTGTAGGCATACGCGCTGATCCCGCCACCGGAGACCGCGCTCTGGAGCACGCCGTCGACAAAGTTCATTTGAATTTCGCCACGCTCTAGTGCCACGCGTACCGACACAGGTAGTTCCCCGGCGGTGAGTGACGCCGCGGATACCGGATGTATCGGCGTCGTCAGCAGTACGGTGAGAATCAATATGCGGCAGCGGCTGGTTTTCATGGCCGATCAGCTTCTGTGGGCCTGGTGGTGAGTATAGCAACCAGGCCCGGCTACGACCCTTTGCCACGGCACATGCGTTGTTGTGTCGGGACATCGCGAGACATTTTTTCTTTACAGCGCGCCGCTGTCAGGGCATGTGCATACCACTCGTATTCATCGAGAAATTTCACAATCCTCTTGTCGTATTTCGGGTCCAGTGGGTTGCCTTCAACATCGAACGCGCTGTGAACCTGGGAAACCGGGAATGCACTGGGAATACTCGGTGTGCCGAGCTCGGCAAGTATTGCGCGCAGGTTTACCAACGCCCGCACACCACCAAACGGACCGGCGGAATAAGTGACAATGGCACTGGGTTTGTACAGGTATTCGCTTTGATAGTGATCGAGCATATTTTTCAATGCGGCCGATATACTGTGATTGTATTCGGCGCTGACAATCACAAAGCCATCGGCAGCAGCCAGGATTTTGCTCACCGCCTGCATGGCTGGTGGCGCGCTGCCCGATTCGTACTCTTTGTGCATCAGGTCCAGGAAGGGCAACTCGTATTCCAGCGAATCGACCAGGTCCACGGCATGACCGCGTTGTTCGAGTTTGCGTACCACAAAACGCGCCGCCTTGATGCCCTGGCGATCGCGACGGGCGCTGCCGTAGATGACGGCGGTTTTCAGGCCGGTGGAATCTCGCATGCTTTTAACTCGCGGCAAGGACAGGGTGTGAGATTATGTCAGATTCCCAACCTGTCTCGCGGTCGTGACATTGGCACCGACTGCCCGGCCAATGTCGGATTTCTTTACAGAATGCATCGGCGGAAATCAGGCCCGTGCCCGTAAACTGCTGGTTTCTAAAATATTCCACAAATTGGCACGATTCCTGCTTATTTCTTGCCAGATGGGGTATGCCGCGACAATGGATTATGTCCAATCCCACATGTCAGTAGCTTAATTAACTAGCCGTCCAAAAAAAACGGCGATTGGGGAGTCGAAAAAAATGATTCTGGGTAAGAAATTTTCTGTAATTGTTGCCGGGCTGGTACTGGCATTTACCACCAGCATCGCCAGTGCAGCCGTAATTGATGTCGACATCAGTGGCGTTGCCAGCTGGGATGGGGAAGGGAGTCCGCTCAACACCGTATTGTTGCTCGATCTGGGCGGCGGTGGCCCGGTCACGATCGATGGTATCGGTTGGGATCTCACGATAACGTCGGTGGGTGCATCGTGGCTCAGCGAAGCCGTTATCGGCTTTGGCGGGACCGCGAATCCTAATGAGGTCAACCTGTCTGCGGGTGCCGGCGACAGTTTCCCCGGCGTCGGGACCTACAGCAGTGGCGGAATTGTGGATTTCGCTTCTATTCCGCTTCCCAATATCGAACTGGCCGATGGCATCCTGCGGCTCGAGTTTTTCGAGAGCTTCGATGACGTCACAGGCGACATCGATGCCTTCTATGAAGGCCTGCTGTCTATTTCCGGAACCGGCTTCGCCACACCTACGGCCGAGCCCGGCATCCTGATGTTATTCGGTCTGGGTCTGATCGGCGTGGTGGTTGCCCGCCGTAAGGTCTGAAACCCTTTACTAATAACAACAAGCTTTAGTAATAACAAAAAAACGGAAAGGGCCGGTGACGAGAGTCACCGGCCCTTTCTATTGAATTCCCCTTATTCGCGGGTGAACGGGACGAAGATAACCGGGGCGACGTTGCGGGTATCAATACTGCCGTCTTCGTTCCTGGTGAGTACCTTCAGCATCTGGCTGTGGCGTTCCGGGCCGACAGGGATAACCAGGCGGCCACCGGGTTTGAGTTGTTCGATCAGCGGTTCGGGGACGGTTTCGGGGGCGGCGGTCACCAGTATTGCGTCGAAAGGCGCATGTTCCGGCCAGCCGGCGTAACCGTCGCCGGCTTTGACGCTGACGTTGTCGTAACCCATTCGTTGCAAGGTTTCTGCCGCGCGTTCCGCCAGGGTGTCGATGATCTCAATGGTGTAAACGTGTCTGACCATCTCGGCCAGCACCGCGGCCTGGTAACCCGAACCGGTTCCCACCTCGAATACGACTGAATCCTTGTCCACTTCGGCCAGATCGGTCATCAATGCAACGATGTAGGGTTGCGAAATAGTCTGGCCTTCACCGATGGGCAAGGGCCGGTTGTCGTAAGCGGCACGACGGTAACTGGCCGGGACAAATTCGTGGCGCTGTACTTTTTCCATCGCGGACAGCACGCGTTCGCTGACGTGTGGTGGGCCGCTGCGGCGTATTTCTTCGAGCATTCGTTTGTGGACCGGGGCGTAGTTTCCCTGCGCGGTAGTCCCCGGAGCATGGGTTTCCTTTGCGATGGGATCCTGCGCGGTGCAACTGCCCGCGATCAGGACCACGACTGCTATCAGGGCAACTCTGCTCATCCGGCCAATCTCCGTTTTCACTATAACGCCCACCGGGCCCGGCAGCACTCTCGGTAAACCACAACCCGGGGACCACTGTTTGGGGGTAATCGGCAAAATACCCGCAAACAGGCCGATCATCGGGGAATCAATGGCTTACAGCTCGGTGGTCCTCTGCCAATCAACGACTTATTCGGGGTTTGTGACGCGCGTCGCGTTGCCGAATCGCGCGTCTCAGTAATTTTACATATCTAAGGAGCGAGTTTTTGCTGGCCCCGGCCGGAGACCGTGTTTCCGGCCGGGTTCTTAGCGATTGGGCAAATTATTTAGTGCGGTTGCAAACCGACAATCTGCTTCGTATTGCTGTGTCACGCCGTTGGAAAAACGCGTGGCTGCTGGTCGTGCTCGCATTTTTTGCAGCGCCGGTACACGCCGCGATATTAACTGTTACCAAGACGGCGGATACCAACGACGGTGTCTGCAACGCAGACTGCTCATTACGCGAAGCCATTACCGTGGCCAATGGCAACGGCGTCGCTGACCTGATCGCCTTCAACATCCCGTTAGCCGACCCCGGTTTCAATGGCGGCACCGGCGTATGGACCATTGTCCCCGTCGGTACCCCCTTGCCGGCTATTGCCGAGCCCAATACGACCATCGATGGCACCACGCAGACTACCAATGTCGCCAATACCAACGCGACCGTTCACGGCACGGGGGGTCTCGTTGGTTTCGACGACCTCAGCCTGTCACAGGTCAACGGTCCGGAAATCGAGATTCAGGGGCAATCCGGTTTCGCCGCCGGCCTGCGGGCTTCGGCCAACAACACAATTATCCGTGGCCTGGCGATCTATGGTTTCGGCAATGCTAATGGCGACGGCGATATTGTTGTCGACACTGGCGTCAGTGGTGGCACGTTTGAATTCAACGTGCTGGGTGCCCGTGCTCACTTGTTTGCCGATCCGGGAACACGCAGCAGGGCCGGGTTTGCGACGAACGGTGGTGACAACTGGACATTGCAAAGCAACGTGATCGGCTTTGCTCATAACCGTGGTGCCATGATACGTCTCACCTCGCAGAACTGGGCGGTGCGGGACAACGAATTCCGTGACAATTCCCTGAACGATCTCGGTGGCGATAACATCGCCATCGAATCCAGTTCAGCGCCGGGTACGGTAGAGGGCAACCTGATTGCCGGCGCTGCCAGCCAGGGCGTCGTGATATCCGGTTCCAACGCCAACACCATCGTCAACAACACTTTCACGGACAACGGCGTTGGCCATACGACAGCCGCCCCGACCCAGAGTGGTGCACTCACCCTGAGAGGCAGCGCCGATAACGTCACGATCGATCGCAACATATTCGATGCCAACTATGGCCCTGGCGTGATGATCAACGACGGCTCGATCGACAATCTGATCACTCGCAACCTGTTTTTCGACAACGGCACGATCCCGTCGCGCAACAGCTCTCCCGCAACCGGCCAGATCGGTATTGACCTGCAGGAGTCCTCCGACAACCAGAATCTCGGCACCTTTCCCTTTTACAACACCAACGACGATGGTGACGGCGATTCCGGTGGTAATGACATTTTCAACTTTGCCGTCATCAAGACGGCGCAGATCATCGGACCCAACCTGGTAGTCAGCGGCTGGTCGGCCGACAGTGCGACCCTCGAGTTCTATATTTCCGACGGCGACCCCAGTGATTTCGGCGAAGGCAAGGACTTCGTGTTCACCGATGACGAAGGCTCCGCCGGCGATAGCGATGGCGGCACCAGTTTCTACGGGCCGGCGGCAGTCAACGGCGTACTGCAGGGAGACGAGAGTCCCATACGCGAATATACCTTCACCGTGCCCACCGCCTCGTTGCCTGTACCCGTAACAGCCGCTGACAAACTGGTGGCAACCGCCACGTTGGCCAGCCAGACCTCCGAATTCAGTGCCCGCGCCCCGGTCGATGTCGGCACGATTTCGGGCACGATCTTTGTAGACCTGGTCGGTGACGGTCTGGCCGACGGTCCGATCGGGCCACTGCCCAATCCCTACGAGTCAGGTACCCGAATCGAACTGTGGCTGGACGGCGGTGACGGTATACCTGACGGCGGAGACGATACTTACGAGAGTTTTACAACTTCCGCGCTGGCCGACGGCACCTATCAGTTTGCGGGATTGCGCAACGGGACCTACTGGGTCACCGTCGACGCAGGTGGCGTGAATCGCGGGCCCTATAATGGTGGTTATTCGGGCGCCGACGCCTGGGCAGAACAAACCTATGGCCCGGTCGGTGCCGCGAGTTTTGACGGTTCTTCGTGGTCTTATCTGCCGGCTGCCGGCGCTTTGTACGGTGGCGCCCGGTGGAATGTATCCAACAATTTTCCGCCGACCAATTCGCTACCGACCGCCGAGCACATTGGCCGAGTCATCGTCGCCGACAACGATACAACTAACGCCGATTTCGGTTTCAGTTTCAATGTCGTGACCACGACTCGCGGTGGTGATGGCACCGTTGATCCGGGCCAGCCGCCCGGCCAACGCACCGTACAGGGTTCGCTGCGGCAGTTCCTCACCAATGCCAACGCACAGACTGCCGCCAACATCATGCGCTTTGTACCGGCGGCACCGACTAACGGCAGCGACGCCGGCAACAACTGGTGGCGCGTGGACGTTACGTCGCCGCTGCCTGTAATTGCAGATACGGCAACGACAGTCGATGGCGCCGCGTATTCGAATACTGACGGCATCACGTCAATAGATCCCAACGATGCCAATATCGGTGCCGGCGAAACCGTTGGTGTCGACCTGCTGTTTACCACGCCGATCCTGGATCCGGAACTGGAGCTGGAAGTCACCGGGATCGACCATGGTATCGAGGTCGATGCGGCGTCCGCGGTTATTCGCAACATCAGTATTTGGAAATCGGACGAACATGACTTGCTGATCGGTGATGGTGGCGGTGCCAGTTTCACCGGTACCCTTATCGAACAAAACGTTATTGGTACGCCGCCGCATCGTTTCGACAATTCCTTTACGGCGACCGGTAACGATCTGATCGATGTATTCGCCGATGCCGACACCGGCATCTTGCAAAACAACCTGATCGGCTTTGGCGATGGCGGTGGTTTTTCCCCGGACCTGGGCGCAACCCCCTGGCTGGTTTTCCAGAACGAAATACGCGGCATCGGCCGTGCAGCGGGCTGGGGCCCGGCGCAGGATGCAGTGGGGGACGGCGCACCTGGAATAATTATCCGTGGCAACCTGCTGGTCGATAGTGCCGGTGGTGGTGTCGAGAGCAACCTGATGCCCGGTGGCTTTACTATTGAGCAAAATACATTTCGTAATAACGGCACCGTCTCACCGGAGACTTTCCAGATCCGGTTGATGGGTACCACGGGCAACAGCGTCACCAGGAACATATTCGACGCGGGCAATGGCCCGGCGATTATTGTCGTCAGCGATCACGGAGTTTTTCCTGTCTATGGTGCGTCGGAAGCGAACCTGATCAGTCAGAATCAGTTCAACGGTAACCATGCCGGCATCGCGATCGACTTGCTGGATGCGGGCAGCCCGAGTATCGAACACGAAAACGGCGACGGCATCACCCTCAATGACGGTGGAACCGTTGCCAATGATGGCAATGACGGTCTGGATTTTCCGGTCATTGATGCTGTTATGCTGGGCGGCAGCCTGACAGTCACCGGTTTTGCCCGGCCGGGTGTCACTGTCGAGTTCTACAAGGCCCTCGGCACAGCCAATGACCAGAACACCGGCGGTACCGAGCACGGCGAGGGACTGGAATACCTGTTCACCGCCGTGGAGGGTTCGGGGGCCGACAGCGACGCAACGACCGGGTCATACGCCTCGGCGGACTATGGCAGCGACCCGGCCGCGAATCGATTCAGTTTTACCGTCGCCGCACCGGCCGGCCTCAGCCTCGGCGATCCAGTGTCTGCCATCGCTATAGACGGATCCAATAACACCTCTGAGTTCGGGCCCAACCTGCTAGTGACAGCAGGCAGTTCTGTGGCGGGCACTGTTTTTGAGGACGCAGATTTTGCGGGTACTGCAACAGATTATGATGGCGCCGTTAATGATCTGCCACTGCCAAATGTCGATGTCGAGCTTTATACAAACACCGATACCTATGTGAATTCCACCACGACCGACGCAAGCGGTAACTATTCTTTTATTGTTCCACCGGCGACTTACAAGATTCGAGTACGGTCGGCGACGATAGGCGACAGTAACACGCCACCGGCAGGTACGTTTAATGCTGCTTGTGGAATTACCGATCCGGTGAGTGGGCCGCCGTGCGTTCTGGCCGAGATGACCTGGGCTAATGGCGCGAAATACGGTGGTGATGACGCTGCTGCCGATGATACGACCACAAATAATGACGCCGGTCCTGGCGATACGTGGAATTCCATAGTCTTTGCCGGTGACCAGACCGGCATCAACTTCGGTTTTGCCTACAACCTGATAAGCAACACCAAAGACAAAGGGCAGGGCAGTCTGCGTCAATTCATCGAAAACGCCAACGACATCGGTAGTGCTGCGGGCACGACGGCCAATACCAGCCAGTTCCGCATTCCTGCGACCGATCCGGGATATACGGTAGCCCGTGGCGTTTACACGATCAGTCCGGCGACAGAGCTGACGACGGTTACGGACGCAGCAACGATCATCGATGCAACGACGCAGACCAGCAATGTCGCCGATTCCAATGGCGGGTTATTGGGTGCGGGCGGAACGGTAGGCACGGGAGCCGACGGTGTGGCGGGCACCGGTGACGACCCTGCGCTGGGCCAGGTGGCCGCGCCAGAGATAGAAATTGTCGGAACCAGTGCCCTGGATACCGGTATCAACATCGCGGCGA
>Ga0224508_10003740_pt1 | contig 12561 bp, 6 predicted proteins | sample SF_Jan12_sed_USG_4_FD_170157 | JGI IMG/M metagenome (GOLD analysis project Ga0224508, IMG submission 170157) | Sediment microbial communities from San Francisco Bay, California, United States - SF_Jan12_sed_USGS_21 | ecosystem: Environmental > Aquatic > Marine > Sediment | place: USA: California...
TCCTCTGACTTCAGGAACGGTTTTACACCAACTGCCTTATAGAGTTCGTCCGGCTTGTAGGCCGTGTTGCCCTTCATCACCAGTGTTGCTCGTCTTATTGCCGAGATGTCCTCCAGCGGATTACCTTCAACGAGCACAATATCAGAGTCCTTGCCCACCTTGATCGACCCCGTGCGATCATCCACCCCGACTATGCGTGCTGAATCGAGTGACCCGATCCTGAGCACATCCGCGTTGGAGATGCCGGCTTCGGCGTAGAGTTCGAGTTCACGGTGAATGGTAAAGGCGGCAACGTTGTCACTGCCCGGTACGATCTGTACGCCGTTGTCATGCAGCTTCTTGATCATCGCTGCCTGCGCAACAGCCGACGCTGCCCATTCGTCGACCATGCCGCGCATGTCCATGTCGGCTTTGTAGTAGCCGCGGGCAACGTTCGTTGGCAGGTGGTCGATGACCGGGGCGAAGGTCGGGTTCGGGTTGCCCGCGAGATGCACCAGCTGCTCCATGAAGATCGCAGCGGTCGGATCGATGGTCGTGCCCTTTTCCACGAACAGCGCGATGTAATCCTCAACTTCCTGGCTATCGAGATCGAGTTTGCCCGCTTCGTCGCCGTACAAGGTAAAGCGCAGCTGCTTGCGCGTGTCTTCACGATCGCCGGCCAGGAAGTTCAGGAACACCATGTTGATGTGCTGGATTTCATCGTAGCCCGCGCGCACAGCCTGCTCGGCCGACATGAAGGCCGGAATGTGACCCGACAGGCGCATGCCATGGCTGTGTGTGCGCTCTGCAATGTCGTCAACCCATTCCGGGTCGATCGAGCTGTAGAGCTTGATCTGCATGTAGCCGTGCTCGGCGTAGAAATCGACGCGCTCCAGCGCCTCCTCGAGCGACTCGACCGTATCGCCGGTCGCGTAAGGACTCGCCTGGTCGATGAAGCCCGAGCGATAGGTGTTTGGCCCGATAACTTCACCCGAGTCGTGCTTGGCGGTCAGCTCCAGGATCTGCTCGTGGACGCTGCCAATATCGCGCACGCTCGTAATGCCGCCGGCTATGTTCAAGACGCCGTCGGATAGTGAGAAGTGACCGTGCATGTCCCACATGCCCGGCATCAGGCTTTTACCCGTACCGTCGATGTGCTTCGCGCCGGGGACGTCGATCACGGCCTCGGAGATCGCCGTGATCCGGCCGCCTTCGACCATAACGTAGTGGTCCTCCAGGAGCGCCCCATTTTCAACGTCTACCACGTCAACAGCGTCGAAGATCACTGCGCCATCCTGAACGTAAGCGAGCTCACCTGCCAAGCGCTCAACCATGGCAGCGTCCTGCTCGAGCTGGATCGCGCTGAGCTTTTTCAGGATTTCCGGGCTCCAACCTTTTGGAAACATCCCCATGCCGCCTGCGTAATCGAGCACGGTCAGTTCGAGATCTTCGTTCAACCAGCCATAGTCCGGCGTGAACCCAAGTCCGGAGATAGCATAGAGCGACAGCGTTACCGGACCGTCAGGTGAATCGACATCAACATCCGTAAGCCGTTCGACGCGGGCCGTACCCGACGGCAGAACTGCGATTTCTCCGTCCATGTTCTTCATGGCTGCGCGCACGAACTCGGTCCACCCGAGCGCACCGGATTCCGTCGCAACATAGAAGCCGGGCTCATCTGTTTGCACGCTGCCGTTTTCCCCGGCTGTCGACCAGGTCGCGACACCATCCTTGTAGGTAAATGTCTCATCGATCGGTGCGCGGAACGGGGATATGCCGGTGATCTTCTGCGCGACCGGGATACCGTCGGCATTGAACTGCATTTCCGAGTTCACGGTGTATTCGCGGTTATTCCAGTGTACGAATGACTCGACACTCACCTTGCCGTCACCTGTGCGAACCACAGTCGACGTGCCCGCCGGTGTTCCCTGCGCCAGCCATTCAAATTCGGTGGTAACACCAACTTCTGCCTCAGCGGCCGCCGGCCGTTCAGCCGTATCCTTGCCACAGCCACCCAGCAGCACTGCAATAAAAAGGGTGACTGACACCCAAATCCTTGTGTTCATTCTCATACTCCCTCGTAGGCACTGAAGAACTCGAACAGCAATCGAGATCCCCAGAAGTCGGTTTGTTCTTCAGGTGCAATACAAATTGTCTGGTCCGGCATGCTCCGGGACTGTAACTCAGTGACGCAGTAACCGTTGCTACCACGAAAATCCGGCGTGCCCGGCCAGCGGTGATTCCCGTCTGGCCACAGGCAATCAATCGATGGATGCCCGGTACTCCCGCACGCGATCGTACACTGCACGTTCTCGCCCTCAATGATGGGCAATGACCAGTCTTCGATGTCTTGGCCGCAAGCTTCAACTTCGAACCAGTGCTGCGTGACCGATTCAGTGCTCGCGAACAGCCAGCCACCAGAGCTCACTCGCCCATCTGCGGGAACCGTTTCGTCTGCTCCACCATTGACCTGCAAGAGCGGCAACGGTTTCGTCGGCGCGCACTCGAAGCCGGGTTCCAACCGCCCGCCGACAAGCGCGGCCGATGCAAACAGCTCGGAGGCCTCACAGGCGATCCGGTTCGCCATCATGGCGCCGTTGCTGAAGCCCGAGACGTGCACTCGATCGGCGTCCACGTGCCACCGGCCGGTCAGTTCACTGACCAGGCTGCGCAGGAACCCAACGTCGTCGTGGCAGGACGTCCAGCCACACTGCCCACAATTGCCGCACTCGGGTGGGCAAGGCACCTTGTCGCGCTCGGGCGTGCAAATCGGGCCATCGGGGCCCGTATCGAATCCGTCCGATATGTGATTCCAGGACGTGACTTCCCAGGGCTCCGCTCCATTCACGCTCGACATGAACCAGGTACCCTGCGGATACACCATGACATACCCGTATTCCTCGGCATACTGGTTCAAGCCCTGGGTCACTTCGGCTTCGGTACCCGTCGCGGTCCCACCGTAACCGTGCATGAAAATCGCAACAGGATGCAGTTGTTCTTCGTCGTAACTCGTCGGCAGGAATACGAAATACTCGCGGACCAGCCCACCGTGCTCCAGCGTGTAGCGCTGCATCTCCGGTTTCCGGACTTCGACCTCTTCGCTGCAGGCTGCCAGGGCCAGGGACACCAGTATTGTGATCAGGATTCTATTCATGGCGCCACATCATAACGGTTCTTGCTATGCTTGCCGAAAAACCGAAACACGATTCGGGGGGATTCCAGTGAAACTTCTACCAGTCGCAATGGCGGCTTTCGTTCTCTTTGCGGCCGGGTGTGAGCAGGGCGCCGACGACAATGGCCCTGCGCCGTTTGCAAGCCGTTACGAGGGGCTTACAGCCCAAACCACGCTCATCAAGGGTGCCACGATATTGACCGGGACCGGCGAACGTCTCGACAACGCCGATCTGCTGCTCGTCGATGGCAAGGTCGCGGCCGTCGGCAGCGGGCTCAGCGCCGATGGTGCCGAGCAGGTGGATGCTGCAGGCAAGTGGATAACACCCGGCGTTATCGATGTGCACTCACATCTCGGCGTGTACCCGTCGCCGGGCACACAATCGCACTCCGACGGTAATGAATCGACGGCGCCTGTCACCGCGCAGGTCTGGGCCGAGCACAGCGTCTGGCCCAATGACCCCGGCTTCACAACAGCACTTGCGGGTGGCGTCACGGCAATGCAGATCCTGCCGGGCTCCGCGAACCTGTTTGGCGGACGTGGCGTCACGCTCAAGAACGTGCCGGGCCGCAATGTCATGGACATGAAATTCCCGGGCGCGCCGCACGGATTGAAAATGGCCTGCGGCGAAAACCCGAAACGCAACTACGGCGGCCGCGGCCAGGCCCCGGCTACACGTATGGGCAACGTCGCCGGCTACCGTGCAGCATGGATTGACGCTGCCGAGTACCGCGACAAGATAAAAGCCGCCGGCAAAGGACAGGGACAAGCGCCCAAGCGTGACCTGAATCTCGAAACGCTCATGGGTGTGCTCGAGGGCGAGATCATCATTCACAATCACTGCTACCGCGCCGATGAAATGTCCGTGATGCTCGATATCGCGAAGGAGTTCGGCTACAAGGTCGGCACCTTCCATCACGCGGTCGAGGCCTACAAGATCGCGGACCTGCTGGCCGAAGCGGACACCTGCGCCGCGGTATGGGCAGACTGGTGGGGCTTCAAGATGGAAGCGTATGACGGTATTCGCGAGAACGCCGCGATCCTCGATAAGGCCGGTGCCTGCGCGGTCATCCATTCCGACTCGGCTATCGGTATCCAGCGCCTGAACCAGGAGACGGCAAAGATCATGGGAGCGGCCGCAAGAGTCGGCATGGACATCACGCCGGAGCACGCCATCACCTGGATCACGTCTAACGCCGCCAAGTCGCTGGGTGTTGAAGACCAGACCGGCTCGCTCGAGGTCGGCAAGATGGGTGACGTCGTTATCTGGGATGGCAATCCTTTCAGCGTTTACACGCGGGCAGAGCGCGTCTACATCGACGGCGCACTTGCGTACGAACGCGACAATGATGCCCTCAATCCGGTTACCGACTTCTCACTTGGCACCGCAGCTGCCGCTGGAGGTGCGCAATGAACCGCTTCTTCCTGGGCATCACCCTCCTCGCTCTCGCGCTGCCGGCCAGTGCCGCAACAACGGCAATCGTTAACGGCAAAATTCATACGGTTGGCCCGCAGGGCACGATCGAAAACGGCACCGTGTTGATCGTGGACGGACGCATCGCAGCCGTTGGCGCGGACGTTGAAGTCCCGACCGGAGCCGAGACTATCGACGCGAGCGGCAAGATCGTTACGCCCGGCCTGTTTTCTCCACTCGGCCAGTTAGGCCTGGTCGAGGTCGGCAATTCGGCTGGCCCGACTGACTACTCACAACGTGGGGACCAGTTTACGGCGAGCTTTGATATTGCGGATGCGTACAACCCACGCTCGACACTGATTCCCGTGAACCGCATAGAGGGCGTCACGCGCGCTGTCATCGCACCATCGCCCGGATATCCGGACGAAACCGGCAAAGGCCACATCCTCGCGGGCCTCGCGGCGATTGTGAATCTCGGCGACGACAACTTCCTCGACCAGAGAGGCGCCGCAATGGTGGTCGTGCTCGGTGAAGGTGGGGCCGCGTTGTCGGGTGGCACGCGCACAGCTGCATGGCTCTTGCTGCGCAACGCGCTCGACGAAGCACTCGACTATCGCGAGCACAAGGGCGATTTCGAACGGGGTATGCGCCGTGACTATACGCACAGCATGGCCGACCTCGACGCACTCCAGGGTGTCGTTAACGGCAACACACCGATCATCGTCGGCATCGATCGTGCGAGTGATATCGAGGTATTGCTCAAGCTGGTCGATGAGTACAGCATCAGCGCCATCATCGCCGGTGGCTCGGAAGCCTGGATGCTCGCCGGAGAGCTTGCGGCTGCGCGTGTACCTGTCATCGTCGGTCCAACCGCGAACCTGCCGGGCAATTTCGATCGCATCAATGCTCGCCGGGGTGCCGCATCGATTCTCATCAATGCGGGCGTCAAGGTCGCTATTGCCGATTCGGACGCGCGTACCCACAACGCCCGGAACATCACGCAATCGGCAGGCAATGCAGTTGGCGACGGACTGGACTGGGATATGGCACTGCGTGCGATAACGCTGACACCCGCCGAGATCTTTGGCATGGCTGCAACAACCGGCAGCATCGAGACGGGCAAGGCGGCCGATGTCGTCATCTGGCCCGGGGACCCGCTGGAGCTGACGAACTATCCGGAGGCCGTGTTCATCAATGGAGAGGCCGTGCCGATGGTCAGTCGCCAGACGCTGTTACGTGATCGCTACCTGCAGACGGAGAAGCCGCCAGCGTATCGAGATTAGCCTGCAGTTTCATAGTGACACCAGTCTCCCGTCGCGGAGTTCGAGGACCCTGTCGGCCGCTCGCAGTACAGCAGCGCTATGCGTCACGACGATTCGCGTAACCGGTAGGAGCGCAATGGCATTGACGATGCGCCTCTCGGTGTTCTCATCGAGGCCGCTCGTGAACTCGTCCAGAAGCAGCATCGCCGGACGCCGGTACAACGCGCGTGCAAGCAGCACTCGCTGGACCTGCCCCGTGGACAACGCCGAGCCCAGATCACCGATCGGCGTGTTGTAGCCCATTGGCAAGGCATCCACGGTGGATCCAATGGCTGCCAGTTCGGCAGCCCCGCGCACGCGTTTCTCGTCACGATCAGGATCAAACAGGGCAATATTCTCAGCGATTGACCCGGAGACCAGCGCATCGTCATGAAAAACCGTGGCGATGCTGCGGCGGACGGTCGCGGCCGGCCAAGCGCTTGCGGGCTTGCCGTCGTAATACAGGGTTCCTGCTGTCGGCCGCTCCACACCGGCGAGCAGGCGCAACAAGGTACTCTTGCCGCTGCCCGAACAACCGCGAATTGCGATGAACTCACCCGGGGTAACCTCGAATGACACTGCTGCGAGCAATGGCGCATCCGCCCCGGCAAATGAGAACGTCACGTCACTTGCCCGAACGGCACCCGCCAGCCGGCTGCGGCTCCCCGTTCGCGCGTCATCCAGCTCGGCCTCGTTAAACACGATATCCGCCAACCGGTCGAGCGGAACTCGTAGCAGGCGGTATTCGAATATGCTGTTAATGATTCCGCCCGCCCTGCTGATGAACATTCCCGTGTACGCAACAAAGGCTGCAATAGCACCGACGGTCATTTCGCCACCCATCACCTTCCTGGCCAGCAGATAGACGACGCCAAGATGCAGACCCTGGAACAGCGCCTGGGAGATGCTCCGGTCGAGCACGCCCATATTGCCGGCGCGGATCTGAATATTGATGCGGCGCACGAGGAGGTTCTGCCAATCCCTGGTTCGAGATTTCTCTCCCGCACACATCTTTATTGATTGCATCGATCGGAGGGACTCAAGCAGGTGCGTCTGTGCCGCCGCCTCGGCACGCACGAGCTTGTTTGCCTGTTCGAGCATCACCGGGAATATCAGCACTCGCCACAGCAGGTAGAAGAGGCCCGCTGCCGCGACGAGCAATGTCAGCGAAGGCGCATAGGCCACCATCAGGATCGTAACGATCACGAGAAATACGCAATCGAGTAGCAACGCCGGCGCAGACTGGCTGACGAACACCTGGATTCCCGCCAGCGACTGCATACGTTGCTGGATGTCGCCAAGCCGTCGTGCCCGAAACCAGGAAACCGGCAGGTGCAGGAGATGCCGCAGTACGCGCGACGAAAGACTGAACACCGTTGCCTGGGAGAGGAACTGAAATGTCAGCTGGCGCATGCCACTTGCCACGAGCTGGAACAGCACCAGCACAGCGAAACCCGCCACCAGTGTGTTCAGCAGCGTGTGATCGCCCCGCATCAGGACCTGATCGATGACCGTCTGCAGGTAAAAGGGCATGGCAAGCAGCAGCAGCTCTGAAATAACTGCAAGCAATAGCGCCGCCGAGATCGACGTCACGAAGCTACGGTCCACCAGCACGAGATCGGACAGACGCAGCCGGCGCAGGGGCCTGGTGCGATCAAAATCGGCTGCCGGTGAAAGTTCGAGCGCAACGCCCGTGAACAGGGCATCCGCTTCATCGAGGGATAGGCGCAGCGCACCCTGAGCAGGGTCGTGCACCAATACGTGCCTGCCCGTGACCTTCCGGAGCACGACGAAGTGGTCGAACTTCCAATGCAGGATGCACGGTGTCTGCAGGCGCTTCATTTCGGAGAGCCCGCAGCGCACGGCACGCGCGGACAGTCGCAATGATTCGCTGATGCGCAGCAACGATGCCAGCGTCGCACCTTTCATTGATGCGCCGAAACGCCGGCGCAGGCTGGCGAGGTCTTCGGCGCTGCCGAAGTAGCCTGTAATCATGGCGACACAAGCCAGGCCGCATTCGCTGACCGCCGCTTGCCGGACGATGGGCAGCCGCCGCCAGCCGGAGCTGTTCAGCCACGGCATCGTAGATTGCGGCACCTTAGAGTCGCGCCTGCAGCGGGGCCAGCAGCCAGTCCGCCAGCTTGCGGCTCTCGAGAACGATCTCGGCCGCCAGTGCCATTCCGGGCCGCAGCGCATAGCGTCCCTCGTTGTCCTCTACGTGATCGGCCGAGATACTGATCGTCACCTTGTATGCGGCCTCCCGCAGGCCAGAGGCAAAGGGAATATCGCCAGGCAGAGAGACGAAGCCAGCAACAGCATCGACCTCACCGCTGGCCGTGCCGAACTGCTGATGTGGAAACGCGTCGTACAGCAAGCGGACTGCCTGCCCCGGTTTGATCATCCCGACGGCGCGCGAGGGTACAAAGACATCGGCTACCAGAGACGACTGCCGGGGGATGATAGTCGCGAGCAGTTGCTGTGGGCGCACCGTGCTCCCCGGGACGACGTCGAGTGTCGCGACCGTTCCGTCGATCGGCGATTGCAGGACGAACGATCGTTGTCGCTCATATTGCGCAATGCGCTGCAGTAGCTCACTGCGCTCGGCCTCGAGGTTCGTGATATTGCGCTCGAACTCTGTGCCGAGCCGCTCCCGCGCCGCAATAAGGCCCTGGCGCTCACGTTGCAGTGAGGTCTTCTCCTGGCGCAGGCGAGCAACAGACTGATACATCGCGGCCAGTTCGTCCATTCGTCTCTGCAGCTCCAGCTTCGCGATCGCGCCGCTTTCAAATGCTGCCTGGAGCCGCTTCTGCGTTTCGGCGTTTCGTCGCACACGGCCGTCCTGTTCGCGCCGCTGGTTGTCGACTTCCCTGAGTTCCTTGCCGAGACCGCGCGCCTGGTCCTCGATGGCGCGATAGTCCGATACGAACTGCTCTCGCAGAAGCTCCTCGCGTCTGTCGGTCCCGTCCAGCTGCGCCCGGAGTTGCTTGAGTGCTTCCATCGCCGGTCGTGCGCCCCCGCCCAGGGTCACTTCATTCGACAGCAGCACGACAGGATCACCTCGCCGCACTGTGTCGCCTGCGGCATGCTCGACCCGGGTCACTGTCGCAAAGTCACTGTAGGACAGGCTGACCACACCGGGCTCGGAGACGAGCCAGCCGCGCACCGTCTCCTTGCGCGCGTAGTCTGCGGACCAGAGAAAGCAGACGGCACCAATAGAGAACGCTGCGCAGAACGTGGTTAACCACAGCCATGGACGCGGCATGACCGCGACAGGCCGACCATCGAACTTCGTCACGAGCGAGTCAATCGCGTTTTGTCGAAACAGGTTTTCCGGCTGCCGGATTTGCATGCACTATTAATAAGATGCGTACCCGGGTTTCAGCAAAGTCCGAATAGCGGCAATACGCACAAAAAGGACGGCAGGACAAATTTGAGACGCCGTCAGGTTCTTGCGCAGATGGATGTATCTAATTAGCAACAGGAACTGATTTTGCAGCGTATCGAAAACGCTGCGGCGTTTTCGCCTCGTTGCCTGTTGGTGTCGCACGCAGAAGTAGTGTTTCCTGGTCGCGGCGCCATGAGGTATTTCTCAGCCACGCATACTTTTTGCAACGATGCATAAACCGCGTGGCATTTACGCCACGTGACGCGCAGTGCGTCATATATACAACACTTATCCCCGGTGCTCGAATCGCCTCATGTGCTGTACGCATTTCGTGCAGCGTGTTCTTAACTCTATCAAAAGTGGGGAGATAACATGAGTAAACCAAAGTGGCTGTCCAGCCATTCCTGGGTGCTGGCGTGTTGTGCTGCGCTGGTTATTCCAGACGGTGCGTTTGCACAAACGACTGACGACGACGAAGTTGCGTTGGAAGAAGTTGTCGTTACGGGTTCACGCATTAAGCGTAGCGATACGTCCAGCATCAGTCCTATTACGGTGCTCACCGATCAGGACATTGCTGTGTCCGGCAACCTGACACTGGAAAACTTCATCCAGGACATGCCTGCCGTGAATGGCGGTGACTTCGGCGCCGGTGTCAACAACGGTAACCCGGGTATCGCATCCGTTTCCCTGCGTGGCCTTGGACCCAACCGCACATTGACACTCGTCAATGGCAAGCGCTTCGCGTCGGCATCCGTAAATGGATTCGTTGATCTCAATATGATTCCTACTGCGATTGTGGAAAGGGTTGAAGTTCTGCGTGATGGCGCATCGACCGTTTACGGTTCTGATGCTATCGCCGGTGTCGTCAACATCATCACCAAGAAAGATTTCGAAGGCGTTGATATTCAATTCGGCTATGACATCACCGACGAAGACGACGGCGAGATGCTTAACGGCTCACTTGTCTTCGGCAACGCTTTCGACAAGGGCAACTTCATCGTTGGCGCACAGGTGAACAAGCGCGACGAAATTCGTCAGGGTGACAGAGCCTTTTCTGCCTGCCCGTTCTTCGATGACGGCGTGCAGACGATCTGCGGCGGTAGCCCGACGACGACTCCAGCACAGTTCACTCCGCTGGGCGCTGATTCGGCTATAGGTGGCCATGTATTGGACGCGGACGGCGTGACTGTCCGGCCGTTTAATGCAGCGCAAGATGCATTTAACTTTGCGGCACTCAGCTACCTGACAACACCACAGGATGTTTTTAGCGCCTACGCAGCTGCAAACTATGAGTTGTTTGAGGCCGCTGGCCTGGGTGCGATTAACGCCAGTCTCGAGATGAACTTCTCGAACCGTGAGTCGGACCAGCTGCTGGCTCCTGTCGGAACGTTTGGTGGTTGGATTACGTCGCAGGAGCATCCGGACAACCCGTTCGGCGATGCACTTTGCGCGGGCAATCCTCTCTGTACGGCCCCGCAGGATGTAGCCACTTCCAGGCGCTTGACCGAATCAGGTGGTCGCCGCTTTACGCAAGATGTGAACACATGGCGTATCGGCACCGGGCTTGACGGTGAATTCGAAAACGGCTGGACATGGGATGTCAATTACACGATTGCCAAATGGGAAGACAGCCAGCGGGATGAGGGCCGACCGAATCGTCCTAACATCGAAAATATGATGGATCCCACCCTGTGTGCCGCCGCGACAAACGGCTGCCCGGGTGTCTACAACCCGTTTATTAGCGACAGCATGACAGCCGCTCAGGTTGCTTATGGCTTTGTCGGTGTGAACACCAAGGAAGAGTCCACCCTGAACGCATGGCAGCTCAATATTGCCGGCGATATGGGTGGCGTTGAATTGCCTGGGGGCCCAATTGGTTGGGCAATCGGCTATGAGAATCGTCGTGAGAGTGCCGCATCCAAGCCGGATGGTGGTGCTGCCATTGGCGCCATTGCCTTTACTCCCGGCAACGTCACAGGCGGCAAGTACGAAGTTGATGAAGTCTATGGCGAACTCGTTCTGCCGATTCTCTCTGGTGTGCGAGGAGCCGAAGTTCTGACTTTCGAAGCATCAGCTCGCTGGACAGACGTCGACTTCCTTAACGACTCGGACACGGTATACAAAGCTGCCCTGGAATGGGCGCCAGTCGAGGATATCCGCCTGCGTGCCACCTTCGCCGAAGGATTCCGCGCACCGAATATCAGCGAGTTGTTCCTGGGTATCCAGCAATCTGCTGAGTCCTACACCGATCCATGCCGCAACTACGGCACGTCCGGAACCGATGCGAACACGGTTGCAAACTGTCAGGCTGACGGATTGGCCCCGGATTTCAACCTCGCGACGTTCCAGGCTACGACACTGCAGGGCGGTAACCCGAATCTCCAGCCGGAGACTTCGGAATCATTCACCGCTGGTCTGGTCTTCACGCCGAGCTTCCTTGAAGGCTTGAGCGTATCGATCGACTACTTCGACATTGAGATTACCGATGCGGTTGGCACGGCGCCTACTTCAGAAGTGATTTCAGCGTGCTATGCAAGTGCCGGGTTCTCTGATCCTCTGTGTGCTTTGATCGTTGGACCTGCTTTCCCGGGTGTTGATGAAACGCCATCGCCGGCAGCACCGACTCGTCGAAACTCGAATCTGCAGATTTCGGGTGTCCTGCAGTCGTCGGCCAACCTCGCTACCTATCAAACCAGTGGTATCGATTTCCACTTTGACTATGGTTTTGAGACTGGCATTGGCCTGATCGACCTGAATGTCACAGGCACGTTCCTGGACGAATACGACTACCTGCCGTTCAGTGGCGGAGAGTTGATCCAGCTTGCCGGTTTCTTCGGCGGCGATCCCGCCTTCGGTAACCCGGCTGCATTTGCCGAGTGGCAAGTGAACTATGGCGTCACCTTAACGCGTGACGACTGGGGCACTAACCTTACCGCCAGGTACATGAGCGAGACGGATGACATTGATGCCGCTCCTGCTAACCTGTCAAACGTCGCCGATGCGATCACGTATCTTGACGTTCAGGGTTATTACAACTGGAAAGACATGACGTTTACGCTTGGTATTCGTAACCTGACTGATGAGGATCCGCCGTATGTCACCGCTTACGATGACATGAACACGCTCCAATTCAGCTACGACACCCAGGGTCGTTACATCTACGGAAGGGCGTCCGTTAGTTTCTAAGACACCTTTTCGTTTGAAGAAAAAAGAGACCTCCAGGGGAAACCCTGGGGGTCTTTTTGACTCTAAACAGTAATCACGTTCAAGACTGTCCAATGAAAATACTACTGTTGATACTAATTTCGTT
>Ga0224508_10003741_pt1 | contig 12559 bp, 11 predicted proteins | sample SF_Jan12_sed_USG_4_FD_170157 | JGI IMG/M metagenome (GOLD analysis project Ga0224508, IMG submission 170157) | Sediment microbial communities from San Francisco Bay, California, United States - SF_Jan12_sed_USGS_21 | ecosystem: Environmental > Aquatic > Marine > Sediment | place: USA...
CAGCACCCCTTACTCTGCACGATGGAAGAGATTTGAGATGCTGTCGACTGAGCTTGAATTCTGCCTGAAGGAAGCGTTTCAACGAGCGCGAGATGAACGTCACGAGTTCATCACGGTGGAACACCTATTGTTGGCGCTGCTCGATACACCTCAGGTGGTCGAGATCGTCGACGGCTGTGGCGCTGATATCGAAAGACTGGCGAGCGATCTGGCAGAGTCGATCGATGATTCAACGCCGCGTATGCCGCATGATGCTGAGGAAGATGCGGAGCCGCAATCGACACTTGGTTTTCAACGCGTACTGCAGCGCGCGGTATTTCATGTTCAGCAGAGCGGGCGCAAAGAAGTTCAACCAGCCAACGTTCTCGTTGCGATATTCAGCGAAAAGCAATCGCAAGCCGTTTATTTGCTCGGCTTGCAGGATGTGACACGTCTCGATGTCACCCAGTACCTTTCGCACCGTGTACGCAAACTTCGCAAGGAAGGCGCGGAAGGCGAAGACGAGTCGAGCGAAGAAGAGGGCGTTGGCGCTGCCGAGCCCGGCGCGTTGGAGCGCTTTACGACCGACCTCAATGCGGAGGCCGCAAAAGGCACGATCGATCCGTTGATCGGCCGCGAGCTCGAGATTGAGCGCACCGTGCAGATACTTTGCCGTCGGCGCAAGAACAATCCGCTTTTCGTCGGTGAGGCCGGCGTGGGTAAGACGGCACTTGCCGAGGGCCTTGCACGACTAATTTATGAGAAGCGCGTGCCCGAAGTGCTGCGTAACAGCCGCATTTACGCGCTCGACATGGGCGCCCTGATTGCCGGCACCAAATACCGGGGCGATTTTGAAAAGCGGCTCAAGGGTGTTGTAACCGAGCTCAAACGCGAGCCTGGGGCGGTGCTGTTCATCGACGAGATTCATACCGTCATTGGTGCCGGCGCTGCGTCGGGTGGCGTGATGGACGCTTCTAATCTAATCAAGCCGGTACTCGCGAGCGGCGAGCTGCGCTGCATCGGTTCGACGACCTATGCTGAGTTTCGCGGCATTTTCGAAAAGGACCACGCGCTGGCGCGCCGATTCCAGAAGATCGACGTCATCGAGCCATCGATTGAGGAAACGGTTGAGATCCTGAGAGGATTGAAGAGCCGTTTCGAAGATCACCATGGCATCCCTTATACCGACGAAGCGTTAATTGCAGCGGCTGAACTGTCGAGCCGGCACATTAATGACCGTTATCTGCCGGATAAGGCGATTGACGTCATCGACGAGGCCGGCGCCCATTGCCGTCTCAAGCCGGAAGACGAACGGCCCGAATCCGTCGATGTCGCGCTGATCGAGAGCATCATCGCGAAGATGGCTCGAATTCCAGAAAAGAATGTCTCCGCGTCGGATCGCGATGCGCTCGCAACGCTCGAACGAGACCTGAAGCTTGTGATTTTCGGCCAGGATGCGGCGATTGGCACGCTGGCATCGGCAATTAAGATGTCGCGTTCCGGGTTGCAGGACGAAACCAAGCCGATCGGGTCGTTTTTATTCACCGGGCCGACCGGCGTCGGTAAAACCGAGGTCACTCGCCAGCTTGCATTGATCATGGGTGTTGAGTTGCTGCGCTTCGACATGTCCGAGTACATGGAGCGACATACGGTATCGCGATTGATCGGTGCGCCCCCCGGCTATGTCGGATTCGACCAGGGCGGACTGATGACCGAGGGCATCACTAAGAACCCGCATTGCGTGCTGCTGCTCGACGAGATTGAAAAAGCGCACCCCGAAGTCTTCAATATTCTGCTGCAGGTGATGGATCACGGCACGCTGACGGACAACAATGGCCGCAAAGCGGATTTTCGTCACGTCACGATCGTCATGACGACCAACGCCGGCGCGCAGGAGATGAGCCGCACGTCAGTGGGATTCACAACGCAGGATCATTCCTCCGATGGAATGGAAGTGCTGAAAAAGCTCTTTTCACCAGAATTTCGCAATCGGCTCGATTCAATCATTCAATTCGCGCCGCTTGATGAGAAGTCGATCGCGCGAGTTGTCGATAAGCTGATCGTCGAACTGGAAGCACAGCTCGAGAAGAACAATGTCACCATCGAGCTCGAGCCTGCCGCGAGACAGTGGATCGCCGAGCGCGGCTATGACAAGGCGATGGGCGCGCGGCCGATGGCACGAATTATCCAGGAGCACGTCAAACGGCCGTTGGCCGAGGAACTGCTGTTCGGCATCCTCAAAGACGGTGGCCATGTGCGCATCGATTGCAACGAAGACGGGTCAGATCTGGTGTTGTTGCCGGAAGCGGCCGTGCGGGAACTCGAGCACCTCGAGCAGTAAGCTTATCTCGCGCGGTAGACGATGCGGCCTTTTGATAGGTCGTAAGGTGTCAGTTCCACGGTGACATTGTCGCCTTTCAAGATCCGGATGTAGTTTTTGCGCATCTTGCCGGAAATATGTGCGGTGACGATGTGTCCGTTTTCGAGTTCCACACGAAAGGTCGTATTCGGCAATGTTTCCATTACCGTACCTTCCATCTGAATCGCATCTTCTTTAGGCAATCATTTGCTCGCTTGGCGCATCGGGCGCGAATTGTTGCATAGTCGTCGCAAGGCCCGCAATTGCGAGGTCAGGCGGATGACTTCAGCCGAGGCTCCGGTTCGAGACCTGCCTCGAAGGCCTCGCGATAACGCCCGGGCATCCCAGCCGATTCGGTCAGACCGCTCAGCCGCGAAAGAAACTCGGAACGGGGCATGCTGGTCGCGCCCAGGCGGGTCAAATGCGCTGAAGGCAACTGGCAGTCGATCAGTTCGAAGCCGCTTGCCGACAGGAATCTAATGGCATGCCAGAAGGCGACTTTCGAGGCATCGCTTTGTCTCGCAAACATCGATTCGCCGAAAAAGACCTTGCCGATGGCGACCCCGTAGAGACCGCCAACCAGCGTGTCATCGGTCCACGCTTCGAAGGAGTGTGCCCAGCCGAGTTCATGTAATCGCGTATAGGCCGTGAGCATCGTCGGCGTGATCCAGGTCGAGTCGGTGTAACTTCGCGGCTCTGAACAGGCCGAAATCACGCCGCCAAAGTCGCGATCCGCCGTCACCCGATACTGGCCGCTTCTTAAACGCTTGCGCAGACTGCGTGAAACGTTGAACTCATCGGGCTCGAGTACCGTTCGCGGATCCGGTGACCACCAGAGAATGGGTTGGCCCGTTTCGAACCAGGGAAATATTCCACGGCGATAACTTTCGAGAAGCCACTCAGGTTCCAGTGAGCCGCCGGCAGCGAGCAGACCGTTTGGCTCGATCAGCGCTTCAGCTGGATCGGGCAGGCAGTCGGGACCATCTGCCGCACTGAGCCATTTAAGCTCACTCATCCCGGTTCGTTCGGGCTTACGCCGTTCTGGCGATAGGGCAGATGTTCATCCCAGTGCGCCATGTAGGAATCAACGTGTGAGGATTCGCGCTCTAGATAGTCTTGAATTGCATCGTAAAAAGCGGCTTCCTTGAGCCAATGGAACGACCATGTCGGCGTCGGTGTAAAGCCGCGGCTGATTTTGTGCTCGCCTTGGGTTCCCGGCTCGAAGCGCTTCAGTCCCTCGCGAATGCAGTACTCGATACCTTGGTAGTAACAGGTTTCGAAATGCAATGAGTGGAAATCAGCAGCGCTGCCCCAGTAGCGCCCGTAGAGTGTGTCGCCACCGCAGAAGCAAATGGCCGCTGCAATCGGTTGATCTTCGAACCGAGCCAGAACGACCAGCACATTGTCAGGAACACTCGCGCTGATCGCATCGAAAAAATCACGATTGAGATACGGGGGTCGGCCGCGACGGATAAACGTATTGGAATAGAACTCGTAAACAGCATCCCATTCTGCTGCAGTGACTGCGTCGCCCTTGATCCAGTCGAAATGAATACCTGCTTCGGCGATTCGGCGCCGCTCTCGTTTAACTTTTTTGCGTTTGGCCGAACTGAATCGGCTGAGGAAATCTTCGAAGTCCGCGTAGCCGTCGTTGTTCCAGTGAAATTGACAACCCTTGCGTTCAAGCAGGCCCGCATCGGCGAACGTGCTGCGCTCGGCATCATCCGGGAACAGCACATGCCAGGAACTGATGCCGGCGTCGCGCGCGATACCGAGTGCTTCGGCGACGAGCAGTTTTCTGATGTCGCCGGAATCTTCGTTATCGCGCACCAACAGACGGGCGCCTGTCGCGGGCGTGAACGGAACTGCACTGACGAGCTTCGGGTAATACTCGAGACCGGCACGCTCATAGGCATCGGCCCAACTCCAGTCGAAGACGAACTCACCGCGCGAGTCGTCTTTCATATAAAGCGGCATTGCGCCGGCGAGCGTTTGGTTCTGGTCGCGAAGCAAGAGATGGCAGCCATGCCATGCCGTGCCCGCGCCGACGCATCTGCTGGCTTCCATCGCAACAAGAAACTCATGCTGCAACAGTGGGTTATCTCCCGCTAGCGCGTTCCAGGCGGCGGCATCGACTTCGCTGAGGCTGGCGATCTGAGTGGTTGTTAGCCGTGCCGGTGAACTCATGCAGGCAGATTAAGCCAAGTCCTGGGGTATTTCCCGCCTGTCTCGAAACAGACCGCTTGGCGGTTCGCAAGTTATCAGTATAATCAGCGCATTAGGTTAAATTATTGTAGTAACACTTGACCCGAGCCAAGCTACCCACGGTCAACGAGGCCCTGTTCATCCCCAGTTTCCGGGGGCTGCGTGAATCCGCATTCTGGTTGCTGGCGGGCCTCAGCGTGATCATGCTGCTGGCGCTCGCGAGTTACAGCCCGAACGATCCCGCCTTCAGCATTTCGGGCGACAACCTGAGCGTCACGAACCGCATGGGCCCGGCCGGTGCCTGGTTTGCCGACTTGAGTCTGCTGATTTTTGGCCGGTCGGCTTTTCTATTCCCGGTGCTGGTACTGCTCGGGGGCGTGCAGCTGTTTCGCACCGAAAGGGTTGCCGACAGTCGCCAGGAGAATCTCCAGCGAGGTGCCGGTTTCGCACTTGCGATCGCGACGAGCTCAGGCCTCGCGACGTTACATTTCACCGCGCCGGAATTGCGACAAACCGCCGGCGGCTTGTTAGGCCAGGGCATCGGTCTTAATCTGGAAGCGCTGCTCGGATTGCTCGGTGCGACCGTTTTGTTACTCGTCTTGTGGCTCGGTTCGGTATCCCTTGCGACGGGCGTGTCGTGGATCGCCGTGATGGACCGGGTCGGACGCGGCGTTCTCACCGGGATCGTTTTCACCAATCAACAGATTAACCGCTGTCGTGACTGGGTCGAAGGTCGGCGCGCGAAGCAGCAGCGTCAGGAACTCGTCGTCGCGAGCCGATCGAAGACGCGGGTGACTCCGCGTATCGAGCCGACGATGAACAAACTCGCAACCGGAATTCGCTCCGAGCGCGAGCGGCAGGTGCCGTTATTTGAGCCCCCCACTTCCTCCGAGTTGCCCGCCTTGTCACTGCTCGACGATGCGCCGGAACGCGTCGGCGGATATTCCGACGAAGCGCTGGAAGCCATGTCGCGGCTGGTCGAACTCAAGCTCGGCGATTTTGGGATCGAAGCACAAGTCGTTGCCGTGTATCCCGGCCCGGTGGTCACTCGTTTCGAGATCAAGCCGGCGGCCGGCGTAAAGGTCAGCCAGATCAGTAACCTGTCGAAGGACCTGGCGCGGTCGCTCTCGACGGTCAGCGTGCGTGTGGTCGAGATCATTCCCGGCAAGCCTTACGTCGGAATAGAGATCCCGAATGAAGTCCGCGAGCTCGTCGCACTCGGCGAAATTATCAAGTCGGACGTCTACGAGAATTTAAGCTCGCCTTTGACGTTAGCGCTTGGCAAAGACATTGCGGGTAATCCAGTCGTCGCCGATCTCGCGCGCATGCCGCATCTGTTGATCGCAGGCACGACCGGTTCCGGCAAGTCTGTGGCAATCAATGCGATGGTGCTGAGCTTGCTCTACAAATCATCGCCTGAGCATGTTCGCCTGATCATGATCGATCCGAAGATGCTGGAGCTGTCCGTGTACGACGGTATCCCGCATCTGCTCGCGCCGGTCGTCACCGACATGAAACAGGCGGCGAATGCACTGCGCTGGTGTGTCGCCGAGATGGAGCGCCGCTACGCGCTGATGGCCGGGTTGGGCGTCAGACATATTTCCGGTTACAACAAAAAGGTCGCCGATGCGGCCGCTCGTGGCCAACCCCTGCGCGATCCGATCTACAAGCCGATCAGCGAAGACGATGAGGTGCCGGAGCTTACTCAGTTGCCGTTCATCGTTGTCATTATCGATGAGCTGGCCGACATGATGATGATGGTCGGGAAGAAGGTAGAAGAGCTGATCGCGCGGCTCGCGCAAAAGGCGCGGGCCTCGGGCATCCACATGATGATCGCGACGCAGCGCCCGTCAGTCGACGTCATCACCGGTTTAATTAAAGCCAACATTCCTTGCCGCATCGCATTTCAGGTGTCGGCCAAGGTGGATTCGCGAACCATTCTCGATCAAATCGGCGCGGAGTATCTGCTCGGCCATGGTGACATGCTGTATTTGCCGGCGGGAACGTCAATGCCAACTCGCGTCCATGGCGCCTTCGTTTCAGACCAGGAAGTGCATTCGGTCGTCAAAGCCTTGCGCGCCAGCGGGGAGCCGGCATTTATCGACGAGGTTCTGGAAGGCCCGAGTGGTGATGTACCGGGGCTCAAATCGGAGTCGACCGGCGAATTGGACGGCGAACAGGATGAGCTTTACGATCAGGCTGTCAGGATCGTGACCGAAACGCGCAAGGCCTCGATCTCCGGCATTCAGCGGCGGCTGAAGATCGGCTACAACCGCGCAGCGCGTATGGTCGAGACGATGGAGGAGGCTGGCCTCGTTGGAAGTCTGCAGTCTAATGGATTTCGTGAAGTACTCGCTCCGCCTCCGCCGAGCGATCATTAAGCCTTCAATTGTTTTTTTGGGCAGCCTGCTGCTGTCGGCATCGGGCTGGGCCCAGCCTGCGGCCAGTGTTGCCGAAAGTATTAGCGCTGTCGAAGTCGTTGAGCGCTTCGCATCGGAAGTCGATGACCTGGCCGCAAGCTTTCAGCAAAACGTCTTCGACGCAAACGGCGAGCTATTGGAACGGTCGAGCGGGCAGTTCTTATTGTTGCGCCCAAACCGGTTTGCCTGGTACTACGAAACCCCGGATGAAATCGAAATCATTGCGGACGGCGAGTCGCTGTGGATGTATGACGTCGAACTCGAGCAAATAACGGTTGCACCACTCTCGGATCTTGCCGCGAGTCCTGCCATGGTTTTGAGCGGTGCGGGTACGGTCAGCGAGAATTTTGTTGTCCGTGATATCGGAACGTTCGATGGCAAACGCTGGATTGAGTTGTTACCCATCGAAGAAGACGGCGAGTTTGAATCAGTCAAGATCGCGTTTCTCGATGGCGTGCCGAGCGTACTCGAACTTGTCGATGGCATTTCACAAGTGACGCAGATCGAGTTTGGGGATGTCGATGTCAACTCCGGGCTAAAGGAAAGGGATTTTGAGTTCGACCCCCCCGACGACGTCGACATCATAGGCGGGGACGACTAAACCTCCATGCTGCCGCTTCGCTACCCGTGGGTCTGGTGGACGCTGGGCTGGCTGCTTGTCGCCGGCGTCGCCGTTGGCAGTCTGATGCCCGGATCCTGGGTGCCGGGCTTTTCGCCGCGCGATAAGCTGCTGCATGCCGGCTCCTATCTGATATTGATGATCTGGTTTTCGGGTCTGTATCGCCGCGAGCGCCACCTCGTAATTGCCTTGCTATTGCTGGCCTTAGGCTTCGCGCTGGATGTCGCGCAGGAAGCGACGCCCAGCCGGGTATTCGATTTGCGTGACGTCGCCGCCAATGCTGGCGGTATACTCATCGGCTTGCTGTTGTCTCGATTTGTTTTCGTCGGCTGGTGCCAACGAGTCGAGCAACTCATCAGCTCTCGTTAGTATCATGTTGGACTCAAAGCTCCTGCGGCAGGACGTCGACGCGGTCGCAAGCAATTTGGCGCGCCGAAAATTTCAATTCGATAGCGAAGCCTTCACGACGCTCGAGGCCGAGAGAAAATCTCTGCAGGTTGAGGTTGAAGCGAGTCGCCAGGCTCGCAATGAGAAATCCAAGGCGATTGGCAAGGCGAAGGCGGCCGGTGAAGACATCGAGCCTTTGAAGCAAGAAGTCAGTGCGCTGGGTCAGTCACTTGCGGCCGGCGAAGCCCGCCTGGACGAAATCGCAGCGGCGCTCGACGAGATGCTGCATGGCGTGCCAAACCTGCTGCATGCGGATGTTCCGGACGGGGCCGACGAATCTGCAAACGTCGAGATTCGCCGGGTTGGCGAACCCAGGCAATTCGATTTTGAGCCCAAGGATCACCAGGCCCTGGGCGAGGCGCAGGGCCTGCTCGATCTCGGCGGCGCGGTAAAAATTGCAGGCAGCCGCTTCGTCGTCTTACATGCGGAACTTGCTCGGCTGCACCGTGCCTTGATTCAGTTCATGTTGGACCTGCATACCGGAGAGCACGGTTATCGTGAGACCTACGTGCCCTATCTCGCGAATCGCAATGCACTGTTCGGGACGAGCCAGCTGCCGAAGTTCGCCGAGGACCTGTTCCCGATTGGTGCGGAAGGCGAGCTCTTCTTGATACCGACGGCCGAGGTGCCGCTGACCAATCTGGTTCGCGAATCGATTGTCGAGGCCGACGACTTGCCGCTGAAGATGACCGCACACACGCCTTGTTTTCGGTCTGAGGCCGGTTCCTATGGCAAAGACACGCGCGGCATGTTTCGCCAGCATCAATTCGAGAAAGTTGAACTCGTGCAAATCGTCAAGCCGGACGATTCATATGCAGCGCTTGAAGTCCTGGTTAACGAGGCCGAGGAAGTGCTGAAACGATTGGGCATTGCCTATCGTGTGGTGACACTTTGTGCAGGCGACACGGGTTTCGCATCGGCCAAGACCTATGACATCGAAGTCTGGCTGCCGGGTCAGGGCCGGTACCGGGAAATCTCATCCTGCAGCAATTTCGAAGCGTTTCAGGCTCGGCGAATGCAGGCCCGCTGGCGAAATCCCGACACCGGCAAGCCGGAACCCTTGCACACGCTGAACGGATCGGGCGTTGCGATCGGCCGCTGTTTGATTGCCGTGATGGAAACTTACCAGCTCGAGGACGGGTCAATCGAAGTGCCGGACGTGCTCGAGCCCTACATGGGCGGCGTCAGCCGAATTACTCGTAGCGCAGCGAGCTGATTGGATCCAGATTCGCTGCTTTAGCAGCGGGCAGGATGCCGAAGATCACACCAATCGCGCCGGAAAACCCGAGCGCAAGGCCGATAGCCCAAAGCGGTGTGTAGGCGCCGGGGAAACCCGGAATCAGTGCGGTAGCGATCGCTGCGATTCCGTAGCCGATACCAAGTCCTACCACGCCGCCTATTAAACAAAGTACCAGCGCCTCAAGCAGGAATTGCAGCAATATGTGGTGCCGTTTTGCGCCGATCGCTTTGCAAATGCCAATCTCACGCGTGCGCTCCGTCACTGAGACGAGCATGATATTCATGATCCCGATGCCGCCGACAAGCAGTGAAATGCTGACGATACCCCCCATCACGATCGTGACTGTGTCCAGGATTGAGCCGATGGAATCCTGTAGTTCTTCCGCCGTTCGAAAACTGAAGTCGTCGTCCTCGTCGTCGCCCAGGTTGTGCGCATTGCGTAGCACTCGCCTGATTGACGCCATGACAGTATCAATTTCGTTGACATCGGAAACGCTGAGCTGAATCTGGATGTTGGGCCGCCAGCGATTGCCATTGAGACGTGTCATCGTCGAAAATGGAACGAGCACGTAGTTGTCCTGGCCCTGGCCGAGGAACGAGCCTTTCGACTCGAGCAGCCCGACAATTTTGAGCCATTCGCCATTGACCTGAATGAACTCGCCAATCGGGTCGCTGGGCAGTGACAAATCCTTTTGCACTTCAACGCCGATGACGGCGATATTGCGTCGGGTCTCGTCGTCGCTAAGGGAGAGGAATCGCCCATTACTGACGAATGCCTGATCCACGGCCTGGAAACTATGAGTCGTGCCGATGATCTGCGCGGTTGTCGACAAGGCCTGGTAATCGACCCGGCCTTGGTTCGGCATCATCGGTGTGATCGATTCGATTCCATCGACCCGAAAACGGATCAGCTCGTAATCTTGCTCGTTAAGGCGTGCGTTTCTGCCTGACAGAGCGTCTTCAAGCGTCGTGTACGGTGCAACCGTGACGCTGTTGCTACCCAAGCCCTGGAATTGCTCGTCGATCAGGGAGCTCAGGCCCTGAATGATCGAGACCATCGCAATGACGGCGGCTACGCCAATGATGATACCGAGCGCGGTCAAAAAGCTTCGGAAGCCATGCGCTCGGATTGAGCTGAACGCCGCGCGCGCACCTTCGGTGAGCGCAAACCAGAATGGTGCGCGTAGGATTGAATTGCTGGCTGGGGTCTCAGTGGACATTCTGCTGCCCGTGATTTGGCAGATCGGATTCGACTCGACCGTCCTTCAACCGGATTGTCCTGGAGCCGTGAGCTGCAACGTCGGGTTCGTGCGTAACGACAACGATGGTTTGTCCACCGGCATGAAGTTCGTCGAACAGTGCGAGGATCTCAGTCGTCGTCTGTGAATCGAGATTTCCGGTCGGTTCGTCCGCCAGGAGAATGGATGGCTTCGTTACGAGTGCGCGCGCAATTGCGACGCGTTGGCGCTGGCCGCCGGAGAGTTCATTCGGTAGGTGATTGCCGCGATCGGCGAGGCCAACACGCTCGAGTACGTCTTCGGCAGCAGCCTTTCGCTCTGAGTGTTTAAGGCCCCGATATATGAGCGGTTGCATGACGTTTCTTAACGCAGTCGCGCGTGGCAACAGGTTAAACGTTTGAAAGATGAAGCCGATCTCCTGGTTGCGGATATCGGCCAGCGCATTTTCGTCGAGGCCGTCGACGTTATTTCCGTTCAGTAAGTAGGTTCCTGAGGTCGGCGTGTCGAGGCAGCCGACGATATTCATCGCCGTCGACTTGCCGGAACCCGATGACCCGATGAACATGACGTATTCATTGCGCTCTATTGTCAGGTCGATGTCGTCGAGCGCCTTAATCAGATGCTCGCCCATCTGGTAATGCCGACTGATCTTTTTGAGCTCAATGATGGGCATTGTTAAATCTCGGTTTCCTCGAGCGTGACACTGTCGCCGTCTTCAAGGTTGCGAAGAATTCGATCTGGGCCGATGACGATCTCATCACCCTCGCTCAAGCCGCTGGTAATTTCCTGGTAGGCATCATCGGAGATTCCGACTTCAACTTCGATTCGATCGACTTCGTCGCCAACCTTGCGGAAGACATAGTACGAGGTCACGTTTTCATCCAGATCCTCGTCGATGATGATTGCCTGAATCGGCGCCGCCAGCACGCCTTCTCGTTCATCGGTAAAAATTTCGGCCCTGCAGCTCATGCCTGGCCGCAAATTGATGCCCTTTGTGTCGGTAATCCGAATCTGAATCGCAAAGCTGCGACCTTGCTCGCCGTCGGCGACTTTGGCCGACACGGCAATGGATTCGATGACGCCCTCGACCGGATCGTCTGGGAACGCAATGGCGTAAATTAATGCCTGCTGACCAACTCGAATATCCGCAATGTCGGCTTCGTCGACGTTGACTTCGGTCAGAATGCTCGAGGTATCGGCGATGGTCATCAGGCTCGAGCCCGGCACATTGGTTGAACTCGCAATCGCGGTCTCACCAACTTCGATATCGAGCGAGATCACGGTGCCATCGATCGGTGCGTAGACCTGCGTCTTACTGAGATCGTCGAGTGCTTGTGCAAGCTGGGACTGAGTCTGTGAAAGCTGCTCCTGACTGGAGCGCAAATCGATTGCGGCGATTTCGAGGTTATTGCTTGCGGTATCGAAGCTGTCTTCATCGATCAGGCTGCGGTTCCATAGTTCTTCGGTACGTTCCCATTGCCGGCGCTGATTAACGAGTTGGGTGCGCTGACGCTCGATCGCAATTTCCTGCATTCGCACCGACGCTTCTCTCTGCTCGACGGTGGTGACGTATCGCTCATCGTCAACCGTCAGCAATAATTCCCCCTGCTTGACCCTTTCGCCTTCCTTGACGTAGATCGCCGTCACGCGTCCCGGTTGCTCGGTGCTGAGATCGACTTCCTCTTCATGGACCAGGCGGCCGGAGGCGAGCACTGACGTCTGAATGCTCTTTGGTGCGAGGGGTTCCACGACGACACTGACTGCCTGACCGCCGCCCAGCACGCGCTGGCCAATCGGAATTCCGACGACAAGAACCACAATGGCAAGGATCAGTAAGAGCTTTTTTCCCATAATGGAATCCGTTCGCGTCAGCGAACCCTTGTTTTAAAATGCAAAGGCGAGAGCAACGATGATAGCAGTTGGCATTGCCGCAATAAGCGCTGCAGTCACTACGTCCTTACCGCTAAAGATCTTGTAGCCAATGATGAGCAGAACCAATGACCAAACAGTCGTCAGGTCAAAGTTCATCACGACTTGATCTAAAGTCCCGGTG
>Ga0224508_10003742_pt1 | contig 12557 bp, 10 predicted proteins | sample SF_Jan12_sed_USG_4_FD_170157 | JGI IMG/M metagenome (GOLD analysis project Ga0224508, IMG submission 170157) | Sediment microbial communities from San Francisco Bay, California, United States - SF_Jan12_sed_USGS_21 | ecosystem: Environmental > Aquatic > Marine > Sediment | place: USA...
CGGCCTCGCCGGCGATCTCGTCGCCCGAGCGCAACCCGAACTTCCGTATCAGCCGCTGCCCGACATAGATGTCATCATCGCTCGGGATGTAGCCTGCCTGGGGGCGGCGAATGAACCCCGACCTGTTGTTGATGACCTGTAAAACGCCCAGGTTTCCTTCGTTCGTCACATTACTTCCATTTCGTCTGTTGAGTGCAACTCGTCCGGGAATGGTCCCTCAAGGTGGTGGCAACAGTCCAGCCAGAATGACACCTGAAGACCCCGGCGATGCTTCGGGTACCGGCGCGGGCGCGTCGGTGGTTCTGAATGATACGACGATTGTGGTCGGAATCAAACTCTCTGGGGCTATAACCCAAGCGCTGCACCCTGGTTCCCGGCTCGTGTACTGCAAAGGTCGGGCCTGGAAGAACCGCCTCAGTGCCCCATGCTGCTGACGCCGGTGCGGGCTGGCGCTTTCCCGGTTTCTCCGGCCCGGTCCAGCGTCCATTTTGCGGCGATGGGACCGATCAATTCGTGAATCGCCACCAGCCCGACGAAAAATCCCTGCAGGTCGGCGCCCCAGGTCGGGAACTCCCTGGCCACGAGCGTCGCCATGCCCAGCGCGACGCCAGCCTGCGAAATGAACGCGGGCCAGGCGTGGCGACCCACCGCCGGAGGAGCGCCACCTACCCGCGCGCCGACGACGGTGCCGATCCACAGTCCGGCGGCTCGCACGAGGACGAGGACGATCGCCCACTGCCATACCGCCGCGAGTTCAGACAGGTGAACCGCGGCCCCCGCCAGGCTGAAGAACAGGGCGTACAGGGGTAGCGAAGCAGATTCGAGAGCGGTTACGAACGCATCGCCCTGCTTGGGGTTCAGGGCTTCCAGCGTGAAGCCGGCCGTCAGCGCCATCAGCAGCAACTCGAGGTGCAGCGAGGCGGCGACCTCCACGAGGATCCAGGCCAGCGCGATGGTGAACAGGACGAGATGCTGGTTGACCCAGCGCAGGTATCCGCCGATCGCGGCTCCGAACAGCGCCCCCACGACGATCGAACCGCCGATCTCCCGTGCCAGGGTGATCGCGATGCTCGATTGCCCGGCCTGGCCGGGCTCCAGGACCGCATACGCGACGGTAAGAGCGCCTGCGAACAGGATGATGACGAGTACGTCCTTGAGCACCGTCACGCCGAGGATCGAGGTCGATACGGGGCCGGCCGACTCCGTGTCCGTAATCACGGCGATCGCGACGGAGGGACTGCTCGCTATGGCTACCGAGGCGAATACCATAGCCACGGTGAGCACTACGGGAAGCTCGCGCCCGGCGGTGAACGGAAGAAGGCCGCTGAGGGCGAGCACGGTGCCGAATACGAGCACCAGGACGGCCGCACTCTGGATGAGCGTGATCGACACCAGGTACCGGCCGGCCCCCCGCAGCCGCTCGAGGCTGAGTTCGCCGCCGGCGGTGATCGCGATGAGCGCGATCGCGACACTGGAGAATGGCTGCAGGGAGAGTACCTCGCCGTCGGTGAGGAACTCGAGTCCGCTGGGCCCGAGAACGAGGCCAATCGCTATGTACCCTGTGACACGGGACAACCCGACCAGCTTGGCGACCTGGCCGCCGATGTACGCGGACAGCAGGAGTATCCCGAGCGTCAGCGCGACGGCCGCACCCGGAATAGGCAGAGGTTCCACGCTGCGTAGCGTCAGAACGATCACGAACAGGACGATCAGGGCGAAGACTCGCCGCATCACCCGGCTCATGCTGACGCCATCAACACAGGCAGAGCCGCCCGGCCGGTCGCGCCGGCTCTTAACCCGTCGTCGATCGAGCCAGCGAGCCGCACGTCGATTAGCGTCCCGGGACGGGCGTTGGGATCATTCACCGGCAGACGCACGCGCAGGTAGTCGCCGGTCAGACCCAGGTTCGGTGTCTCGACAGCCACGCAGGCGGGGCCGCCCACTCGGCCCGCGATATAGGCTCGCCCTTTCCGGACCCCCAACTCCCTGAGCTCCTGGGCGCGCCGTGCCGCCAAGGCCTGGGGAACACGGTCAACCATCTCCGCCGCCGGGGTGCCCTCTCGCGGCGACCAGGGAAACACGTGCAGATACGTAAACGGCAACTCGTCGATCAATGCGGTGGTCTGCTCGTGGTCAGACGCCGTCTCGCCGGGAAACCCCGCGATCACATCGGCTCCGAGCCCAAGCGGGCCTATTCGGTCCGCGATCTCGAAGACCCGACGGCGGTAGGCTTCGCGTGTGTGCCATCTTCGCATGCGACGTAGCACGGAGTCGCTGCCACTTTGCATCGGGATGTGTAGGTGGGGCGCGAGTCTTCCCCGTGACGTCTCCATCAGCGAAACGAGTTCGTCGTCGATTTCGGTGGCCTCGATCGAGCCCAACCGCAGCCGGATGGCGGGCACGGCGTCCAGGATGCCCGCGCACAGCACCGAGAGGGTCGCGGGCGAATCCAGATCCCGTCCGTAATGGCCGATGTGGATTCCCGTGAGCACGAGTTCGGAGTGCGCCGCCGCCTGAAGCTGAGCTTCGGCGATGACCTGGTGCACCGGCCTGGATCGGCTGGCGCCGCGTGCGAGCCGGGTGGCGCAAAACGAACACTTCCGGTCGCAGCCGTCCTGAATCTTGAGCCAGCCACGAGCGCCCCGCCGGTTCGACCGGAGGAGGACCCCACCGATCGGCTCTTCATCCGTTCCCGCGAGCGCCGTCTCCGGCGCCACGGCCGCCGCCACGGCAACGGGATCGTGCCCCTCGACAACTCCTGCAACACCGACCAACTCCCGGTATTCGTCGGCGTGCAGGGCCGACGAGCAGCCCGCGACTACGACACGCAGTTTCGGATGGCGGCGATGCAGCTTCCTGACGAGCCGCCGGGCAGAAGCGTCGGCGGACGATGTCACGGTGCAGGTGTTGAGCACCGCCGTATCCGCGCCCTCTACATCGGCCACGATCCGGGCGCCGCGGCTTTCGAGCTCCTGCCGCATGCGCTCGGTATCGTATTGGTTGGCTTTGCAGCCAAACGTGTGGAGCCAAACCGATCCAGGCATGCGCCTCATATGCGGCGTCTGTCCGCCGTTGCGCAAATCCGCCGTCTATGTCAACCATTTGGTAACTCATACGGTCCAACTCACTGCATGGAGACGATGATCGCGGTGGTCGAGCCAACGGCCTTTCCGAATCAGGCCTCCGACGCGCAACTCGCGGCGGGCGGCGACGTGCAGGCATTCGAGCGCCTGTATCGAAGCCACGTCGATCGAATCCATACGCTCGTTCGACGGATGCTGGGAGACGATCTGGCGGACGAGGTCACGCAGGACGTGTTCGTCCGGGCGTGGCAGAAGCTGGGCACGTTTCGCGGTGACGCGGCGTTCGGGACCTGGTTGCATAGGGTCGCCATCAACGTGGTGCTGGGCCGACGCCGGATGCTGGCCATCCATCGCGAGAGGTTCCTGGCCGACGCGGCTCCGACGCTCGAGATGATGTCGGGACGCGACCGGGTCGGCACGAGCGGCCCGGAGTTCGAGGCGGGGTTGAGAAACCTGCCTCCCGGGGCACGGCAGGTGTTCGTGCTCCACGACATGGAAGGATTCAAACATCGGGAGATCGCGAAGTTGCTCGGTGTGACGACAGGCACGAGCAAGGCGCAACTGCACCGCGCTCGCATGGTGATGCGGACCTACGTGTCACGTTGAGAAAGATGATGAACGAGAACTGGACGGACAGACTTTCGGAGTACCTCGACGGCGAGCTGGGCCGCGGCGCGACAGAGGCGCTCGAAGCCCGGCTGGCTGCAGATGCAGGGCTCCGGACGACGCTGGATGAACTCCGCGCCGTGAAGACCGCAGCGGCCAACGCGGCCGGTGCGGCGCCGGCAACGGACCTGTGGCCGGAAATCCGGGACAGGATCGAGGTGGCGCCGGTGGTGTCACCCCGTCGGATCATTACGGTCACGATCCCGCAGTTCGCGGCAGCAGCAGGGATCATGATGCTGCTCGGTGTCGGGCTGGCCCGGATGGGGGGCGATGCGATTCCAGGCTCCATCGGCAGTGACGCCATGGCCGGGGTCGAATCGCCGGCGGAAGCCCAATTCGTGAGCACGGACGATCCGGTGCGGTACTCGCTGTTCGTCGAGGACCTCGAAGCCCGGATCGAAGCAGGCAGGGGCCTGCTGGACGAAGAGACCATCCGGGTACTCGAGCAGAGTCTGGCGAAGATCGATCAGGCGATCAATCAGGCGCAGGCGGCTCTCGAGGTAGATCCGAACAGCACGTATCTGAACCAACACCTCGCGAGCGCGCGAGCACGGAAGCTGAGACTTCTAGAGAACGCGACGGCACTCGTCGCTTCGAGCACATAGGGGGGCGGGAAGCATGATTGCACATATAGCGGCGGCGCTGATCGCGTCAGTGGCGATGACCCAGCAGATGGACACCACATTCGCCGTGTCTGCGAACGGCCAGCTCGATCTGCAGAACCACGAGGGAACGGTGACCGTTTCGACGTGGGATCGGGACGATCTGCGGATCCGGGCGAGCTGGGACGAAGGGCGGCAGCCCGTGTCGATCCGAGACGCCGGTTCTACCGTACGCGTACGGGTGGAGGGTGAGTACGGCCTACCTCGTGTCGACTTCAACATCACGGCGCCGCGCGGCCTGTCCATCGCGCTGCAGGGCGTCGAGCTCGAGGTGACGATTGACGGATCGAGGGGCAACATCGCGGTGCATTCCGTGGAGGGGTCAATCGACGTGACGGGAGGCAGTGGGAACGTGGCACTCCAGACGGTGGACGGTAACGTGACCGTTCGTAACGCGACCGGTCACATCGCATTACACTCGATTGAGGGTGACGTGAGCGTGAGGGATTCACAAGGCACGCTCGAAGTCGCATCGGTGGATGGCGATGTGCTGCTCCTGAACATCGATTCCGAGAACGTCGGTGTGAACGTCGTGGACGGTGACGTCACGTTCAATGGCGATATCCACGACGGTGGCCGGTATTTCATGTCGACCCATGACGGAGATCTCGACATCACGGTCCCGAGCGATGCCAACGCGCGCGTGTCGATCGCGACATTTTCAGGCGAGCTGGTGTCTGACGTTCCGATCCAGGTCGAGGGCGACATCTCGCGGAAGCGGTTTTCGTTCACGCTGGGAACAGGGCGAGCTTTGATTGAGCTGTCGTCGTTCGATGGAGAGATTCGTTTGAAGAAGTCCCCGTGACACCTGTCGCGGAGTTGGGATTGATACGAAAGAGGGAAGTTGAACCCGGGATTCGGGAGGGGAAATGAGTAATTGGACGCGAGGAGCGCTCGTACTGGGAAGCCTGCTGTTGGCTTCCGCCGCTCCGCTGGCCGCACAGGATTTCGAGTGGCGCGGATCTGTGGACCGCGGTGACGAGGTGGAGATTCGGGGCATCAACGGCGGGATCGACGTCGTAGCTTCCTCTGGCAGCCAGGTGCACGTGACGGCGACCAAGAAGGAAGGCCCGAAAGGTAGCGCCGATGACGTGACGATCGAGGTCGTAGAGCACTCGGGCGGCGTCGTGATCTGCGCGATGTACCCGAACAAGCCGGGTAAGCGAGAGAATCGCTGCAGTCCCGGGGACAATCACATGAACAACCACGACAACGACACGTCGGTTGAGTTTCGGGTGGAGATGCCGGCCGGAATCGATCTCGCCGTCGGTACCGTGAACGGTGAGGTGGACGTGCGGGGTGTGGACGGAGACGTGCAGGCCAGCACCGTGAATGGCGACGTGGAGGTCGAGGCCAGCGGCAACGTGGAAGCCTCGACGGTCAACGGATCCATCGAGGCCCGATTGGGCGAAGACCTGAAGAGCGACCTGTCGTTTGCGACGGTCAACGGAGGCATCACGGTGGAGTTGCCCGCCGGAGCGAATGCGAATGTCAGCGCGTCGACTGTGAACGGCGGACTGGAGTCCGACTTCCCTCTGACCATCCAGGGACGGTTCTCCAACCGTCGCATGAGAGGTCAGATCGGCGACGGCGGCTACGATCTCGAGCTGTCGACGGTTAACGGAGGCATCAGGCTTCGTCGTTCCTGATCAACCGGCAGCGCTGAGCCAAACAAAAAAGGCCGCCTCTCGGGGCGGCCTTTTTCAATTGACCTCTGTCTCCATGACTTCGAGAGCGTTGTTCTCGATGCGTCGCAGAATCCTGCGCAGCACACGCAGCTCTTCGTCGGTAAGGCCCTCGTACAGCGTGTCGCGCGTCCGCGCAGCAACCGGGGCGATGTCCTGTACGAACTTCTTCCCGGCGTCGGTCAGGTAGATCCGCACCCGGCGCATGTCCTCGCCGTCCTTCTCCTTGCGCACATATCCACGGGATTCGAGGCCCGCGAGGATACGTGATGTGTTAGGGCGATCGCGAAACGTGCCGTCGGCGATCTGGGTCTGGTACTGTCCGTCTCTCGCGTAGAGTCGCGATAACACCAGCCACATTTCGGGCGTCACGCCCGAAGCCCGCGATTCCATGAGACGAAGGAAGAGCACCCGGAGCGTCCGTGAGGCGCGTTGGATGAGCCAGGCGGGAGCGTCATCCGTGCGATCGCTACGGACGATGCCGTACGCGTCGCGACCATTTCCTGAGTGAGGAGAGTTCCCCGTCATCAGCCCCCCTGCAGCTCGGCTAGCCGTTCGGGAGCATCCGCCAGGTTGGGAAGCCGATTGATGACACCGCCCCAGTCGGAAAGCAGGCGATCGTAGGCCCGCACCGCAGCCCGGGTCGCCGACTGCAGTTCGTGCAGGCGACCGCGCGCATACAGCAGGACGTGGACGTCCACGGGCGGCAGGCGGTCGGAGTCACGGATGTACAGCCGCTCAGCTGATTCGATTAGGTTCTGTGCCTGTTGGTGTCGGCCCAGATCGAGCAGCGTCCACATGGCCCCATTGATCCGCGAGGCGCCTTCGTTCGGATTCAGCACCCACTGCACGGCCAGCGAGGCTTCTACCGAGGCCGCACGGGTGGGCTGGTCCCTTGCCGCCTCCGCGAGGCGCTCGGCGTCCGTATACCCGGCGAGCGCCGCGTCGAAGTCGCCCTCCCAGGCATACGTATCGGCCGTCAGCAGCCGAGCACGAGCTTCGAGGGCCGGCTCGCGGGCCACCAGCCGCGACAGGACGGCACGGGCTTCGTCAGGCGTGCTTCCACGTAAATAGGTCCGGACAAGTCTGTCCACGGGCGCCGTCCCGCCAAGGCCGCGCTCGATAAGGGATTCGTACTGGTTCCGAGCGAGCTCTGTCTGCCCCATCTTCTCGTACGCGCGCCCCAAACCCATGAGTGCGGCCACGGAGTCCGTCTCCACCGCCAGGAAGCGTGGGATCAACGAGTCTACCGCGAGCGCATCGCCCAGGCTGCCGGCAATGCCTACAAGGTGCAGGAGAGACCGGCTATCATCGGGATCGGCGACGACGATTTCCTCGAGCGCCTGTCGGACCTCGCCCTCCCGGCCCGGCCAGTCCTCCAGGAGTTCGACCACCCGGCGCCGGCCGTCGAGGCTGGTTTCCCGCCACGCCGCACGCAATTCGACCTGGTGCTCCCGCAAGCGCTCCGACCCCCCCGAGAGTACAACAGGGGGACGTTCCGTCCGCGGCAGCTCAGCCACGCGGAGCACATCCTCCGTGTCCGGCGCGAGTCGGGACGTCAGACGGGCGGCCAGCGTGTCCGCCATCTCGAACACGTCACTGCCGCGCACGCGTTCTCCGGCGATCACCGTGCCGTCTGACAGGTCGATCAACTGGACGTCCAGGACGAGATCGTCGAGTCCCCCGAGCACGGTACCTCGCACCATGCGCCGCGCTCCGGATTCGCCGGCGATCGACATCGCGAGGTCGTCGGGAATGTGGTCCGTTTCCTCCTGCCCGGCGCCGCGCAGAAGCTCGAACAGCTTCTGCGGACTGACGACCCGCAGGTCGGCGTTGCTCGCCAGGTTGGTCGTCAGCATGTCGGAAACGCCCGAGCCGATCCAGTCCAGACTGTCCTGGCCCGTGCTGTTGGTGAACGGGAGAACCGCGATCGACAGCTCCCCGAGGTCATTCGCCGCCAGCGTCATGGCTGACGGTGCGGCCGAACCGTTTTCGGTCGCGAAGTTCGAGACTTCCTCTCCCGTGCTGATCCGGTAGGTGCCGATACCGGCCAGAACCGCCAGCGTCAGAAGCAGCGAAGCTTCCGACCGCGCTACGTTCTGGCGTCCCTTCGCCCCGTGGAACCAGGCGATGATCAGAGCGGCGGGGAATCCCAACACGAGCAGCAGGACAACCACGTCGATGAGGCGGCGGGACAGGGCGTAGTTGTCCACGAAGAACCCGGTGGCCTCCAACAGCAGCCACGCGCCGCCGAGGTAAACCACGGCGGTACGCGCCAGGTGCTTTTCGCTCAGCGCTTTGAACAAGTCACCCATTTTGATATCGCGGCAACAGTCTTTAGAGTTCGACGCTCGGCGGGCACCTCCACCCCACCTCCTCCACACGCCTGGTTAGACACCACCAGGGGGCAGAAGGATTCCCCGACCGGCATGGACGAACATGGTCAGCGGACTTCTACGGCACCAGCGGACCTTCCTGCAGCCGGGCGATCCACAGGCCCGAGTTGAGGTCTGACGTAAAGATATTCCCTTTGTGCAGTTGGGCTCCCCACGTCATACCCCAGTTCGGCACGGTCGAATTCGCGTCGGTCGTCTTGAGCACGGCCAGCTCACGTCCCTGGTTGTACAGATTTCCGCGCAGTTCGCCGGACACGTCAACGACCCGCAAGCCGGCCTGATAATAGCCGACGTACAGCTTGTCATCATCGACCCAGATGTTGTGGGCGCCGGCCTCGGGCACCTCGTACCGGGCTACTTCCACGGGCTCGTCGAGGTTCTGGACGTCGATGACGTGGATGAATCCTCTCGTCTCGATCGGCTTGTCGGCGTCCCAGTCGTTCGGGAAGATCTCATCGCCCACGAACACGTAGCGGCCGTACCGGTAGGCGGTGTGCGTGTTGCCCTCCGGGTAGGCGATCCGACTGACGAACTCAGGTGACCTCGGTGTACCGCCGTGGGAGCCGGCGCCGACGTCGAGGATTACCAGGCCGTCATCCCAGTAGCTCAGGTACGCGTACCCATCCTGGACGAACACGTCATGCAGGGTCTTGGAGCTCCGGTCGATCCCCCACCGTCCGACTTCCGACGGATTCGCCGGATCGGAGATGTCGATGATGTGAAGTTCGCTCGTGCCGTTATGGCACGCATAAACCAGGTCGTTCTCTCCATCGATCCACACGTTGTGGACGCCACCCGTTACTGTCTCCTTGTACTCGGAGAGGATCGTCGGATGGGCGGGGTCGGCGAGGTCGAGAATCACGATCCCGTTCTGGCGATCCGAGGCACCTTCCCGCGTCAGGATGCCGATCCGGTTGTTCGGATGGATCTTCACGTCGTTGATCCGCCTCGCGTCGAGCTGCAGCGAATCCGTCAGCACGGGCGCCGTCGGGTCCGTCACGTCCCACGCGCGCATCCAATCGTACAGGAACGTGCCGATATAGGCGTAGTCGCGGCCGTCCGTGCCCTCGAACACCCATGTGTCGCCTGAATGATGTTCAGCGTTCGCCCCGCGCCCCAGCTGGATCAGCTCAGTCTGCTCGCGACCATCGCGGCGCGTGACCTGGATGACTTCGCTGACTGTAGCCGAGGCCCCGATTAGAGCGGCGACCCGGTACATCCCGGGTTCCTCGGCCACGAATACGCCTTCGAGCCCCTCGGACTCGATCTGCGCACCCGATCCCTCGATGACCCAGGCGGCAGACGGTGAACCGGAATCCCGCTCGTTGTCATACCCCATCACACGCAACCGCACGACATCCCCCGTCTCGATCGGACCCGCGGGAAGGCCGACCATTTCGTAACCGTCCACCGGGTTCCGTTCGACACGGACATCCACGGCCTGGCTGACCCCCGCCGCGTGAAACACGATTTGTGTCTCCCCCCGGCGCACCCCGTAGATCCGGCCGAGGTGGTCGGCCCAGGCCGTCTCACGACGCTGGTTCGTCACCCCCTCGACGGTGACGGGGATCTCATCTCCGAGCCGCGTAATGCCGACGATCTCCACCGGAATACTCTCACCGGACCTCAACTCCAGCCCGCCCGTTCGCACCTCCAGCCGCTCGGCGGGGAGCTGAGGCACCGTTAACGAGGCGCGGCCGACCTTTCCGCTCGATACCGCAAATATGACCGCCGATCCGGGCCGGATTCCGGTGACCTCGCCTGTAGCCTCGTCCACCGTAGCCACTTCCTCGTCGGGAATGATCCATCGCAGAGCGGCCCCTTCAATGAGTTCCCCGTCAGCGTCCAGCACCTGGGCCCGGAAGCCGATCGTGCTGTCGACCTGGATTTCCGCGACTGGAGGCATAACGACGACTCGGTCGGGTTCGGCCTGCTGGAGAGCGGCGATGAGCAGCAGATGGGCAACGGCCATGCATTCCTCCGGGGTTCGGTGTGTCGTTGGTGGGATCAGAATTGGACGCGTCGAGGGAAAAAGCAAAAACAGGTGTTGTGACCGCGCTACAACCCATTTCGCGACGATTCCAGCAATCCGTAGTCGAACGAACGGTGACCAGGGCTCTCAAAGTCTTGGTTTTGCTGGACCTATCCCCGTTATTTGCTGGCAGTTACGTACGGCGATCCGTCAAAACTGGCTCTGGTATCGGTGTTGCATGATGAATCTACCGGATTTCCCTATGTAGCCTCGATTTCAGATACGAGACAGACGATGACGAGCATTGCAGGAAACGAACGTGGCGCGGCACTCATGATTGTCCTGATCGCCCTTGTAGGGCTGACGGCGCTGGGTGCCGCGGGGCTGACGATGACCGCCAGCGAAATCAGGCATAGCGAGAACGTCGAAGCCAGCACCGAGGTGTTCTACGCGGCGGATGCGGGGCTCCAGCGGTACATGGGCGCGAACGCCGTCGGCGACCACCTGCGGTGGAAAGCGGTCCCGGACACGTTCAATATTGGCTCCTCCGAGGTCATCGTAACGCCGACGCTGGTGAGCAATCTGCTCGGCCGGGAACCGATGTACCTGGTGCGCTCCGTCGCTACCCATACGGAAATCGGCGTGTCGACGACCCGCACGGTCAGCGCCCTCGGCCTCGACGTCTCGGTCGCTTTCGTGGCCACGGCGGCTATCGCGTCCGGAACCGGACTGCACAAGAACGGTGGATCGGGAGTTATCGATGGCGTGGACGCTGCGCCCACGAATGCGTTCTGCCCCACCGGTGCGGGACCTGATGTGGCGGGCGTGGCCACGCCACCGGCCAGCTACGACCAGGTCGGTGGATCCTCGGTGCCGAACGGAACCCCGGACATCGACGACGCGGAAGACGGTCTGACGCTGCTGCGGAAAACAGGGATCGACTGGGAATACCTGACCACCGAGGACTCGTACAAGGACTACGACATTCCGCCCGACTCCTGGCCGAATTTTGCAACGCTTCCGGCCGACGAATTCCCCGTGATCTACATGGACGGCGACGTCGCGGTCAACGCGACGAAAAACGGACGGGGGACGCTGATCGTCAGGGGAGACCTGGAACTGAACGGCAGCCACTCGTGGGAAGGCCTCATCCTCGTCGGCGGCGCCTTCGTGAGTGGCGGCGCCAACACGGTCGAGGGGTCGATCATCTCGGGCCTCAACCTGTTGCTTGGCGAGTCGGTGGGTGACTCGGATCTTGGTAACGGAAACAAGACCTTCCAGTACAACTCATGCAACGTCGAACGGGCCATGGAGCAGCTGCGCAAGAACCAGAAACTCACCGGCCTGGCTCCCGTGCCCGGCAGCTGGATGGAGGAGATTTAGTTCCGCAAGGGCCTAGTTGCGGAAGGGCACGTCGAAGGCCATCGGTCGGCTGACGCCGTGGGGGTTTCTACCCTCGCCGGTCGCCGTGGCCGTCAGTCGAACGGCCACCACCGAGTCCAGTGGCGCGCCCATTCCTACATTCGTCCGCACACTTCCGTCGCTCATCACGTAGGAGAAGGCAGCCGTGTTGTCGAACGGCCCGACCAGTTCCTGCGATCCGCGCCACAGGGCCGTACGCGTCGCGAAGAACGTCGAAGGGGCCCAGCGGTAGGTCAGGAGGCCATATCCGCGCACCAGGGCGCCCCGCTCAGGAACTCCATCGGTGAAGCGTGCCCCCCAGCCCGAGATCCGCATGTAATCCGAGTTCGGAGCTGTTGCGGGAGCACCTGAGGCCACACAGTCCGCCTTGGGCCCTGACCCGGTGGCCGTGGGGGTCGGGTTCCAGGTGTCCTCGAATTCGAACGACTCCTCGTACGGATCCGAAGCCGCGATGCCGACGAACAAACCCGTGATGTTGGCGTTCAACGTGCGATCCATGATGTAGAGGGTCGCCTCGTCCGTGCCGGTTGAGTCACACACCACGGCCCGCACGAGATTGAACCGGAACGAGAGCGAGTCCGGCTTCGCCACCAGCAGGTCTCCCTTGCCGACCATACGCACCTCGGCGGAGAACAGGTCGAAGGTTGCCTGGGCCACCTGCTCCGAGCCCA
>Ga0224508_10003743_pt1 | contig 12556 bp, 22 predicted proteins | sample SF_Jan12_sed_USG_4_FD_170157 | JGI IMG/M metagenome (GOLD analysis project Ga0224508, IMG submission 170157) | Sediment microbial communities from San Francisco Bay, California, United States - SF_Jan12_sed_USGS_21 | ecosystem: Environmental > Aquatic > Marine > Sediment | place: USA...
TCAGATAGGAAAGAAATAATACATTTGAAATTATTTCATAAGGTATGAAAGATAAAAAAGGCGGATATATTGATAAATTTTTAAAAAAAGCAGACAAGGCGATTCAAGAAGGAGTCAAAAAAGCAGACGTGGCATTAGAAGAGGCAGTAGAATTTGGCTCAATGACTGCAAAACAAGCTGCTAAAACAAGTAAAGAAATTCGTAATCAAGCAAAAAAAGAAAAAGAAGCATTACAAAAACGAGGAATTAAAAAAATCAACGAAGGAATATCAACTGCAAAGAAAGTAACTTCAAATGCTCATGAGGACTTGGAGATATTAAAAAAACTAGGCAAATTAAGAAAGGCTGAAGTAATCACTGAAAAAGAATTCCAAACAAAGAAAAAGAAAATTTTGGACAGGATATAATATGAAAAAATCAAATATTCATGGTACAAACGATAAAAGAAACGTAAATCCAGACTGGTTTACAAGTAAAACATGGATGAAGGTGTTATCAGATAAGATAAAATCCAAAGAACAAGATATCTATCACGTTCATTTTGAAAAAGGATCAAGGACAAAACTTCACCAACACAATGGAAATCAAGTATTAATTGGAGTAAAAGGAAAAGGAAGTCTAGAGATTTTTAAAAAATATGGCACAAATAAAACTAACTTTAAGATTAAAAAAATGGAAAAAATAAACCTGAATGAAGGAGATATTGTACACATTCCAGCAAAAACACTTCATACCCACGGTTCAATTGATAAGAAAAAAGAATTTTCTCATATTGCAATCAACATTTTACCAAAAAAAAATGCAACATACAAAACAGAATGGTATGAATCAGATTTTGAAGAAGGGAAATCTAGTGTTAAAGACGCAAGATACAACATAATCAAAGATTAGTTGACCTAGATCGAACTAACTTTCAATAAATTGATGGATTTACAATGAATGAGTATTTGGATTTAATGTCAGTAATTTTGTAGCTTGTGTAGGAGGTCATTTCTAAATCCTCTCATCCCTACCATTGGCAAAATCATGATTATCCCTGCATCTTGCACATAATTTGACGGTTGTCTTATCACCTTCATATTCAAAATTAAGATTGATAACCTTTGGAGCATCACAAAGACACTGTTGAATTTTATTCATTTCTTTTTCCCCACTCAGTTTTTTTTCTTGTGTCTTTTCAGGATTCATTTTTTATCATCATTCCTCAAATCTAACCTTTCCTTTTTCTTGCACCAGCAATTAGGTGAACATAGAATATCTAATGTCATCAGTCAACAATCCCCTCAAAGTCACAGTCATCCATTGCAAAGCTTGGATGCCTCAGGTGTTCACCCTTGCCAAATCTTTCAAAGAAATCTGCTGCTCTATAAACTGTTTTTTCTTCTCTTGTTTGTTTCATGACTTTGTTTTTGATTCGCAGTATATAGGCTGCCTGTACACATTGTGTACATTGTGCACAGATGATATTGGAGTTTTGGAGACAGCGTGTTAAAATACTGTGATTTTTTTCACTGTTTCGACATGCAATTTTTTTGATGTAAGACATGACAAGTTGTAAATTATTTTGACCAAGATCGAACCAATTTTTGATCTTAAAGATAAAATCCGGATATTGTAAAATTGAATCCCCATGAATGACGCATGCCACAAATGCAATGACGAGCAGATAGAAACATTTCCAACCGAGGTTCTATTGAACGAGGTGGGAATCATGACGGTTCCTCTGTGTGAGAAATGTAAGGGATTCTGGTACTCTTAAAAGGATTATGTCACAAATGTCACAGTAATGAATTGGAGATATGTCCTACTGAAGTTTTTGATTTCTCATATTTCCATTTAGAATTGGTTCATCCCCACTATTCCTTAGATAATTAAGAAAAAGCCAATGACGGGATTAGGTCAAAAAGTTTCAAGCCCATGTCTGTTTTATTCCTCAACAAGGCAATGTATGCACATTTTCTTGCTCTGTATGTCAAACCATATAAAACTGTGAACGTAACCTGTCTTGCAATCATTCAAGGCTTGTAGTTCTCTTGATTTAGATTTGAATCGTGAAAGGTTTGATTTGTCTCGATCGGGGTGAATAATTTTGTCGATCATCATTCTAGAATTAGTTCTTAAGGTATTGATGCTTTGTTGATTGTTGGATTGATAACAAACTACAAGAAAATAGAATAGAGTTAAGTTATGGACAAGGAATCTATGTTTGGATTTCATTTATTGGCTCTGTAACTCTTTGATGATATTCAAAAAATACTGCATCATCCCCGTTGGCATCTCCGATAGCCAAATCCGTAAGACGATCCAAAGTATTACATGCATGAGATGAAAGTCCAGCATTCAACAAGTTTATTGCAAGATCAAGTACTTTGTGGACAACAGTCACTTCTACAGTATTCAATGTAGGGGGATCCAAAGTTGTAAAACTTGTGAATGCATCTTTCAAATCATCTAATTTTTCTTGTGGAGTAACACCAATTATTGGAATTTCTGTAAAGGGAGGATTACTCCAATCATCTACGATTAAATCCATTGCACCATCAGAGGTTACACCATTTGTTTCGTGTACAACTCCAACATAACCACTGTGGTTGTCTCCTAAATTCCTGACGTCATTGTCCCCATCACCATCTGTATCAAGTGAGATGTGTAGGGATACATTTTTTTCATAATAGTTAGATGGATTTAATTCGGTATCTTCTGAACCAACTTCGCCTAATGCAAAGTCAACTGCAACTAAAGGATATATGAATTCAAGAACATCATCTTGCACATTAAATAAATTATAAAAGTACTCTACTTCTTCTGTAATTTCATCAGAAAAATCATCTGGTGATTCGTTATCTACTGCAGCTCCCATGAGATGAATCGAATCTACCTTGTAATTTTTGGCATTCCAAATAGGGTCACCATGCAGATGCTTCAATGTACTTAATGCTACTTGCGCACCAAGTGAATGCGTGATTATGTGAATTTTAGTAGAGGGGTTTTCATCTTTATAGTCAACTAGAAAACTACCCAATTTTCAACCATTCTCTTGGGCAACAAATGTTGCATCTGGAAATTGAATAGGAATTATGCCAGAAGAATCCCAACTGTATCCAATTAGAGAACCTGTTGTATATCCTAATTCATCTAATACTGTTTGTGCAGTTGAAAAATTTGAAACTGCACTTTGAGGTGAGTTATTAAATCCATGAATGTAGATCACTAAATCTGATGTGGCAGGAACCCCATCAATCCCCGGTATTTCTCCCAAAGTATCATAATCAAATTGGTCGTGACCCTCAGTCAAAGTAGGATTACCGACTATATGGTATTCAAAGTGTCCTCGTGTTGATACTTGAGGAAAAGATTCACCAACCAGATATGCAGAACCAGTTGGTACATCATCTATTTGATCACGGATAGCACCTACCAGAAGATTGCCATCAGGAGTTGATGCAACAGGATTGCCGAATAAATCACCTACGAGACTAGTAGCAATAGCCTCATCTGCATAAACTATTGAAACAGCAGAAAACGAGATAAGTAAAACAATTGGGAAAAACACAGATAATAGTATAATTTTGCTTGTCATGGCAAGATAGTATGGTATGAACTATTTAAGACGGTTGATAATATCATAGATGCATCTCTAAATACGAAAAAGACGTAATGGAATGGTCAGAGGAGTCTCATTTTCACTTGACACATTCTGGGCTTTCTTCCATACTCCTTTGGCATTAGAAATTATTGCGAGCACTATTGATAATCTTGTTGAACAAATAAAAAAAATCAGCCACAAAAGAAGAACTAGAAGAAATTAGAGAAATGTAAAACCAAGTAAAAAATATAAAAAAATTTTCATTATTTAGTGGAGATTTGAATATTGGTGTAAATTCTAAGGTAACAGTAGATGATATAGGATTAGGTGATTAATTATCATCGTATCTACATATCCTCCCCATAGTTCCCATACTGGAAATACTCTGGTTTGTGCCACATTCTTAGATGAATTGTAATAATTTTGAAGAGAAAAGAGAATAAACTGTTAGACTGTTTATAATAGATTAGTTACCATATAACCTCACAACATAATATTCTTAAGTTTAATTTATTTTCTGTATGTAATGGATTTAGATACTCAAATGAAGATTGATACTCTTTTAGATTATGCTTATGATAATACAATTGAAAGGATTAACGCTGTAGAAGATGCATCTGAAACTAGCATCTATCGTACATTGATGGTGATTAATTGTGACATGATATCCTACCTAAATGGATTTTCCAATTATTACAATGGAGTTTTAGAAGGTATTCTGTTCACTAGGTTTTTAGAAGTATTTCAAAGAATGCCTACTCCATCAGAAAATGCATTCATTGTAGATTCAATTGAAAAAAAGATTTGAAAAACTAAAAGATGTTTATCTTAATTTAGCAAAGAAGCCTTCTTTGCATGCCATTTATTAGAGTGAGATGTATTTAACCCAATAATGCCATGGGTTAAATCAGATTTCAAAACTAAAGTTTCAGAAATTATATAGATAAAATGTCATTACGTAAAAATTCCGAAACAGATTCAATCCAAGGAAATGAAGGAACTAAAATTAAACAATATTTTCACCCCTACAATACGTTAAATGAAATTAATTACAGTTTAGCACAGTTTACTCTAGAACCTGGAAAAAAATCCAGACTTCATAAAATTAGATCATCTGAAATTTACTATATTTTAGGGGGGAGTGGGAACCTAAATGTTGATGAAGACACATACAATCTAGAAAAAGATGATTCAGTATATGTTCCACCAAATTCTAAACAATTCATTGAAAATACAGGAGAAGGTAATTTTAGATTTTTGTGCATTGTTGAACCTGCATGGAAAATAAATGATGAAATATTATTAGAATGAACTAAATAAACTCAAAATTATATGCAACTATTTTTAACATATGACAAATCATTATCGCTAGTGAACACAAATCAAGCAATCAAAGTATTGAATGTGAACCAAGATTCATCTCAAGAGGAAATCAAGGCAGCATATAGAAAGATGGTATTAGAAGTACACCCAGATAAAAACCAAGATAAAAAAGAAGATGGAGAATTCAAGAAAATCACCGAAGCATACACATATCTTAAAAAAAATCACAATCAAAAAAATAATTCATCCTATCAAGAAGCAACTAAAACTAAACCAAATAGTAATTTTAAAAGAAAACCTCAATGGGGAGCACCAGATGATGAAAGCATTCCAGAACAAGATTGGGGAAAATATACTCGTGAATTTGAAGAAGGGGATCCTACTTTTTGGAAAGAGTATGAGAGGAAATTTTGGGAAGATTATAACGCACGTATTCGTCCAGATGGAAGAAATGGAGAATATGAAAAAGCAAAAGAGCCTGAAAAGCAACCAAATCTTTTTGTGAATGTAGACAAAAGTTTGTGTATTGGTTGCTGTAGTTGTGAAACTATAGCTCCAGATGTTTTTGAAATTAATAAAAAAAGTAGATCAAACCCCAAGTCATCAGTCATTAATCAAAGAGGAGCAGGAGTTAACAAAATAATGAATGCAGCAGAAACTTGTCCAACAAAAGCAATTAGAGTAGAGAATTCAGATACAAAAGAAAAATTATTTCCACACTAGATTTTTAATTTATCGTAGAGTTCATCTAATTCAAACTCTGATAATTTTAATACAGAATTAAACATACTGTGTATTGCACCTGCAGAATCATTATTACTTCGTGGAACTAGATGAACATGTACATGAGGTACTTCTTGACCTGCATCTTTACCATTATGTATTGCAATCAAAGTTGCACCAGTTATAGAATCAACTTTAGAGACCATCAAGCTAACAAGGGAAAACAAATCAGTATTTTCTTTCTCGCTCATATCTTGAATTTTTTGATGATGTTTTTTTGGAATTACAAGTACGTGTCCTTTTGCAAGAGGGAATGCATCTAAAAAAGAAACAGAATTTGCAGTTTTATTAAGAATTTTTGCAGATATATCACCTGAAATAATTTTGCAGAAAATACAATCCATAATATTTCAATAAATATTTAAAATATTAAATCATCTATCAAGGATTCACAAGTGTAGCCCAAGCAAGACCATCACCAAACTTAATGGTAGTTGTATCACCTACGTTTAGAGTACAGTCTTCTATTGTTTTTGGAATATCATCAGAAGTTTCAACATAACAAACCCCGTCATCATTTCCAAGAATTATGACATCTTCGTATACATCCTCACGGATTAAATTCCAAAAAGGAAAAACCATTGTAGATAAAACAACTCCCACAGTAACAAATGCACCTACAGCAACCAAACTAGTTTTTTGACTTGAACTTAATTCCATTTTACCAAGTGCCACCATCGCCTGCATTTGGGTCCAATTTCTTTTCAGGGATATTTCCATGTGCTTTTTTTATATGTTTTTTCAAACGTTCAGGATCATGCAATTCTGTTCCACATGTTTCACATTTGGTTTGATTTTCATCATCCTTCTTACGTTTGAATAAGCCCATTAACTGATAAAATTTAGAAATACATTATAAAGGATACTCGATTTTTAATTAACATGGCATTGAAAAACATCACAATTTTAGGTTCAGGAGTAATGGGACATGGAATCGCTCAAGTTTCAGCAACTGCAGGATATAATGTAGTATTGCGAGATATCAAACAAGAATTTTTAGATAAAGCAATGGAGAAAGTAAAATGGAGTTTAGATAAACTAGTTTCCAAAGAAAAAATCACCAAAGAAGAAGGAGATGCAATTTTTGCCAGGATCACACCCGTGGTGGATTTAGATGAGGCAGTAAAAAACGCAGAAATGATAATTGAAGTGGTTCCCGAAATAATGGATTTGAAGAAAAAAGTTTACGCAGAATTAGACAAAGCTGCCGCACCAGAAGTAATTTTTGCATCAAATACAAGTACACTTCCAATTACTGAAATAGCAAATACAACATCACGTCCGGAAAAATTTATAGGAATTCATTTTTTCAATCCACCACAACTAATGAAACTAGTAGAAATTATTCCAGGTGAAAAAACATCACAAGAGATTACGGATTTAACTCAGGAATATGTAAAATCAGTTAACAAACAAGCTGTGTTATGTAGAAAAGATGTTCCAGGATTCATAATTAACAGATTATTCATTCCAATGGTTCACGAGGCATGTTTTGTAAAAGACAGAACAGGTGCAACACTTGAAGAGATTGATTCTGCAGTAAAATTCAAACTTGGATTTCCAATGGGAATATTTGAGTTAGCTGATTTTACGGGCATGGATGTAATTCACAAAGCTACCGTAGAGATGCATTTACGCGACAAAAAAGTAATCAGCCCACATCCACTTGTTGAAAAAATGTTTGATGAGAAAAAACTTGGACAGAAATCAGGAGAAGGATATTACAGGTATTCAGATGACAAATATGAAAGAGTTGCACTCTCAGAAGAATTAGCAGCAAAATGTAACCCAATTCAAATAGTTGCCAACATTCTAAACAATGCAGCATGGCTTGTTACAAATGGTGCAAGCGATATAGAAGAGATTGAAAAAGCAGCTCAGTTAGGATTAGGGTTAAAAAAGCCATTATTTGAAACAGCAAAAAAGATAGGAATCAAAAATATTGTTGATGAATTAAACAAACTTGCTGATGAACATGGTGAATTTTACAGACCTGACCCATTACTAGTATCTATGCAGTAGTCAGCATAGTTTGACTAGTTATTTGTACCTAGAATAAAAGATTGAAGGAATATCATGAAAAATAATCAATAGTGTATCTAATGTTATTTATTGCAAAAAATTTTATTTTTCAATTAAACGATTTATTGAATTCCCAAATGCTGCTTGATTTTGCCAACATCCTCTCCTATCATTGCAATTTGACTTCCAAGCGCCCAAAGTGAATGTCGTGACTGAATATTTTGATTATTCAGGTATTTTATCAAGGTAATAGTAAATTCAGAATTTTTGGTCTTTTCAAGATATACAATAATTTCATCAATCATCTGTGGCGGTAATCCTTTGTTTAATGTTTCAATTAGATTTTTGCATTCTTCATCATTTTGAATCAGCATATGATCATATTCTCAAACTTTCAATTAAAGAAGATGGTTGTTTTCATTATGAGGATTAATAATGTCTGTTTTAATCGTGTATTTCTTGGCTTTATTCTAAGAATAATTTTGGCAATAACATGTTTTTGTCGTATTTTTCTTATTTTCTTGATCTTGCCTAATTTGAGTTTGGTTGCTTTGCTAGTAATTTTATTATGATCTGCATTCTTAGTTGTTGTAAGATAAAGAAGATGATCATCATCCAATGGAATAACAATACATTTTATTTCATCATATTGTGCAATCACAAATTCACCTTTACCAATCTTTGAGGCAAATTCATTTCGTAACGACCAAGTTCGTGTAGATGATTCAATGGATTTTAGACGTTCTGATTTTGACAGAGAGTTATTTGTATTTGATTTATGGTCACTATGCTTTACCACACCAAGCACATTACAAACTGTGGCAAATTGAATTTCAGAGCTTATTTTTAGAGCTTTTTCTACTACGTCAACATAAGGATCTACCATCCTAAAATTATGTCACGGTTGACAATAAACTTAATATTAAAAAATAGAAAATTTTTTTAATTTAATACTGTAAAACATGCTAAATTTTCATTGTCATAGCTTTCTACATTTTTGACATATTGGAATTATAATGATTCTGTTTCATTCATTAACACTTCATCTGTCAGTGGTCTACTAATGTAATGAACATTAATGGCATCATAGTTGATACTCGGTTCGGTAAGTGGAGTATGAATTTGACTTTTACCTATGCAATGATTAATTCTAAAATTTTATTTACTGCTTCTTTTGCACTGTCTACACCGATAATTTTCACATTTTCTCTATGATCTAAATACCCATCAATATATTGTGCTACAGGACCATTTAGGTTTTTAATTGCAACCATCGGTTTTTTGTGCATATATGCTGCACAAACCTCAGATAAAGTTCCAGAGCCACCACCTACTATGATTATTCCATCAGCACTTAATGCATTCAAAAAATCACGAGTTAACCCCATACCAGTAGGTATAACAATATCGCAAAATTCGTTGGCCAATGCAGCATCATCTTGAGGAATAATCCCAATTGTCAAACCATTCGCATCTTTTGCCCCATGGGAGGCAGCAGCCATTACACCCCCCAAGCCACCAGTTAACAAAACAGAATTAGATTTTGCAATTTCCACTCCAACATCATACGCAATTTTTTCATGCTCTGAAGTGCATCCATTGGTATTATGACCAATTACCAATATCTGGCGTTTCTTCACCACATTACAGATAAAAAAAGAGGTTTGAAATATCTTTCCAAGAGAAATGTTGACAAGAATTAATTCTTAGGAATAAATTTCTTATAGTATATTTTGGATTTTAGAAAAAATATTCAGTTTCTTCAGTTTGATTTATTCATGAAAGTGTTAATGAGGTTGTCAACTATCAATAAAAACAGTATATTGAACTCACATGTATGAATTAATCATTCGTTAAAATATTCAAAATTTAGGAATTTTGATATTTTTTCAAGAGAAAAAGATATTAGTGAAAAATACAAACAATATTCATGGAAAACCGTTCAATGCCAGTATGTTTTACTGAAAAACAATACAAAATGATCGAAGAATTTGCCAAGAGAAACGGTATGCTTAATGCAAGTCAGGCTCTTGAAAAAATCTTAAACGAATAAACATTTTTTGTTATTTTTATTTTATTTACATTTATAGAATAAGTCATATCACGATGATCAAAGAAAATGGGACTATTTAGTAAAAAATCATCATTTTGTAGTGTTTGTAATAAAGAACTAACTCACAAACATAAACCAAAAAGAGAATGGAATATCAAAGGTTTACTTTGCGGAGATTGTCATTTTGACAAATCAAAGGAATACTATGAAGGCAAGGTTAGACAGCCATGTGTTGTGTGTGGAATGACACAAAAAATTACAGATTTGTGGGAACCACGATGGCAATGGGACATGGAAGGATTGTTATGCAAAAAATGTTTTGACAAAAAAGAAGAAGACCACGGTAAAAAGAAAAATTTTTGCTCGTTATGCGGAGGAAAAATTGGATTATTCAGATATAATCCAAAAGATAATTGGAAGATTGAAGGTCAGCTTTGCAGAACATGTTGGGATAAGAAGAAAGAAGAGTTTAGATAAAAGTGGGATTATTTAAAAAAATTAAATGTGAAATTTGTGAAAAGAAATTTTCAAAAGAAGAAGAAGTCATGAATCATAAACAAATTGTTCACGGTAAAGATTTACAATATGATTGTAAAGAATGCAACAAATATTTTTCAAACATGGAAGATATGAGAACCCATTTACAAAGAGAACACAGTTACAAAAAAGACAGATAATTAAATTGCTTTTACTGTTTTAACTACAGGTGGCCTATCTTTAGTAAACACTCTAAATCCACAAATACATTTGATTTCAGGTAATCGTGATAATTCAGTGTTAGAAACACTGGTTCCACACCTCAAGCAAGAATAATTTACTTCAAAAGTCTCAACAGGAATTTCTTCAATTTCATCTGAAATATTTTCTTCAACCATGTTTATCATCAAAATTTCTATAATTTAAGGATACCAGATTATGTCAGAGACAATTCAATGTAGACATCATCAGGAATTTTAAGTCTCATGAGTTGTCTTATTGCTTTATCATCAGCATTGATATTGATAATTCTTCTATGCATTTTCATTTCCCATTTCTCATAGGTTTCAGTACCACTACCGCATGGTGATTTTCTAGTAGCAACATGTAATCTTTTTACAGGAAGTGGAGTAGGACCTTTTACTTTAACGCCAGTTTTTTTACCAATTCCCATGATTTCCCCACATACACCATCTAATTTTGGAAGACTGGTTGAAGTGAGTTTAACACGGGCGGTTTGGGTCATAAAATTCGCCTATGGTTTGTACTCTTCAGTAATTTCTTTCACAATACCTGCTGCGATAGTTGCACCCATGTCTCTAAGTGCAAATCTACCCATCTCAGGGAATTCTTGGAAAGTTTCAATACAAGTTGGTCTCACCGGTCTGATTTTTACAATTGCAGAATCCCCAACTTTAAGGAATTTTGGATTTTCTTCTTCAACTGCACCAGTTGCAGGATTAATCTTTTGAAGAAATTCAGTAACAGTTGCTGCAACCTGGGTAGTGTGTGCGTGCATTACCGGAGTATATCCAGGAGCAATTGCTGTTGGGTGATGAATAACAATAATTTGTGCTTTGAATTCTTTTGCAACATTTGGTGGGGCGTCTGGAGTACCAAGGACATCTCCTCTTTTGATATCTTTCTTTTCAATACCTCTCAGGTTAAAACCAATGTTATCACCTGCTTCTGCAGATGGCATTTCTGTATGATGAGTCTCGATGGACTTAATTTCACCAAGTGCACCAGAAGGCATTACAATAATTTTTTGGTTTGCTTTCATGGTACCAGTTTCAACTCTGCCCACAGGCACAGTTCCTACACCAGTAATTGTGTAAACATCCTGAATTGGAACACGTAGTGGTTTACCAATAGGTTTCTCTGCTACTGTAAAGTCATCAAATGCTTCAAGTAGTGTTTTACCCTTGTACCAATCCATATTCTCAGTTTTTTTAACTAAATTGTCACCTTTCCATCCAGAAACTGGAATGAAGGGTACATTTTCTAGTTTGTAACCTACAGATCTTACTAATTTTTCACCTTTCTCTTTGGCTGCTTTGAATGCATCTTCTTTGTATTCAACTGCATCCATTTTGTTAATTGCAACAATAAGTTGACTTACACCTAATGTCTTTAGTAAGAATGCATGTTCTCTTGCTTGTCCACCTGCAGCGATTGCAGTGTCAGTTTCACCTTCTTTTGCTGAAAGTACTAGAATGGCTGCATCTGCCTCAGAAGCACCAGTAATCATATTTTTAATAAAGTCTCTGTGACCAGGAGCATCAATCAAAGTAAAGAAATACTTTGCAGACTCAAATTTCTGGAAAGCTAAATCAATGGTGATACCTCTTTCTCTTTCATCTTTAATGTTATCCATAACCCAAGCATACTTGAAAGTATCACCTTTTCCGGTCTTCTCGGATTCAACACCATGTGCTGCAATTGTTCTTTCATCAACAACTCCAAGATCCATCAAAAAATGCCCCATAGTTGTAGATTTACCATTATCAATATGACCCGTTATAATCAGGTTCAAATGTTGTTTATCTGCCATATCGAAATTGTCACTAATGGTATTTATTACTGTTATGAATTTTTGAAAAAAAAGATACTTTTTTTCAATTAATTTTAAGATCATAATTATGAAAAAAATATTTTTTTCAATTAATTCCAAGAGGGTAAAGGCATTTTAAAAAAAATACACATAAATCAAGGTAACAAAAAACACAACTATGAAAATTACAGTTTCAGTTATCAAAGCCGATATTGGCGGAATCGGAGGTCATACAAGACCAAGTGACGCATTAATTCAA
>Ga0224508_10003744_pt1 | contig 12556 bp, 9 predicted proteins | sample SF_Jan12_sed_USG_4_FD_170157 | JGI IMG/M metagenome (GOLD analysis project Ga0224508, IMG submission 170157) | Sediment microbial communities from San Francisco Bay, California, United States - SF_Jan12_sed_USGS_21 | ecosystem: Environmental > Aquatic > Marine > Sediment | place: USA: California...
GTTGTTGCCCTTGCGGCCGAACAACGCGTGACGGCCGACGCGAACAATGACAAAGAGGTCTCCCGCCGGTCCGCCGTTGCGTCCCGGGGTTCCTCTTCCTTTGAGCCGGATCCTCTGCCCGTTCTTGACCCCGGCCGGAATTCGTACCTTGACCTGGCGGGGCTTGCGCTCGACCCCGCTCCCCCGGCAGGTTGTGCAGGGATCGGTCACGACCCGGCCTCGACCACCGCAGCGAGGACAGGGCTGGCTGAGCGAAAAGTAGCCCTGATCGTCGTCGAGCACTCCCCGGCCGTGGCACTGACCGCAGATCTCAGGTGTGGTTCCCGGGGCCGCCCCGCTCCCATGGCAGGTGTCGCAAGCGGCGTCAGACGTCAGGTGAACCGAGGTGGTGACACCGTTGACGGCGTCATCGAAACTGAGGTTGAGCTCGGCTTCGAGGTCGTCACCCCGGCGGGGTCCGGTGCCGGGCCCAGGACCCCCTCGAGTCCCCCGTCCGCCGCCGAAGAGACCACCGAGGATGTCGGACAGGTTGCCGGCGTCGAAGTCGAAGCCGGCCCCGCCGCCGCCCGCGCCATAGGGCCCGCCCTGGCCACCGAACATGCCGGCCGCCGGACCGTACTTGCGGATCTGGTCGTACTCCTGGCGCCGCTCAGGATCGCTCAAAACATCGTAGGCCTCGGAGACCTCCTTGAACCGCTCCTCGGCGCTGCGGTTGTCGGGATTGGCGTCGGGGTGGTACTTCCTGGCCAGCTTGCGGTAGGCCTTGGTCAGTTCCTTTTCCGACGCATCCTCCGAGACACCCAGGATCTTGTAGAAGTCCTTCTCGAGCCAATCATGTTGCGACATGTGTCTTTTCTGCTCCTGAGGCTTCCCCGAGTTTCGGCAATAGCCGAAATCTCGTGTTAGACGCCTTCGGCGTCTAACCCCGGACCCGAACCATGGCCGGCCGGATGACTCGACCCTTCCACGAATAACCAGCCCGCATCACTTCGGCCACGACCGGCCCCGACTCGCCATCGCCTTCCTCATGCATGACGGCTTCATGGAGGTTCGGGTCGAAGTCGGCGTCGCCGGGGTCGATACGCTCTAGTCCTTGTTTGCTCAAGGCGTCGAGCAACGCCGTCCGCATCGGGGCGAGCTCATCGACGCCACTTGACAACGCGCTGTCGAAAGCGTCCAGCACGGGAAGCATCTCACCAATCAGGCCTTCATTGGCCCGCTGTCTGGCTTCCGACTCGCGTTTCGACACCTGCTTGCGATAGTTCTCGAACTCGGCCTGGATACGCCGCGAGGCTTCGAGGTACTGGTCTCGTTCGACGGTCACCCGTTCGAGATCGGTCACCAATTCCTCGACCGACATGTCGGTCTCGATCAGGGCCGACGAAACCGACGCCGACTCGTCAGCTGGTGGACCGCCGTCACCATTGCCGCCCGTTGCGTGCTCGGGCGATACCGGGTCGGCGGCTGGAGGGTCGGCCGCTGCCTCGGCTTCAACCTCGGGGTCGGCGGCTGGGGAGTCAGCCACTGCGTCCGCTTCAAGCTCGGGGCCGGCATCGCTCTCGGACACGCCGCCTTCGGCCCCGCTTTCGTCGTTGAGTTCGTCGTACTGGTTGGTTTGGCTCATCTGGCCTAGGCCTCAGCGTCGTCCTCGTCGACAATCTCGGCATCGACGACCTCGTCGTCGTCAGGGGCGGACTCGTCACCTGATCCACCGGCGCCGCCAGCTTCCGCATTGGCGGCCGCCGAGGCCTGCTCGTACAACTTGGTCGACACCGTCTGACTGGCCTTGACCAGATTCTCGGTGGCGTCCTTGATGGCCTCGATGTCCTCGCCTTCCAGCTCTTTCTTCGCTTCGGCCAGCGCTTCTTCGACCGCCGACTTCTCGTCGTCGGGAATCTTGTCTCCCTGATCAGCCAGCAGCTTCTCCGTCTGATAGACGAGTGAGTCGGCGTTGTTGCGGATCTCCGCCTCTTCCCGCCGCTTCCGATCTTCCTCGGCGTGAGACTCGGCGTCTTTGACCATTTGGTTGATCTCGTCATCGGACAGATTTGACTGCCCGGTGATCGTGATGGACTGCTCCTTCTGGGTGGCTCGATCCTGGGCCGACACGTGAACGATGCCGTTGGCGTCGATGTCGAAGGTCACCTCGATCTGGGGCACACCTCGGGGGGCCGGCGGCAGATCGACCAGCTCGAACTTTCCGAGCGTCTTGTTGTACATGGCCATGTCCCGCTCACCCTGCAGCACGTGGATCTGGACCGACGGCTGGTTGTCGTCAGCGGTGGAGAACACCTCGCTCTTGCGGGTGGGGATGGTGGTGTTTCGCTCGATCAGCTTGTGCATCACGCTGCCCTTGGTCTCGATGCCGAGCGACAGCGGGGTGACGTCGAGCAAGAGGACGTCTTTGACATCGCCCTTGAGCACGCCGGCCTGAATGGCGGCGCCAACGGCAACGACTTCGTCGGGATTCACCGACTTGTTGGCTTCCCGGCCCGCCATCGACTCGACGAGCTCGGACACCGCCGGCATCCGGGTCGAGCCGCCGACGAGAATCACATGGTCGATGTCGGACTGCGACATACCGGCATCGCCCAGGGCCTGCTCAACCGGGGCCTTGACCCGCTTGAGCAGATCGGCCGTCATCTCTTCGAACTTGGCCCTCGTGAGGTCGAGTTCGAGGTGGAGGGGCCCGTCGGCGGTGGCGGTGACGAACGGCAGGTTGATGTTCGTCGACATGACCTGCGACAGCTCGATCTTGGCCTTCTCGGCCGCTTCCTTGAGCCGCTGAGCGGCCATCTTGTCGGTCGACAGGTCAACGCCGTTGGTGTTCTTGAACTCAGTCACCATCCAATCGATAACTGCCTGGTCCCAGTCGTCGCCACCGAGCTCGGTGTCCCCGGAGGTGGACTTGACCTCGAACACCCCGTCGCCGATCTCGAGGATGGAAACATCGAAGGTGCCACCACCGAGGTCGAACACGAGGATTGTCTGGTCGGACTCGCCGCCTTTGTCGAGACCGTAGGCCAGGGCGGCTGCCGTTGGCTCATTGATGATGCGCAACACGTTGAGGCCGGCGATGGTACCGGCCTCTTTGGTGGCGGTGCGCTGGGCATCGTCGAAGTAGGCGGGAACGGTGATGACGGCGTCGGTCACGGTGTCGCCGAGATAGGACTCGGCGTCCCGCTTGAGCTTCATCAGGGTGCGGGCGCTCATCTCCTGTGCGGTATACGACTTACCGTCGATCTCGGTGTTCCACTTGGTCCCCATGTGGCGTTTCACCGAGCGGATCGTGCGATCAGGGTTGGTGATGGCCTGACGCTTGGCCACCTCACCGACCAGGACTTCGCCTCCGTCCTTGGCGAAGGCGACAACCGAAGGGGTCGTGCGTGATCCCTCGGCGTTGGGGATCACCACCGGATCGCCGGCCTCGAGGACCGACACGACCGAGTTCGTGGTTCCAAGGTCAATACCAACGGCTTTTGCCATCTTGATTCAAGCTCCTGTTTTGTGGGGTACGGTCGAGGCCAGCCGGTCGCAAATCCGCCGGTGCTGGCCCGGGCGCCTACCAGTAAAGCGTGGTGTTTGGCCTATTCTACAGACTTGAGCCCATTGTTATCAACTTTCCTGAGAATCATCGGTTAGATAATCTCGAGGCGCTTCTAAGGGAAACACCGGCCGTCTGCAGGTGAGCCAGGTTGGACGGTGGTTCGAAGTTGACGGCCAGTTTCTCGGCCACCCGAGCGGCCGGCCGACGACGATCTAGCCGGCTCAGAGTTGACCAATCTGCTCGAGCAATTCCGGCGGGAGGAGGTCTGGCTCGGCGGCATTCTTCCTGACATCGTGGTCGGCAAGCCGCCGGTCACTTCGAGCGAGGCCGATGTCGCCCGCATCCTCGATGGACTCAACACCGTACTCGAGCGACGTTAACCGGCCGCCGGCCTCGGCGTTGGCGACCAGAGGCGCGATAGTCTTGAGACGCGCCGTCTCGGCATCCGGTTCCGACGGAGGTCGGGTTGGTAAGCCGGGGCCAAACGACTGGTGAACAACGATGGCGCGACAGGAGTAGTTGTGGCCGATCAAACAGAAACCCAACACGGCTGGCTGACCGAAGAAGACATCGCCACGGTTCGGGGCCGCGTCCCAATTGTCTACGTGGAGGCGGTCCCGGTACGAGTCGACGATCATGGCGAGGTCACCAGGGTTGGACTGCTGCTGCGGGCGATGCCCGATGGGACCATCAGCCGCAGCGTGGTCAGCGGAAGGGTGCTGTTCGGCGAGCGTCTACGAGACGCCTTGATTCGCAACATTGAGAAGGATCTCGGTTCGCTGGCCCTGCCCAAGATTCCCGTCGATCCGAGCCCCTGTACGGTCGTCGAGTACTTTCCCGACTCGGACGTCTCCGGATTCACCGATCCCCGTCAGCACGCGGTCAGCCTTGTCTATGTCGTGCCGGTGGATGGAATCTGCGAGCCGTCCCAGGTCACACTCGACATCGCCTGGCTCACCCCGAGCGAGGCCGACAGCTCTGAGGTTCGGGCTGAAATGACGTCGGGCCAGGATCGCTTGTTGCGGCTAGCCCTGGCCCACGCCGGCTGTCTGCCCTGACGGACGCCGGCGTGGCGCAACGGATGTCGGTCGCGGTCTAGGATCTAACAAGCTGAGGAGGAGAGATGAAGGTTGCCATTCTTACCGGCGGCGGCGACGTGCCGGGTCTGAACCCGTGTATCAAGGCTGCGGTCAGCCGGATCGTTGACGCCGGCTCGGAGATCATCGGTATTCGTCGGGGCTGGGGCGGGTTGGTGGCCTGCAATCCCGACGACCCGGACTCGATCGCCGCCAACACGATGAGCCTCGACAAGGCCCGGGTGCGAACCGTCGATCGAAGCGGCGGCACCTTTCTCCACACCTCTCGGACCAACCCGGGCCGGGTCCAGGATTCGGAGGTACCTGAGTTTCTTCGAGACCAGTTCAGCGGCGAGGGGCCCCACGACCTGACCAAACATGTGCTGTCCGTGCTCCAGACGCTGGAAGTCGATGCCCTGCTCCCGATCGGGGGTGATGACACGCTTTCCTACGGCCTGAGGATGCACAACGAAGGCGTCCCGGTCATCGCCATCCCGAAGACGATGGACAACGACGTCCATGGCACGGACTACTGCATCGGCTTCTCAACGGCGGTGACACGAGGAGTCGAGTTCATCCACAGTCTCCGGACCAGCACCGGTTCCCACGAACGAATTGCGGTCGTTGAGCTCTTTGGTCGCTACTCGGGTGAGACGTCGCTCATCACCGCCTATCTGTCCGGGGTTGATCGGGCCCTGATCTCCGAGATCCCGTGCGACATCGATCGGCTGGCCGGGTTGGTCATGCAGGACAAGGCGGCCAACCCGTCGAACTACGCCATGATCACCGTGTCGGAGGGAGCAACCATAGAGGGTGGAGATGTTCACCTGTCGGGCGAAGCCGACGCCTACGGCCATCGCAAGCTCGGCGGCATCGGCCGGACCGTCGGCGAGTTGCTCAAGGAGGTGACCGGTGAGGGCATCATCCTGCAAGAGGTGGCGTACCTCATGCGCTCCGGTCGACCGGACTCGCTCGACCTCATGGTGGCCACCAACTATGCGGTGATGGCCGCCGATCTCGCCATCGACGGATCGTCAGGTCGGATGGTGGCGTTGCGGTCGGGAACCTATACCAACGTGCCTATCAGCGTTACCGGTGAAGGAGAGAAGCGGGTCGACGTCGCCGAGTTGTACGACACCGAAAACTATCGGCCCAAAGTCCGCCACGTCGGCGGAAAGCCGATGTTTTTGTACTGAGCGGCGCTAGACAAGTCGACAAAAGGTCGATCGACCAACCCGAACGCTGTCATGCTTGGGGAGTGACCGAAGGTCGGCTCCACCCATCGCTGGTTCGACTGCTGAAGGACCAGCGTTGTGTCCAGACCTTAGGCCTCCTCGGCTCGGACCTGGCCGGGGCCGACGTCGTCTCGCTGCTTCTGGCGTCGATGGCGCAACGCTCGTCTGATCTGAGCACCGCAGACGTGATGTCGCAGTATCGCCGCGATCGATTCGTGGCGCCGGCTCAAGCCGATCCGATTCGGCTCGCCCAACTTCGGCTTCAGGCGCTGCAGTACCTGGCCCCCCGGTTCGAACCGATGGAGGTCGCTCCCGTGGCGCCCCTGGGTAGCCACTCCGTCTTCGCCCGCGTCGGCCAGAACAACGTCGTGACCACCACCCGACTGACTGAGGTAGCCGCTGATCCGACGAACCAATTGGCCCTTGAGGCTGCAGACCGGCGCCGCCGATTGCGGACGTCAAAGCTGCAAACAGGCGACGATGTCTTGCTCTGCGCCATCCAGCGGGTGCTACGAGCTCAAGTCTTCGACGGAGCCCGGTCGTTTTCGCACTTCACGCTTCTCGGCGTCGTGGTCGCGGGGCGAGCGAGGGCCGGTGGTGAGTTCGAGATTGATGCGCTGACCCAGGTTCTGAGCGGCTTCGCCGGCTTCGTTGGCCAAGCCACAGCTCACCCGATCAGGATTCGTCTAACCGACTTTGATGGATCGTTCGGCCAGGTTCTGACGACGGTGGCTGCTCGGGTCGGGTCCGACACGGTTCACTGCTCCGTTGACGGCGGACGCGAGGCAGGACGAGGCTACTACCCATCGGTCTGCTTCAAGTTCTCGGTCGACACCGGCGATGAGGTCGTCGAAGTTGGTGACGGAGGCGCCGTCGATTGGGCCAGTTCGTTGCTCAGCGATCGTAAGGAACGGTTGTTGATCGCTGGCGTCAGCCTTGAACGCCTGGCACTGCTGTAGCGACTCAGAACACGACGCCGAGCCGAAGGTAGCCCCAGACGATGTGCCAAACCAGGTAGTACCCGTAGCGAAACATCAACATCGCCCCAAAGCCGTACCATCGCAGGGTGAGCAGCTGGACGGCACCAACCAGGGCCAGCTGGGGAACGACGAAGATCACCAATCGACGATCCTCCCCCGACAGGGCATCGACGGCCTGAAACAAGGCCTCAGCCGCGGCAACAATGAGAACCGCCACCAGCGTCCTTGATGCATTCTCTCCTGGTGGCCCGAACGTCCAGCCCGTTACGAGAATCAACGCTGCCAGAGGAACCAGGTGGAACCCGACCTCGGCGACAAGGGCCACTCCTGTGTAGAAGGGCACCGACTCCGGCCAGGCGACGTTCATGTCCTCCGGGAAGTGAACAAACAGGTCAAAGATCACCGCCGGAACGGCCACGAAGGCACCGATGACGAGGTGGCGCAGGAGCTGGGGCCCCCGATCCGGTTCCGGGGGAAGCCACCCGCGGCCGGACAGGAACACCATGAGGCCGGCCCCAACGGCGACGGCGATGAGCGTCAACAGAACCGGTGGGATGGATCCGTAGAACCGCTGAAACGACCCCGAGCCGTACAGGGCGAGAGCAACGATGACCGCGACCGCAGTGACGGCGGCGAACGGCCAGAAGTCTCGAGCGAGATCACCGGTCATGGCTGGCGTAGCCGGAGTGGTATTCGAGGACAAGCAGGTCGTCCCGGTTCATGATTGCTCCGACTCGGAGAAGAAACCGAGCAGGGCGTCGACAACCTCTTCGGGCCTCTCCATGTTGGGCAGGTGACCGGCTTCCGGGATCAGGGACGTTTGAACACTCGGAATCAGATGATCGGCCCGATCCAGGGCTCGGCGGGGATCGAAGATAAGCTCTTTGTCCCCGATCAGAACCAGAACAGCGGCCTTCAGGCCTTGCAGCTCGGCATCGGTGAACACCGACGGGAAGATCGGATGATCCTGATATCGAAAGTGGCGAAGCGCTGTCGCCGCCAGGTCGAAGAACCGGTCGTCCGGTGTGTAGCGGCGGCCGAAGTTGGCCTGGATGGTGTACCGGGCCGTGAAAGCGGGAAGATGAGGTCCGACCCGAAGGGTCCAGAGAACCGGCCACCGGAAAGGTAGGAGGGAGGCGGCGGGGCCCACGGCGGCGACACGCCTGACCCGGTCCGGTTTCTCAACGGCCAGATTCAGGGCGAACCAACCGCCCTGCGACGTACCGACGACACGGGCTCGGTCGATCCCGAGGCCGTCAATGACATCGACCAACCAGTCAGCACAGTCGCCACTGCTGAGGATCGGCGCTGTCTGCGTTCCCAGGCCTGGGGCGCCGAGCAAGTCGAGAGCAACGACTCGATGAGCGTCGGCCAGCCGACCGACATTTCGATGCCACTGAATGGCACCGACTCCGATCGCCGCCGGGACCAGGATCAGCGGTTCGTGACGCTCAGATCCACTGATGACGGCGTGGGTCGACCCGAACCGGGTAGGTATCTGAACCGATTGGTACTCGGTCGGCCACAAGGACAGAGCGGCCTCGTAGGCAGTGAGATACTGACGGCGACCCGACTCGCTCGTGAACTGGGCGAGCCGGATCTCGTCGGACCTCCGTTGCCGCGACATGGCGGAGCTCAGGCTCCTCCCGCCGCTTCGATGCCGGCTGCGCTTTGCTGGTCGACCGGACCCGAGGAGTGTCGAATCAGGACGATCCCCAGCCAGATGAACCAGATGATGAGGCCAATCCCGAATACTGCGCCGACGGGTTCGAGCACCGGCACGATGGTGACGATCCCGGCGATGCCGGCAACTATCCCAAAGTAGTTCATCGGCCGAACAAGAGCACCCGCCTGCAGGGCGGCCATGCTGATGAGGACAACCCACAATCCCCCGACGATCTCGTTACCTCCGCCAAGCCCGTTCTGGACCGACTCGAGAGCTGACCACACCGGCTCTGCCTGGCCCGGGTTGGCGTCGTGCAGATCGGCGACCGTGGCGATAGCGATGTTGGCCACCATGCCAGTGGCCAGGACGAGGCCCGACCACACAAGAGCAAAGACGGTGGCGACTTGGGTCGGGATCGGCGACGCCGCCTTCAGGTGATGATAGAGGGCCAGCGCAAGCGGTATCAGGACGATTCCAAACAGGACGTAAATGACGGCGTTCCACAGTTGCAGAACACCTTGGTTGTCAACCAGAAACGCCACGGATTCAGCCGGTGTCGGGTCACCGGTGGTGAAGTCAGCGAGCGCTGTGGCGAAGAGAACGAATCCAAAGATGAAGGTGGCGGCCGCAATGAGCGAGGCTCCGCCTCCGAGTTTGTTCCAGTCTTTCATTGCGGGATCCTTCCTGGCCCGCGCCGGCCGCAGGGTCGACCGGCACCGCCTGACCTCAGACTATTGAAGCGACGCCCGAGGGGGCAGGGCCGATGGTCCCCTGAACCCCGATCATCCCTGGGGCCATCGCGGCCCGGTCAGTCGAAGCTGATCAGGCTGGGGTCGTAGTCGTCAGGCGCGTCGTACCCGAGCAGGTTAAAGACCGTGGCGGCGACGTGACTGAGCCCGGCACCGTCAACCGGATCCATGTCGTACTCGTCGGCATAGGCCGGATCATAGATCGCGAAGGGGACCGGGCTGAGGGTGTGGGAAGTCTTCGGTGAGCGAACGCCGTCCTTCTCGGTGTACATGATGTCGGCATTCCCATGATCAGCCGTATAGATCAGGATGCCGCCCAGCTCGTCGATGACCCGCATCAACCGTTCGACGCACTCCTCGACCACCTCCATCGCCTCGATCGTGGCCTCGAGATCTCCGGTGTGGCCCACCATGTCGCCGTTTGGGAAGTTGATCCTCCCGAATCGATAGCGACCGGTCCTCAGCAGTTTGATCGTCTCGGACGTGATCTCCCGCACCTTCATACCCGGCGTCTTGTTGAACTCGATGTTGTCCGACGGGATCTCGATGTAGGTTTCCAGCTCAGGATCGATATAGCCCGACCGATTGCCGTTCCAGAAGTAGGTGACGTGCCCGAACTTCTGGGTTTCGCTGACGGCGAAGCTGTGCACTCCCTCGGCGCAGAGGAACTCACCCATCGTCCGGTCGATGGCCGGCGGCGGGACAAGGTAGTTCTTGGGTACGTGGGTGTCACCGTCGTATTCGAGCATGCCGGCGAAGAAGACCTCGGGGTGGGGGCGGGTCCCTTCAAGGTCTCGATCAAACGGCGTGAACTCGGCCTCTTCGTACGCCCGGGAAATCTCGATGGCCCGATCGCCCCGGAAGTTGTACAGCAACACTGCGTCACCGTCCGCCATCGTCCCGACCGGGCTGCCGTCTTCGTCGACGACAACGAAGTGGTCGAGGTACTGGTCTCCTTTGTCGGTCTCCGAGTACATCGTCTCGACCGCCGCGGCGGCGCTGGTGAAGGGTCGGCCAGCGCCGTGGGTGTGACAGTCATAGCCCCGCTTCACCATGTCCCAGTCGGCCTCGTAGCGATCCATGGTGATGCACATGCGACCGCCCCCGGAGCCAATCCGGAAGTCCGCGCCACCCGTCTCGTCGCTGCCGTCGAACGCGGTGTTGATCTCGGTCAGGACCGCCTCGGTGGCCTCGATGTACTCGAGGGCCGAGCGAGCAGGGACGTCACGGCCGTCATGCAGAATGTGGAGCCGGCAACGCCGGACGCCCTCTTCGGCCGCCCGCCGCAGCATCTGATAGAGGTGGCTGTTGTGGGAGTGGACGTTGCCGTCGGAGTGGAGACCGAGGAAGTGAAGCGTGCCTCCCGACGTCGCCCGCTCCACCGCCGATACCCAGTGAGGAGAGGCATAGAGGGACCCGTCGGCCAGAGCATTGTTGACCAGTTTGGCCCCCTGGTCGAAGACCCGTCCGGCGCCAAGCGCGTTGTGTCCGACCTCGCTGTTGCCCATGTCGTCGTCGGTCGGCAGCCCGACCGCCCGCCCATGGGCCGCCAATTCGGTGTAGAGCGGGGCCGCCGCCAGAGCATCCAGCGTCGGCGTGTGGGCCCGAGCAACCGCGTTTGAATCAACCGGCGGAGCGACGCCGACGCCGTCGGCCACGATGACGAGCAAAGGCCCGGGACGGCCCTTGAAAGCAGGATGAGTGCGGAGCATGAACTCCTCAGGCGCGGTGGCTGACATGGTTCCAGGATACGAGACAACAGGGTCCTGGTTAAACCTCGGGCTCGTCGAGCCCCAGGTCGAGCTGCCCCGCCCGAAGATCGGCAAGATCCGCATCGAGATATTCGGAGAGCTGACCGACGTGGGGCTCAGCCACCATGGTCAGGTGGTCACCGCCGACCACCTTGATGGTCAACCCACCGTGGGCCACGGGTCGCCAGCCCATCTGGATGTCCATGAAGTGGCCGGTGAAGGGATCCTCGGCCGCCTTATAGATGGCGATGGGCTTCGGGTATGGCAGGTAGTTGTAGTTGAGCTGGCTCTGGATGTTCTCCTCGATGAACCGGCGAACCTCGAGCCGATGGTTGGGGGCCAACCCCAGCCGTTTGCGGGCTCCGATCTCGGCCAACTCCGTCACCCGACGCAGTTTTTTGATCTGGTAGGCGGACCGCCCGACGAAGTAGTCGACCGGATCCTCCCTTACGGCCTGGGCGTGGGTGGCCAGCCGTCCTTTCAGGCCAAGCTCCTCCTGCATGACCGTTGCCTCTGGTCCGGCGGCATCGAACAAGGCGAGCAGCTCGACATCCCGGCCGCCGGCGACCAGCTGTTGAGCCGTTTCGAAGGCCACGACTCCGCCGAGCGAGATCGCAGCCAGAACAAGGGGACCGTCGGCAGCGATTCGATTGATCTCAGCGACGTACTCGGCAGCGATGTCGGCCACCAAGGTCGGTCCCTCGGTCCGAAGTTCGACATCGGCGGTCGGCTGGCCGAGTCCATACATCGGCTGATCACGCCCGAGCCGAGCGGCCAGCGGTCGGAAATAGCAGCAACCGATGCCCAGAACATGTATGGCGAATATTGGAGGCCGCGTTCCCTGGGTCTGAATCGGAACCAGGAAGGCGTGATCGCCGGCCGTTAGCTCGGCGCCGGCTGAAGACTCAAGGTGCACGGCAAGCTCACGGGGCGTCGGCGACCGATAGAGCACCGACACCGGTACTCGACTGCCGAACCGCTCCTCGATCGCGAGCAACAACTCGATGGCAATGAGCGAGTGTCCGCCACGATCGAAGAACGAATCGTCCACCCCGACGTTAGGCACGCCGAGGCTCTGAGCGAATAAGCCGGCCAGCTCGGTCTCACGACCTGACGTTCCCCGGCCGTCGCGCCCGGCCCCATCGAGATTCGAGGGCGGTCGGGCTGCTACCACCGGGAGCCGGCCGACCGCCTCGCGATCGACCTTGCCGTTCGGCGTGAGCGGGAGCCGTCGGTGGTAGGAGTAGACCTGGGGTCGCCACAACGGTGGAATGGCGGACGTGACCGTCTGCCGCAGACGGTCCTCGAGAGCCGATTGCTCGTCGGCACCGGCCTCGGTCTCAATGTGGGCCACAAGCTGACGGCCGTCTTGGGCGCAAACGACCGCGTGTTCAGCCCCGTCGACGGTGGTCAGAATGCGTTCGACCTCCTCCGGCTCAACCCGAACGCCGCCAACGTTCAGCTGATTGTCGACGCGGCCAAGGTAGTGGACCTGGCCGTCGACGACCGCAGCTCTGTCGCCGGTGGCGTAGCTGGCCCCGAACTGCTCCGC
>Ga0224508_10003745_pt1 | contig 12553 bp, 13 predicted proteins | sample SF_Jan12_sed_USG_4_FD_170157 | JGI IMG/M metagenome (GOLD analysis project Ga0224508, IMG submission 170157) | Sediment microbial communities from San Francisco Bay, California, United States - SF_Jan12_sed_USGS_21 | ecosystem: Environmental > Aquatic > Marine > Sediment | place: USA...
TTCGACATGCTGCGGGTTTTGCCTGTGATGCAGCGTATGCTGGAGCATCTGACGAAGTATGATCTGATCGGTTTTCAGACGCACAACAACCTGAGCGCGTTCAAGGATTGCATGGTGCAGGGACTGAAAGTTGACCTTGACGGGGATGGCAGACTGCGGTTTGCCGGGCGCGAACTGCACGCCGATGTATTCCCGATCGGGGTCGATGTTGATGCTATCGCTGAATCCGCCGCCTCGATCGCGCAGTACGAGTATGCAAACCGACTGATGAAGAGTCTCATCGGGCGCAACCTGATCATCGGCGCCGATCGGCTGGACTACAGCAAAGGCATCCCGGAGCGGTTGCGCTCTTATCAGCGTCTTCTCGAGCGCTGTCCGAACTATGTCGGGCGCATTGTTTACTTGCAGATCTCGGCCCCCTCGCGAACAGACATCCGAGGCTATCAGGAGATCAAGCGTGAGGTGGACCAACTGCTGGGCGGCATCACCGGGCATTTCAGTGATTTTGACTGGGTGCCGATCCGCTATATCGAACAACCATTCGAGCGCGACATCCTGATGTCATTTTTTCGCATCGCCCGCATCGGCCTTGCCACGGCGTTGCGCGATGGCATGAATCTGGTCGCCAAGGAGTTCGTCGCCGCGCAGAATTCCGAAGACCCGGGCATGCTCGTCGTTTCCCAACTTGCCGGAGCTGCCGATGAGTTGACCGACGCCATTGTGGTGAATCCATACGATCCCGATGAAGTGGCGGCCGGCATCGAAGCCGGTTTGGAGATGCCGCTGCTCGCGCGCCGAGAACGTCATCACGCCATGCTCGAGGTGTTGCGGAAAAACGATATACACGCCTGGTACAGGCGATTCCTGGAGGCTCTGCGCAACGTCGGCCATTGACTTCATGGCACTCACCCGCAACTCTGTGTGACCGGAACGCGAGGCTGAATGAGTTGAACGACGCGCTTCAGCAGGGCGTGGTGCTGGAAACGCGACGGTTTCGTGCCGCGCTGTTCGACCTAGACGGCGTAATCACGCAAACCGCCCGGGTACATGCAGCAGCCTGGAAATGTCTGTTCGATGATTTTCTGCGCGAGCGCGCCACATGCCAAGGCACCGCTTTCGAGCCTTTTGATCCTGTCGCCGATTACCAGCGATACGTGGACGGCAAGCCGCGTTACGACGGCGTGCGTTGCTTTCTCGCCGCACGCGGAATTGAACTGCCTTTCGGACGGGCCGACGAGGCACCGGGGAGCGGCACAATCTGCAGTCTGGGAAATCGCAAAGACGCGCTGTTCAACCAGCAGCTGACACGCGACGGTGTTGCAACGTACACCTCTTCAGTGGGACTGGTGCGTAGTTTGCGCGCGGCAGGGTTGGGTACCGCAGTCGTTTCCGCAAGCCGCAATTGCCCGTCGATTCTACAGGCAGCGGGAATTGAAGAACTTTTCGACGTGCGAATCGATGGAGTCTCGGCGGCACGACTCGGCCTGCGCGGCAAGCCTGCTCCCGATACGTTCCTGGAAGCGTCACGTCAGTTGGATTCCGATCCGTCCAGCGCCGTGGTGTTCGAAGACGCGGCGGCCGGTGTCGAGGCTGGCCGTCGCGGTGGCTTCGGCTGCGTAGTGGGTGTGAACCGCGCCGGCGATCCCGCAAGGCTCTACGAAAACGGTGCCGATGTGGTGGTCGCCGATCTCAGCGATATCACGTTGCGCTGACGAAGCGGAAATTTCCCTCGATCCGACCGGGATCGGTCAGCTCGCTGCATACAGGGAGTTATCCTCAAAACACGCGCACAATAATAGTGCGTCCGGCGGTGCATTTTGGTGCTTCGGGATGCCCAGGGAGCGCGGGTGCTAGAGATAACCCTTTGAATCAAATGTGTAATTCTGTTTGGCACAGTCTGTGACAGTAACCTGCCGATCAATCATTAAAAGGCGACCGGTGATGAAACTCGTTTCAGCAATTATCAAACCGTTCAAGCTCGACGACGTGCGCGGTGCATTGGCGAAGGAAGATGTTAAAGGTATGACGATTACCGAAGTCAAAGGCTTCGGCCGTCAGAAAGGTCATACCGAACTCTATCGAGGTGCGGAGTACGTCATCGACTTCCTGCCGAAAGTGAAACTCGAAGTGGTGGTCGACGATACCGCGTTGGATGCCGTCGTCGACGCGATCGTAGCCTCCGCCAAAACCGGCAAGATCGGTGACGGCAAGGTATTCATAGTTGACGTCGCGGAGGTCGTGCGCATTCGCACGGGTGAAACCGGCGTCCAGGCATTATAGGGGCACCCGACAATGATAAGGAAAATTTGCTTGATACCGGCAGCAATTCTGCTGCCGTCGCTGGCGCGCGCCCAGGACACGTTGAGCAGCGGCGATACCGCGTGGATGCTTACGGCCACCGCGCTCGTATTGTTTATGACGATTCCCGGACTGTCGCTTTTCTACGCCGGCATGGTCCGCAGCAAAAACGTGCTTTCCGTACTCATGCAGTGTTTTGCCATCACCTCGTTGATGACGATACTGTGGGCGTTGTTCGCGTACAGTCTCGCTTTTACGGAAGGCGGCGCGAATATGTTCGTGGGCGGCTTGAGCAAGATGTTTCTTTCCGGCGTCACTGTGGATTCACTCTCGGGAACGATTCCCGAGACGGTCTTTATGACATTTCAGATGACGTTTGCGGTCATCACGCCGGCGTTGATCGTCGGGGCGTTCGCCGAACGCATGAAGTTCTCCGCGATGCTCTGGTTCATGGCCTTCTGGCTGACGCTGGTTTATGCGCCGATCTGTCATTGGGTGTGGGGCGGCGGTTGGCTCGGTGACTGGGGAATACTCGATTTCGCGGGCGGCACGGTGGTACACATCAATGCCGGCATTGCCGGGTTGGTGGCGGCAATTGTAGTAGGCAAACGCAAAGGTTACCCGGAGGTGCCGATGCCGCCGCATAATCTGGCGTTGACGCTGGTCGGCGCATCGATGCTGTGGGTCGGCTGGTTCGGATTCAACGCGGGCAGCGAGCTGGCTGCCGACGGCGTCGCCGGCATGGCTATGGCAGTGACACAGATTGCAACGGCTGCTGCGGCACTCGGCTGGATGTTCGTAGAGTGGCAGGCGCACGGAAAACCCAGCGTGCTGGGTATAGCATCGGGCGCGGTTGCCGGGCTGGTTGCGATTACACCGGCGTCGGGGTCGGTCGGTCCCATGGGCGCACTGGCGATCGGTGCTGCCGCCGGCGTCGGATGTTTCTTCGCCGCGACCAAAATCAAACGTGCATTCGGCTACGACGACTCGTTGGATGTGTTCGGTGTGCACGCGGTGGGCGGAATCATCGGTGCCATCCTGACGGGGGTGTTTTCAGCCACCGCGCTGGGAGGCAGTGGGCTCGGTGACGGCAACGACGGCATCGTCGCCCAAGTCGGCGCGCAGTTCGTGGGTGTCATTGCCACTGTCGTTTACTGTGGCATCGTAAGCTGGGTACTGCTGAAGATCATCGACAGCCTGGTGGGCCTGCGCGTGGAAGACGACGAAGAGTCGGAAGGACTCGATATAGCATCGCACGACGAACGCGGTTATATCCTGTAATCAAATAAAAGGCCTTCTCCCCCTGCCTGGGGGAGAAGGCTTTGGGATGAGGGTTGCTTCCTCTCCGCTAAAGATCCTGGCATCAAGTTCCGATACCTTGGTCTTGAACCGCCGAAATGCACGCATGCCGATGGAGACACCGCAAAAGCTCGACGATACGGAGCTTGACCTCGCTCAATTGCGGCCGGACGTTCGACTGCTGTCGGATGCCTTCGCGTTCACGCGCAATGCGGCCGTCATCAATCTGGTGGTGGCAGGGATACTCAGCGCCTCGCTGTGGGTGAAATTCGAACGCTACATCATCCTGGCATGGGTGGTGACGGTGGTGGCGGTGCAGGCGTCCCGCATCGCGACCGAAGTGCGTATCGAGAATCGCGATCTACTGGCGCTTGAACCGGCCCTGACGTTCCGCCTGTTACTGGGCGGCTCTTTTGCAAGCGGTCTTGGATGGGGAATCGCGCTGCCACTGATGGGCGAGCATCTGCCGGTCGTCTGGCAGTTGCTGGTGGTGATCGTAATCGCCGGGCTGGCCTCAGGTGCGATCTCTACGCTCGGGAACTCGCTGGTGCTTTTGATGGCTTTCATTTTTGCTGCTGTCATACCGGCGAGTCTATGGTTGTTCATGCAGGGCGACGCGTTGAGCCGCGTGGTCAGCCTGCTGGCGTTGGTCTATGCCGCCAACCTTGCGATCCTGGGCCGTGGTACCGCCCGGCGGGCCAGGGAACTGGCGCAACTGGCGTATGAAAATTCGGTGCTGGCGCGTGACCTGCTGCACGAAAAACACGCAGTGGACGAAGCCAACCGGGAATTACGGCGCGCGTTCGGCAAGCAACGCAAAGTGGAATCCGAATTACGCGAACACCGCGATTCCCTGGAGCAGATTGTTGCCACTCAGACAGCGGATCTGACGCGCGCGAAGGAAATCGCCGAAGCGGCCAGTCTGGCGAAATCGGAGTTCCTGGCCAACATCTCGCACGAACTGCGAACACCGATGCATGCGATCCTCAGTTTTGCCACCATAGGCGGGCGCAAAGCGAACGAAGGCACCGCACTGCACAAGTATTTTCGGCGCATTCACGAAAGCGGCCATCGCCTGCTGTTGCTGCTCAACGATTTGCTGGATTTGTCCAAAATGGATTCCGGGCGCGTCGATTTCGAGCCCGGCGACCTCGATCCTATGGCGTTGCTGGATTGCGCTTACGCTGAAATTGAAAGCCTGTTCGGTGACAAAAATCTGCGCCTGGAGGTGCAACGCGAAACGCCCGTCGCCGACTGCCTGTGTTACGGCGATCGCAAATTGTTGCTTCAGTTATTCACCAACCTGTTCAGCAACGCGATCAAATTCGCGCCCCAGGATACCTGCATCATCGTCACGTTAGCCCGCATGGCACAGGATGAGCGTGACGGGGTAGTGATCGGCGTGCGTGACCATGGTGTCGGCATCCCCGAGGCCGAGTTGGACCGCGTATTCGACAGATTCGCGCAAAGCTCCCTGACCAAGACCGGTGCCGGCGGCACCGGTCTGGGACTGGCGATCTGCAAAACTATCGTCGATCATCACGAGGGCAGGTTGTGGGCAGAAGCGACCGACAAGGGCGCGCTGTTTCGCGTCTGGTTGCCGGCGCCGGTCGGCTTTGCCGGTGCCGGAGTCCACCATGCCGAGGCCGATTGTCTGCCGGGGTGAACCGACTTTCCGGCAAAGCGTCGCAAGCAGGGGCTAGCGGGGCATCGGTGTGCTGCCGCGAGGGGGTACCGTAAAGGCGGCGACCGGGTCAGCCAGGCGAGCTCATTGTGGACACAGGGAGTCCTGTTGGACTCCCCGCTGTCATCGTTCAGCCGTGATCGACGTGCAGAATCGGCTCGAATCCTTCGAATACCGGTTCCAGCACCACGCCCAGCGCATCGCCGAATTTACTCACCTGAATGTACATGGTGATGACGAATACCGCTTCGACTATCTGCGCTTCGCTGTAGTGCTCATGCAGCCGCTGCCACAGATCTCTGCTCAGGTGGTTGGCGTCCTCCCAGATCTGCTGCGTCAAATCCATCAGCGCTTTTTCACCTTCCGTGAAGTGCGGGCTGGTCTTGTATCTGTCGCCTTCGATGTCAGCGATCTTCGGGTCGTCGATGCCGAGACGCTTACTCAACGTTTCGTGTTGCACGACACAATATTGGCACTCGTTACGGTGCGTGGCTTTGAGTATCAGTAGTTCCTTCGTTTTCCAGTCGAGTTCCGGGCCGTCTTTGAGAATCGCCATGATCACAGCGGTCCAGGTTTTACCGTATTCGGGCACGTGGCCGAATACTTTAAAGATGTTGAGCAACATCTCGAAACGCCCCTCGGCGTCGTCGTAGAACGCGTTGACTTCGGCATTCGCCTGCTCGCGTTGTACGTACGACACGCCCATCATGACACCGTCTTCTATGCGTGCTGCGGTCGCGCCGGTTTCATCAGCCATGGTCTCATCCTCCTGAAAGCAATGTAAAAATTATAGGTTGAACAACCGTCGATCCATTACGAGGTTGCTGATGCATGTTATTGAAGCAATTGCTTCAATAATTTATAAAGCATATGCTTTATAATTGCAATGCGAGCCATCGGATCAACGCCATCCATGCGAGAAAGTGTCGGAAATGCGCCGCCGCCAGATACACCCACACCGGGACGACCGCGTCGCTTCGATACTGCGGCGGTGCTCGAGTCGGCGCTGGAATTGTTCTGGAAACGCGGCTACCACACGACCACCACCCGTGAGCTTGAGCGTTATCTGGGCGTCAATCAATCGAGTCTGTACAACGTGTTCGGAACCAAGCAGGCATTGCTGGATGCGGCGCTCGATCGCTACGAGACGCTGACCACCGGCGCGCTGCTGGGTCCGCTCGAGGATTCCGAGTCAGGTTTGCAGGCGATCGAAAAGTTTTTCTCCGATCTTGCACACTGGGTCACCCGTGATGGCCGGCGAGGCTGCATGTTGATCAACATGATGGCGGAGGATGGCACGGCCACTGAATCGATAAAGCGCCGTACGCGTGACTACCGCAAGCGCGTGAAACTCGCGCTCAAGGACAGTCTGCAGCGCGCGGTGGCTAACGGTGAAGTTGCGGTTGACGACCTCGATCAGCGTGCCAGTCTACTGTTGGGAATGGTGCTTGGTTATAACATTGCCGCGCGGGGCGGCGCGTCGAAGCAGGAATTGCAGGCGTTGCTAGGTGCCGTTAACGCGCAGCTCAGTTCATGGCGCTGCGCTCAGGCATAAGCGGGCGTTTGGTCCGCACGGTACCGCCCGCAGGTGCTTGTCGCAAACCGGGTTTTTCGACAACCTTCTAGTCAACTTCCGGCGAGTTGTATATCTGTTCGTACAACACGGTAAACCATGCGGGTCTGTTCACGACCACGTACGCGAGCACCAGTGCAAGTATGGGCAGACCCGGTACTACCGCGTCGATGATACCGAGCACGGCGATAGCGATGAGAATTTTTCCTTTGTCGTTCATGTCGACTCTCCGCTTTGCCAGTGTACGTCGGGGGCGAGGCTTCCTCAGGCTGTCTAGCTGCTGCCCGGTTCGCGTCGACGGGTCGGTGAATCACGCCTGCAGTCGGCGACGATGAGTAACTCTGTCAGGTGGTGAAAAGATCTCCCATCCAGCCCGGTGGCGTCGGCTATTTTCTGCAGCCGGGAATAGACCGTATTGGGATGCACGGACAATCCGTTGGCCGTCTTCAGCACGTTCATGTCGGCGTCGGCGTAAGCGCGCAACGTCGCAACCAGAGCACCGTTAATAGTGTCGTCGGCCAGGAAAAAATCATTGGCCCAGGCAGGTAATATCCGCAGGAACTCCTCACCGGCGAGATGCAGCATCAAACGCCGGGCCGGAATGTCGGAGAACTGCAGCACGCGCTGCGTAACACTTGCCAGCTCCAGCGCCAGCAGCGCTTCGCGATAGGCGTTGGGAATATACGACGTCGACGGCACGTCGTTGCTGACGCCTGTCAGGACGGCGTTGCCCACCGTCGACAGCTCCGAGGTCAAGCGCCCTGCCAGCGATTTATGCGGGGTTGTCCAGCCGGATACGCGGCGGATGTCGGAAAAAACCATGGTGACTTTGTCGTAACGCAAATCAATCAGGCAGCGTATCCGCGATCGCTGAAAAATCTCGTCGATCGAATCGACCAGGCGGCGCGCGCGCGCGGGATTGATCATTTCCGCGGGATCCACAGGGCGCGCCAATGCGACGCAGAACGCCTGGCGCCGGTCGAGATAGCCGGCGCCGCGCAGAATTTTCGCTACCCGTCCATCGGATTCGTCAAAGCCCTCGAGCAGGATGCTCAACAACTCGGCGCGCTGATCGCCGGCGACATCGGCGAGCAGTCGAGTCTGGGACACATAGGCGCCGGCGGCTATGGTACTGATCGCATCGGTGTATTCGATCGCGAAATCCGCGACCGCCGCCACCGCCTGTTGGGCGCCTGCACCAGAAGTTGCCACGGCCGCTTCCCGCAGCCAGTGCGAAAAAACTCTGTGACCGCAGCGATACGCGTGCAACGTCGACTCCAGGGGAAAACGCTGTTCCGCGCGGCGCCTGGCATGTTCGCGCACGAAATCGAAATCGCCGACATGCCCGCCGCTCAGCAGCCGCAGTATTTCGCTCGTATGCTCGGGGCCGTGCCGGGCCAACTCCGGCAGGACGTCCGGATTCCCGGAGGTTGAGAAGGCCGGGATCTCGTCCAGTACCGTTACGTTCAGTTCCTTGTTAATGGCGGCGGCATTGTCCTGCAGATGCCGGACGGCCGAAGCCGAGAAGTGGTTGTCGCGCAGATGGCCCAGGACCTCGTTGAGGGCATTGGTGTGATAGTCAGTCACTCGTGGAGATTGTGTAATCTGCACATTTTTGATCGATATTTCTCAGTATTTTGCCCACTGTCAGCCGCCATTGCCAGTGATAGTCTCCATTTGCAAGGACCCGGTGACCGGGGCCTGATCGGGCTCGATTCAACCAGGGAGATTTTAGCGATGGCGAAGTATCTGTTTGTGTACCACGGCGGCAGTAAACCCGAGAAGGAGGAAGACGTGGCGAAAGTGATGGACGCCTGGGGCCAGTGGATGGGATCGATGGGCAGTGCCGTGATTGACGGTGGCAATCCCGTCGGCATGTCGACGACGGTGCTCAGCGATGGCTCGGTAGTCGACAATGGCGGCGCCAATCCCGCCAGCGGCTACAGCTTGATCGAAGCCTCGGATCTGGACGATGCGCTCGCCAAGGCAAAAGCCTGTCCCATCCTCGAGGTGGATGGCTCGATCGAACTTGCCGAAGCGTTCGACATGTAAGTAAGGTAAGGAGGCGTCGATCGCGTGCGAACGACGGGCCCGCGTAAGCGGGCCCGCTTGCGTGCAATGCCGAGGTAGATTTATTCACGTATCCCTTTCTTACCGGGCCACGGAAGTCGCACAATAACCACAAGCCCGCGCGACCCACTGCGGTGGGCCCCGCTGCATCGAGGTAACGCCGTACCAATGACGAACGCGTTGTCGGACATAGTGGATCTGGATCGCTATCCGCTGCATCGGCAGGCGTTGCGCGAGACTTGCCGTCAGACGTTGGCGCGCGACGGTGCGCTGGTGCTGCGCCGTTTTCTCACGCCCGCCGCCGTCGAAACGGTGCGCAGCGAGGGAGAAAAGAATCAGCATCTTGCCTATTTCTGCAGCCAGGAACATAACGTCTATCTGATGCCGCCGGATGCCGCGTTTACACACGACCACATTCGCAACCGCACGGTGATGTCGTCGAAAGGTTGCATTACTGACGACCAGATTCCACAGGCGTCACCATTGCGCAGGCTGTACGAGGCACCCCCATTTCGCGACTTTTTATGTGCGGTACTGGGCGAGGTGTCGTTGCATGCGTACGCGGACAGGTTATCCTCGATCAATCTGCATTACGCGGAGCCGGGGCAGGAACTGGGCTGGCACTTCGATAACTCGTCGTTCGCAACCACTCTGATGATTCAGGAAGCCGAAGAGGGCGGCGTGTTCGAATATGTCGCTGCGGCGCGCGATACGCAGGTCGGCGATCACGGTTTCGACAACGTGCGCAAGGTGCTGGATGGAGAGATCCAGCCGCAGACGCTGACGATGGATGCCGGCGCCCTGGTGCTGTTCCGGGGCCGCAATGCACTGCACCGTGTTACACCCGTCGCTGGATACCGCACGCGCATTCTGGTGGTTCTGGCTTACAACGCAGAGCCGGGAATATGCCTGTCCGAGTCGGCGCGCATGACGTTCTACGGGCGTCTGCAGTAGGCGGTCTATCCGCGTAAGATTCGATCCCGAAATGCCGACGGCGCCGCGCGCTCGGCGCCTGCGCCAAAAACAGTTCGCTCCCGGCACCGCGAATCCGTAAAATCTGGCGTCCGCCAGTGCCGCGCGGGAAAGCGACATCAAGCATGACTGAGACGACGGTTCAAGATCCCATCGGTGAGCAAGATTCACCGGCATCGGTGCGCGCCTCGGTTAAATACCTGGCTGACGACAGCGGGCTGGCGGTTTATCACGCCTCGGTGGGCGGCGAGGAAGCACGCTTGAGCATGGACGGCGAATTCGAGACGCGCGACGTGCAGATAGGCAACGCGCGGGTCAGCGACACGAACTACACTCTGGATCGCAACGGATTCGCACTGGTTGCGCATCGATCCGCGATCGACGATTTCTACAACCAGGCGACCGTCGATTCGCTATATACCAGCGAGGTCGAATCGCTGATCGGCGATGTGACCGGGGCCAGTCGCGTCACAGTTTTCGATCATACGCGACGCGGCGACACCGTGGCTTTGCGTAAGAAACACAGCATCCGAGAACCGAGCGCAGTCGTGCACAATGACTACACCGATCGTTCAGGACCGCAGCGCGTGCGCGATATCCTGACCGACGATGCTGATGCACTGTTAGGCGGGCGTTTCGCCATAGTCAACGTGTGGCGTGCGATGCGAAATCCGGTGCTCACATCGCCGCTGGCCATCTGCGATGCGGACAGCCTGGACTCGCAGGATCTGGTTGCCACGGAGCGACGCGCCCGGGACCGTATTGGCGAGATTTATCTGGTACGCTTCAACCCCGCCCACCGCTGGTGGTATTTTCCGAACCTGCAACTCGATGAGGCCATTCTGATCAAAACGTTCGATTCGGCCGTGGACGGCCGTGCGCGATTTGCCGTGCACACCGCGTTCGACGACCCGACGTCGCCGCCCGGCGCTGCGTCCCGGGAAAGCATCGAAACGCGTGCGTTGGTATTTTTTTGATGACGCTGTTCGCGCAGCGAGGAAACGCGCAGTCAGCACTTGAAGATGCCTTGGCGTGTTTGGCGTCTCGGCGAGAAATTTCCCGGGACACGCAAGAGTTTCGCGGTTGAGATTCAACGAATGAAAAGTCAGTCGATCATCGCCTACGCCGAGCCTTTGCAGGCACGTGTGACCGATACGCCCGTGCCCCAGGGCAACGAGGTGTTAGTGAGAGTCAGCCATTGCGGCGTCTGTCATTCGGATGTGCATTTGCACGACGGTTTTTTCGATCTGGGCGACGGCCGCAAACTGGACATTTCTGCGACCCACGAACTGCCGCTCACGTTGGGGCATGAGATCGTCGGCGAAGTCGTCGCGTGCGGACCGCAAGTCAGCGGTGTGACGCCTGGCGAGCGGCGCGTGGTGTATCCCTGGATCGGTTGTGGCGCTTGCGCTTTGTGCGACAGGGGCGACGAACACCTGTGTAACAAACCTCGGGCGCTGGGTATCAACGTGGACGGTGGATTTGCCGATCACGTGCTGGTGCCGCACTCGCGTTACCTGCTGGCGTTCGACGGAATCGAGGAGAGCCTGGCCGGTCCGTACATGTGCTCCGGTCTAACCGCCTACAGTGCCCTGCGCAAGGTCGGCGAGTTGGGAAAGGGGGACACCCTGGCGATCGTCGGGCTGGGCGGCGTTGGCATGATGGGCTTGCAGTTTGCCCGCGCGTTGTATCCGGATGCCGAGATCGTGGGCGCCGATATCGACGACGCGAGCCTGCAAGCCGCGCTGCAACTGGGGGCGGTGCGTGTGTACAACACCGCCGACAAGGATGCCGGCAAACAGCTGCTGCGCGATTCAGGCGGCGGTGCGGCTGTTACCATCGATTTCGTGGGTGCCGAGGCGTCGCTGACGTTTGCCCAGCGCAGCGTCGCCAAAGGCGGCAAGGTTGTGATTGTCGGACTGTTCGGCGGGCGCTTCTCACTGCCGATACCGATGTTTCCGTTTCGCGAGCTGACGCTGTCCGGTTCCTATGTGGGTTCGCTAGCGCACGCCAGGGAGATGTTGGCGCTGGTGAAAACGGGTAAAGTCAAACCGATTCCCGTGGAGCGCCGGGCCCTGGAGCGTGCCAGCGAATCACTCAACGATCTTCGCGCCGGACGCATCGTCGGCCGTGTGGTATTGGATTGTCAGGCCTGAACGCCGAGGATTTCCGCATACCCTGAATTGCGCGTGCACGAATCGCCCCGGGGCCACTGTGTCGCGAATCCCGGGAACGATCCGGCTTTCGCGCGGTTTCTCGATACCTGCCTGAAAGAGTTGCTGAGCTAGCCCCAGAAGCCGACGGTACGTTCGATAACCCAGAACACTGCGATAGTGCCAATGCCGTACGCAGGTACGGTTGTGCTCCACGATGGCCAACCGGAGCGAACCCGGCTCAACAGCCGCACGGCGAGTGCAACGGCAGCGATAAACAACAGTTGCCCCAGCTCAACGCCGATATTGAACAGCAGCAACGCCAGCGGTATCGACCGTTGCGGGAGGCCTATTTCGTTGAGCGCGCCGGCGAAACCGAGACCGTGCAGCAGACCGAATACAAACGCGACTATCCATGGCCAGCGCCGTGTCATGCTCGGCGGGTACTTTCGACAGGAGTTCGATCGTCTGCGGGGCGAATCTGCTGACTGTTACCCCTGGCGC
>Ga0224508_10003746_pt1 | contig 12552 bp, 10 predicted proteins | sample SF_Jan12_sed_USG_4_FD_170157 | JGI IMG/M metagenome (GOLD analysis project Ga0224508, IMG submission 170157) | Sediment microbial communities from San Francisco Bay, California, United States - SF_Jan12_sed_USGS_21 | ecosystem: Environmental > Aquatic > Marine > Sediment | place: USA...
GCGGCTCCGACCAAGTCGCCGCAAACAAACGGCCGTCTTCTCTCTCGCCGCAATCTCGTGGTATTCCTGTAGGAGCGGCATCCTTGCCGCGATTCTTTTTCTTCCCGGCGGAGGATCAGGGTGGCGGACGATTCACTCGTAATGCTGCCAACCGCTCGGCAGCGAGCTGGGCTGCAAGGCGCTGCTTGCTGTAGTCCTGTGTGGGGGGGTAGGGGAGAGGTGTCTGTCCTGCGGACAGACGGCTGAATGATCAGCGACCGCGATAAATAATGCGACCCTTGCTCAGGTCATAGGGCGTAAGTTCCACGGTGACATTGTCGCCGGTGAGTATCCTGATGTAATGCTTGCGCATCTTGCCCGAGATGTGAGCCGTAACGACGTGGCCATTCTCCAGCTCCACCCGAAAAGTGGTGTTGGGCAGAGTCTCGACGACTTTGCCTTCCATTTGAATTGCCTCTTCTTTGGCCATTCATCTCTCTATTTCCAACGGGGTCGCAAGTTTGCAGAATATGCAGTCAGTTTGCAATCGCGGCGTAATTTTTTCAGACAGGCTAGGTTGAGTTTTTGGCACTCCAGGCCGCCGGATTCGGCTGTTCAGAACAAAGTCTGGCGATCAGCTCCACAAAGCGTTTTCGCGGCATCAAACTTGACCCCATCGTTTGCAGATGGGCCGATGAGATCTGACAGTCTATTAGCGCAAAGTTCCAGTTCTGCAGAAGACTGACCAGTTCAACCAGCGCAACCTTCGAGGCGTCATTCATTCGGCTAAACATAGATTCACCGAAATACACGCGGCCCAGGCTGACGCCGTAGATTCCGCCAACCAGCCGTTCGTCATGCCAGACCTCAATCGAGTGCGCCATGCCACGGTCGTGCATCGCAAGATAAGCTTCCCTCATCGCTGGCGTGATCCAGGTACCGTTCTGACCCGCTCGTTCTGCGGCGCAACCGGCGATGACACCGGCAAAGTCCTTGTCAATCGAAATACGAAAAAAACTGCGGCGAATAGTCCGGCGCAGACTACGTGAGACATGCAGATTTTCTGGGACTAGTACGGTGCGCGGATCAGGGCACCACCACAAAATAGGTTGCCCGTTTTCGTACCATGGAAAAATTCCCCGGCGATAGGCTTCAATCAACCGTTCAGTTTTTAGGTCACCACCGGCAGCCAACAGCCCTTCGGGTTCATCCAGTGCCAGTTCCACGTCCGGAAAGGCATCTGGCGCAGAATCGCTTGCCAGCCAGCACAGGTTCACGACTCAGTGCGAAACGGGAGGCGATTCTGTAGTTCAGCCATGTAAACGGCCACCTGTTTCCGCTCTTCATTTAGGTATGAGCCGATAGCGCTGTTGAAATCATGGTCACTAATCCAGTGCGCAGACCAGGTCGCAGTGGGGGCAAATCCTCGTCTGAGTTTGTGTTCACCCTGTGTGCCCGGATCGAAGGCATCAAGTTTTTGTTCGATGCAGTATTCGATGCCACGATAATAGCAAGTCTCAAAATGCAAGCAGTCCAGGCCATCCATGCCTCCCCAGTAGCGTCCATACAGCGTCCGGTCGTCCCTGAACAATATGGCAGCGCCAACAATCTGGCTATCGATGCGCGCGATATTGACCAGTAGTCTTTCTCCCATGATAGGTGCCAGTGCCAGGAAAAAATCGAGGCTGAGATAGGGTTGGTTACCGCGTCTAAGAAAGGTCATTGAGCATAGCTCGTAAACTGCCTGCCATTCCTCATTCGTAAGTTGCTCAGCGCGAACTGTGTTGACGCAAATATTTTGTTCGACAATCCTTCGTCTCTCACGACGAAGCTTCTTGCGTTTGTCGGCGCTGAAAGTGGACAGGAAGTCGTCGAAATTGGAGTAATCTGCGTTGGTCCAGATAAAGCGTACGTCCTGGCGACGCATCAGCGACTCTTTCTCGAGACAGTGCAACTCGTCTCGCTGAGGGTAGAGTACATGCAGTGACGACGCGCCCATTTCCCGTGTCATATCTATTGCCTTGCGTACAAGTTGTCCTGGTGCGGTTGGGTGTTCGGGGCTGGCTAGAACCCGCCGCCCGGTAACGGGCGTAAAAGGACACATGCTTACAAGTTTCGGATAATAATCCAGTCCTGCGTGTAAATAGGCACGCGCCCAGGCGAAATCGAAAACAAATTCGCCCCAGGAATGATGCTTCAGATACAGTGGCATCGCGGCAATCAATTCGCCATCACGACTGTAAAGTGTCAGATGTTTCGGTAACCAGCCCGATTCGGTGCCGACGCAGTCATGTTTTTCCAGTGCAGCCAAAAACGCGTGACTGATGAAAGGCTGATCGTCGGGGCAAAGGGCGTTCCATTGCGCCGGATCGATCCGATCCATTCTGTCGATGACTTTGCTGGTGTAGCGATCCGGTGACGCCATGCACTTTGCAGCGGCCTTTAGCCGTGCTCATCAAGAAATTTTTCGGCATCCAGCGCTGCCATACATCCGGAACCCGCTGACGTAACCGCCTGTCTATACACGTAGTCGCCAACATCACCGGCGGCAAAAACACCGGGCACGCTGGTTGCCGTCGCGTTGCCATGGCGGCCGGCGTTGACGATGATATAGCCCTTGGCCATTTCCAGCTGACCTTCAAAGAGCGATGTATTCGGCGTGTGGCCGATCGCGATAAAGACACCCGTTAGTTCCAGATCCTGGGTCACCCCGGGTTCCTTGACGCTGTCGACCCGCAGGCCCGTAACGCCGCTGTCGTCGCCGAGCACCTCAGAGACGACATGGTCCCACAAAAATGAAACCTTTCCGGTTTTTTCCGCTTTCTCAAACAACTGCCGCTGTAGAATTTTTTCCGCACGCATTTCGGTGCGACGATGTACCAGTGTAACGTGGGAACAAATATTCGATAGATAAAGGGCTTCTTCGGCGGCGGTATTGCCGCCACCAACAACGGCCACCCTTTGATTCTTGAAAAAGAAGCCATCGCACGTGGCACAGGCTGAAACACCCTTGCCCTTGAAGTTTTCCTCCGACTCCAATCCGAGATAACTCGCCGTAGCGCCAGTTGCGATAATCAGCGCATCGCAACTGTATTTCGCTGCTTCTCCGGTCAGATGAAAAGGTCGTTTCGTCAGATTAGCCGAAACGATGTGGTCACTAACGATATCGGTTTCGAAGCGTGCGGCGTGGAGCCGCATGCGCTCCATGAGTTCCGGTCCTTGCAAACCGCTGACATCGCCCGGCCAGTTATCCACATCGGTTGTGGTCATGAGCTGACCCCCCAGCTCTACACCGGTCACCAGCACAGGATCCAACGCGGCGCGCGCGGCATAGACGGCGGCCGAATAGCCCGCGGGTCCTGATCCGATGATGATTAATCGGCAATGTCTGATATCGCTCATGTATACTTTTCCTCTTTGACGGGCCAGGCGGATCACACCGCCACAATAGTAATTGCCGCCCGCAGTAAAAAACAGATGGGAGCTGGATTGAATGCGTATCGGTGTGCCACGTGAGCTAAAACCACTGGAGGGTCGTGTCGGTTTGATTCCGGCGGCCTGCGCCAGTCTCATTGGCGAGGGTCATGAGGTCTATGTAGAGACCAATGCAGGAAAGAAGTCGGGTTATGACGACGATCAATATCGTGCGATTGGCGTGAATATTGCCGGTGACGCAGCCAGTCTGTTCAAAACCAGCGAGATGATCGTAAAGGTCAAAGAGCCAATAGAACCGGACCTCGAGCATCTGCGTTCGGATCATCTTTTGTTTTGTTATCTGCATTTGGCGGCTTTACCGGAGTTGACCCAGAGACTTTGTGACATAGGGGCGGTTTGCGTAGCATTTGAGACGGTCGAGGACGCGCAACACCGCTTACCACTGCTTGCACCAATGAGCGACATTGCCGGCCGGTTGTCGATACAGGTAGGAACTCATCTGCTGCATCAACCACAAGGCGGTAAGGGTATCTTGCTCGGCGGGATACCGGCGGCGAAACGCGGCAAAGTCGTGATACTTGGTGGTGGAGTAGCCGGTGGTAACGCGGCGGTAGTAGCTGCAGGTCTCGGCGCCGAGGTCACGGTGTTTGATATGGATCGTGACAAACTCGAAAAGGCCCGCCAGCTGGGCCCCAACGTGACAGGCTTGTACCCGCATGCGGCTGACGTGGAAGAAGCCGTGAGCGTCGCCGACATCGCTGTCGGTGCCGTATTGGTTACGGGTGAGAGAGCACCGCACGTTGTGTCGGAGGACATGGTCCGAAATATGAGTGCCGGTAGCGTGGTCATTGATATTTCTGTCGATCAGGGTGGTTGTGTCGAGACGACACATCCGACGACATATGCCGATCCGACTTATCGCGTCCACGACGTGATTCATTTCTGTGTGACCAATATGCCAGGCGCTGTGCCGCGGACCGCTTCGCAGGCGCTGTCCGCAGCGATCGCGCCGTATGTTGTCCGGCTCGCGCAGCCCGGCTGGCGCGACCATGAACCCCTGAGGCGGGGCATCAATATTGAAGGTGGGCAGGTCACCCATCCAGCACTCCACAGGTAAAACTAATAACAATCATAACGTTAATTGATGTTTCTTCTGCAATGGTTTAATCTCAGAGTTTGCCATACCCATCCGGCGGGGGATCTGGGCGTTGCACACGACGACACAACCAAACCATGAGTCGCTGATCTTCAATTCCATCACTCGCGCGCTGCGCGAGAGTGCATTTTGGCTATTTGGCGTTATTGGCCTGTTGTTATTTTCGGCGTTGCTGACCTACGACGCAGCCGATCCGGGTTTCAGTTTTACCGGCGAGGCCGGAACGGTCAACAACGCCATTGGTCCCGTTGGCGCATGGCTGGCCGATCTGCTGTTCATGTTATTTGGAACACCGTCCTTCCTTTTTCCGGTCATGATTGCAATTGCAGGTTGGCTCGTATTCAGAGCGAGCGCTGAGTCGGGCACCGCTGCGCCGGTGGTTGCAGTGCGCACATTGGGGTTCGTCGCCACGCTTGCTGCTAGTGCTGGGCTCGCAACGCTTCATTTCGCTGCACCCGAGCTGCCCAGTTCGGCAGGCGGCGTGCTTGGCGACATGATTGGTCACGGTCTCGCGAGCGCACTGAGTTTTCTGGGTGCCACGGTGTTTTTGATTGCACTTTGGTTTACCGGTTTGTCGTTGTTTTTGCATATTTCCTGGTTTTCGGTGATGGACACGACAGGCCGCTGGATTCTTCGGGTCAGCAATCGGCTCCATATTTTGTACGGTGACCTGCGCACACGTCGCGCAACACACAGGTTACGTGCAGCACGTCAGGAAAGTGTGCGGGACAAAGTGCGTGAGGTAGGTCAGCGCCCGGCACCTAGAATAGAACCGGTATTCACAGCGCCGCTACCCAGTGAGCGTGTGGAACGCGAGAAACAGGTGTTGTTGTTCGAGCCGCCTGCAGATCATGAATTACCGCCGCTTTCCTTGCTCAGCGATCCGCCGGAAACTACCGGCAACTATTCCGAGGAGTCCCTGGAAGCCATGTCGCGGCTCGTCGAGCTGAAACTAATGGACTTTGGCGTAGAGGTTGAGGTCGTTGCCGTGTATCCGGGTCCGATCGTGACGCGTTTTGAGCTCAAGCCGGCGGCCGGGCTGAAAGTGTCCAAAGTGTCCAGTCTGGCCAAGGATCTTGCCAGAGCATTATCGGTCATGAGCGTGCGAGTAGTAGAAGTCATCCCGGGCAAATCGGTCATCGGCCTGGAAATCCCCAATGCGTCCCGCGAACTGGTCACACTGGGCGAGATTCTGCGTTCCAAAGCCTATGACAAGATGGCTTCGCCGTTATCGGTGGCCCTTGGCAAAGACATCGGTGGTCAGGCCGTCGTTGCGAATCTGGCGCGCATGCCGCACTTATTGATTGCCGGCACCACGGGATCGGGCAAGTCGGTGGCAATTAATGCCATGGTGTTGAGCCTGTTGTACAAAGCAACGGCCGAGCATGTCCGTCTGATCATGATCGATCCAAAGATGCTCGAGTTGTCGGTGTATGAGGGGATACCACATTTGCTCGCACCGGTTGTAACGGACATGAAAGAGGCGGCTAATGCGCTGCGCTGGTGTGTCGCGGAAATGGAACGGCGTTACCAGCTAATGTCCTCGCTGGGCGTCAGACATATTGCTGGTTACAACCGCAAAGTGCGCGATGCAATCGAAGCCGGGCGGCCGATACTCGACCCTTTGTTCCAATCCGATGACACACTTGATGGTGTAGCACCGGGGCTGACACCGTTGCCGTTCATTGTCGTAATTATCGACGAGCTTGCCGACATGATGATGTTAGTCGGCAAAAAAGTTGAGCAGCTTATTGCTCGTCTGGCGCAAAAAGCCCGGGCCTCGGGTATTCATCTGATCGTCGCCACCCAGCGGCCATCAGTTGACGTGATAACGGGATTAATCAAGGCGAATATTCCGGCACGTATCGCGTTCCAGGTATCCTCGCGCGTCGATTCACGTACCATCCTCGACCAGATTGGCGCCGAACATCTACTCGGACATGGCGACATGCTTTATCTACCCCCGGGCACATCGGTGCCCAACCGCGTACACGGTGCCTTTGTCAGCGATGAGGAAGTTCATGCCGTCGTCCGCCATCTGAAGGGCGATGTCGAGCCGGTCTATATCGATGAAATTTTGTCGGGTCCAGCAGGTCCAATACCAGGACTGGGCAACTTGAGTGAGCTGGGTGCAATTGATACTGAATTCGATCCGCTGTATGACGACGCTGTCCGCGTGGTGACTGAGACGCGCAAGGCGTCCATATCAGGCGTGCAACGGCGCCTGAAGATCGGCTACAACAGGGCGGCGCGAATGGTGGAGCAAATGGAACTCGCCGGTTTGGTAGGTTCGCTGCAGTCAAACGGTATGCGCGAGGTGCTCGCACCGCCACCCCCGAAAGACTGACGGAGAACTACGTAATGTTTGCAGGAATACCCGCCACGACGGGGCTACAGCTGGGCCGACTCATTGTCGCCAGCCTGATGCTGGTTATGGCTTCTGCGTTTGCAGTTGAAAAACCCGAAGCGATGACTCGGGTAGAACGCTTTCTTGAGGCAACTGATACGCTTTCTGCCGAGTTTACCCAGGTATTAATAGATGAGAACGGTCAGGTTTTGTCGGAAAGCCAGGGCACTCTGTCGATCAAGCGACCGGGTCGCTTCCGTTGGCATTACACGACACCGGAAGAGTTGCTGGTACTGGGAGATGGCAAGCACGTCTGGAGCTACGACGTCGAACTTGAAAATGCCACAGTAGCCTCTCAGAGCAGCACGCTGTCAGGCAATCCAGCGGCGTTGTTGGCAGGCGACAGTAGTGCCGCAGAAGCCTTCGAGGTCCGTAAGTCCTGGCGGGCCGGTACGACCGAATGGGTAGAACTGGCCCCGCGAGATGAACAACAGGATTTCCGAAGTGTTCATCTGGGTTTTGCAGACTCGGTGCTGGTTTCGATGGAACTACACGATCAACTTGGCCAAACAACACGTATTGGCTTTGATCGGGTGATGCAGAACAGTCAGGTCAGTGACGAATTATTTGTGTTTACGCCGCCTGCCGGTGTTGACGTCATTAACGCTGGCGGGTTTTCCCCCTGAACACCAAGAACGAGCTGCGCTATCGTAGTGCGTGGCTAACTGCCGGTTGGATACAGGTCGGCATTGTCATTGTTCTTGGGGTGAGTTCCTACATACCCGGTTTGGGTCTGGGTCTGGACTGGATTGCTCACTTTCTACAATTTGCCGTTCTGATGATATGGTTCGGAGGCATTTTGAGCGCTCCCCGGCATCCCTACGTTGCCGCCGCATTGATCCTTCTGGGCGCACTCATAGAAATTGTACAGGCGACAAATATCTTTCGGCATTTCGATTTGCTGGACATTGTCGCTAACACATTGGGTGTGATAGCGGGTCTGATGTTGGTTCGAACATGGCTGCGTGACTGGTGCTACCGTATGGAAGCGAAGTTTGCAGGTCAGCGGGTGTGATTCGCGCTATCATTCGCGCGAGACAATACAGAATCTGAAGGGAGAAAACGCTGAACGTATCTCTGGCCGTAGCAGCCGGTGGCGCTATCGGTGCCCTATCGCGATTTTGGCTTTACAACGTAGTGCACGGCCTGCTCGGGAGAAATTTTCCTTTCGGGACACTGGCGGTCAACGTCGTCGGGAGTCTCATGATGGGTTTTTTGTATGTCTGGTTGTTTGACCGACTGAATATCGGACCGACGTGGCGGGCGTTTTTGTTGGTCGGGTGCCTGGGCAGCTTCACTACCTTTTCAGCTTTTTCGATCGAAACGCTAAATCTCATGCAACAGGGCGCCTGGATGAAATCGGTTGTCAATGTTTTTGCCAGCGTCGTCATATGTATTGCAATGGCGTGGCTCGGTACTATAGCTGCCAGGCAACTGGCCTAGGCGGAGAACCTGGATGCTTGATCCCAGACTGTTGCGTGGTGATATCGATAGCGTCGCCAGCAATCTCTTGCGGCGGGGTGTGCGCCTGGACAGCGCCGCCTACCTGAAGCTGGACAGCCGAAGAAAAAGCGCACAGAAGAAAGTTGACGAGTTGCGTAATGAACGTAACACGCGATCGAAGTCTATCGGTCAGGCCAAGGCGAGTGGCGCCGATATTCAGCCATTGCTCGACGACGTGAGCAATCTGGGCGAACGCCTTCAAAAGGCGAAGACCGATCTGGAATCGGTGCAAACGCAACTTGATGAACTGCATCTGGGTTTGCCGAACATTCTGAATGAGTCGGTTCCTGATGGTTTGGATGAGACTGAAAACGCAGAGATCCGTCGGTGGGGCGAGCAGCCAGTGTTTGGATTCAAACCGAATGACCATGTAGAAATTGGTGAACGTCTGGGTATGGATTTTGCGTCGGCGGCGAAGATGTCGGGCTCGCGATTTTCTTTGCTCCACGGCGAATTGGCGAGAGTGCATCGCGCCTTAATTCAGCTCATGCTGGATGTGCAAACCCGGCAACACGGCTACCGGGAAACCTATGTGCCTTATCTGGTCAATGCCAAGTCCTTGACCGGCACGGGGCAATTACCAAAGTTCGAAGACGATCTTTTTCAAACCGCCGGCGAATCTGGACTGTATATGATCCCGACGGCGGAAGTTCCGCTGACCAACATGGTTGCCGGCGAGATACTCGATGCCGGCGATTTACCACTGCGCTTTACGGCGCACACACCGTGTTTCCGTTCCGAGGCGGGTTCCTATGGCCGCGATACCCGCGGCATGATTCGCCAACACCAGTTCGAAAAAGTCGAACTGGTGCAGATCGTCAAACCAGAGCAATCCTATGAGGCCCTGGAAGAACTGACCGGGCATGCTGAAGTGATTCTCCGACTGCTGGAACTACCGTACCGGGTTGTCGCGCTTTGCTCGGGCGATATCGGATTTGCTGCTGCCAAAACCTATGACCTGGAAGTCTGGCTACCGGGACAGGAGCGCTATCGGGAGATCTCGTCGTGCAGTAACTGCACCGATTTTCAGGCTCGGCGCATGCTGGCCCGCTGGCGTAACCCGGATACCGGCAAACCTGAGCTTGTTCATACTCTCAATGGATCGGGTGTGGCCGCCGGGCGTGCGCTTGTGGCGGTATTGGAAAATCATCAGCAAGAAGATGGTTCTGTACGGCTACCTACTTCGTTACAGCCATACCTGGGCGGTCTTACGCAACTGAGTCCAAACGCCTAACTTTCCCCATCAGATCCGCCGCTGCTGATTGCAGGTGGACCATCAGTGTGTACGTGCAAATCGCGTTGTGGAAAGGGCACCACAATGCCATTTTCACGAAAAGCGGCATCGATTGCCAGATTGAGATCGCTGATCACACCAAAACGCTTTTCGATATGGCGAACCCAGACTCTGAGCTCGAACTCCAGTGCACTCTCGCCAAAACTGGCGAATAATGCGCGTGGTGCGGGTGTTCTGCCTGAAGTCACGACCTCCGGGTGCGCATTGGCAATTTCAACGAGCAACTCGCCTACCTTTGCGGTATCGGTGCCGTAGGCCACGCTGACATGTAATACCAGGCGACCGTGCGGGTCGCGCAACACCCAGTTTGTAACCTGGTTGGAGACCAGTTCCGAGTTGGGCACCAGGACATTTTTGCGATCGAGCGTTTCAACTTCCGTTGCCCGGGTCCGAACTTCCTTTACGATGCCCTCGATTTCGCCAATCGTCACATAATCGCCGGGTTTTATCGGTCGTTCAAACAAAAGAATCAGACCCGACACGAAATTGTTGACGATATTCTGCAGCCCGAAACCGATACCGACTGACAATGCGCCGAAGACCAGCGCCATACCGGCAAAACTTACGCCCGCAAGGGTCAGGCCGACGATCAGCGCGACTGCAAAACCGGCATAACCGCTGACGGTTACCAACGCCTCTCTGGCATGACGATCCATCCCCATGTCGCGGAGCCAGCGTCGATGCAGACGTGCCTTCAGCCAGGCGGTTATGGCGATGATGACACCGAATACGGTCACGCCAATAAAGACGTTTCGGGGTACCAGTTTCTTACCACCAATGTCGATGCCTTGAAGCGTCAATTCGCGCAGCCACGGGATCGCGTTATCCGTGGGGTCCCACAGCCAAATCAAGAACCAACCGAAACCGATCCACAGAGTGATGCTGATAACCATGTATAGCCAGCCGAGTTCGGCGCTTCTTTCGTCCTGCCGCATGCCCATCCAGGAACGAATCCGGTAACTGACGGTGCTGGTTCCCGAGACGATGCCGTCGAGGCTTTGGCGCATGCTCCAGACCACGGTCCACAACACGAAGCCGGTAGCGATCGTGGCCAGGGTGCCGGATAACAGGTGATTGGCGAGGTTGCGATACCCAGCGAGTTCGGCACCGATGGCGGTGACTGCGGCGGCGGCCAGCACCAGGCGCAAGAATCCGAGCCGGCCCCGCAACGTCGGCACAGGCCGTCCCAGACGCAACACCCACCACAATGCCGCAACCAGATAGATGGTCAATAGTGCACGCAATGCGAACCCGGATTCTGTGGGAACACCGATTAGCCATCCGGAACCCAGTGCCACCCAACCCAGTAATATGCCAACCAACAGTGCATGCAGGCGTGTTCTGGCAATCTGGCCATGCGACTCTTTTGCCAGCACTTCAGCTCCAGGAGAGAATGGTCCGCTAACCCAGTTGATGATGGCGCGACCCACACCGTAGATCAGCACAGCCACTGCGATGCGAAAAACCAGCATTTCATTGCGCGGTGCACTTGCGTACAGGCCAAGCGCAAATGACGCGGCGGCGCCACCCATGATAAGTGGCGCATATTCGCTCAGGCGTCTAAGAAAGGTGACCTGGACAGTGGGCCGGCCGGCCCGCCCACGCTGCTGATCGCACCAGGTCAGCGTAGAATTACGTATGAGCCATCCTGTCGCGGCCGCCAGCACTGAACCGACGATGAGCAGCAACCACCGGCCCTTGCTGATCTCCCGCAATCGTGGGTCAGCGACTACCGCGCGCTCCAAGGCGGTCATTGTGCCGGCCGGGTTACGCAGGGCCTGGGCAATTGCGCTTGGGCCATTGAGTCCTTGTTCTGTCAGACGCTGTGTATTGAGCTTGGCCTGTAGCGCCGATGCTTCATCGAGAATCTGTTGCGTATGTAAAATGATTAGACGGCAGGAGCCGACGCGTGCCTCAACCACTCTAATTTCCACTTCAAATGTGGTGCGTTGTTCGATGATCTCGGCGGGATCCTGGTCGGTGCCGACGCCCAGCAGTTCCAGATCGGTTTTGAGCTGGTCGATCAGTGACTCACTGTCGCTTACACAGCGTATCGCGTCGGTTCGTATTCGACTGGCGCGACGTTGCGCATTTTGCGTCTTTTCCACGGAAACACTGTCGTCGCGCAACAAAGTTTCTAGCGCATCGAGACGTGTCTGGGCTACTTCGGGATCAAAAGCCTGCGCAAATACAGGTGGCACGAGCACCACGGTCGCCGCCAGAAGGCGGATTAGGAATGCGAAAATGACATTGTTGCGGCGGGCGCTGGTTTGCACCTTGGGAGTGTAAAGCCGGCTTTGTAGCAATACAAAAATGGGGTTAGCTTGCGCGCAGGCGGATGAGCCGCGAGAATTCTGGTTCCGGAGAGGTGGCAGAGCGGTTGAATGCACTGGTCTTGAAAACCAGCAAGGGGTCAAACCCTTCGAGGGTTCGAATCCCTCCCTCTCCGCCACACATAAAACGGGGCTTTTGCCCCGTTTTTGTGTATGGCGGGGTGGATTCGAACCCTCGAATAGACAAGAAGGTTCGAGCCGAGGCAGGCTTAAGCCTGCCGAGACAACGTCGGAGCGCCAGCGACGACGGCCCGCAGGGCGAGACGCGTAGCGTCGAGTAATCCCTCCCTCTCCGCCACACATAAAACGGGGCTTTTGCCCCGTTTTTGTGTATGGCGGGGTGGATTCGAACCCTCGAATAGACAAGAAGGTTCGAGCCGAGGCAGGCTTAAGCCTGCCGAGACAACGTCGGAGCGCCAGCGACGACGGCCCGCAGGGCGAGACG
>Ga0224508_10003747_pt1 | contig 12551 bp, 10 predicted proteins | sample SF_Jan12_sed_USG_4_FD_170157 | JGI IMG/M metagenome (GOLD analysis project Ga0224508, IMG submission 170157) | Sediment microbial communities from San Francisco Bay, California, United States - SF_Jan12_sed_USGS_21 | ecosystem: Environmental > Aquatic > Marine > Sediment | place: USA...
ACGCAGCGGTTACAATGCCGCCATGGGCCTGGCGTTAGTACTTCATCCAGACTCGCGTTGCACGGCAGCGATGCACATCGAAGTGGAAGTCGCGCGACCACACTTCGGCAATTTGCTGTTGAATTACTGCATGACCGGCAAGATGAGTGATCTGCGCATGCCGCCGGTGATCGCACCCACGCGCGGCGATGAGCTTTGGCGGCACACCTGTTTCGAGGCCTTTGTCCGTGCGCCGCCGAGCGCCGCGTACTGCGAGTTCAATTTTTCGCCCTCAACCCAATGGGCAGCCTATCGGTTCAACGGCTACCGAAATGGTATGAGTGTCGAGAGCGAGATCAGCGCGCCGCGTGTCGAGGTGCAGTCAAACGGCGCGTGCTACCAATTGCAGGCCTCGCTGGAGCTGGATCGCTTGCCGCACTTGCCAAGCGATGCGGTGTGGCGGCTCGGTCTCTCTGCGGTGATCGAAGAAACGAGCGGCCAAATATCCTATTGGGCCTTGGCTCATCCACCGGGTAAGCCGGATTTTCATTATTCCGATTGCTTTGCCCATGAACTTCCAGCAGCGTAGTGATCATGAAATTCGGCATCGATCGACTTCTCGCCGAGCCCGCTTTACGCGCGCCGCTTAAGGGCAGGCGCGTAGCTCTGCTCGCGCACCCCGCTTCGGTCACGCAAGACCTGACGCATTCGCTCGACGCGTTGGCCGAGTGCAACGACATAAAGCTCGCAGCAGCTTTCGGTCCGCAGCATGGTCTTCGCGGCGACAAGCAAGACAACATGATCGAATCGCCCACCTTCAACGATCCCGTGCATGGCGTCCCGGTTTTCAGCTTGTATGGAGAGGTGCGCAAGCCGACGGATGCGATGATGGATACCTTGGATGTCCTCCTCGTCGATTTGCAGGACTTGGGTTGCCGAATCTATACCTTCGTCACCACGCTGCGCTACGTCCTGGAAGTGGCTTCGATACATGGCAAAGCCGTGTGGGTGCTGGATCGGCCCAATCCAGTTGGCCGTCCCGTCGAGGGCCTGCGGCTCAAGATCGGTTGGGAGAGCTTTGTCGGCGCCGGACCCTTGCCGATGCGGCATGGGCTAACGCTTGGCGAATTGGGTCTATGGTTTATCAAAACGCTCAAGCTGGATGTCGAGTATCGCATCGTCGAAATGCAAGGTTGGCAGCCCGATGCGGCGCCAGGTTTCGGCTGGCCGCTTGGCGCGCGGATGTGGATTAATCCCAGTCCCAACGCGCCGAATCTATGTATGGCGCGCGCCTATGCTGGCACGGTGATGCTCGAGGGCACGACACTCTCCGAGGGCCGCGGCACCACGCGACCGCTCGAGTTGTTCGGCGCTCCCGACATCGATGGGAGGCAGGTGATGAGGGAAATGCACGCGCTCGCGCCGCAGTGGCTGGGTGGCTGCCGCCTGCGCGATTGCTGGTTCGAACCCACGTTCCACAAACACGTGGGCGAGCTTTGCAACGGCGTACAGATTCATGCTGAAGATCCCAACTACGATCACCAAGCATTCAGGCCTTGGCGTCTCCAGGCGCTCGCCTTCAAAGCGATTCGCCTCTTGTATCCCGACTACCCGCTTTGGCGCGATTTCCCTTACGAATACGAGCAGGGCAAACTCGCCATCGATGTCATTAACGGGGGTCCCTTGCTGCGGGAATGGGTCGACGATGCGGCCTCGACGCCGCAGGACTTGGATGCGCTGGCCACACCGGATGAGCAGGCTTGGCTGAGCGAGCGCCAAGCATACCTGCGCTACTGAAGGACGGCGGACGCAAACAGGAAGCGCCGCCAGGGCTTGCCCCTATGCATATTACCTGTTAACCAATGTCCGCTATCGGTCAGAAGCCACGAACGGCCCAGAGTCGCCACCCCAACGAACACGAGCATCGGGGTCAGGTATGGGCCGAGCAGCGGCACAATCTCATCCGACTCGAGTCCTTTGAGCCACGGGATCCAGCTCGCGAAGTAGGCCACTATACCCGCTGTATAGGTAACCCCGCCGACCCGCCCGAGTGATCCGCGCGGCCATTCGGCTAGCCGTCTAGCTCCTGATCAAGCGGCTCGGCGAATGCGGAGAACTGTGCTTCTTTTCTTTTCTCGATTGTCTTTTCTCCTTCGGACTACGCTGGGCCTTTTTCTGTTGCTCCCTTTTGCCTTTATCCTTATTTGCCATATCGGTTCCTCTACGGTTGGAGACGACGTTCCCATATTCCCCGTCCGCCTCTAAGATCGGGTCGAGCGCGTTCTCGCAGCCAAGCTCAGCGCCTTCTTACGGAGCGTGAGTGCAAATTCTGGGGCGCGTGCGATCGCACGGTCGGTGTCCTAACCCGCCGGGTCTTCTTTATGCCTTGCGGCGTTACTTCGTAGGCCCAGGTCAGCAGAGCGGCCACGGGAAAGCCGAGCACCAACACCACGGTGACGAGTGTCATCGTCCAGGCAGGCAAGGTAGCAGCAGAGAAGATGATGTCGGCTAGCCGGGTTAGTAGCCAACCCACTGCGACGTAGGCGGCGCCTACTCCAAAGACGTTACGGCGTCTGAGTTCTCCGAAGAACGACACTCGGCTCCCCCGATGGTTCTTAAAGCCCAATTCTACCTGCATCGGACCGGAATCTCCTCAAAGATCGCTCGATACTGCTGCTCCAGGTGGGGTTTGGAGGGTCTGAACGTTCGCTTCCGGCCGGAAGCAGACGTTCACTGCCCACCGCTCATCTTCGTCTTCGCAGTCGATCCAGTTGCTCTTTCCAGTGCTGGAATGTACGTGCATCCCCGCCCTTGTCCGGGTGATGCCTCTGGCACATACGGCGAGCCTCCAGAATCTCGGCAGTCGGAACTATGAGTGTATATCCAAGCTCATCGATTTCTGACGCACTCAAGGTGCGCACCGGGAACGGAGGGGAATTGTCGGGCGTCGAAAACCTCAATGGCCCCGTGAACCCGATTCCGAAGCGCCATGGGTGATTCTTAGCTGGCTTCATTCAACCGTGCCGCTCGTATACCTGTCCAAGAACATTTGAATTCACGCTCCGTATCGAAAATCGGTTCCAATCCACCGAGCATTACGACCACCTGTGCAGCGACGTCTGCCGAGGCTACTGTATTCTCCGCCTCGGATCAGCCAGCGTATTCTAGCCATGATCCATCGGCTCAACAGAGGCCAGGTTCGCAGTTTAACTGTTGACAGAGGGCATCTAACGGTCAGAGGCTGCCATCAGTGCGCCCGAAAACGACTTTTTGAACGCCCCCTAAAACGGTCATTCAGAAACGCCGCGTGCGTCTCCTGAACCGCTTACTGCTTGACGAAAGTCCTACGCATCTGTCTCAGGTCGATGCGCTCGCAAGAATGAGCGTATGTGGCGCACCGCCAGAGGGATTCGGTCTGGGGGTTGCTTCCACGGAAAGAGACTCACTTGTCCATTCGGCGCCAGTAGGGCGGACTCCATGGCGGCGGCGTACGGGTGCGGCGGAGTGTCGTCCGGCAGGACAAGTATCGGCGTTTCGCAGGCGCGCACGAAATCGCGCGTCACGGTGAAAACGAAATCAGCATTGGTGCGAAACATCGACGTCAGAAAGGCTTCGACCATCTGCATCGTAATCTCAGGCCGGCGCGCGACCAGCTCTGGGCCCCATCCAGCCATGTTGCCATCGTAGAAATAGTCGGGGTTCTCGGGATCGAAACCGACGGGCTGGGCCAACACCCCAGCGACGATCCGCTCCGGTGCTCTCTCTAGAAGGTTCCAGATGAACGGGCCGGCGATGCAGAAGCCCATCACCATGAACTTGTCGATGCTCAGATGATCCATCAGGCCGAGGTGATCATCGGTGTACGCGTCCCATGGTCGGTCGATCGCAAGCGGGCCGGAAGAATGGCCTCCATTGGCGTTGCGAAGATCCATCGTGATGCAGCGGTACTCGGCACCAAATTCCTCGATAGCGTTAAAGGGCGACCTTTCGACGATGTTGGAGAGTACGGAGTTCAACCCCCCGCCGGCGATGAGCAACAGGGGAAAGCCTGTGCCCGTGTCCTCGTAGTGGATGCGGACATCGCCATTCTCGTAAAACGGCATCGCGATTTCTCCTTGTTCTGTGGATTGTTGTGCGAAAGCCCGCGGCGCAGCGGCTGCCGCCGCAGCTGCGGCTCCCGTTGCCAGTAGCGCACGTCTTGTCGAATCCAAGGTCGGCTCTTTGTCGGACATGGGGTCTTGTCTCGGTGATGCGGGAGAATAGCGTGCTACCGCCCGGCGGCAGAGTCAACCTGCATCGCGCAATGCAACGCATTGCCTGGAATGAAGACAGAAAAGCCACACTGTCTACTGAACGTCTGGCTTTGGCCAGGAGCGTTCATTCGTTAGCTGCTGGCAGCGGGGTCCTACAGAGCGCGCCTGAAGGTCCATGCGCCAGAAACATGAACCTCGGAGACCTCGGTCGCCATTCCGTCCCCTTCGGCCGTGAAGATGAACCCAAGACCGCCGCTCACGAACGCAGTCTCCGACTGCGGGATAAGTCGCGCTCTCGCACCGTTGTTCCTTTCCATGAACAGCTCACCGTCGTCCAGCGTGACTTCGACCGTTACGAGATTCTCCAGGTACATGCCTCTGTACGTGCCGACGTATCTGGCGAGGATCTCCGGAGCGACTTCCGCGACCTCTTCCTCGATCTCGGTGGTCTCGGTGGTCCAGTTGCCGCGCTCCCCCCCGTAGGCCTCGGCGCAGACGGTCTCGAGCATCTCTTCGTCAGCCATGAATCGCATCTCGATCGCTGCATGCAGTGGTGCTTCGAGCGCACCGGGATCCTCGTAGGTGACATCGATCTGGATGGTCCCGAAGTCTGAGCGCTGATAACGCTCCGTAATGCGCAGGCGCTCAGTGTGCGAGATTCCGCGGCCCAGCCAGGTCTTATCGTTGTAGCCGTTGCTCTCGACCACCAGTGTATCGCCGTCCCAACGTCCGACGGAGTAGCCCATCCAGATTGGGAGCGGGTCCGGCTCGAGCTCGCGGCCGTCCATGAAGATCTGGCGATAGGTCCCGTCGTTATAGAGCATCGCGATCATGGTTGGATGTTGCACAACCCTTCGCAATCCATACGAGTTGCTCCGGGTGGTGAGGTTGTCCGGTCCGCTCGGTAAGCACCGAAAGCGAGGGTTATCCGCGAAGAAGCGCGGCTCGCGCTCATCGATCAGCGTGCGCACCCACGTCTGGAGGTTACCCGGATCGTTCAGGTCACTCCTCACTCGCGAGGGGCGCCACAGGCCCGATAGATCGGGGTGGCCATCCGCGGCGCGTGGCGCCGGTCCGGTGAGATCCGGCTCTCCGTCGGCCGTGCGCGGGACCCCCGGTGTAGACAGCGTCAGCCACTGTGCCGCCAGTGGCGTGGTTGACGCCAATAAGACCAACGTCGTGAGTGGTCGTTTCATATTGCTCCCTCAGAGCCGGTGCCACGGTTGACCGATTCATAGCCAATGTCTACGCTGTCCATGATATGTGAGTCTCTCATATTTCGTGCCTAGGGGAATCCTGTCATGAGAGCTGTGTTCTCAGTTTTTGTCGGCCTGGCGTGGCTTCTCGCAGCCGTGCCCGCCGCGCCTCACCACTCGTTTGCCGCTGTGTTCGACATCAACCGGCCGATCGAATTCACTGGTACGATCACGCGACTCGAGTGGACGAATCCCCACGCCTGGATCCATATCGACGTCGAAGACGCCGACGGTAACGTGCAGAGCTGGTCGATCGAGCTGATCGGCATTAACACGCTGCTCAAGCAGGGCTGGACGCCCAGCGTATTGAAACCAGGCGATGTTATCAACGTGAAAGGCTTCGGCGCGAGGGACGGCGGTACTTCCGGAAACGCGTCCGTGGTGACTATCGTAGAGACGGGCGAGCAGCTCTGGGTGAGCGCGTCGCGAGAGGATTCCCGAGAGGATTACTGACTGCCTGCGAGCGGTCCTCGAGCCCCGGTCCAAGTCGGCGTCAGCCGTTCTCGAGGGCGCATCTCTCAAAAGAACCTGAATGTCCGGTCATTCACCATGCCCCGCTACAGGTTCAGGGGTAGTTGCTCAGCCCCCTCCAGCTCAGGCCATACCCACCCCGGTTTCTGTTGGGATTCGAACTCTCGCGCATCTAGGACTTCACCAGGCAGGAGGTGGGCCGTCGTAACCTCCTCGGAAGGGTAGCGGCGGTGCAGAAATGCAGTGAGCTTAGACGCCCTGTGGCAGCACGCCGGATTCTTCTCAGCACACATCATCGCGACGGGGCCATAGCTCTGTAAGGACAGCACACGATGCATCCTTTCGATGAACGTGGGGTCCGCAACGCCAATTGCATCCAGTCCCCCCAACGCTCGACCTTCGAACTGATACTGGATACCGGCAGCGCCCAGCGCCTTCGGCAGCTCCCGTTTGCCGTACTGGGGATTCATACGGGAGTAGGGTCTCGATCTCACATCGATCAGCACGTACACAGCATGTGCCTGCAGCATACCGAGGAACTCGTCCAGCTCGTGGTTGCTATGCCCAATCGTATAGATCATTCGAGCTTCTGCATTAGAGCTTCGGCTTCGGAGTCCACCAACGAGTTAGTGCTGCCTGTTTAAAGCGGCGTGCGGCTGCTATCGGCAAAAGTGGACATTCGTTAACCGTTAACGCACCCGGAAAACTACAGCCGAATACGGTATTTCAAGCACTCCAGATTACCACCGTACTCGGGCCCTTTGGTGAACCGCTCAATCAGAATACCTCCGTTGGATTCCACGACCCGTTGAGAGGCCATATTGTCGGCTTCCGTTACCAGTTCGGCGTACTCCAGGCCTTCGGCCTTAACGTCTGGAAGTAGTAACCGAAGCGCTTGTGTCGCGTATCCCTTTCCCCGCTTCCATGGCACTATCGCGAAGCCGATATGCCCGAGGCAAGTCGGGGGCAGCTCCACCGTCCCCGTTTGCCAGCGGAACCCAATGGCGCCACAAAACTCCCCATCCCACAACCAACGGTGGTAACCGGGAAGACGGGGTACCTCAGACCCATCTGGAAGCTTGATTGGGCCGCCCCTTGCCTCACGATCGACCAAGCTCTCAAGGAACCCCTTCGGGTCTCTCGATATCTCCTGAAGCTGCTCTTGCGCAACACCTTCGCGTTCGTTATCCGGAGACCAACCCCGTTCTAGTGCAGAGACATACCCATCAAGGTGTTCTCTAGACGGCCAAACCAGATTCACCGATGTCGGCTCCGATCGTATTCGTCACTCTGACCGCTAACTGCTAACCAATGTCTGCTTTCGGCTGCCAAAAGCAGACATTCGCTGATACCCGTTGAGCGCTACTCTTCGTAATCGAGTGTCCGCTCCTCACTTGAAACCTGACCAACGATTTTTGTAAGTGGCGACAGTCACTTGACCGTCGCCGCAGATTGACTGTCAATAGACGTCGTAGCCTCGTCGGCCAACATTGGTCGAACAATCCAGGAATCTTGCCCATAGCATCGAGGCGACGGACTCCGGGTCCGTCAAATCGTTCCTCCACTGATCCCACGCATTGCCGAATGCTGCTGCGTTATCGGACCTCCCGACCCAGAACAGAGAGATCAGATTATTGCTTTGAATGGGAACTAATACCTCACTGTGGTAGCCATTCCTTGCGCCCCACTGGTCGTTGAAGTCATCCTTTATCGCCACGTACTCGGAAACGCTGCAGCCTTCATTCAGTTCGACCTCAATTACATCAATGTGGTCTGCTAGAACGCTGATCGGCGAAATTGTGAACATTGCAAAAAGAAGTCTTTTCATTTTTGTCTCCCAGTATTGCCTTTCTTTATCGAGCTTCTTCAATTCTTCTCCCCCAGATATACAGCACCGTGCATATTAACTGTTAGCGAATGTCTGCTAACGGCGGCCAGGAGCGGACATTCACTACCGCTTGTATTTCTCAACCAAGTCCAAAAAACGTGGATCCGTGCGAATGGAGTCGAGTCGCGGATCGGCTAACAACCCCTCGATGGCCCACCCTATGGGCGACGCCAAATGGACATCCAGCAGTTCCGTCGCGCGAGCAAAGTTCCGCGCGGGTACGAAGACCCGACGAATCGCTTGAGCCTGGAGGTATTTCCCGGCGACGGTATCCGTTTCGAGCGACATTACCTCCATCGCCTCTGCAGCCAGACGCTCCCCCTCTTGGAGGTGACCCAGCCCTACCATCGCCTCCGCCAGATCCATCATTCTCCACCAACCTCCGGGGCGCTCTAACAGCTCCTGCTCCAGCTCATCTCTGGCCGCAGCGAACTGCGGCATCGCAAGCTCCCCTCGACCCGCCAAACTATGCGTCACCGCGTACAACAAGGCTTTTGGCGTGCCCTCCCAAACATCATCGGCCGACCCGTCCAGAAACCTGACAACGGCATCGAAATCCCGTTCATGGATGCCGAGTAACCAGAGCGTCGAGTGCCCGCTACGATGAGCGACGATGAGAGGATTTTCGGCGGCCGCTCGCAGAAGAGGAAGGTCATCCCCCAACCAGAGACCAAATCGCACTTTCGCCTCGTATGCACTCGCACTGTCGGGCGTTATCTCCAGGATCCGATCCAGGTGGTAACGTGCCTGGGCAGGGTCACGGGCACCCGCGTAGGTACCCGCCTGGAATCGGAGAAGCCCCGTGTTTCTGGGGTCAAGCTCGATAGCGCGGGCCATGATATCCAGCGACCTCTGAAAATTTCCGTTTCTTCGGTAAACGCTGGCAATCGCCCTCAGTATGCTCGTCTCGCCTGGCATGCCTTGCTCGGCGATGACGTACTGCTCCACTGCTCTCTCGAAATCGCGAAACCCGAAGGCGAAATACTGCCCCATAGCGAGGTGGCCTTGAGGCAGGTCTGGGGCCAACCCGAATGCGCGTTCCGCGGCATAAAGGGCACTGTCGAGTCGCGTCTCGGATGTGTCTATGTCGAGCCAGTACATGCGGCTGTGCGTCCGCGAGAGTGCGGCCCAGGCCAGAGCGAACATGGGGTCCTCGGCAACGGCGCGCTCATACTGTTGGAGCGCCAAGGGGACCGCCTCAGGACCCGCACGGTTGCCGTAATCGTTACCGCTGAGATAAAACTCGTATGCTCGCGTGCTCTGCGTGGGCCGTTCATTCAACTGCGCCACTTGTTCCGGTGAGAGTGTTGCATGTAGAGTTTCGGCGATGGAAGTAGCCATCTCGGCTTGAATGGCGAAGATGCTCTCCACTGCAAGCTCTCGATTGTATGTTTCCGCCCAAAGGTTCTCGTCAGTCTCTGCATCGATTAGCCGCACATCGATGCGCACCATGTCCCCGGCACGCTGGACGCGCCCCTCGAGCAGCGTGGCCACACCAAGCTCCTGACCGATCTGGCGCATGTTCTTCGAGGTGTCCCGGTACTCCTCCACGGATGTCCGCGAGATGACCTTGAGCGAAGCAATCTTCGCGAGCTGAGTTAGCAGTTCGTCGTGGATGCCGTTCGCGAAGAACTCGGCATTCTCCTCCGCTGCGCTCTCATTAGAGAACGGCAAAGCCGCAATGGAGCGTTCAGACGACGACGGCACCTCCTCAACGACGTAATTCGCGACGACCAAAAACCCGACGGCGACGACCAACAATCCGATAATCGCAAAATCGAGCTTGCGGCCCATGAACTTGACCGGTTTCACAACCTCCACATCAGCGGTGGCTTTGATGCCTTCGGGCGTCCATTCGTAGAACCACGCCAGAATGATCGCGAGCGGGAATCCCAGCGCAGAGGAGAAAACCAAAACCTGCAGGAGCCAGGGCGAGGCATTAATGATCGGCACGAGGGTGGCCGCCACTTCGATCAACACCCACACGGCGGCCAGGTAGGCAATACCTACTCGAAAGACGTTGCGACGTCCTAATTCCCCGAAGAATGACACTGGCTCCCCCAATCGGCTTTATGCCCTAAGTGTACTCGGGTCGGCCTGAAACCCCCCCCATTTAGTTAGAAGTCTAAGGAGGCTGAATGTCTGCTTTTTTCCCCAAAGCGGACGTTAAGGAAGGGCGATTTAGACTCAGTCCGAATGTCTGCTTTCGGCCAGATATAGCTACTCGGTCCTGTTTTCAGCGATAAGCGGACGTTCGTTAACGGTTAACGTTCCTCAGAAAGGAATCTCACGCGAACCCAGATACGCGTAATCATATTGGGCGTCATCTGTTGGCTCCCAAGCAAACCCGATCGGCTTCAGCCGCTTCCCATATACGTCATTCGCTAGCGTCGAATACTATTCGCCCGCCGACTATGGTGATTACCGGATTGATGTCCTTGATCTCATCGGCCGGAACGGTCAGGTAGTCGCGGTCCAGCACGAGCATGTCTGCCAGTTTGCCCGGCGCGATGGATCCCAGCTCATTCTCGCGGAAGAAGAAAAAAGCGTTATTCCGCGTGTGGGCGATCAATGCGTCCTCACGGCTGACGGGCTCACGGTTGACGATCTTGCCGCCCACCATCCTACCGGTCACGGCCCACCACAACGTGGTGAACGGGCGGTACTGGTTCACCTCGAACGCATCGGTGCCGAGGCCCCAGAGGATGCCGCTGTCCTGGATCGTCTTCAACGGTGGCATGTGATACGCGCGGTCGCCATGTACGCGGATATAGATACCGCCCATGATCGTCGCCCGGGGATGAACGCCGACGTACATGCCTAGCCGCTTCATCCGCTCAAGCTGATCGGGGGTCACTTGCTCCATGTGCATGAAGGTCCAGCGCATGGTCTTGATGGGGTAGTCCTTGGCGATCGCTTCTACCTGCTGGAGCTGACCCTCGATCGTCGGCTCGAGCGTCGAATGGATGAAAATGGGAATCCCGGCCTGCGCCGCCGCGCGCGCGATGCGACCCCAGCGCTCGAACTGCCCGGGCTCCACGGTCGGTTCGAAGTCCGTCATGTTGTCGTTCATGCGGTAGAGACGCTCGCCCCAGTTCACGTAGTCGATCCAGTTGTCACCCTGGAAATACTCGAGATCCGGGATCCCGGCGATCACGGTGTCCACTTCGTCCGGCGAGCTTGCTCCGCCGTTCACGGTCCTGAAGCAGAAGAACCGCATGCCGAGCCGCCCCTCACGCTGCCAGCGCCGGTACATCTCTGGGAACTGACACGATCCGCCCGAGGAGGTAATGCCCGATCGGTTGAGGTCGGCGATCATCGCGAGCCCCCCAGCCTCGAGCTCGTCCTCGGGCGGCACCTCCACCAGGTGCCGGGTGAGGCGATTCGCGCCCGCCTGATCGATCACCCCGGTTGCACGGCCGCTGGCGTCGCGCTCGATCCAGGGCTCGTCCATGTCCTCCAGGCCCAGCTCCTCTATGGCCCTGGAGTTCACGTAGGTGCAGCAACGCGTGAACTGCAGCAGCACCGGATTGTCGGGCGCGACTCGGTCCAGCTCCTCGCGGGTGAAAGGGCGGTCGTCATCGGCGAACTGGTCCGGCGACCAACCCCCGAGTGTGAACACCCAACCATCCGGGCCGAGCTCGGCCGCCCGAGCTCGCATCATCTCGACGGCTTGGGCGCGCGAGTCGACCCCGTCGAGGCGATGCTCCGAGAGCCAGTATGCGCCTTCCTCCATGTAGTGCGCGTGGTTATCGATCATGCCGGGCACGACGGCCCTGCCCTCGAGATCGATGCGCCGCGTGTTGGCGCTCGCCATGCTCCCGATCTCCTCGTCCGTGCCGACAGCCACGATGTACTCGCCGTGCACGGCAACCGCCTCGGCAATCGAGAACTGGTTATCGACGGTGATGATCTTCCCGTTCGACAGAATCAGATCAGGGGCTGTCTGTTGCGCTCTCGCGATTGTTGCGGTACCTGCAAGCGCAAACAGAACAACAGCTGCCAAGAGTCTCTGGATCATAGGCATGATCTCATCCCCCATAACTTCAAACGCTACAGCTCTACCAACATACGTACCAGCTCATCTATGTCGGGAGGTTTGGCGTCCCGGAACCCCACTCTGAATATTTTAACTGTTAGCCAACGGCTGCTTTCGGTAATTCCTGCCGTTCGATGTTCCCCATTTCTAGCTCTCCACGAGTGGCAGCTAACGGCCAGAAGCGGACATACGTTCGTACTAACGTGGGACCGTATCATAGTCAGAAAGTCACGCATTGCTCGATGACAGCTCTATAAGCTTCGGTTGCGTTATTCTTCCACCCTCTCTCCCACTCATCCTGTGCCAAGTTCGATTGCCATGGTCAACCCTACGGAACGGGCACGCGTTGCTCCAGCTCTTCGAACCAGTTCAGAACGATATTGACTTGGTCGCGAGCCTGCGCTCCGGACTCTCCGAGATCCGCTGAAAGCATCACGACGAGCCGTTCGCCGTCCGGCGTCATGTCATAGTCTCGGTAATAGCCGACCACACTGATGCCTTCGACCGGGAACGCCTGCTCATTGCTGAAACCGAAACTCGGCGTCGTGACTATGTCGACAGACCTCAGCGTTATTCCCGCGGTGGTGGAGACGGGGCGGTAGAACAGCTCATCCCCTCGAGGCGACCAGAGCGGAAAGTATCCACCGGCTTGTGAAATTCTGCGC
>Ga0224508_10003748_pt1 | contig 12549 bp, 12 predicted proteins | sample SF_Jan12_sed_USG_4_FD_170157 | JGI IMG/M metagenome (GOLD analysis project Ga0224508, IMG submission 170157) | Sediment microbial communities from San Francisco Bay, California, United States - SF_Jan12_sed_USGS_21 | ecosystem: Environmental > Aquatic > Marine > Sediment | place: USA...
CAACCAGCCGGCGTCGGCCTGGGGTGGGATGACGTAGCCGAGGTGCTGCAACGAGTAGAGGATGTTCATCGCGCAGTGCTTGGCTCCGTCTTCGTTGCCGGTTATCAGGCAGCCGGCGACACGGCCGTAGTAGGCGTACTGACCGGCGTCGTTGAGGAGATGGGAGTTGCCGTACAGCCGCTCGATGACGTGGGTGCACACCGAGGTCTTCTCTCCGAGCCAGATCGCCGAGCCCAGCACCAAGATGTCGGCGGCCATGACCTTGTCGAAGATCTGGGGCCAGTCATCGACCTCCCACCCATGCTCGGTCATGTCGGGATAGACGCCGACGGCGATGTCGTGGTCGATGGGCCGGATCACCTCGGTGGCGACGCCGTTGGCGTCCATGATCGCTTGCGCGATGTCGATGAGTCCCTTGGTGTGGGACAGCTCCGGTGACCGTTTCAGCGTGCAGTTCAAGAAGACGGCAGACAGGTCGCTGAAGTCCCACCGACTCTCGTCACACATGCGCTGTTGTTGCTCGTTCAGTGCCATGATCCCTCCTTGGCTCGTGGTCCCCAGTCGTTGAGCATATGGCCGGAGCGTCGACCGGTTCGACGATCTCACGTGTGTTCGGCGCGGTGTCGGATCGCAACGGGAACTACTGTTGACCCGACGAGTCAGCATGGCTGGGGGATCACCGATGATCGAGATCGAACCGCTGGGACCGATCTTCGGGGCCCGTGTGCTCGGTTGCGACCTCGCCGATCTCGACGACGACACGTTCGCCGCCATCCGGGCAGCCCTGGTCGAGCACGAGGTGCTCGTCTTCGATCGGCAGGCGATCACGAGTGCCGATCAGATCGACTTCGGTAGGCGGTTCGGCCAGCTGAGCGTGAGCACCTTCTCGCCGTCTGCCCACGAGATGCCCGAGCTGATCGTCCTCGACAACGGCGGCGACGCCCCTCGTCCCCTGACCGACATCTGGCACAGCGACGAGACCTTCCGGGCCGTTCCGCCGATGGCAACGATTCTGCGGGCCCGGATCGTGCCCCGTTTCGGCGGGGACACGATGTTCGCCAGCATGACCGCAGCCTACGACGGGCTGAGCGAGCGGATGAAGACGTACCTCGAGGGGCTGACCGCGACCCATGGGCTCGGCCGCTTCGGTCAGCGGCTCAGCGAGGACCCGGAACGGTTCGACGTGCTCCTGATGGCCCAGCGGAAGCACCCCCCGGCTCATCATCCGGTCGTCCGGATCCATCCCGAGTCGGGACGGCGGGCCATCTTCGTGAATGCCCACTTCACCGTCCGCATCGACGGGCTCGCCGACGACGAGAGCGAGGCCATCCTCGGCTTCCTCCTCCGCCAGTCACTCGTTCCCGACTACCAGCTGCGGGTGAGCTGGGAGCCGGACCAGGTCACGATGTGGGACAACCGCTCGGTCCAGCACTACGCCCCGAACGACTACCTGCCCCAGCGGCGGCGAATGGAGCGAGTGACGATCTGTGGCGATGAACCGATCGGAGCCGCAGCGCCGGACCGGCCGCTTTTTGCGGCCGGCGGCGTCGAACCACGTCGCACCGGCCCGTCCCGGGGCGACGAGGGCGCCGACCTGCACGTCTCCAGAGCCACCGATTGAGTCTGACCGATCCGGGGAGCTCGCCGGCCCGTCGTACGCCTCGCAGCGCTCCCCGCACGAGCTCGTACTGAAGGCAGCGGCCCCGGGACCGAACGGTCAGCTCGACGACTCCTCGTCCTTGGCGGCTCGGAACCAGCTGTCCTCGCGCGTGAACCTGGCGGCGTTCCACGCCAGGGCCGCATTCAGGCCTTGGTCGGCTCGGAGCTTCTCGAAGTGGGCGATCTCGGGCGACGACTCGGGGCTAGCCAAGGCGACCGCCTCGAGCTCCATCGAGCGGTCGATCACCTGGCGGACGCCCATCAGCTCATAGGCCATGTTGATCAGCTTCTTGTTGTACTCCACCGTGGTGGCCGGCAGCTTGGCGATCGTCTCGGCCTCAGCGAGCACGGCGTCGTCGAGCTCGTCGGCCGGGACGACGGCGTTGACGAGATCGAGCCGCTTGGCCTCGGCGGCGTCGATGAGGTTCCCGGTGTAGAGCAGCTCCCTGGCCTTGGTCATCCCGATCACCCACGGCCACACGGCCGGGATGTACGGCCCTCCGGTCCGTATCTCCGGAGCCCCGAACTTGGCGTCGTCGGAGCAAATACGCAGATCGCAGAAGGTAGCCGTCGCCAACCCCCCGGCGATGCAATAGCCCTGGATCTGGGCGATGATCGGCTTCGGGTTGTTCCAGAACACGTCCCACCAGGTCGAGGCGACGAACCCCTTGCCCCGTAGGAACCGGCGACGGATCTCCGCCGCGTTCTCCGGTCCCTCGCCGCCGGAGATGTCGAACCCCGCGCTGAAGGCGCGGCCAGCGGCTTTGAGCACGATGACGCGGATGTCGTCATCGTCGCCGGCGTCGGCCAGGGCTCGGCGAACCTCGTGCTGAAGCTCGATCGATAGGGCATTGAGCTTCTCGGGCCGGTTCAGCGTGACGACCGCGATCGGCGCCTGCTTCTCATAGGTGATGGTCTCGTAGGTCACTCGATCATTCGACCACAGCGCGACCGTGGCCGGCCACCAACCCTTCGAACATGGCAGCGACGGGGGCTGGAACCTGCGCTCGACCGCCGCGATGCCTAGGGTTGCGGGTCATGCAGATCGGAGCGGTACTTCCCCACAACGAGATCGGCACCGACCCCGGGGCGATCACGGCCTACCTCCAGGGGGTCGAGGAGCTGGGCATGACCCACCTGCTGATCTACGACCACGTGATGGGGGCCGATCCCGATCGCCCCGGTGGCTACCGGGGCCCCTACGACAAGGACACCGCGTTCCACGAACCCTTCACGTTCTTCGCCTTCGCTGCTGCCGTGACCACCTCGATCGAGCTCGTCACGACCGTGCTGATCCTCCCCCAACGCCAGACCGTGCTGGTGGCCAAGCAGGCGGCCGAGGTGGCGCTGCTTTCGAACAACCGGTTGCGCCTCGGCGTCGGAACGGGTTGGAACGAGATCGAGTACCAGGCTCTGAACGAGGAGTTCACCAATCGGGGGCGGCGCCAGGAGGAGCAGGTCGAGCTGATGCGGACGCTGTGGTCGTCGGATGCGTTCAGCTTCGAGGGCCGCTATCACACGATCGACCAGGCCAGCATCAATCCCCGGCCCACGGAGCTGGTTCCGATCTGGTTCGGCGGCTCGGCCCCGGCGCTCCTGGAGCGATGCGCCCGGCTGGGCGACGGCTGGATGCCCCTCGGTGGCGCGAACGACAAATCGGCCAAGCTGCTCGACCAGATCCGGACCCATCGGGAGGCGGCGGGGAAGTCGATGGACACCTTCGGGGTCCAGGCCCAGGCTCAATGGGGCGGTGGCAACCCCGAGAAGTGGCGAACCCACGCCGAGCGCTGGACCGAGATCGGCGCCACCCACCTGGCCGTCGCCACCCACAACGCCGGTCCGACCGACGTCGACGGGCACCTCGCCCGCATCGCAGAGTACCGCGACGCCATCGCCGCCTAGCCGTCGTCATCTGCCGGCGCCGAGGGCCGGTAGCCTCGACCGGGATGAGGGCACCGGCGGGTGGGGGCACGATGGCGATGGTCAGGGCGTCCCCCGCTCGGAGCGCTGTCGTCGTCCCGACCCTCGTGCTGCTGGTGCTGAGCTTGGCAACGAATCCCCGATTCGCCAACCCCGACGACGGCTTCTTCCAGCTGAGTCTCGACGGCACACTCTGGGGCGACCCGACCGGCGACGTCGTCGTGATCCGCCCGCTGCTGACCGACGCCCTCGAGCAGCTTTACCGGTGGGCTGACGTTGTCCCCTGGTATCCGGGCCTCCACCTGGCGATGCAGCTCGCGGCGTGGACGATGCTCCTCTACACGTTCCTCGTCCACCGGGCATCGGCGACCTGGTTCGGGTGGGCGATCGCGACCGCCGTTGCGGTCGGACTCGGACTCCGGCTCTGGATGACCATGCAGTACACCTCGACCGCCGGCCTGCTGATCTCCGCCGGGATCGCCCTGCACGCCAGCTCGGACCGACCGGACGGGTGGTCGACCCGGGCCGTCCTGGCGGGACTGGCTGTCGGGATCGGGGGTCTCCTTCGGTGGGAGATGCTGCCGGTCCTCCTGCTCGTGGCCAGCCCGTGGCTCATCCTTGCTCGACCGGTCGGCGAGCGGCGGAGGGCCCACGCCCTGTTCCTGGGGGTCGTGGTCACGGTCACCGCCCTCGGCGTGCTCCACGAGCAGGCCAAGTACCGGGGCGACGAGGCCTGGTCGCAGTACCGCTCGTACAACGCCATTCGGGGAGCCCTCAACGACAGCCCGGGCCTGACCGAGTTCGATCGGCTCTCCCCGGCGATGGCCGAGCGGGGATGGACCGACAACGACGTCGAGCTCCTCGCCCAGTTCTCGTTGGTGGATCCCGTCGTCTTCTCCGAGGACAACCTGGAGGCCTTGCACGACGACATCGGGGGCGCCCGCCGGTCGATCAGCGCCGCGATCGAAGACGTCGACGTGTCCCATCCGCTGTTCTTCGCAGTCGGGGCGCTCGTCGGCGTCATCGCCCTCATCACGACCGACCGGCGAGGCCGCCTGATCCTGATCGCTTCCGGTGCGATCGCGTTCGCCCTCGTGGCCTACGCCGCGTTCTTTCTCCACCTACCGTTCTATGTGTCGGCCTCGCTGGTCTTCCTCCTGGCTGCGATGGCCGTGCTGCAACCGCCCCCCGCCCGGCGCAGCATTGCGCTCGGAGCCCTCGGGCTCTTGACCGTGGCAACGATCGCGAGCGCGGTCGAGCTCGCGATCGACAGCGGGCGCAACGGAGAGAGGTCCGACCGGACCGTGGCTTTCTTCGACGAGCTCGACGAGCTCGATCCGGAAGGAACGTATCTCCTGGAGTCACCAAACCCGATCGAACACCTCAGCCCACTCGAGACCACCGCCCTCCCCGACGTCGAGCTGTTCATCGGTACCTGGTTCGCCGGCTCGCCGCAGTACGAGCGGCGACTGGCGGCGCTCGGCGAGGGCTCGGCGATCGACATCGTCCTGGCGGAACCGAACGTCTACCTCGTCACCGACACGAGCCGCATCGGGCGGTACCAGACCTTCGTCGACCAACATGTCGGCGGCAACGTCACGCTCGTGCCCGCCCTGCGCCACGACTTCGACGGATCGACCGAGCTCGTCGCCCTGACGCGGGCCACCGAGTGACGCAGCTCACCCGCGTGTCGAACTGCGCGGCCACGACCGGCTTCGGCCGCCAGGGGTACGCTGCACGACGATGAGGGAATCGGCGGCTGTCAGTGGGAGGAATCCAATGGGCTACGTGTTCATCGCCGGCACGATCATGTTCACGGTCTACGGCCAGCTGATCCTCCGGCACCAGATCGGCGAGCTCGGCGACGTTCCGAACGGCGTCGGCCTCTTCCGCTTCCTCCTGGAGCTGACGTTCACCCGACCCCTGATCCTCTCGGGCCTGGCTGCCGCGTTCGTGGCCTCGTTGTGTTGGATGGCGACACTGACTCGCTTCGAGCTGAGCTTCGCCTACCCCTTCATGGCACTGAACTTCGTGATCGTCGTCGTGATCGCCGTCGCCGCCTTCGGTGAGACGATCAACGCCAACAAGATCATCGGCCTGCTCATCGTGTGCAGTGGCCTGGTGGTGGTTGCTCAGGGCACCTGACACACGCGTTGCCTAGATTGAACAGATGTCGACAGGTGGGGCCCCGCCGCTGATCTCCGTGGTCAGCCCGATCTATCTCGCGGAAGATCTGATCGACGATCTGACCGACCAGGTCAAGGCGTCGGTCTCCGAGATCACCGAGGACTTCGAGATCGTGCTGGTCGACGACGGCAGCCCCGACGACTCCTGGCGGAGGATCGAGAAGCAGTGCCGCTCCGACTACCGGGTCAAGGGTGTCCAACTGAGCCGGAACTTCGGTCAGCACCACGCGTTGACCGCCGGGCTGGCTACCGCAACCGGCGACTATGTGGTCGTCATGGACTGCGACCTGCAGGACCACCCGCGCTACATTCCCCAGCTCTACGAGGAGATCACAGGCGGCTATGACCTCGTCCTGACCCGAAAGCGGGCCAGGGCTCACGGTGGGGCGAGGAACTGGACGGGTGGGGTCTACTCGTGGATCTTCAACGTCCTGATCACCGACCGCCGCCTGCGGGACCACAAGGGCATCGGGAACTACTCGATCCTCAGCCGCCGAGTCGTCGACAGCTTCCTGTCGATGAACGACCGCCATCGCCACTACCTCGGCCTCATCCGTTGGATGGGCTTCAACGCCGGAGTCATCGAGATCGACCACCATGAGCGGCCCAAGGGGTCGACGAGCTACACGTTCCGCCGGTTGCTCCGGGAGGCGATGGTCGGCATCACGTCCGAGACCGAGCGACTGCTGCAACTGTCGGTCGTCGGAGGGTTCGTCTTCGTCGGCTTGGCTGCCGTCCTGGCGGTGACCCTGGTCGTGTTGTGGGCCACCGTCGGGTTCCTCCGCGGCTGGACGTCGCTGATGGTCGTCAACCTGCTCGGGATCGGGCTCGTCCTGTCGTCGCTAGGGGTGGCAGGCATCTACCTCGGCAACATCTTCGAGCAGACCAAGCAACGGCCCCTGTACCTGATCCGGGAGGAGCTCAACACCCGGCCGAGCGCTACGGAGACCGACGACGAATGAGCGGTCCGGAGCCGTTGATCGGCCGGTGGGAAACGGTTGGCCGGGTGGCCAAGGGCGACGCCTCGATCGGCTGGCTCGGCGACGCCACGGGGTCGGCGTGCATCGGCCCTGGAGCCCCGGAATCGACGACGGTCGAGGTGCTGGTGACCGGCCGGGACTCCCTGAACCGCTCGCTGATCGGTCGAGGCACGCTCGATCTGGCCAGCGAGACCCCCAGGATCTGTTTCGAGCCCGAGCCCGCCCTGGGACTCGGCTCGCTCGGCGCCTTCGACGAGAACGGGGTCTCGTATCCTTGTGCGGTCGACGCCGGCGACAGCACCCGGCTCTACTACACGGGCTGGATGCCGAGCGTGCTCACCCCGTTCCAGAATCACCTCGGAGCGGCGAAGCTGGCGCCGGACCGGACGTTCGAGCGGATCTCCCGGGCCCCGATACTGGAACGCACCGATGCGGACTACCTGTCGCTCGGGTCGTGCTTCGTCCTTCGTGAGGCCGGCCGGTGGCTCATGTGGTACACGTCGTGGCTGGCGTGGGGCGAGCGACCGGAGGAACCGAAGCACACCTACGTGATCAAGACCGCGACCTCGTGCGACGGGCTCACCTGGGAACGGCCCGACGTCGTGTGCATCGACGTCGAGCGTCGCGGCGAGCACAGCATCTGCCGGCCATCGGTCATCGTGAACGACGGCGGCTATCACATGTGGTACTGCACCCGAGGTGATGCGTACCGTCTCGGCTACGCCGTGTCCGCTGACGGCGTCCACTGGACTCGCTGTGATCACCTGCTGGAGATCGGTCCGCTCGACGACTGGGACTCCGGCGAGCAGTGCTATCCGCACGTGTTCGAGCGCGCCGGCGAGTTGTGGATGCTCTACTGTGGCAACGGCTACGGGCGGGGCGGACTCGGTCTGGCCCGGTTCGTCGGGAGGGCGTAATGGCTTTCGAGGTCGACCGCCACGTGGCGGAGATCGATGAGGTCGGGTTCACCGTTGTCGACGGCGTCGTCCCGCCCGCCGATCTCCCCGGGCTCCGCCGGGCGGTCCAAGCGGCGGTCGACGCCGATTGGGTGCGCTACCGGGGCCGGCCAGGCAAGGAGTACTTCATCTCGCTCGATCTGGTAGCGCACGGCGGGCCGTTCCTGGCCCTGCTCGAGAACCCGGTCGCCGATGCGCTCTTCGGCGCCCTCCTCGGGGAGTCGTGGACCCTGTACACCCTCACCTCGACGATGGTCTACCCCGACACCGACCAGTACACCTGCAGGATCCACAACGACATGGGTCGGGACTCAAACGGCTACCGCCTCGGGGCTCTGGCCACGCTCGCCCTCGACGACTTCACCCTGCAGAACGGCACGACGTGGTTCCTGCCCGGCTCCCATCGCCGACCCAAGCGGCCACCGGAGGCGGAGTTCTTCGCGAGCGCGGTTCGGGTCGAGCGATCGGCCGGCTCCGCGGCGTTCTTCGACCCGAGGATCTGGCACGCCGGCGGCCGTAACACCTCGGGTCAGGCCCGCCACGGTTGCACGCTGTACGCCTGCCGCTCGTTCATGCGCCAGCGCCTCGACTACCCCCGCCTCGTCGCCCAGGCCGGCATCGACCCCGACGAGCTCAGCCCGACGGTCCGCCGGGTCCTCGGGTTCGACGTTCGGGTCCCGACGTCGCTCGACGAGTTCTACGTGCCACCGGGCGAGCGGTTGTACAAGCCCGGCCAAGGATGACCTCGGTTCCCGCCACGGATGTCCACGTGCTCGATCGGACGGTCGATGAGCTCCTCGACGCCTCCGGTCTCGTCGATTCGATGCGGTCCGAGATCGCCGCCGGGGCGGTCTACGTCGTCCCGTCCGGGATCGACCGGGCGCTGCTGGTGGAGTTGCGGGCCTACCTCACCCGGGTCGGCCAGTCCTCCTTGCCCAGCTATCACCGGATCGAGGTCGGTGCACCCAACTCCCACCGGATGAACGACGGCGATGAGCGATCCTATGTCCGGGGGCGGTTCCACCAGTTCTCGTTCTATCCCTGGAACCAGGACCTGTTCGGCCTGTTCGACCTGCTGGGCCCGGCGTATCGGGTCAAGAACCTGTTGAGCGGCCTCCCCCCGGCGTCGTTCTTGGGTCGGATGCCCGAGCAGGGCTGTACGGCCCGGATCTCGGTCCAGTTCTATCCCCGAGGCGGCGGAGGTCTGAACCGGCACACCGATCCGGTCGACCGGCACCAGCTCACCGTGCCGACGCTGGAGCTCAGCCACCGGGGCGATGACTACGCCACGGGCGGCATCTACGTGATCCGGGCCGATGGCTCCACCCTGGACGTGCAGGAGCACCTCGACGTTGGCGATGTCTTGTTCTTCAATGCCGCCACGCCACACGGGGTCGCGACGATCGACCACGCCGATGCGCTCGCCTGGCATCGATTCGAGGGGCGATGGATCGCGTTGTTGGCGGTCAACAAGCTCCAGTCGACCGCCGACATCGGCGACTCGGTGGATCTCGGATGACGGAGCCGACGCTGCTCGTTCTGGGCTGCTCCGCTCAGCAGCTGCCGGTCATCGATGCCGCTCACCAGCGGGGGCTGAGGGTCGTGGGCATCGATCCCGATCCGGAGGCGGCCGGTGCCACCGTCGTCGACTCGTTCGTGGTCGCCGACCTCGGCGACCACGAGGCCTGCCTGGCGACCGCGATGCGAGCCCGGCCCGCGGGCGTGCTCACCTTCGCTGCCGACTACCCGGTGCCGATGGTCGCGAGGATTGCCGAACAACTGAACCTGGTCGGCCCCAGCCAGGCCACGGCGCGCGCGATGACCGACAAGCTGGCGATGCGCAGCCGCTTGGCTGCCGCCGGGCTGGCGACCCCACGTTTCGCCCCCGTCACCGGGCCGGACGACGTGGCGGTGTTCGGTAGGCCCGCCGTGATCAAGCCGACGCAGGCCTCTGGCTCCCGCGGCGTCGCTGCGGTCGACGGCCGCGATCCCAGCTCGCTCATCGACGCGGCCAGGGCCGAGAGCGCTGATGGCAAGGCGCTGATCGAGGAGTACGTACCGGGTCCCGAGGTGTCGATCGAGGCGGTGACGATCGGAGGTCGCACCACGATCCTGGCGATGACCGACAAGCTCACGTCGGGACCGCCGGACTTCGTCGAGCTGGGCCACACCCAACCGAGCCGACTGACCGAGCGCTCTGGCGAGCTGGCGGCGCTGACCACCAAGACGCTGTGTGCGCTTGGTTTGCGGTCCGGTCCCAGCCACACCGAGATCCGGCTCGGGCCTCGGGGTCCGGTCGTGATCGAGGCTGCCGCTCGCTTCGGCGGAGGTTGCATTGCGTCGCACCTGCTGCCCATCGCCGCCCACATCCAAGCCGCCGACGTAGCAGTGACGATGGCGCTCGGCGGCACGGGGCAGGTAGAGCCCTCGATCGGGGGCGGCGCAGCGGTCCGGTTCCTCACGCCCCGAGGGGGCGTAGTCCGCTCGATCGCCGGGCTGGACGAGGTCCGGGGCTGGTCCGGTGTCGTCGAGGCGGTGGTTGAGGTCGCCGTCGGCGATCGGGTCGGCCCGATGCGGTCGGCACGAGACCGCGTCGGCTACGTGGTCGCGTCGGGCCCGACGGCGGCCGAGGCGGGGCTGCTCGCCGACCGGGCCGCCGCGTCGATCACGATCGAGACGAGTCCCCGCTCGTGAGGCTGTTCGATTCGCTGACCCACGTCACCGCCGACGGCCGCTGGGGGGTAGGCGTCCACGACCACGACGCATCGTGCGCTCGGCTGCTGGCCGAGCTCGACCGGATCGGGCCTCATCGGGCCTGTCTCGTCGCGCTGGCCGGCGTCGCCGACAACGAGACGACGATGGCCGTCGCCCGCAGGCACCCCGATCGCTTCGTCCCTGTCGGCTCGATCGACGTCACCGCCGAAGCCGAGCCCGAGACCGCCATCGCACGGCTGGCCGATGAGGGCTTCGCCGGCTTGAAGCTCCACCCCCGGCTCCACGGCTACGACCCGCTCGACGAGCGGTGCCTGGCCGCGATCGAGGCCGCCGGACGATCGGGCCTGACGGTGTTCCTCGACACGCTGTTCCGGCAACCCCGACGATCGACGCCGCACCCGATCGACGTCGTCGACGAGCTGCTCGTCGCCAATCCCGACTGCAGGTTCGTCCTGCTCCACGCGACAGGGCCGACCGTGCTCGAGCTGTTCGAGCTCGGTCGGATGCACGGCCATGCGCTGATCGACCTGTCGTTCACGCTCCTGCGCTACGCCAACTCTTCGGTCGACGACGACATCGGATTCCTGTGCGAGCAGCTCGATCAGCGGGTCTGCATCGGCTCGGACTTCCCCGAGTACACACCGGCCGAGGCGCTGGCCCGGTTCGGGTGGCTCACCGGGGGCCTGGACAGCGCCAAGCGAGCGAACGTGGCGTGGCGCAACCTCGATCGCTGGTTCCCATCGTCACCGACGGGCGGCGCAGAACGCCGTCACAGCTGAGCAGACCCGGTCGACGCCATCCTCGGAGAGCTCGTAGTACATCGGGAGCCGAACCAGGCGGGCGGCGATGTCGTCGGTGACCGGTAGCTCGACCGGATCGGGGGTGAGCTGGCGTCCCATCGGGGAGGAGTGCAACGGCACGTAGTGGAACGTGGCATGGATGTTCTGCTCGGCCAAGTCGGCGATCAGGCCGTCCCGCGAGCGACCATCCGGCATCAGCACGTAGAAGATGTGGCTGTTCGACCGGCAGTCAGCAGGAACGGTTGGGAGTGTGACGGCGCCGTCGGCTTCGAGCGGCTTCAGCCGGTCGAGGTAGGCGGTCCAGAGCTGGTCCCGCCGGTCCTGCATGGAGTCCATGGCCTCGAACTGGGCGAGGAGGAAAGCGCACGAGATCTCGCTCGGTGCGAACGACGATCCGAGGTCGACCCAAGTGTACTTGTCGACCTCGCCCCGCCAGAACTGGCGGCGGTTCGTTCCCTTGTCGCGGAGGATCTCGGCCCGCTCGATCAGCGCTGGATCGTTGACCGCCAGCGCTCCGCCCTCACCGCACACGAAGTTCTTGGTCTCGTGGAAGCTGTAGCAGCCGAGCTGGGCGATCGACCCGAGGGCCTGGCCCCGGTAGGCGGCATTGACCCCTTGAGCGGCGTCCTCGATGACGACCAGGTCGTAGGCGTCGGCCAGTGCCATCACCCGATCCATCTCGCAGCCGACGCCGGCGTAGTGGATGGGCAGCAGCGCTCGGGTCCGGTCGGTGATCAGCTGCTCGACGTGGTCGACGTCGATGTTCAGGGTCTCGGGCCGGATGTCGGCGAACACCGGCGTGCCCCCGGCCCGGATCACCGCGCTCGCGGTCGAGACGAACGTGAACGACGGCACGATGATCTCGTCTCCTGGCTGGAGATCGCACAACATGACCGCCATCTCGAGCGCAGCAGTGCACGACGTGACCATCAGGGCGCGGCCAACATCGAACCGGGTCTCCAGGAACCGGGAGCACTCCTGAGTGAAATAGCCGTCGCCGGCGATGTTCTCGAAGCTGACCGCTCGAGCGATGTTGTAGAGCTCGCGGCCGGTGAGATAGGGCTTGTTGAACGGGATCCGTCCCGCGCCGGCCTCGGCAGCCGTTCCGCCCAGGGCGGCCTGGAGTGCCGGACCCGCCCCGATAACGACAGGCGGGCCGCTCGGGCCCCGTTCGTCGGCCCCGGATTCGCCGGTCGTCATCAGCGTTCTTGTAGCAGCAAGCGGGCCCGGGGGCCAGGGCGTCCACGGGCACAAGGTAGAAGCGCCTATCCGCTCCGGGTAGTTTCACCTTCGCTGACGGGTCGCTGCGCCGATGGAGTGGATTCATGCGGGT
>Ga0224508_10003749_pt1 | contig 12548 bp, 11 predicted proteins | sample SF_Jan12_sed_USG_4_FD_170157 | JGI IMG/M metagenome (GOLD analysis project Ga0224508, IMG submission 170157) | Sediment microbial communities from San Francisco Bay, California, United States - SF_Jan12_sed_USGS_21 | ecosystem: Environmental > Aquatic > Marine > Sediment | place: USA...
TGACCATCGAGTCGGCGGAGTTCGCCACAGGACTGTTGTACCGGCCGAACGGCCGTATAAGCAATGACGATGAAACTGCCGGCACCTTCGGCGCCTTTACAGTCTGCGACAACCGCGGCAATCGCCGCGCCAAGGTCATGATCGTCGACTTCTCGGGTCGCCCAACCTTATCCGAGACCAACGCCGACGGCAGCGCGCCAAACTGCGGCTAGCGCAGCGAGCAACACGGCAAGCCGAGGCTTGCGAATCATTGCCTGCAACCGGAATCCCTGGTCGTTTCCTATAGCGCAGCCATTACTTGCTGCAGCTTCGCCTTAACATCGGCCGCCAACGGCTCGACTCCAGGGTCTCCGACGAGGGACATGACGCTTTCAGGATCCATGAAATCAACGTGGACGGAACCTGTTGCGTCTTCTCGAACGAGTACGTTGCAAGGCAACAAGAGGCCGATGTCCTCGACCGCCGAGATAGCCTGGTAAGCAAGCCCGGGATTACACGCCCCGAGAATCCTGTAGCGAGGCATGTCCTTGTCGAGCTTTGCCTTCATCTTGGCCGCCACGTCGATATCCGACAGGACCCCGAACCCTTCTTTCTCGAGTTCCGTCGTGACCTTGTCGATCGCGTCATCAAATGACAATTCAACCTGTGTTCCAAATCCGAATCCCGAGCTCATGCTGTATCCGCCTTTTCAGGGCACGCAGTCGTGCCGCAATAGATGTCGTGTAACAGATTAATGACCCGGTCGGCAGGACCGTCGGCCAATGAATAGTAGATCGCCTGCGATTCCCGACGGGTCTTGACCAGGCCCTGTTGCCGCAGTCGCGCCAGTTGCTGCGACAACGCCGACTGGCTCAATGGGATCATGTCGTTGAGATCGCTGACCGACTGCTCACCCTCGATCAGCATGCAAAGCACCATGAGCCGGCTTTCGTTGCCCAGCGCCTTCATCAATCCGGCCGCTTCCGCCGCGTGAGCCTGCATTTCGCTGGCATGATGAGGCGTGGCGTCTGCGTTCGGGGCACGCCGTTCGCTGGCGTTCATCCTCGCCACCTCTGAAATCCGATAAAGACAAAATATAGAACATTCTAATTTAGTTGTCTATAAATTAGTATATTCTACATTAGCAAACCGCATTCGCAGCGTCGCGAGTTTGCGTGGAGGGTCTCTAAGGAATCGCGCCAGGTCCGGCGCGTCGAGCTAATTGACCAACGCCGCGGCGGCAGGCGCCATTTTCGCGTTGCTGTGATCCGCATCTTCCACTGTCAGGAGTTGCCAGTTGATATCGACGCCCAGTTGCTCCGCACTCGCTTTCGCAATGCTGTGCATTTTCAGGCCGCGAGCGAGGCGATTCGGACCCTGTCGTTCTGCTTCCGGGCTCTTGCGCAGGTTGTCGGCGTTGGGGTCCGTATCCGCCGTGCCCTGCAATAAAATCAACGATTTTGAATATATGCCCGGCAGCGCGTCTTCGTCGATGCCGGAGCCCTTGAAGCCATACGGATACTCGACGCCGAAGTCGGGCATCATGTACCACCCCGCATTTGCTGCAATGAATTTGCTGACGCGCGCTTCCGGCATGTAATACATGAACCGGTGCACAAATTGCGACCCGGCCGAATGCCCATAGAGAACGTACTCACGCTGCGTGCTGCCTGTGCGTTTTGCGACTTCGTCGAACAGCGGTTCAATCAATGCGAAAGTCCAGAGTTCCCTGTCGCGTTGCGGCCCGGTTACGGCGTCGAAAACGTTACCGAGGTTGTAGGATGCCGAGCCGGGAAAGTCGCGCTTCGAGAGATATGGCACCACGACGATAAAGCTGTGGGCGGCTGCCTGTTTTTTCCAGTCGGCGTAGTAACGTGGCGTGTCGCGACTGGCGCCATGCATCACGATCACGACCGGCGTCTCATCGTCGCGGACGACCGGAACGTATGTCCTTACCGGTACGGCCGGTCCCTGCCAGCCTGAGAACATCCACTCGGATTCGCGATTCGCGTAGTCCTGCACGACCTGCCAGGCGACTGTTTGCAGGTAGGCGGCCGTATCGCTGTCGAGACCGGCATTGTAATCGAGCCCTTCGGGCGACTGTCCGTAAAGCGCCGAAAAGAAAGTGCATGCTGCGAGATACGTACCGGCCAGAGACGGGTGACGGGCGTCAGCTGTTCGTAGTGCGATGTCCGGCCGCTCGCTGGTGACTCTCGCAAATGCCAGCCCGACCGGCACGACCTCTGCGTCGAGTTCCCGCCCAATATCCGTGTAGGCCTTGTCGAGCTGCGCCGTCATCTCGGGCTGGCCGCTGTACGCCCAGGTCATGAAGAACACCGGGTGCGTGTTTTGCTCGCGGGCCGATGCCACGAACTCGCGGGCTGCTTCTTTAAACGGCTCCGCGGTGGCCGCACTGATCGGGCCAAGACTATGGCCCTGCAACACGACCACATCCCACTCGTCTTCCGAAAGCACTCGCTCGAATCCGCCGGCATGCTCGGGCAGATGCCCTCCCGAGATCGTCATGATCCGCGCCCTGGAATTCTCCCGGGTTAGCAAACCCGACGCCCACGTCAACTTGCGAAAGTGGCTCTGCAGGCCGTTGTTGTAGTACGTGAAGCTGTTACCGACGAACAGGACCTTGGCGGGCGGCTCATGGGCATTGCTGTGTTGGCGCTCACTTGCACAAGCGGTGACGCTTGTCGCTGACAATAAAGCCAACAACAAAAAGGGGGCCAAGCCCCCTTCTCGTCGTCGCTCAAAACCGTGGATCAGAACCGTATCCTCGCATCGAGGTACCAATACCGGCCCAGATCGCGATGGGCGTCCGCAAAATAGCCGAAGAAACGATCGGCCAGCGGCGCCCGTTCGTCGGTCACGTTGTTGATCCCAAGTCGCAGACGCGTCTCGTTATCAGACAGGTCAAAGTGGTAATCAAAACTCGCGTTATACGTCGTCATGGAAGGTATTACCCATTCCTGGTCCTCCCTGACGCCCAACGAGGTTTGAACGAAGTCGCTCAGGTGGTAGCCCGACACCCGCGCGCCGAAGGCCTCTTTCCGCCACGACAGGCTGGCGCTGTACTTGGTCTCCTGGTTGCCATCCTGGCGTATCAGGTCACCAAAGCCGCTTGGCGACGGGAAACCCGCCGGGAACACGCCGGCGTCCGCCGCTTCAATCAGCGACTGTGTCAGCGGGCCGGCCAGCTGCTCGTACTTGTCGTAGAAGGTGCCACGTATAGTCAGGTCCCACGAACCGGACTTTCCGTCCGTGCTGTAGAAAACACCGATGTCATGGCCTTCCACGATACGGGTGTCCAGGTTGGCATACGAATCGTTGGTGAATTCCCACTGACCGACCGGGCAAATGCCGGCGAACTCGTAGTACTCAAGATCGCTATCCGCGGGGTCAGTGTAGCCCATCACCGGGTTACCGACGAAACTACCGCAGTTCGCTGTGCCATTTTCGATATGCAGTAACGTATCGAGCAGCGAGTGGTTGGTCTCTCCGAACAGGCCGATGGTGTCCGTCTTCTCGATCTCCCAGAAATCCAGAGTCAAGGTCAGGCCCTCGATGGGCTGCCACACGAGGCCGATCGACGTATTCGTGGATTCCTCGGGCAGCAACGCCTCGGAACCCTCGGCCCGCCGTTGCACGTTATCCGAGCAGTCGAGCTCGTCGAGGGCTTCCTCGAAACGAGGATCGCCAGGGTCACGGCCCTCATCCCAGAGTTCCTCGGCGTAGCGACAGACATAGCTGGTGCGGGCATTGGAGCGCACCACCAGGCCCTCGTTGACCGTAATCAGGTTGGGTGCGCGGAAAGCCTCGGACCACGAACCGCGGACTAGCAGCGACTCGAACGGCTGCCAGCCGAAGGCCAGCTTGCCGACCGTCGTGTCACCGTAATCCGACGCGTCCTCGTAACGCGCCGCTGCCTGCAGGTCGAGGCTCTCGAACACCGGTACGGCAAATTCCGTGAACAGGGAAACAGTGCTACGCGAGCCGCTGCTGTCCGATGACGGGCTCGAGTTCATCACATCGGAGACAAATGGGAAGGTATCGCCATCAATGTCCGTGAAGGTAATGGTGCCATCCAGGCGCGGATCGCGATCATCCACGAAGGACTCCTCGCGGTATTCCGCACCGAACAGGAAAGCAACCGGGCCGGCCGGCATCTCGAACAGGTCAGCTCTGCTCAGCTTGAAATCGAGCAGTCTCAGATCGGTCTTGTTCTCGCGGTAGACATCCACCAGCGCCCGTTCGATATTCGTTCCCTCGGCGACGCCGGGTTCCCCGGCTGCGAAGGGGTTGTAGGCCGCGGGGGTCGGATCATTCAACGCTTCTGTTATCAGGTTGTTGGAGATACGATTGTGTGTGATATCCGTGCGTCGGGCATTTGACACGACAAGCGCCGTATCCCAGTCCCAGTCACCCGCAGAACCACGGAAGCCCTGCAGGACACGCCAGGTTGTCGCCGTATTATCCACGATCCTCGGGTATTCCACCCAGCGATAGAAATCCTCCTTGATCGGTATACCTTCACACGGCACATCGCCCAAAGGCAGGCCATCCACACGGTTCGGCGAATCACAGGGACCGAACGGGTTGTAATAATTTTGCGCGCCAATCGCCACTTCTACACCGGTGAGGCTTGCGGACGGATGACGGATCAGGTTGGTATCGGCCTCGTAGTAGGACAACTCGGTGTAGGCCTCGGTGCCGTTTTCCATCTCGTGGGTCAGGAACAGGAACAGGTTGTAGCGGTCGAGGTCGGAATTCAGGTCACGGCCGTATGCCGAGTTCCCGCTGGTGTCGAACCGGACACCGGTGGCAGACCCGAATTCATCGCGGTTCACGCCGTCCCTGAGCCCGCACAGGGCGCCGTTGCTCGCAGGGATAGACCAGGCGTCTTCGTCCTGACAAGCAGGGTGATCAATCGGAAAAACCTCGAACTCGCCGCCTGAGTCGGTCCAGGGGCTGGCATCCATGATCGTACCAAGACGGGATCGCTCTTCGGCGTCCCACTGGCCAAACCCGGAATTCACTGACGTGTTCCTGAATGAGGTGACGGGATCGCCGTCTTCGTCATACAGCCACGGCGAATCTTCCGGGAGACGGTCGCGCATCTCCGAGCCCCAGCGTGGATCATCCCGGCCGTTGACGCGGTCGCGATGATAGTAATCGGCGAACACGCTGACGTTGGTGCGGCCGCCGTTGAAGTCATTGCCCCACTTGATGCTGAGACGTTGGTCGTTGCGCGGAACGTTGTCGTACGTATTGTAACGCGCGCCGATCTCCAGCCCGTCAAAGTCGTTCTGCAGCACGGTGTTGACGACTCCGGCCACCGCGTCAGCACCGTAAATGGCCGAGGCGCCATCACGCAGGATTTCCACCCGACTGATACCCCGCGTGGGAATCTCATTGGGGTTAACCGAGTTGACCGGCACGAAGCTGCCACCGATCGACTCGGTCTGGTAACCGGCGGTCTGCACCATGCGGCGGCCGTTCAGCAACACCAGCGTGTTGCCGGTGCCCATGTTGCGGAGGTTGAAAGCACCGACGTCGCCACGCACGGCGTTGACACCACCGGAAATGTTCTCCGCCTCGTTCTGGAAGTTCTGGCCCTGCTCCGGTATGAGATCGAGCAGCTCGTCAGCGGAACTGATACCCATTGACTCGATGTCCTGCTCGGCGAAGACAGAAACCGCCAGCGCGTCATTGATCGCAGCACCCTTGATCTGGGTGCCGGTTACGGTGATCTCTTCCAGCGGCTCGTCGTCTTCCTGGGCACTGGCGGGCAACGCCGTCAATGCCAATACCACGGAGCTTGCCGTGAAAATTACAGACTTGAAGTTCACGAAACGTGATAGCGAATGAAACATAACGTCCCCCTCTCTCTTAGAAATCGACGAATGTCGAATTCCCATACTTAACATATGGCTACAGGTCGTTTTTCTACAGGAACTGACCTTTTTTAATGATCTGAGTCTAGCAGAATCCGGCGCTGTTGCATCATCCGTTATACAAGACGAGAATCGGCGCACCAATCAGGTCCGGAACAGGGAATGAAAATGACAGAAAAGACGGAAATAATCCGCGTAATTCAGTACGGACTCGGACCGATCGGCAGCGCCGCGGCCAGGCTGATCGCCGAGCGCGACAGCCTGGAACTCGTCGGCGCCGTCGATATTGATCCAGCGAAGGTTGGCAAAGACCTGGGCGAACTGCTCGGTCTCGATCACTCGCTTGACATTGAGGTCAGGGAAAGCGTCGGCGATGTGGGCGCCGATGCCGACGTCATCCTGCATACGACCAACTCGTACTTCGACCAGTTCAAAGGCCAGATTCTCGAGCTGCTCGATGGCGGCTTCGACATCGTCTCCACGTCCGAGGAATTGTTGTTCCCGTGGCTCGATAATCCCGACGCGGCCAACGAGATCGACGCCGCTGCGAAGAAAGCCGGCAAGACCGTGCTCGGAACCGGGGTCAACCCCGGATTCCTGATGGACTCATTACCACTGTTCATCACCTCGATCGCCCAGCGGGTCGACCACATCGACGTGACGCGCGTGATCAATGCGTCAACGCGGCGCGGGCCATTCCAGGCCAAGATCGGCTGCGGCTTAACGGCCGGGCAATTCAACGCCAGGATGGCGGACGGCCGGATGGGCCACGTCGGCATTCCCGAGTCGGTGGCGATGACCTTCGACACGCTTGGCAAAAACCTCGTCAGCTTCAAGAATGATGTCGTGCCCGTGATAGCGGACGAACCGGTCCGTACGAGCCACTTCGATGTCGAGGCAGGACAGGTACGTGGACTTCATCAGAGCTGCACCGCGCACAGCGAAGACGGCGAGTTCCTGTCGCTGACATTCCGCGCCGCGCTGAACGAGGAACCGGCCGGCGACACGATCACGATCAAAGGCCACCCCGATCTTGTTGTTGCGCTCCAGGGCACCAATGGTGACATCGCGACGGTCGCGATCGCAGTCAACGCAATCAAGAACACGAAGAACGCCGCGCCCGGCCTGGTCACGATGCGCGACCTGCCGATCGTAACTATCTTCTAACGGCTGTCACGCGCTGCGATACCGGGGTCAGAGTACTTTTTTCTGTTCTTGTGAAAAAAGTACTCTGACCCCTTTCCCTTTCTCCATACTCGAAACGCGACCGTCAACGGACCAATGAGCTATAATCGCCGCCCACTGTCGGGTCGCCCGCCCGACCAAAGCAAAGTAACTATTTCCGGAGCAGTCTAGTGAGTCGGGACCAGAGTTTTTTTGATATGTATTCCCTCGTCATCGGCGTTCTTGCCGCCATCGCACTGGGCATCCTGGTGCTGGCGATGAAAGTGTCAGACATGACCCAGGACGTCTACACAAGTGGAACCGCCGAATACAAGGCGTCTATCGAGGAACGTATTCGCCCGGTCGGTCAGGTCTATTTGCCCGGTGAAGAACAGCAAGCGTCGGCACCTGTCGTCGAGACCCTCGAGGAACCCGAGCCCGTCGCTACGTCGATGTCGGGACCGCAAGTCTATAACTCGGCCTGCCTTGCCTGCCACGGCGCCGGCGTCGCCGGCGCGCCGATTCTCGGCGACCAGGAACAGTGGGCGCCACGCATCGCGCAAGGAATCGACGTCTTGAAGGATCACGCGATTAACGGCTACACAGGTTCTGTTGGCTACATGCCCGCTAAAGGCGGCCGCATGGATCTCTCGGATGACGAAATCGCCGCGGCCGTCGACTACATGATCAGCGAGCCGCAATAACCAAAAGCTCAGGCACGCCGGTCAAGACAGCGCAACGATAGCGCCTCCGCCACGTGCGGCGGCGCTATTATTTCGGCATCGGCCAGGTCGGCAATCGTACGCGCCACTTTCAATACGCGCTGATGTGCACGCGCTGAAAGGTTGAACTGCTCCGCCGCGTTGGTTAGCAGGTCCCAGCAAGCATCGCCGGCCGCACAGATTCGGTCGAACTCTCGGCCAGCCAGGCGCGCATTGTAATCGCCGCAGCGTTGCGCCTGCCTGCTCCATGCCCGTGCAACTCGTTTCGCCACCCGGGCACTCGATTCGCCGTGCTTTTTGCGCGACCTTAGCAACTCGGTGCGAGGGCGCGACACCTCGACGTGCAGGTCAATGCGATCAAGCAGCGGGCCGGAGATCCTGCTGCGGTATGCCGCCACCCGATCGCCGCTGCAGCAACAGTCCGCGCCCGGGTCACCGAGGTAGCCACAGGGACAGGGGTTCATGGCGGCGATAAGCTGGAATCGCGCCGGAAACTCGGCCTGTCGTGCCGCGCGGGCAATGCTGATGACGCCGGCTTCCATCGGTTCGCGCAGCACTTCGAGCACGTTGCGATTGAATTCCGGGAGCTCATCGAGGAACAACACGCCATTGTGTGCTCGCGAGATCTCGCCCGGTCGTGGCCCGCGTCCGCCGCCAACCAGTGCTGCTGCTGACGCCGTGTGGTGCGGAGCCCGAAACGGCCGGCAACGCCAGTTATCGGCCTGAATCGGCAAACCCAGTACCGAGTCGACGGTGGCTGTTTCGAGCGCCTCCACCGTACTCATCGGCGGAAGAATTCCCGGGAGTCGTCGTGCGAGCATGCTTTTGCCGGTGCCGGGAGGGCCAACGAACAGCAGGTTGTGACCGCCCGCGGCGGCAATCTCGAGTGCACGTTTCGCGTGCGGCTGACCTTTGACATCCGCCAGGTCGCGACACACGGAGGCCGTCGCTGCAGGCAACGTTCGGTCGGCTGCGCGAATCGGCTTGGCGCCGGAGAGATGCGCCGTGACTTCGAGCATCGAGGTAGCTGGGAAAATCTCCGCACCGGAGAGGGCAGCCTCGGCACAGTTTTCGGCGGGCACGATCGCCGCGCGCCCTGTCGCTTTTGCCCGGAGCACCGCCGGCAGAATGCCCGGCACCGGTCGCAAGTCACCGCTCAACGCCAACTCGCCGTAGAACTCGAGTTGCTCCAATTGCTTCATCGAAATCTGCTTACGCGCAGCGAGAACGCCGAGCGCTATGGCGAGATCGTAACGACCGCCCGTTTTGCGCATGTCGGCGGGACCGAGGCTGATCGTGATGCGCTGCTGCGGAAATTCAAAACCGGAACTCAACAGCGCGCCACGGACACGATCCTTACTCTCGCGAACTGCCGTCTCGGCCATGCCGACGATTGTGAAAGCGGGTAGTCCGCCCGACAGGAATACTTCGATCGTTACCGGCGGCGCGCCGACACCGTACTCGGCACGGCAGTGCAGTATGGCGAGACTCATGTCGCGGCCCTCCCTGGCCGTCGTCGCAAACCGGGGGAATTACTGCTCGAACTGCTCCAGCTTCGCTTCCAGTGCCTCGAGTTTTTCTCGCGTGCGAGCCAGCACCGCTTCCTGAACCTCGAACTCCTCACGGGTGACCAGGTCGAGCTTGCTCAGCGATGAACTCAATACGGCGCGAAAGTTGTTTTCCAGATCCTCGCGCATCGAGCGCAGCCCTTCGGGCACCGCCGCAGCGAGTTTGCGTGCCAGGTTTTCAATGGATTCGTCTGTCATAGGCGTTTGATACCTCAGCGCTTGCCAAAACGCCAGCCACATTTCTCGCGGCACGGCTGGATTTGCCGACTTGCCGCCCAAAACGGGGCACCCGCCGTTTTTACTGCACCAAAGAGGTGCATCGCTCACAGCGCGTTTTTCTTAAATAATTGTATTTATAGGCTTTTTCAGACTTGGCACGTTATCTGCTTTATAGCGGGCGAACGTGGCCACCTCTGGCCTTACTTTTAATCGGGAGCAATTGAAAATGAACAGCATGAAAACGGCGTTTATCGCTATCGCACTTCTTTCCAGCGGACTGGCAAACGCCCAGTGGTCAGCCAATGTCGGCTACGCCAGCGAGTACCACTACCGCGGAATTTTTCAGGATGAGTCATCCGCCAGCGGCGGGGTTGACTACGAGAACAACGGTTTTTATGCCGGTGTATGGGCCGCCGATGTAGGTGTCGGTGCCGAGACCGACGTTTACTTCGGTTATGCCGGCGAGGTCGGCGACATCGGTGTGAGCGTCGGATACACGGGCTACTTCTACACCGACGATGATTTCGACGACACCTACCAGGAGATCAACCTCGGTGCCGGCTTCGGCATGCTATCGATCGATGTGGCTGTCGGTGAGTGGGGTAACTACAGCGATCCTGCGCTCGACTACACCTACTACGCACTGACGCTGGAGAAGAACGGCTTCTACGGCACCTACGCCGGATTCGCCCAGGATTTCGAAGGTGAGTATCTCGAGCTCGGTTACGGGGCGACTGTTTCCGAGATTGACCTTGGCGTCGCGTTGATCCTGTCCAACGACGATCTCGTCGGTTGGTACAACGACGGCAAAGATGATCAGTCGCTGGTCTTCACGATCGGCAAAGCTTTTGACCTGAACTGATCACTCTGTGGCGGCCGCAAGGCCGCCTTCTCCTGGAGGGGAATGACAATGAAAATGATCACCGCGATCATCAAGCCATTCAAACTGGATGACGTGCGACAGGCAGTCGCGGACGTCGGCATCCAGGGCATTACGGTTACCGAGGTCAAGGGTTTCGGCCGGCAACGCGGTCACACCGAACTGTATCGAGGTGCCGAGTATGTGGTCGACTTTTTACCGAAAGCCAAAATCGAGCTCGCCGTCGATGACGCTGTTCTCGAGCAGGTTATCGAGGCCATTGCCAATTCGGCGCGCACCGGCAAGATCGGCGACGGCAAGATCTTCGTCACTGAACTGACCGAAGCCATTCGCATTCGCACCGGTGAGACCGGTAGCGAAGCCGTATAGGGGGACATCTCGTGGAAGAAACAACTCAGATAGCAGCGCAGGTCACTGAACTGGCCTATGCGCTGGATACTTTTTACTTTCTCGTCATGGGTGCGCTGGTCATGTGGATGGCAGCGGGCTTCACGATGCTGGAAGCTGGCCTCGTCCGTGCCAAAAACACGGCCGAGATTCTGACCAAGAACGTTGGTCTCTACTCGATCGCGTGCATCATGTATATGTTGTGCGGCTATACCATCATGTATCCGGGCGATGCATCCAACCTGTTTCTGCAGTTTGGTGACGGTTTGCTTGGCCGCGGCGACAATGCGGCTGCCGATGTTATCGCCAGCGGCGGTGATACCTACTATTCCGGCCTGTCGGACTTCTTTTTCCAGGTCGTGTTCGTGGCAACTGCCATGTCGATCGTTTCGGGCGCCGTGGCAGAGCGCATGAAACTCTGGTCTTTCTTTGCATTCGCCGTCGTCTTGACAGCCTTCATCTATCCGATTCAGGGGTTCTGGAACTGGGGCGGTGGATTTCTTTCTGAGAGCTTCGGCTACTTCGACTTTGCCGGCTCCGGTACGGTACACCTGTGTGGTGCGGCGGCGGCACTTGCCGGTGTCATCGTGCTCGGTGCACGCAAAGGCAAGTACGGCTCGAAGGGTGAGATCAATGCCATCCCCGGTTGTAACCTGCCTCTCGCCACGTTAGGTACGCTGATTCTCTGGCTTGGCTGGTTCGGCTTCAACGGCGGATCCGAATTGAAGGTTTCCGACGTTGCAGAGGCGAATGCCGTTTCACTGGTATTCGTTAACACCAATATGGCTGCGGCTGGCGGATTGGTGTTTGCCCTTATTCTGTCACGCTTCTGGTTTGGCAAGGCCGATCTGACGATGGCGCTGAACGGCGCACTGGCGGGACTTGTGTCCATCACCGCTGACCCACTGTCGCCGTCACCGATAGTGGCGACTTCGATCGGTGCCGTTGGCGGACTTATCGTTGTTGCCTCAATCGTCGCCTTTGACAAGATCAGGATCGACGATCCGGTTGGTGCGATATCCGTTCATGGCACGGCCGGCATCTGGGGCGTCCTGGCAGTCCTGTTCACGAATAGCGATGCGACCTTCATGGGTCAATTTGTTGGCGTCATCAGTATCTTTGCCTGGGCATTCCTGGTGAGCCTGATTGTCTGGTTTGCGCTGAAGGCGATCATGGGCATCCGGGTCTCCGAGGAGGACGAATACGAAGGTGTCGACCTCAGCGAATGTGGTCTCGAGGCCTACCCCGAGTTTACGTCCGCTGAATAATCCCCTCACCGGCGGCGCCGTCAGATTTGTCATAACGATGAACTGACCGCGCCGCCGGTTTTTGTTCGCTGGCACAGATCTCCCCCCGCCAGCAACATTGTTGCGGGCCGCAAGGCCCGCTTTTTTTTGTTTCTTGGGGTCAGACCCCCATTGGGGTCTGACCCCCACATTTTGGCGATCAGCGCTGTGATTTCTATCACTGCATGCGACGCGCCAACGTGATTTAATCATTGATGTTCAAGAATTGGCCGCAGGGCTTTTTTGGGGTCTGACCCCCACATTCTGCGAAATGGCCGCAAGGTTCACACGGGCAGGAAGGATCAGATGCAACGCAAACGATTGATGTCGGGACTGGTGGTACTGGCCGTGATGATCTGCGGCAGTGCCATGGCTAACGATATATATAAATGGACGGACGACGACGGCAACGTGCACTATCGTGACCGACCGACCGGCGA
>Ga0224508_10003750_pt1 | contig 12541 bp, 10 predicted proteins | sample SF_Jan12_sed_USG_4_FD_170157 | JGI IMG/M metagenome (GOLD analysis project Ga0224508, IMG submission 170157) | Sediment microbial communities from San Francisco Bay, California, United States - SF_Jan12_sed_USGS_21 | ecosystem: Environmental > Aquatic > Marine > Sediment | place: USA...
ATGATCCCGTCGGGGTAGCCCTTGCCGTTCCACGCCTCGTGATGCCATCGGATCGCCGGGATCATTTCTCTGAGCTGGTCGATCCGGCTCATGATCTCGGCGCCGATCACGGGATGCCTCTTCATCTCCTCGTACTCTTCCGAGGTCAGAACACCGGGTTTTGTCAGCACTCTGTCGTCGACGCCTATCTTCCCAACATCGTGCATCAGCGCGCCCACCCAGACGTTGTGCTCAATGGCGCGGTTGAGCCCAAGTTGGCGCGCGATGGTGCGACTATGGGCGGCTACTCTCTCGGAGTGACCTCTCGTATATGGATCCTTGGCGTCGATCGCCGCGACAAAGGCGCGCATCGAGCCGATAAAGAGATCTTGGTTCGCCTGCGCTGCTCGTCGCAGCTGGTCCACATAACCCTCGACATGACCACTCATGCGGTTGAAGTCTCGTGCCAGGGCATCGATCTCGAAGCCCACCGGCGAGATCTCAACCCTCTTACCGAAGTTGCCTTCGGCGATCTCGTGACTCGTTTCGGTCAGCTCCCGAATCGGTCCGCTCACCTTGCGAGCCGCCAGCAGTGCCAGGAGAAGAGCCAGCCCGATCAAGACACCGGTAGCCACCACGGTCTTGAAGACCATCTCGCGAACCGCTGCAAACGACGTCGAAGCCGGCTTCTGCACAACGACTCCCCACCCCGGGTCGCCCACCGGGCTGACCCTGCCGACCATGTCGGTGGAGCGCCCATCGATCATCAAGGGATATTCTGCGGTCAGGGTAAAAGGCGACGCAGAGAATTCACGGATGAGATCTGAGGTGAGAAGTGCCTCCTCGACATCCGACCCCGCCCCCTCGGACCAGAGCATCTCGCCACCGCGCCCGACGAGAAACACACCCACGTCGCCCTGAGCCTCTTCACGGAAGAACGCCTCCATCGGTCCGAGTTCGACCACGCCCTCGACAAACACGGTCTGGTCCGAAGCCGGAAGTCCCACCGGCAACGCAAGTGCCGCCACCGGCGGTCGCTCATCTTCTCCTCGAAGAAAGCGATAAGCGACGCGGCCCTGGTGACTCGCCTCGCGAAACGCCTCGTCGAGTTCACCTATCGCGGCACCGGATGTTCTTGCGGAGATCTCCTGAGGCCCCACTCCGTCGCCGTTGAGCACCCTCACCGCAACGATGTTGGGATGTTCCGCGATCAGCCGCCGCATGACTCCATGGAGCCAAGGCTGCCTGAGTTTGGTGTCGAGATCGGACTGCGGCGGCGACGCCAGCAAATCTCCACCGACCTGACTGAGCAGATCCCGAGCCGCGATTAGATGAGCATTGAGCTCGAGCGAAAGAAACTCGGCCGAGCGCGTGAGATAGCTCTTCTCCTGGGTCTTGAGGAGCTCACGATTCTCACGGATCAGCAAGACGCTGTTTACGGTCAGCGGGATGGTCCCGGCGACGAGCACGATCAGCATCAACAGATGCTGCAGCCTGAGTTTCCTGAGGACTCCCCGCGTTGCCGGCATAGACACACCGAGACCGTGAGCTCCCACCCCGAAATAGGGCAAAAACCCCGGAATCCATTCAATTCTAGCCCTTTGGAGTGCTGGTGTCGATGAAAGACGACACTGCCAGGCGGCTAGCGCCACCACGGGCTGCTAGGGACGCCCCGGTCGATCGTCGCCCAGAAAAGTCTCCAACTCGGCCCGCACTTCGTCGAGGGGCAGATCGTCGACCAATCGCGCCTCGCCGATTCTCGCCGGCAAGACCCAAGTCACTCCATTCTCACTGACTTTCTTGTCGCGACAGATCCGCTCGACGAGGTCACCTGCCGCAAGGGGGGGTAGCGCGGGCAGACGAAGACGCTCGAGAAGGCCTCTCAACCGTCCTGCATCGGAGCGCGGCAATCCGCGGGACTCGGCGAGACGCAGGACAAAGAGTAGGCCGTATCCAACAGCTTCGCCATGCCGGAGCTCGCGGTAAGCGCAGGCCGCTTCCAATGCGTGGCCGAGAGTATGACCCAGGTTCAAGAGCTTGCGCCTTCCCTTCTCGGTCGGATCACTTTCGACGATCTCGATCTTGGCCGCGGCGGCCTGTTCGACCACCCGAGCCAAGACCGAGGCGTCGGCCCCCAGAAGACGGCCGAAGTCCCGCTCTACATCGGTTAGCAAATCGGGGTTGGCCAGTGCAGCGATCTTGATGATCTCAACCAGACCGGAGCGCAGCTCAGCAACCGGAAGCGTCTGCAGGAGCCTCGTGTCACTCACCACCACCAGCGGGTGATGAAAGGCTCCCACCGAGTTCTTGGCTTCCGGGAGATTGACTCCGGTCTTTCCTCCAATTGCCGCATCCACCTGCGCCAGCAACGTCGTCGGCGCTAGAAGAAAATCGATCCCACGCAGAAAAGTCGCCGCCGCGAAGCCCGCGAGGTCACCCACGGTGCCACCGCCAAATCCCACCACCAAACTGTCTCGTTTGCCCCCTGCCAGCGCCATGCGACGGCAAAGGTCTTCGAAAACCGAAAGCCGTTTGGCCTCTTCGCCGTCTGGAACCTCCAGAACCTCGTAGTGGCCCGCTCGCTCCAGCAAGGGCTCGAGGGCGTGCCACTGAAGCGTGGAAACCGCCGTCGATGTCACGACAAAAGCCCGCCGGCCGTCTATAAAAGGGGCCAAGTCGCCCACTTGCGCCAGCGCTCCCGCACCAACCAAGATCGGAGTCGACCCGGAAGGGTGGCGGAGCTCGAGCCGAGCCAGCGTCACTCCGATGGCTCGCTGACAGGCCCTGGAGTCACTTGGATACCCAGCTCTTCCAGTTGACCGCGATCGACCGTTGACGGCGCTTCGGTCATAAGACACGAAGCCGACGTCGTCTTGGGAAATGCGATGACGTCGCGCAACGACTCGGCGCCGGTCATCATCATGACCAGCCGATCGAGGCCCAGCGCGACCCCACCGTGGGGTGGCGCACCGTAACGCAGAGCATCGAGAAGAAAACCGAACCGCGCCCGAGCCTCCTCGGTCTCCATGCCCAGCAATTTGAAGATCCGCTCCTGAAGGGGACGCTCGTGAATCCGGATCGAACCTCCACCCAGTTCAGCGCCGTTGAGAACGATGTCATAGGCCTGCGCTCTAACCGCTCCCGGATCGCTCGCCAGCAGCGGGACATCCTCCGGAAGCGGGGCGGTAAAGGGATGATGGCAGGAAGACCATCGCTCGGCATCGCCGTCCCATTCAAAAAGCGGAAAGCGAGTCACCCACACGAACTCCTGGCTTCCTTCGCCGACCAGTCCGTGCTGCTCCGCTACGCGGCCGCGCAGTTCGCCGAGTGCCGACGTGGCGGTCGTGTCCGGAGCCGCTACGATCAGCGCCAGATCTCCCTCGCCCAGTTCCAGCCGCTCCGCCGCCCACCGCAACTCCGATTCGCTCAACGCCTCACGAACCTGGAACTCAGGGCCGTCACCACGGTTGCGCAGGGTGAGTACACCGGCGGCGCCAAGAGCCCGCGCAATATCGGCCCAACCCTCTACCGCCTTGCGACTGGCGCCGGCTGCGCCCGGCACCGAGAACGCACGAATGACTCCCCCATCTTCGACGGTGGCACGAAACCCTCGAAACCCGCTCGCGCCCAAACCCTCGGTGAGATCACGGATCTCGAGTCCAAATCGGAGATCGGGCCGGTCGCTGCCATATCGAGTCATCGCTTCGGCATAGGTCAACCTGCGAAACGGCGCTTGTGGCTCGACGCCAACGATCGGGAACACCCGCGAGAAGAGCCCTTCTACCAGTTCAAAGATCTCTTCTTCGCTGGGAAAAGACATCTCGACGTCGACCTGGGTGAACTCGGGCTGCCGATCTGCCCGCAGATCTTCGTCACGAAAACAACGAGCGATCTGGACGTACCTCTCGAGACCGCTCACCATCAGAATCTGCTTGAAAATCTGCGGCGACTGCGGCAGGGCGTAAAAGGCTCCCATCCGCTCCCGACTCGGCACCAGATAGTCGCGAGCCCCTTCGGGCGTGGATCGCGTCAGGATCGGCGTTTCGATGTGCACAAAACCGTTCTCGTGGAAGTAGTTCCGGGTCTCCAGGGTGATGCGATCACGCAGCAGGAGGTTGCGCTGGAGTTCAGCCCGGCGAAGATCGAGATAGCGGAAACGCAGGCGCGTCTCTTCGGCCACTTCATCGACCGGCGTCTCCGGGCCAAACGGTAGCGGTTCCGCGGGCGACAAGACCCGAGCCTCCTCTGCGACGACCTCTATCTCCCCGGTTTTCATCTCGCTGTTGACCGCGGCGGCGGACCTTGCCGCCACGGTGCCGGTGACTTCGATCACCCACTCGAGTCGTGCGGCCTCGAGCGCCTCGGCCGCGGCAGGATTCTCCGCCGGGCGCACAACAACTTGCACGATTCCCGAGCGGTCGCGCAGGTTGAGAAACGTCAAACCACCGTGGGGACGCCGCCGGTGCAGCCAACCGCGCAACAAAACGCGACGCCCCTCGTCTTCTTTCCTCAGATTCCCCGCGGCTTGCCGCTTCATCTCGTTCCTCTCAAACCCTCGACAAGTTCAGCGCGGCGGACAAATGACTGCTCACCGGCTTCTAAGTCTCTCAGGACCACACCGTCCTGCGAGAGTTCGTCCTCGCCCACGAGCACCACCCACCTGGTTCCCGCTCGAGCCGCGCGTTTGAGTGCCGACTTGACCGCCGAACCGGTCAGCTCCGCGACCGCAGGCACCTCGCCGGCACGAAGCTCGGCGGCCACCTCCCAAGCCGCTTCGGCGCCCAGCGGCTCGATGGGAATGACGACCACCGGCCGTGTCCCCGCGGCCTCACTTTGAAAATCCTGTGGCAGAATCTCCATCAGCCGATCCTGGCCGATGGCAAATCCGATCGCCGGCAAATCCGGACCGCCGAGCGCGGCGAGCAAGCCGTCATAGCGGCCGCCGCCTACGATCGCGTCGTGGGCGCCCAGACCGGTTGCCGAGATCTCGAAAACCGTACGTGAGTAGTAGTCGAGACCGCGAACCAGATGCGGTTCGATGCGATACTCCACACCGCTACGACCAAGAAGCGAGCAAACGGTCTCGAAATGCTCTCGACTCTCCCGGTTCAGGAACACCTCGAGCCCCGGCGCGTCTCGCAAGAGTTCCTTCTCGCTCGGGCTCTTGGTGTCGAGGATTCGTAGCGGGTTGGTCTCGAGCCGCTTCCGGCTCTCCTCGCCCAAGGCTTCACGGAGTGGAGAAAGGTATTCGAGAAGCGCCTGTCGGTAGCGCCGCCGCGAGTCCGGATCACCTACCGTATTGACCGCAACTTCGAGATCCCGAAAACCCAGGCAAGATAGAAAGGCGACCAGCATCACGATAAGTTCCGCGTCCGAGAACGGTCCGGGGTCTCCCAGCAACTCCGCTCCGATCTGTTGGAACTGCCGGTACCGGCCCTTTTGCGGCCTCTCGTAGCGAAAGTGCTGGCCGATGTAGAAGAGCCTGGCGGGGAGTACCCACTCCCTCTCGCCGCGCTGGATGAAAGCCCGAACCACCGGCGCGGTGCCCTCCGGCCTCAGGCTCAGGTTTCTGCCTTTGCGGTCTTCGAAGCTGAACATCTCCTTGCCGACGATGTCGGTCGATGCGCCAATTCCGCGCACAAAGAGATCGGTGTGCTCGAGGATCGGTGTGCGGATCTCCTGGTAGCCATAGAGACCAAAGACACGCCGCGCCACTTCCTCGACGGCCGTCCAGAGGGCGGTCGAGGGCGGCAGCAGATCTCTCGTCCCTTTGACGTTTCTGATGGTCTTTGACATCTCAGCGCGATCGGGATCGGGTGGCAGTCCCGGGTCCGAGCGTCTCGCGGTACTCGTTCTTCAGCCGAACGTAACGCGCCGCGATACGTCCGATCTCACTGGTCTCCTCGGCGGTCAGCTTCCTGGCCACTCGCGCCGGAACGCCGAGGGCCAGATACCCAGCGGGAACCGTCTCTCCCGGCGCCACTACGGCTCCGGAGCCCACTTGAGCACCTTGCTCCACGGTCGCGCCGTCGAGGACTCTGGCTCCGATCCCAATCAGCGCTCCGTCCTCGACCCGGCATCCGTGCAGGATCGCACCGTGCCCAATGACCACCCCCGCACCGATCTCCAGCGCGTGGCGTTCATGAGTTACATGTAGCACGGCGCCATCCTGAATGTTGGACCGTGGTCCGATTCGTATGCTGTTGACATCGCCACGTGCAACCGTATGGAACCAGAAAGACACATCTTCACCCGCCTCGACATCACCAATCACTCTCGCATCGGGAGCCAGGAAGACCCCCCCACCAAGTCGTGGCTCGAGGCCACCATAGAAAAGTGTCGGCATCCTGACCCCTTCGCGGGCGGGAGTTTAGCAGCCGCTCTTGGTATCTTCACTCCCCATGCCGCCCACCATCGACGTCGTCATCCCAGCCTACAACGAAGAGGCTTCCCTGCCACTGGTGCTCGCGGCGGTCCCACGTCCACCTGTGAGACGAATCATCGTAGTCGACAACGCCTCGACGGACACAACCGCGCGGGCCGCCCGGGCGGGAGGAGCGGTCGTGGTTCGAGAGGAACGCCAGGGCTATGGGTCCGCCTGTTTGACGGGGCTCGCACACCTGCGTGCCGATTCCCCGCCTTCGATCGTCGTCTTCCTGGACGGCGACTACTCCGATTCACCCGAGGAGCTTCCGGATCTCGTGGCGCCGATCGCAGACGGTCGCGCCGATCTGGTCATCGGATCGCGGGTTCAGGGACAACGTCAAGCGGGCGCCCTGCTTCCCCAGGCCCGCGCCGGCAACCTGGTCGCCTGTCTTCTCATCCGGCTTCTCTACCGCCACCGGTATACCGATCTCGGGCCCTTTCGCGCCATTCGCTGGGACGCTCTCGAGGACCTGGAGATGCAGGACCAGGACTTCGGATGGACCGCCGAGATGCAGGTCAAGGCCCTCAAACAAGGTCTCTCGGTGCTCGAGGTGCCGGTCAGCTATCGTCGTCGGATCGGTGTTTCAAAGATTACCGGCACCGTCAAAGGCACTCTGGCCGCGGGCTACAAGATCCTCTACACCGTCCTGCGCTACAGTGGCCGCCGTCATGGCTCGGATACCGCAAACACCCAGCCACCCGCCTGACCCCCGACAGACATCCATCGACGTCGAGGTTCGCTATGCCGAAACCGACCAGATGGGGGTCGTGCACCACGCGGTCTATCCGGTCTGGTTCGAGCTGGCTCGCACACGTCAGTGCGCCGAGACCGGATACGCATATCTCGATATCGAGAAAATGGGTTACTCACTGATGGTGACTTCTCTGGCGCTCGACTACCGACGCTCTGCGACCTATGGCGACACCGTGACGGTTACCTGCCTGCTGAGCCGGTTTGCCAGTCGCGTCCTCGGTTTCGCCTACGAGGTCCAGCGAGACGGCGACCTCCTGGTGGCCGGGTCCACCGGACATGTCTGGATCGACAACCACACCGGCAAACCGTGCCGGATACCCGAAGTCTTGCGACAGCCCTTCGCTGCCCTGGCTCCACAATCGATCCACGAAGGGTAATATCCGGCACCATGCGCCGCCTTCGACTGACGACAGCCGGAGAGAGTCACGGCCCGGGCTTGACCGCCGTTCTGACCGGCGTGCCCGCAGGTCTCGAGATCGACTTTGATTTTGTCGCCCGCGATCTCGCGCGCCGGCAGCACGGTCACGGCCGTGGTCACCGCATGAAGATCGAGCGGGACGAGGTGGAGTTTCGCGGCGGATTGCGAGGCGGCGAGTCGCTCGGCTCTCCAATCGCGATGTGGATCGAAAACCGGGACCACAAGAACTGGAATCAGGTCATGAGCCCGGTTGTCAACAACCCCGACCAGAGCGAAAAACGCCGGCTACACTCGCCGCGGCCCGGCCACGCCGACCTGGCCGGCGGGCTCAAGTATCTGCGCCGCGACCTGCGCGACGTTCTCGAGCGGGCCTCCGCTCGCGAGAGTGCGGCTCGTGTAGCTGCCGGCGCCATCGCAAAGATCCTGCTGCGGCGATTTGGGATCGAGATCAAGAGCGGTGTGCGTTCGCTCGGTCCCGTCGGCGCCGGGCGTCCGACCCCGACCTGGGCAGAGATCGACCAGGTAGACGATCGGTCACCGCTGCGCGCGGTAGACCGGGAGCTCGAGCCCGAAATGGTCGCTTTGGTGGACCGCATGAAGGCCGAGGGGGACACGCTGGGTGGAAGCGTGACGGTCATCGCCCACAACGTCCCGGCGGGACTGGGATCTCATGTCCAGTGGGACGACAAGCTCGACGGTCGCTTATGCCGAGCCGTCATGTCCGTTCCCGCGGTCAAGGCGGTCGAGATCGGCTCGGCTCTGACCGTGTCGAACGGCTCGGGGAGCGAGGCGCACGACGGAATCGAAGCCGGCAAGCGCGGCGATGACGGCTCCTGGGCTCGCACCACCAACCGGGCTGGTGGCCTCGAGGGCGGTGTGACAAACGGACAGGACGTCGTCATCACAGCCTACAAGAAGCCCATCTCCACTCTCCTCAAGGGCCTCCCCTCGGTAGATCTGGACACCCTCAAGGCTCATCGCTCGCAATACGAGAGAAGCGACGTCACCGCCCTGCCGGCGGCGGGCGTGATCGCAGAATCAATGGTGGCTCTGATCTTGGCGGACGCCTTGCTCGAGAAAATCGGCGGCGATTCCATGACGGAGCTCGAAGCTCACTTCCAAGCGACCCAAGCCCTCCAGCGCACCTGGCCCAGCCGCTAGCGTCGAGCGAGCGCAACGCTGTCCTGGCGCACAGGTTTCGCCGCCTAGAGAAGTATGAGGAGGATCCCCACCGCCATCATCACGATAGCCCCCACCTTGTGTCGGTTCACCGACTCGGCGAAGAACAACCTCCCCAGGACAACGGCCATCACCGAACCCACGGCTCGTTTGATCGACTCGACAACACCCGCCCACGCCATCGTCAGCGCAAGGAGTAGAAACGCCAGCGCCACGACGCTCACAAGGACGCTCAAGACGAGCATGCCGGTGTCCCGGCGATCGGTCTTGAGCTCGGCAGCCCGCCCACCGGCGAAAAGCAGAGCGCCACAGCCGATTCCGACACCGGCGTTGAGCGCCAACCCATGCCACTGCGGCGTGGCCGCCGCCATCGCCAATTTGTCGAGTGGGGTCGCCAGCGCCCAGAAAAACGAAACGCCCACCATCATGACGCTCCCCTTCTCGCGCAACAGCGCTTTCCAGCCGGCCCTGGCCGACAGCCCTTCCCCGGCCTCCAGGTTGAGACGAAACGCTGCAAAGACCACGACCAGGATCCCAAACCCTTGCCGTGGAGAGGGCACTTCGCCCAGCATCGGAATGGACAAAAGAGCCACAAACACGGGTGTAAGCGAGAGAAACGGGATGGTCGCCGAGAACGGTGAGACGCGTACGGCCCTCAAGAACAGCAAGTTAGCTGCGATGTTGAGCACGATCGAGCCACCACCCGGGAGGTAGTAACCGGACCCGAGACGCCAGTCGCCTTGGACCGCGACCCAGGCGAGAAAAAAGGGCAACTGGCCGGCCGAGACATAGAAAAGAAGCGGCAAGGCCCGCATCCTCGCCATCAACACCTTGCGGCAAAGATCGAGGCCTGAATAGGCCAGCGCCGCACCCGCGGCGAGCAACAGCCCGGCCAGCGCGACGCTCATTCGGGACGGGAGTGGAGGCTAGCCGCCAGAGCCGTCGGTGAAGTGACCGTCGATCAGCCCATAGACTCGCTGGATGTCTTTGCCCGGCTCTACAATTCGCCCAAACAGCGTTCGGTAGGTGAGGCGCAGGGTCTCGAGATCGTGGTCGCGAAGCAATTTGACAATTTCCTCAATCGCTCTCTGCGACGTCGGCCCATACGACGGCCGCGTGAACTCGCGTTCCAGAATCACCTGCGAGAAAAACAACGGATCGGGCAAACCGCCCTCGCCGCGATGCGAAGTGGTCGCGGCGCTTGGGTCGGCCTCTTTGGACCCATCGGTCGCGGGCCCAACGTCGTGTGTCGGCCCGCGGTCGTCGCCGTCATCGACACCGGCGAGTAGAAAAGCCGAGACGTTCTCCCTTTCAGCACCGTCCCCCCCTTCCCCCCCGTCGTCCCCGGCGGTCTCCCCCTCACCGAGCTCGACCTGCCGACGGTCCGTAAACCTCGGTAAGGCCCTCAGCTCGTTGGCGAATCGGGAGAAGAGCAGAAAGAGCTCCTTCTCGGACCGGAAGTTCCCCACTAGCCGCGCGTTCTGGCCGACCTCGAGCCGCTCGGTCTCCTGCAGGACGATGTTGGCGCGCGCCGAATCTTCAAGATGGATCGAGTGAGCCATCACCTTCCAAGCGGTCAGGGTACCTTCGACAAAACAGGTTCCGGCACAACGGACGTTGACCGCCTCGACGTCGGCATGGGGCTCGATACGGATCGACCCGTTCATCGACTCCAATGTCGAGTAGTGACCCGAGTGCTGGATCACCAGGTTCCCGGGCGTGCGGATCGATAACTGGCCGTGCACATCGACCTGGATATCAGTCCCTTCCGGGATGATCATGGTCGGCGCTTTTTCGGCGCCAGGTGGCTGTGTGTGCTTTCCGGGTTCCGTTGCCATCGTCCAGCGCCCCTTGGTCGCTCGCCTCTTAGTCCGATTTCGGCCGTCTAACGCCCAATAATACGCGGTAGCGGTTCGAAGTCACGCAGGGTGGGCGCTCGACGCGCTCGCACCAACAGTTGCTCCTCGTCGCGCCAGCGATGGTCGAGGATGTAGATTCGCGGATCAACGGGCTCGTGACGCCCTTCCTCGGCGCGATGACGAACCTCGTAATGGAGGTGCGGGCTCGTACTCCAGCCGGTGTTGCCAACCGTCGCGATCACCATGCCCTGCTTCACATCCTGCCCTTGCCTCACCAGAGTCTCTTCACAGTGGCCAAAGAGCGTGATGAACCGGGAGCCGTGCCGCAACGCCACCAAATTGCCATATCGCCACCAGGCGACACTCTGGCGCAATGGATAGCGCCCGGCAAACACCACTTGACCATCGGCCGGGGCGTAGATCGGTGTGCCCGGTGGCGCCGCCAGGTCGATTCCGGCATGAAAGTCGGCCTTCTTGGTAAAAGGACTCCGTCGATTGCCGAACGGGCTGGTCAGGACGAATTCCGAGCCTCGTAGAGGCGCCGTCGACGGCGTCATCTCCACCTGATCGCCATGGGCGTCTTCGAAGCTCTGAACCTCGTCGAGAAAGGTCTCCAGCACTCTTTGCTGCTCGCGAATCCGAGCCTCCATCGCGGCGCCCTGTCGAATCACCGCCGAGTACATCGACTCCGGAACCTCCCGGCTCTCGAACGGGAACCCGCCCTGTCCAACGGAGACACCGCTTTCGAGACCATACGCGAGGTAGATCCGGCTCATTCTCAGATGCAGCTCCTCGCTCTCCCCACTGACACCTTCCATCCTGCGAATCAGGTCTTGCAGTCGCTCACCCTGCCGGCGGCGCTCGCTCACCAAGGACTCGTATTCCTTGCGACCGAGCAGATCCGATATCACCTGCGGCGCGACAAAAGTATTGAAACCCATAAACAACAGGAATGCCAGCAAGCCGGCGCAGATCAGCGCAATCTGGCGCCGGTCGAGAAAAAAATACCGAACCTTGCGACGAATGTCGCTTGGGTGGATCTGGATCTCGAGCAGGGGCTTCGAATCCCCTCCTCTCACCTGTTGCTTACGGTTTTTTCCGCCTCCGAAAGGCCATCTTCTCTTCACGTCGCAACGGACCCTAGCATGATTCCAAACCCATCGGCTGTGGCGATTCTCACCCCGGGAGGGGTTCAAAAGGGACCTCTATCTACCGATCGTCAACGCCTCCAGGGTGTGTTCCGAAGCGTGCCTGGCTACCCTTTCGGACAGTGCGGCGTGAACTCCCGGTGTACCTGCGAGGATGTTCCCGGTCTCCACAAAACGGTCCCCACCGTCCAGATCGCTCACTCGGCCGCCGGCCTCGCTGACCAGAAGACTGCCCGCCGCCACGTCCCATGGCGCCAGGTGGAACTCGAAGAAGCCGTCGAAAACTCCGGCGGCCGTATAGGCCAGATCGAGCGCCGCGGCGCCGCAGCGGCGGACTGCGCGTGCCGCCAGAAAGACCTCTCCAAAGACTCGCAAATATGTCGGCAGGGCTTGCCGCGCCTTGAACGGAAATCCGGTGGCCAGAAAACAGCCCCCTAGATCCTCCGCTCCCGACACCGTCATTTGTTCCCCGTTCCATGTCGCTCCCTCGCCCAAGCCGGCGCTGAAAAGCTCATCCCGCTCGGGCTCGTAGACCGCGCCCGCGATCATTTCGCCGTTCGCCCGGCAAGCGACCGACACGGCGTAGAACGGCAGCCCCTGGAGGAAATTGGTGGTGCCATCCAGCGGGTCGACAATCCACTCGATATCAGACGTTGCGTCCTCCACACCGGCAAGCGCACCCGCCTCCTCGGTGAGAATTCGATGGCCCGGGAAACGCTCGCGGATCCAAGCGACGATCGTCTCTTCGGCCGCCCGGTCGGCCGCGGTCACGAAGTCA
>Ga0224508_10003751_pt1 | contig 12540 bp, 11 predicted proteins | sample SF_Jan12_sed_USG_4_FD_170157 | JGI IMG/M metagenome (GOLD analysis project Ga0224508, IMG submission 170157) | Sediment microbial communities from San Francisco Bay, California, United States - SF_Jan12_sed_USGS_21 | ecosystem: Environmental > Aquatic > Marine > Sediment | place: USA...
GTGAAAGTGGTGAGAAGGTCGAGATCTTTTTTGCCGACTGTCTGGCCGGCAAAGCCAAGAGACGGGGGTTCAAGAAAGGCGTAGTCACCAACCTGAGCTACCTGATCGCGCACGAGAGCCACCACCAGGGGAATATCTTGCTGACTCTCAAAGAGACCGGTCAAAACCTCGATCAAACGATGCGCTACGCGATCTGGAACTGGGACAAGATCTAGGATATTTAGAAGGACGGATCGCCGAGCTTTTCCCCGGTCGCGAGCGCTCGACCGAGGCGTTAGAGTAGGCGAGTTAATCCAAGGAGGATCGGGACCGTGGCGGAGCTCAAGACGAAGCGAAACCAAAAGAGCGTCAAGAAGTTTCTGGACAGTGTCGAGAACAGGCGCCGCCGGGAGGATGCCTGGGCGGTGAAGGCGATGATGGAAGAGTTGACGGGCGAGAAGGCCGAGATGTGGGGAGACAGCATCGTCGGGTTCGGCAGCTATCACTACAAGTACGCCAGCGGCCGTGAGGGCGACTGGTTTGTGACCGGTTTCTCGCCACGCAAAGTCAGCCTCACTCTCTATGTCATGTCCGGTTTCTCGCGTTACCAGGAGTTGATGGCCAAGCTCGGAAAACACAAGACCGGCAGCTCGTGTCTCTACATCAATCGACTGGAGGACGTCGACTCAAAGATCCTGCGCAGGCTGATCAAGGAATCGGTGGCGCACTTGCGGCGTAGCGACAAGGCGGCCGGAGGCTGAGACTCATCGTCGCCCCCGAGATCTTCAAAGCCTTTCCGGGGATGTCGATCGTCGCGGTGGTCGCCCGAGACGTCGACAACACGGTCGCAACGGCAGAACACGGCGAAGAATGGGCAAAGGTCTGGTCGGCGGCTGCCAAGACGGAGATCGCGAACAGTCAGTCGCACCCTCGGGTGGCGCCGTGGCGCAGCGCATTCAAGCGCCTGGGTGTCTCGGGAAAGAAATTCCCAAGCTCGATCGAAGCCATTCTGAGGCGAGCTCTCAAGGGCGGCGCTGCTTTCTCGATCAACCCGCTGGTGGATTTCTACAACACGGTCTCGTTGGCGAATGTCGTACCCGCCGGGGGCTACGACATCGGCGGGATCGAGGAGTTGGAACTGCGGCTCACTCGCGACGGCGATGTTTTTCAGGCGCTGGACGATGAGGAGTCGATCCCTGTGCCGGCCGGTGAGGTCGCATATGTGGTGGGCTCGACGGTGCTGACGAGGCATTTTGTGTGGCGACAATCCCGCCAGGCGTTGATCGGTGAGGCCAGCCGCAACGTTCTATTGCTCTCAGAAGTGCTGGGCGACCTGCCGGCTGCTGTAGTCGACAACGTCGAGAAGATGTTGCTCGATGGCTTGCGCGAGATCTTCGGTGTCGTTGGCCGGCCGGTACGTCTGAGCGAGAATCGTCTCGAGGCCGAGTGGTGATCGCCGAAGGATCGCCCGAGCGATAAGGTAAAGAGCAGGTGGCCGCAAAGATCATTGGTAGCGTGCCCGAGGCTCGAAGATGTGGCTAAGTCGAGCTGTCTCGACCGAGTAGCTCCCGCCAGTCCTCGCGAGTGTCGATGTCGAGGAGAGGGCGTTCGCAAGCGAGCGGCAGCTCGACCACGCCAGGGCGATCGCCGCCGCCAAAGAGTTGGCGAGCCCCTTCGTCTCCCTGGACCGTCGATAGTTCGGCAAAAAACGACGAAGAGATCAAGACGGGCGCTCCCGGCCGTCCCTCGAACGTGGGGACGACGATGGGTCCGCCGGTTTCTTCGAACCTCGCGATCAATCGGTCAATCAAATCCGCGCTGAGAAAAGGCTGGTCGCAGGGAATGAAGACGGCGGCTTCGGCGTGCAGCTCGATTCTCGAAAGAGCGGCGCGTATCGAGCGCGATTGGCCCCTTGCATAGAGGGGGTTGTCGACGATCTCTACAGCCAGCCCGGCCAGTACCGCGCCGACGGTGGCGGACTCGTGGCCCACGACGACAAGGAGCTGGCGCAAGCGTGAAGCAAGCGCGGTTCGGCACGTGCGCCGCACCATCGGCTCGCCGTCGATTTCGAGGAGTTGTTTTGGCGGGCCTTTGCCAAACCGCTTAGAAGGCCCGGCGGCGAGGATCACACCGCTGACACGAGCGCCGCTCACTTGCCGTGGGAGACCGAGACGATCTGGGCCATCACCGCGAGGGCGATCTCTTCTGCCCTGCGGCCGCCGAGGTCGAGACCGATCGGTGCATGAATACGAGCGATGTCGTCTTTGCTGAATCCTCGCTCGCGAAGCGTGTCGACCCGCTTGGCGTGAGTCTTCTTTGATCCCAGTGCGCCGATATAGCGTGCCGTGCTCCGAAGTGCCGCTTCGAGAGCCGGTAGGTCGATCTTGGGGTCGTGAGCCAAGGTGGCCACATAGGTTCCCTCATCGAGCTTTCGGTCCTCGAGATCTTCTTGCGGCCAGCGCGTGACCAATTCGTCGACGTGGGAGAAACGCTCGGCAGTGGCGAAAGCGGTACGCGGGTCGATTACGGTGGTCCGGAAACCCAGCTCCTTTGCAAACCGCGCCAGATGGATCGCCACGTGCACGGCCCCGACCAGCACCAGCTTGAATGCCGGCGGATGAACCTCGCAGAACAGATCGGTGGCGGCCACGTCCGGCTCGAGTGCCGAAATGATCCGGCGGCTCGAGGAGAACGAGCGGAACGCTTCGGTCGCTAGAAGATCGGCTTCCCGGTCGAGGCTGGGAGAACCTAGCGTCCCGTGGGACTGGCTGCCGGGTTGCACGAGCCGTTGGTTGCCGAGACCCGGGCCACCGACCACTGACACCAGGGCTGTCAGCTGGTCGGCTTCGAGACGCTTGGCGAGGCGGGCGAAGATCTCCTGATTCAAGTCGGGACCTCGGTTGAAGACGGGCCGATCGCGAGTGGCTCGATAAAGATCTCGATCTTGCCGCCGCAGGAGAGTCCTACACTCCAGGCGGTCTCATCGGTCACCCCGAATTCGACCAGCTTGGCCTGGCCGGACGAAAGAACCCCCTGGGCTTCTTCATAGACGGCGCCTTCGACGCAGCCGCCGGAGACGGATCCGACCATTCCACCGTCGGTCGTCACCGCCATCTTGGAGCCGATCGGCCGTGGTGCCGATCCCCAGACCTTCACCACCGTAGCGAGGGCGATTTGTTTGTCCTGGCGCCGCCAGAGATTGATTTCAGGAAGGATGTCGCGCATGGGTTCGTGTCGTGCCTGTCCCGGCATTATGAGCGGACACGAAGCGGCGCTCAAGAGGTGGCTCCGGCGTCTTGCGAGACACGGGCTCGAGAACAGCGGGTTGAATGGTAGAAAACGCAGGCGATGCGCACCGATACCCGGGGACTGCTCTATACCTTGAGTGCCTTCGTCATCTGGGGGCTGTCGCCATTGTTCTGGAAGGCCCTCTTGTCGGTGCCCGCCGGTCAGCTTCTGGCGCACCGCATCGTTTGGGCGGCTCTGATCCTCGGTGTCTTGCTCACGGCGCAGCGCCGCTGGGGCGAGGCTCGTTCGGCACTTCAATCAGGGCGCGTGGTGCTGACGCTTTTGGTGACCACGGCCCTGATCGGCGCCAACTGGTGGATCTATGTCTGGGCGATTGTGACCGAGAGGGTCCTTCAGGCGAGTCTCGGCTACTACATCAACCCCCTGGTGACGGTGCTGTTGGCGATGGTCTTTCTCGGCGAAAGGCTGGATCGGGCGCAGTGGGGGTCGCTGGCTCTCGCAGCGGCAGGCGTGGCCGTGATGATCGTTCGCTTGGGGGAGTTCCCATGGATCGCGCTGGTCCTGGCGGTGAGTTTTGCCTTTTACGGCTTGTTGCGGAAACAGGTTGGGGCGGAAGCGGAGGTCGGTTTGCTGGTCGAGACGGGAATCCTCACACCAGTCATGATTGGTTACCTGGTGCGAGCGGACCTGGCGGGCAACGGAGCCCTTGGCCACCAGGGCGTCCTGATCGACGGTCTTTTGGTGGCGGCGGGGGCGATCACCGCCGTGCCGCTTCTTCTGTTCACCCACGGCGCCAGACGTCTGCCACTCTCGGCGGTGGGATTTCTGCAGTACCTGGCGCCTACCCTCCAGTTTCTTCTGGCGATCTTCTTGTTTCGCGAGCCCTTTACCGGCAGCCATTTCATGGCCTTTGCCTGCATCTGGGCGGCCTTGGCGCTTTTTACCTGGGATCTGAGCCGGAGAGCGGTCTTTTACAGATCGAGGTGACAGGAAAGTATCCTGTCACCCTGATCCCCCCGGCGGCGGTGCAGCTGCCGCCTTCGATCGTCATACAGATCGAGGTGACAGGAAAGTATCCTGTCACCCTGATCCCATTAGCCTCGGGACGAACGCTAGTGAGAAGGTCAGGCTAGCTAAGCGCCCGGTCGCGGGCCTTTTCGAGAGCTCTTCTTCCGTAGACCTTGGCGAGGGCGACCCGATACTCGCCCGAGGCGTGTAGATCTCCCAACGGTTCGGCGATTTCGAGGTGGGCATCGACGGCAGCCCGGAATGCGGAGTCGTCAGCAGCAGTTCCGGCGAGTGCTGCGGTGACGGCCTCCGCGTGGACGGGCGTTGCCGCGACGCCGTTGAACGCCAGACTGGCGGCGGTGCAGCTGCTGCCTTCGATCGTCATTGTCGCGGCGGCTCCGCAGACTGCGTATCCCGACGCCGGGTGCTCGACCTTGAGATAGGCCGAGCCCGATCCTGGGGGGGCCACCGGGACCTCGATTGTGGTAACGATTTCGTTTGGCTCGAGGGCGGTTGTCAACAAGTCGGTAAAGAAGCTCGGCGCGGCAATGGAGCGCTCACCGTTCGGGCCGAGTATGTGGATCGTGGCCCCGAGCGCCACCAGAACCGCCGGTAGATCGGAGGCCGGATCGGCATGGGCGATGTTGCCGCCGATCGTGCCCTTGTTGCGGACTTGTGGGTCGCCGATCTGCCGAGCGGCTTCCGCGAGAAGGGAACAGCGCGTCCGGAGAGTTTCAGAGGTGGCAATCTCCGTGTGAGTGCTCAGGGCTCCGATTCGAAGGGCGTTGTCACCAATATCATTTTCCGACACCCCACGCAGTTCTTCGAGGCGGCCGATATCGATGAGTGCCGCCGGCTCGCATAACCGTAGCTTCATCATCGGGATCAGGCTGTGGCCGCCGGCGAGCAGTCGGGCGTTGTCGTGGCGACCCAGAAGATCGATGGCTTCGGCGGCACTGGTGGCCCGGTAGTAGTCGCACTTGGCAGGAAACATCAGGCGTCCTCCCCGGGATGAATGGCTCGCCAGATCCTCTCTGGCGTCAGGGGCATGTCGAGATGGGTGACGCCAAAGGGGCTCAAAGCGTCGCAAACCGCATTGACGATTGCCGGTGGCGAGGCGATGGTGCCGGCCTCGCCGATGCCCTTGACCCCGAGCGGGTTGTGCGGGCATGGCGTCACGGTGGAGGCGGTCTCATACGACGGAAGTTGGTGCGCTTTTGGCATCGCGTAGTCGAGCAGGGTCGCGGTAGTCAGTTGACCCGCTTGGTTGTAGACGGCCTCCTCCCACAGCGCCTGGCCGATGCCATAGGCGAGACCTCCGTGCACCTGGCCTTCGACGATCATGGGGTTGATCTGGTTGCCGCAGTCATCGACCGCGATGTAGCGCAGGATCTCCACCTCGCCCGTCTCGGGATCTACCTCCACGATCGCCACGTGGGTGCCAAACGGATAGGTGAAATTGGCGGGATCGTAGAAAGAGGTCTCTTCGAGCCCCGGCTCGAGCCCTTCGGGGAGGTTGTGGGCGAGATAGGCCATGAGACAGACATCGCCCCAGCTCTGGGCCTTGCCGGGGACGCCCTTGACCCGAAACTCCCCCTTCTCGAACTCGATGTCGCCCTCGGCGGCCTCGAGCAGGTGGGCTGCGATCGTCGTTCCCTTGGCGATGATTTTTTCGATGCTCCTGACGATGGCCGAGCCACCGACGGCGGCGCTGCGGCTGCCGTAGGTGCCCATTCCGAACTGGACCTCCTGGGTGTCGCCGTGAATCACATCGACGGCGTCGATGTCGACACCGAGCTTTTCGGCGACGATCTGAGCAAAAGTGGTTTCGTGGCCCTGGCCATGTGCCGAGGAGCCGGTATAGACGGTGATTGATCCGGTGGGATGGACTCGAACTTTGGCGCTTTCGTAAAGCCCGGCTTGTGCTCCCAGCGAACCCACGACCGCCGAGGGCGCGATCCCACAGGCCTCGATATAGCTCGACAAGCCGACGCCGAGGAGCTTGCCGCCGTCTTCTCCAGGCGACTTGCGCCGGTTCTCCTGATCGGCGCGAAGCTGTGCGTAACCGGCGATCTCTAGAGCCTTGTCGAGGGCTGGTTCGTAGTTACCGCTGTCGTAGGCCAGGGCCACCTGGGTCTGATAGGGGAAGGCGTCCGCGGAGACAAAGTTCCGGCGCCGGAACTCGGCAGGGTCGAGACCCATGGCGCGGGCCCCCAGGTCCATCAAGCGTTCGACGATGAAGGTCGCCTCGGGTCGGCCGGCTCCTCGAACCGCGTCGACCGGCGCGGTGTTGGTAAATGTCCCGGTGACGTGAACATAGATCGCCGGGATGTCGTACTGCCCAGACAACAGCGTGCCGTGAAGATAGGTCGGCACTGCGGGAGCGAACGTCGACAGGTAGGCGCCCATTGCGGCGTGGGTGTCCGCTCGCAGGCCGGAGATTTTTCCGTCGCCATCGATCGCCAGCTCGGCGTGAGTGACGTGATCGCGGCCGTGGGCATCGGTCGTCGAGCCCTCGGAACGAGTCGCGATCCACTTGACGGGACGACCGGTGCGGATCGCACACCAGGAAACAATTGCTTCGTCGGGGTAGAGATGAATCTTCGACCCGAAGCCGCCGCCGACCTCGGGTGCGATCACTCGGATCTTGTGCTCGGGGAGCGCGATCGAAGCGAGTGAGAGCAGCAGCCGATGAACATGCGGATTCTGCGACGTCATCCGCAAGGTCAGCCCGCGGTTCTTGTCGTAGTGGGCGAGACATCCGCGGGGCTCGATCGCGAAAGGCAGGATTCGGTTGTTGCGCAGATCGAGCGCCACCGTATGGGCGGCGGCGGCAAAGCCCGAGTTGGTCTTCTCTTTGTCGCCCAGCTCCCAATCAAAGGCGATGTTGTTCGGCGCCTCCTCGTGGACAAGCGCCGCACCCTCCTCCGTCGCCGCTTTGGGGTCGACAGCCGCCTCGAGCGGCTCATAGTCGATCTCGACCTGCTCGGCGGCATCGTGGGCTGTGTAACGATCTTCGGCGAGGACGACCGCGACGCCGTCGCCGACGTGACGAACCTTGTCGACGGCCAGGATCGGGTGGGCCGGAGTCTTGAGGTCGGGCAGCAGCCAGCCGACCGGAACTACGCCGCCATGTTCACTATCGGCGATGTCCTTACCGGTGAAGATCGCGACGACGCCGACGGTCTTCTTCGCCACGGAAGTGTCGATCGACTTGATTCGGGCATGGGCATGCGGGCTTCTGACGATCGCCGCCCAGGTCATCCCGGGGAGCGTCAAGTCGTCGATGTACTTCCCCTCGCCCGTGATGAGGGCCGGGTCCTCTCGTCGCTTGATCGAACTACCGAGGACCGCCATTATGCGCCCCCCTTCGCCGCACTCTGGATGGCCTTGACGATGTTGTGGTAGCCCGTGCAGCGGCAAAGGTTGCCCTTGAGGCTTTCGCGTATCTCGCTCTCGCCGGGGCTCGGGTTGACGGCCAAAAGGCCTTCGGCGGCCAGGATCATCCCCGGTGTGCAGTATCCGCATTGGAGGCCATGCTCATCCCAGAACGCTTGCTGGAGAGGGTGGAGCTCGCCTTCCGGGGACAGCCCTTCGATGGTGGTAATCGACGCGCCGTCGGCTTGCACCGCGAGCTGCGTACAGGACTTGACCGTCAGACCGTCCATTTTGACGGTACAGGCGCCGCACAGGCTGGTCTCACAGCCGACATTGGTGCCGGTCAAGCTCAACTCCTCACGCAAGAAGTGAACCAGCAGCAGGCGCGGGTCCACCTCGCGCTCGTGCCGGGTCCCGTTGACTTCTACCTCGATCTTCACACTCATGAGTGGTCCTCCGGGATCCAATCCCCAATTTGATCGGCACGAGTTTTTTACCACATGGGCGTCCAGAACTCGGACCAACGCCGGGCGGGACCGTTTTGGCGCTTCTTTCGGCTTATCGCTGTGGGGCGAAAGAAAAGTCCGCTACCAGGGCCAAGTGATCGGAGACGCCCAGCGAGTCACTCCTTTTCAGACCCAGCTTGCGAAGTCTCTTCTTCGACATCGACTGGGTGTCGACGACAAAGCCCTTTTCGAGCGTGGCCACATCATCGCTGAAGAAGATGAAGTCAAGTCTTCCGGGAGCGAAACGAGACGTTCCGCGGCGCCAGGTGTAGGCCATCCGCCGGTCGCTGTGGCGCAACGGGGCGACCGCCAGGCTTCCCTTTGCGCGTCCGGGCGAGAAGTCCTCGCCGTGGCTCGGGCCGATAAAACGACCGTGCACGAGGGCGTCGAACTGGCGGCGGAAGCCGACCAGGTTGAAGTCCCCGGCGAAGACGACGGCGTCCAGCGGGTCGATCTCGAACGGCCCGTTGCCGGCAAGCAGGTCGCGCCAGGTGGCGATCAGGTTGTCGATCTCGACATCGCGCCCGGTATCGTTGGCACAGCACGGTGGATGGGCGTCGAAAAGTACGAGATCGTGAGGCGTCAGTTCATTCGGGAGATCGATATGGACAGCCAGGTTGTTGTCGACCAGCTCGAAGTCGAGGATCGGTAGAGCGCTGACCAGTACGATGTCCGCGATCTGAGCAGAAGACCAACCGGCGGCCGGGGCGGGAAGGATGGAAGCGACAAACGCCTCCGTTTGGTCGGCGCTCCAGTCGGTGAGCGATTGAAAAGCGAGAATGTCCGGTGAGATGGCCCCGAGAAGGCGGGTATAGAGAGCTTGCCGAGTCGCGATGTTGGAATCCTCGACGTTGAGGCTCAGAAGCCGGAGATGCTGTGGACTCTCTCGCAGCCAGTCGATCGGCGCCGGTTCCCCGACCCGCTTCTTCTTTGGGTACTTGTAGGTCACGACACCTTGGTCTGGGAGCCGATCACCGCCGCTGGTGTCTTCGGCGAAAACCAGCCTCACCTTGCGTCGCTTTGCCGTACCGCCTTCGCCCTCAAGGGGCATCTCGATCCGAATCTCGAAGACATCGGATGAGAACGTTGGGAATCCCATCACCGAGCCTCCACCGGGGAACTCTGAGGAGGCGAGACCAGCCACGTCATAGCGGATCAATTCCTGCTCGCCGAAGCGCACCTCGAGGTCGGCGCCCAGACCTTCGACGGGTAAGCCCGTACTCTCTTTGGCGTCGGTGTCCAGATAGAGACGGATCTTGTTTCCCGTGTCACCGGTTTCCTGAAGTAGCGTCTCGCGGCCGATCTCGACCCGAAGATGGAGAGCGTTGTCGTCGTTGACCAGCCAAAGCCGTCCGAAATCGAGCCCGCCTGGCGTCCCGTCACCCGCGGGATCGACAAGCGGTTTGCCAGCCTTCTTCCAGTCCCCGAACTCGCCGTCGGGAAGGATGGGACGGGCTTTACCGGCATGAAGCGGGGTGGCCGACAGCCCTACCAACAAGCCTGCCAGCAGAACTCCGGCTTGCGCCGCGGTGGTGGCTCGATCCCCGAGCGAGACTGTCATTGACGGCATCGTATCGGTTGGGGGCGGGGTTCCCTCTCTGCGAAGGTAGACTCTGCCCGCCCCGGGAGGGGAGACGCCACATGGACAACGTTCGCAATTTCTGCATCATCGCCCATATCGACCATGGCAAGTCCACTCTTGCCGACCGTCTGATCCAGCACTGCGGCGGAGTCGATGCGCGCGAGTTTCGCGACCAGATTCTGGATTCGATGGATATCGAGCGCGAGCGCGGGATCACCATCAAGAGCAATACGGTGACGCTCAATTACCGGGCACGGGACGGCGAGGATTACGAGCTCAACCTGATCGACACACCGGGGCATGTGGATTTCTCGCACGAGGTGAGGCGTTCCTTGATGTCGTGTGAAGGGGCGCTTTTGGTGGTGGATGCTTCTCAGGGGGTCGAAGCGCAAACGGTCGCCAATCTCTATCTGGCTCTCGAATACGATCTCGAAATCGTTCCGGTCATCAACAAGATCGATTTGCCCTCGGCCGACGTCGAACGAGTGCGTGAGGAGATCGACGAGGACCTGGGGCTCGACCCGTTCGAGACGGTCCAGTGCTCGGCTAAGCAAGGCACTGGAATCGAGGGAGTATTGGAGGCGATCGTCACCCGGCTGCCGCCTCCTGAGGGAGACACCGAGGCGCCGCTCCAGGCGCTTATCTTTGACGCCCAGTACGATCCCTACCGTGGTGTGGTGCTGATCGTGAGGGTGAAGCAGGGAACCCTCGCGGCGGGTCTCAAGGCGACGCTGATGCACACCGGCAAAGAGTACACGGTCGAAGAGGTAGGGCTCCTACAACTCAAACGTGTCAAGACCGAACAGCTCGAGGCCGGTGAAGTGGGCTATGTCATCGCCGGAATCAAGGCGGTCCGCGAGATTGCGATCGGAGACACGCTCACCGGTGCCGGCATCCCGGCGGCCGAGCCCTTGCCCGGCTACAAGGAAGCCAAACCGGTCGTTTTCTCGTCGCTCTATCCGATGTCCACCGACGACTACGAGGATCTGTTGCGCGCCCTCGACAAACTGGCTCTCAACGATGCCGCTCTGACCTATGAGAAGGACTCGTCGAGTGCACTCGGTTTCGGGTTTCGGTGTGGGTTTCTCGGTCTTCTGCACCTCGAAGTAGTGCAGGAGCGTCTGCAGCGCGAGTATGGGTTGTCGCTTCTCCTGTCGGCGCCGTCGGTGCGGTACCGGCTGACTTTGAACGACGGCACCAAGACGACGGTCGACAACCCGGCCCACTACCCCGACCCGACCCTGATCGACTCGGCGAGCGAGCCCTACATCAAAGCGTCGATCTTGATGCCGGAGAAGTACATCGGGGTGGTGATGGAGCTCTGTCGCGAGCGGCGTGGCGAGAACACCACCTTCAACTATCTGGCGGTCGGCCGTGTGGAGCTCAGCTCGGAGCTGCCGCTCGCCGAGGTTCTGTTCGATTTCTACGACAAGCTGAAGACCGTCACCCAGGGCTATGGCTCGTTCGACTACGAGGTGCTCGACTACCGCCCGACTGCTCTAGCCAAGGTCGACATTCTGGTCAATGATGAGCCGGTGGATGCGCTCTCGCAGCTCGTCAACCGCGACAAGGCGCGAGCACGCGCCCTTCACTATTGCGAACGGCTCGCCGAGACCATTCCGCGACAGCAGTTCAAGATCAAGATTCAGGGCGCGATCGGCGGCTCGATCATCGCCCGCGCCACCATCAATGCCTATCGCAAGGACGTCACCGCAAAGTGCTACGGCGGCGACATCACCCGCAAGCGCAAGCTCCTCGAGAAGCAGCGCGCCGGCAAGAAGCGGATGATGGTGGTGGGCTCGGTGGAGATTCCGCAGTCGGCGTTTGTGGCGGTGCTCAAGACGGACAAGGACTGAAGCAGCAGTTCACGAGCAGCCTGACGGCCTAGGCGGAGTCTCCGCAGGGTACGGCGCACGCTTCCCGGACTCCGGTTACCGAGAGGCGAGCGCCTCGGTTTCTCTCGCGCCGGATCGGACCTGGACTATCGATGTCCAAGTTGTGCGCTCGGTCAAACGCCCCTGGTGGAGCCTCCGACCAGGCCGTCAGAAAGCTAGCAGGCCTTGGCGAGGAGTGCTGTCTTCTGCATCCGGCGGGCGCAAACGGCAGCCTGGTGAATGCGCCGGCAGGAACGCTGTGAGCCTGCGGGCACACGCAATCCTCGGGTGAAGCGGTTTGGTCCGCGCGGGCGAACAACGAGGCGCGAGCGAACTCCTCCAAGGCTGAGTAGCAAGCGCCGTTTCCAGCTGGGCATTCGACTAGGCTGGCCGAGCCCGCCGGCCACCGAGGGCCTAGGAGTCAACCGATCTACGCGGTCGGGGCTTCGGCAACCTCGATGAGCTCGTCCCAGAGCTCTTTCGGGTCGCCCTCGAAGACGCGCTGGCTGGTTGCCGGTAGCACGTACCAGCCGTCTTGCTCGATCTCCCACTCGAGCTGTCCGTGCGCCCAGCCGGCGTAGCCGACGCACGTTTTGAAAGCCGCGACGGGGTTCTCGGCGTCCAGGCCGTGCTCGATCAAGTCGAGGACGTTGCCGGTGCAGACGCCGGCGAGAACGGGTTCGCAGTCCTCGGGCGGCTCTTCCGCGTGGAGGAGAAAGACGAGCTTGTCACGGCCGACCGGCCCGCCCCAGAACACGGAATCCCGTCTCTCGGTCAATGTGTCGAGCTGCGGCAGGAGATCGGAGAGTACGGTCCGTGTCCGCCGATTGATGATAACGCCGAGCGTTCCTTCTTCGCCGTGGGACAGGAGTAGCACGACGGTGCGCGCGAAGTGGGGGTCCGCCATGGTGGGCCTGGCGACGAGAAAAGTACCGGCCTCGAGCTGGGTCTTTGGAGCGGCTAT
>Ga0224508_10003752_pt1 | contig 12539 bp, 10 predicted proteins | sample SF_Jan12_sed_USG_4_FD_170157 | JGI IMG/M metagenome (GOLD analysis project Ga0224508, IMG submission 170157) | Sediment microbial communities from San Francisco Bay, California, United States - SF_Jan12_sed_USGS_21 | ecosystem: Environmental > Aquatic > Marine > Sediment | place: USA...
GCACCCCGAGATCGCCAACCGGAAAAACATCCCGGCGCCCGAGTTGGAAAATCAGCAGCATCTCGACGGTCCAGCGCCCGACACCCCGCACCTGCACGATGCGCTGGATGATTTCCTCATCATCCATCTTAGCCAGTTCACTCACGTCAGGAACCGTACCGTCCAGCACGCGGGCGGAGAGATCCTTCAGCGCCAGCACCTTGGCGGCCGACAATCCCGCTTCACGCAACGCTTCCTCGGACTTGCGCAGCAATTGCCGTGGCGACGGGTGAGCCACGCGAGGAAAAAGCCCTATCACGCGGGTATGAATCGCGCGCGCCGCCTTGGTCGATACCTGTTGCGATACGATTGCCGAGAACAGTGACTGAAAGGGATCGTCGCGCCGCCGCTCGTGCAGGCGACACGGCCCGACGCGTTTGATCAGGTGGCGTAACACTTTGTCCCTGCGCGCCAGGATCCGAGTGGCGCGATGCTCGTCGCAGTCTTTCGCGCTCACGATTGTGGCTGGCCTCTGGCGATCACCGTGATACGGCTCTGCAGAAAAGTACGGTGACCGTCCGGCCCCGTGATCACGCTGTCCTGCTGTTGCGTATCGCATTGCACATCCTCTCCGGCACCCGCGCTGTGCGCCGCGGCAACCGCAAGCTCACGTGCGGTGGTGCGTGCGAATTCCGTTGCGTCGCTCAAATTGCCGAAGTCCTTAGTACCCGCTTCACTGTGCACGCGAAAACAATCGTCGCGCGGCAGTGTGATCAGCGTCGAAGAACGTTGTAGAATGCCGCTTACCGCGGCACCGATCGCGTTTGCCACTTCCACACCTTGTGGAATCATAAGCCGGGCACCGAGTTTCCCTGCAATGCGCGGGTAGTACTGCACCGCCGACGCGCCGATTGCGACCAGCGGGTAGCGCAGAGACAGGTCTACCTGCAGCAGTGAATCCCCGACGTTACTCAGCGCTCTCGTCAACAACGGGTTGTCACGGAAACTTGCCGCCTTCTCTTCGTCTCGCAGGATGGCGTCAACGATGACCTCACAGGACTGATCGATCAGTGCATCGATAACCGCGTTCGAAAATTCGTGTGCGGTGTCGCTGGCAGCGCGAAGCAGAGACATGCGGCGAGCGGTAAGTATCGCGGCCGCTGTTGCGGCCGGTTGCGACCAGGCTTGGTGCATGCCCAGTACGTGGGCCGCGTCGCTCGGTGTGAACGATGCCACGGCCACTAGACCGCGCGAGCGCAGCCGCGTAAGCGGCCGCTCGGAGGTCACGCGCTGGTGCAATGTTTCCAGTTCCATCGGTCCATCGGCGAGCATGCGCCAGATCTCCCGTTCGCTGTAAGTCAGGTTTTGTTCGTTTTTCGTCGCCCGCCGGCGCAAGGCAAAGCGCGCGTCGAATTCGTGTGGGTAGCCGCGTGCGAGCTGGCGTTGCAATGTTTCGGTCACGCCCGGACAGGTACTGGCCAGCAGGCTCAACGGAACGCAACGTTGCGGGCCCAGGCGCAGCGCCGTGCCGTCGCAGTACACCTCGCTGTCGCCGCCCAGGCCGTAAGTATGTGCATCTATCGCGGCTACCATGGTCGGCAGCCCCGCGACGTGTGCGCCCTGTTCGGTGAGTGTCGGCCAGCCGTCGCGCAAGGTGCCGATGTCCGTGGTGGTGCCGCCAATGTCGACGACGACGGCATCGTCGTTGCCGCTCAGGTACCGGGCGCCAACAGTGCTCGCGGCAGGGCCGGACAGGATTGTTTCCACTGGGCGCTCGCGTGCAGTATCTGCGCTCACCATCGAGCCGTCACCTTTCACCACCATCAACGGTGCGTCGATCGAGAGTTCCTGCAGCGTATTTTGCACGGCATCGATCAGTTCGCTGATCAGCGGGACCAGCCGTGCGTTCAGGAATGCCGTGAGGGCGCGGCGCGGCGCGTCGAGTTGCGCGGACAGTTCGTAACCGCAGGTTACGGGCAAACCGCACAACTCGGAAATTATGTCGCGCGCCCGTTGCTCGTGCTCGGGATTACGCACGGCAAACAGCCCGGCCACGGCAAATGCCTGCACTTTGACGCACTGCTCACGCACCGTTTGCTCGAGCGCCGGCTCATCCAACGCCGCGAGCGGTTCGCCGCTGGCATTGTGACCGCCGGCAATGAACGTCACCGGATTGCCTGCAAGGTTCGTCGAAAGCCCGGCGCGTTGCAGTACCTGGGGTCCCTGGCCGAGCATGATCAGGCAGGCATCGCCGCCATGACCTTCGACGATGGCGTTGGTTGCCAGCGTCGTGGAAACGGCCGCCAGCTGTAACTCGAGCGGGTTTGTGACTGCTTCGCGAATTGCCTCACCGACACAACCGGCCAGATCGTGGTGGCGTGTCAATACTTTGCTGGAAGCGAGTACGCCGTTTCGATCGTCGAAAACCACCGCGTCGGTATAGGTGCCGCCGGTGTCTATGCCAAGTCTTAACGCCATTTGCGATGTGTATCAGTTAACCGGCATGTTGCGCAAAGGATTTATTCAGTACGGCGGAGTGTCCAGCTGGAAGTCTGTATTTCGCCTGTGCGAACCTGGCGAAGTCGCGAGCAGTGACCGTGCGTTTTCGACGCGCTCAACCTGCCGTCATTTCCACGCTGGCCGGCGGTTGCGGGCCGGTCGGCAGCGTTTCCAGCAGCGGTACCACCACCTTGATGCCCGGTCGCACGTTGGCGAAATCCAGATCGGGATTGTACTGACGGATTAGCCAGATGGGCACGCGATAGGTGTAGTGCGCCAGCAGCCACAGCGAGTCACCGGTGCGCACCGTATGGTCGCGGGTTCCCACTATATGGTAGCCGCTGAAGAACGCTTCCTGCAGCGCGATGTGAAAGGCACGCCGCTTGTCTTCGAACAGCTCGGGGCTGACCAGGGAAAAATCCAGCTTCAACCGCTTGCCCATGATTACCGGTTGTTCGAAATCCAGGTCGTTCTTGTCGCGCAGGCGCTGGGTGCTGAGATCCAGCCAGTCTGCATAGTGTCCGAGGGTTTCCGGAATCTGCACTTCAATGGTGCCGTCGTCGGCGACCGAGTAATCGCTGGGGTCGGCGGACAGTGACGGATGCGCGGCGGGCGGTTGCGCGGGTCCCAGTGCGTGCGCTTCGTCCAGTGATGCCGGTTCGCCCGATTCCACCAGGGCGATCTGCTGCTCTTCCAGTTCCGATTCGCTTTCTTCCGCCGCGGGGGTTGCCGCCGCCAGCGTTTCCACAGCAGCCTGTCGTTCCTCACCCGGCGTGACGGTGACGATCAGTGTCTGTCCGGCTTCGATGCGCTCGATGTTGGTCAGCGCGTTGAGATTCTTGAGCGTTGTCTGATCGGTCCCGAAACGCAGTGCGATAAGCGATATGCTGTCTCCCGGCTGTACCGTGTAAAGACCATCGACCGGCAGTCCCGGCGGCCGTGTGACGGTCGTCCCGGCGACGGATGCGGTCGCCGGCAACGGCAGACGTATCAGTTGACCGGTCCGAATCAGGTTGCGGTTACGCAGATCGTTGATCTCCATGAGATCGCTCACCGATACGCCGAACTGCTGTGCGATGGTCGAGAGTGTATTGCCGCGTTCAACGACATACTCCTGTTCGCGCTGCTGCACGGAATGGCGTTCGTGCCGGTCGATCTGCGCGAGCAGACGCGTCGCGTCCGATGCACTGACGGAATCGTGCGGTACCCGCAGCTGGTAGCCGGCAGGGATACGCTGCAAGCCTTTCCACACGGTTTTACGCAGCGCCGGATTGTGATGGCGCAGTTCGGTCAACGGTAAGCGAAGCTGTTCGGCGACGCGCTCCGCTGCAATATAGTCATCCAGCTTGACCGTTGTGTTGTCGGCGGGTGGATCTCTGTGGAAAGCCCCGAAGTAGCGGGTGGCGTTACTCGAAACGTGCAACGCAGCGAGAAATGCCACATAGAAATTGCGCGATGCGAACCCGAAACGCCGGCTTTTGTAACGGCGCACGATCGGAGCAATGTCAGTGGTACCGATTTTGCGTGTCGCGCGACGTACGCCGGATGTGCCGTGGTTGTATGCGGTGATCGCAAGCGGCCAGGTGCCGGTGGCGGCGTGGTTGTGCTTCAACAGACGGGCGGCGGCCACGGTGGAGATAAATGGATCGCGCCGCTCATCGACGGCACGATCGACACGCATATAGCGACGTCCGGTGGAGCGTGTGAATTGCCAGAGCCCCGAAGCACCGCGATGGGAGTAGGCCAGCGGATGGTAGGAAGACTCGACGTGCGGCAACGCGGCGAGTCCTTCCGGCAATCCCTGCTCGCGCAAAGTGCGGCGTATGTAATCCTCCCAGGCGCCTGCCCGCATCAAACCGGCTAGAAACTTGTCCTTCTGGCCGAGCTGGAAGCGCAGGCGCTGCGCGGCGGCGCGCAGGCCACGATTGGTCACCTTCTCTGGCCACAACTGCAACACCCGCCCTTGCTCGTCGTTCAGCCCGGAGCGGCGGCCACTCGCGAGCTTGAGCAGTATGTTGCGATAGTGCTGTTTCGCGCGCGTGATTTGCTTGCGCCGTTCGCGCTTACTCAGATTGGGTGGGAACCGCAGCTTGGCATAGACTACGCCAAGGTGGCGGTCGTCGTGCAGAAACCCGCTGGAGCTGTCGATTTCGGTGTACACCCGCGTCCAGAAATCAATGTCGGGCTGCAACTCAGCCGGTCTTGGAAAAGGGTCCTGGCCGTCAGTCGCGTAGGCCGCGGGGCAGATGATCATGCATGCGAGCACTGTCGCGGTGAGGATTTTGCACGGAATGGCACGCATCGGCCTACATCCTAGACGACCTTGCGGCTCACTTCACCCCCCGAACTGCGATTAACCGCTACTGTAAAAAGGATCGAAAGTGCGCGTCGCCGACAGCGTCGAGCGATTAGAATCCCGCATATTTCACGCCGCTTGCGGCCCCCTTCGGGGGGGGGGGGAAGGATTACTCCGGGCAATATTGCACAGATTTCTCCGTAACAAGTTTGTTTGATTGGGAAACGTTTCAAATACGTACGTATCGCCTTTCCCGCGCAGGGACGCAAGCAGCGTGAAATATGTGGGCTGGGTTGACGCGCTTGATCGTGGGACGCTATAAGCGTTGTCCGCGAACCGGCCGCTGGAGAGACAGATTTGGCTATTCATTTTTCACCGGGCGAGTTGCGCCAGCGCCGCGAGCGAGCCTGCGCGGAACTGCGGCAGCGGGATCTGGCGGGACTACTGATATTTCGCCAGGAGAGCATGTACTATCTGACCGGTTACGATACTTTCGGCTACTGCTTTTTCCAGTGTCTGTACCTGAGCGCCGGCGGCGAGACGGTTCTTTTGACCCGCGCACCGGATTTGCGCCAGGCACAACATACCTCCGACATCGGGGACATTCGCGTTTGGGCGGACCGCGCCGGTCACGATCCGGCACTGCATCTGCGTGATATTCTCGACGAGCAGAAACTGTGCGGAGCGCGCCTGGGGATCGAGTTCGACGCGTACGGCCTGACCGCTTACAACTGGCGACTGGTCGAGGCTGCGCTGGAAGGTTTCTGTGAAGTGCACGATGCGTCGGACCTGGTGTCACGCCAGCGCGTCGTAAAAAGCGACGCTGAGCTGGACTACGTGCGGCGTGCGGCGGAACTTGCCGACGCGGCGCTGGATGCCGCGCTTGCCGAAACGCAACCTGGGGCGTTCGAGGGGGATATACTCGCTGCGATGCACAACGCGATCTTTCGTGGCGGCGGCGACTACTCCGGCAACGAATTCATTATCGGATCCGGCGTCGACGCGCTGCTGTGCCGCTACTTCAGCGGCCGCCGGAACCTCGATGCCGAGGATCAGCTTACGCTGGAATGGGCGGGAGCATACCGTCACTACCACGCGGCATTGATGCGTACCATCCTGGTGGGCAATGTGCGTCCGGAATATCGCGCAATGCATTCGGCCTGCGTCGAGGCGATGCAGGCCGGCCTGGAGGCTTTGGTCCCGGGGCGCCCCATCGGCGATGTGTTCGATGCGCACGCCGCTGTTCTGGATGCCGCCGGCTATCGCGCCCATCGTTTGAATGCGTGCGGCTACAGCCTGGGCGCAACCTACACACCGACGTGGATGGATTGGCCGATGTTCTACGCCGGCAATCCGGTACGGGCGCAAACAAACATGGTGTTTTTTCTGCACATTATTCTGATGGATTCGGATAATCATCGCGCCATGACCCTGGGACAGACAGTGCGGGTCGGCGACACCGGCAGTGAACGATTGAGCAGCCAGCCACTCGATCTGCTGGTGCGTTGAGCGCACGGCCCGACGCCTGAGCAATGCAGCACAAGCCACTCAGCGGGATTCGCGTGCTGGAACTGGGGCAACTCATCGCCGGCCCGTTCGCCGGTAACATGCTCGCGTATTTCGGTGCCGAAACAATCAAAGTCGAACCGCCAGGCCGCGGTGATCCGCTGCGCGGGTGGCGCGTTGTGCACAACGGCACGTCGTACTGGTGGCGCAGCATAGCGCGCAACAAAAAGTGTATAACGCTCAACCTGAAAGATCCCCGCGGCCGCGAGATCGCGCGCCGGCTGGCGCTGCGCAGCGACGTGCTTCTGGAGAACTTCCGCCCCGGCACGCTGGAAGACTGGGGTCTGGATCCGCAGCAGTTGCGGCGCGGCAACCCGGGGCTGGTCAGCGCACGAATTTCCGGCTACGGTCAGACCGGCCCTTATGCAAAACAGCCCGGATTCGCTTCCGCTTGCGAGGCTTACGGAGGGTTCCGCTACGTCAACGGGCATCCAGGCGAAGCGCCCGTGCGGCCGAACCTGAGTCTGGGCGATACGCTGGCGGCGTTACATGCGGTGATCGGTGTGCTGATGGCGTTGCTGACTCGCGAACGCGACAAACGCGGCGGACAGGAAGTGGACGTGGCGATTTACGAAAGCGTCTTCAATATCCTCGAAGGTGTGGTCGCCGAGTACAGTGGCGCCGGCGTTGTGCGCGAACCCTCCGGTACTACGTTGACCGGTATCGTGCCGACCAACACCTACCGCTGCGCGGACGGCAGGTATGTGGTGGTCGGCGGAAACGGCGATTCGATTTTCAAGCGCCTGATGCACGCTGCCGGCCGCGGTGATCTGGCCGAGGATGCGCGCGTGGCATACAATCCCGGGCGCGTTGTTCATCAGCGCGAGATCGATGCCGCCATAGGCGCATGGACTGGCACACGCTCGTCGCGCGCCGTACTGGCTGCGTTGCAGGACGCGGAAGTTCCCTGCGGACCTATCTACAGCGTGGCGGATATGTTCGAGGATCCGCATTTCGCGGCGCGCCAGTTGTTCGAGAGCGTGCAGGTGGACGGAGACAACCTGCAGCTGCCGGCGATTCTTCCGAAACTGAGTGTCACGCCCGGCGCTACCGACTGGGCAGGACCCGCACTGGGCGCCCATAATGACGAAGTACTGCAGGGCCTGCTGGGGATGACCCGGGACGAACTAGACGGTCTGCGTGACGAAGGGATTGTTTAACGAGGAAGGGAGATCAAGCATGTTTGCTGCATTGATGGTCCTGCTGCTGTTCGGTGCTGCGGCCTGGGCCGTGATGAGATTTGGTGGTGACTACCTGCCCGCCGAACGGCAGCGCGGTATCGTCGCGGGCGGTATCGCCGTCGGCGGTCTGCTGGTGGCGTCGCTGGCGTTCTTTGCCGGCCAGGATTCGCCGCCTGTCTCTGAGTTTCTGGTTACCACCGACGTCAATCAAGGCGCTGTCTCGTATCCGCTCAGGATCGAGCGGGCCGGCATCGAGCACGAACTGCAGATCTGGCCGCAACGCGAAGCCGGCAACGAACCGCAGGGGCTGTTGCAGTTGCGGGTCATCCTGTCCGGGCCGGATGGTGCGACGCTGATCAACGAGACGGTGACTATTGCCAGCGGCGAAACGGATATCGCAACCACGGAAGGCGGCAGCGTGCGGGGCATCGACTGGATCGCCTGGTCGAAAAACTTCACACCGGCGAGCGCTGGATTTTACGAAATCGCTTTGTCCATGCCACCCAAAGCGCCGCGTGTGCGCGTGCGCGTAGGTGCAACCGACAACAAATAACGGCGCGCGCTAGCCTGCATGTTGCATGAAGGCTAGCCTGCGGCCAGATCGTGCTCCAGGACAATTTCCCGGTCGTCGAATCCGCAGCGACGATACATGGCGACAGCGGCTGGATTTCCGGCCCGAACATTAATCCGTAACCAGCGTACCCCGGCTCCGCGGGCGTGTGTTTTCGCGTGTGCCAGCAACGCTGAGCCGATGCCCTGCGAACGGTATTGCCCGCGCACCGCTAAGTCGGTTATCTGCGCGTAGACGTAGTCGACTTCAGCCGTCCCTTCCTGCGCCACGTGCGTCAACACGCCGATATAGCCGACTACCGCGCCATCGAGATCGGCAACGAAGACCGTGCCGCGAAACACGTCGCAGTCCTCGATCATCTCCTCCCAGAGCCGCTCGAGCACGTCGTCCGGTGCTGCCAGGCGCGCATCGATGTTGCGTTCCCAGTCCTGCAGTTCACGCATGCAGTCCAGAATCGCCGGGGTGTCCTGGGGTTTGCGTTCGCGGATTCTCAACGGCATACACGGTCACCGAAGCATGTATCGGGAAGGGCGTTTACTATACGCGATCCAGTTGCGGCCGCGATGAGTCATTGCTTTGGTCGGTACGCAAATTGGTGTGTTGAGTGCGGACTGGAAGGGCAACCGGGGAGAGCAACTTGGCTGAATTCACACTCTATTGCTTCGCTGAATCGGGCAGTGCCTACAAGGCGGCGCTGATGCTGAATCTGTTGGCGGCATCCTTACGACTTGATGCCGCAAGCTGCGCCGGCGGATTAGCGCCGGGCGAGCATATCACCGGGGGTCGATCGGTAGTTGCTGTGCGATACCAGTGGCCGTTTCCAGAATCTGCGCTGCCGCTATGGCCCGCGCTTCGTGACGAGGCGGTGCAACGATCTGCAACCCAACCGGTAAGCCGTCAGTGGTAAAACCACCCGGCGCAGAAAGCGCCGGGCACCCCAGTAACGAAATCACATAGGTGACTGTCATCCAGTCGATGTAGTTGTCGAAACGGTGCTTGCCGACCTGCTCAACGTAGCGTACGTCGACGTCAAACGGTGGCACGATCGCGACCGGGCAGACCAGCAGATCGCAGCGTTGAAAAAACTCGCCGGTGGCCTGCACCAGCCGCGCACGTCGATGCTCGGCGGCACCGATCTCGGCGGCGGTGAGAGCCAGTCCCTTTTCGATGTTCCAGATAACTTCGGGTTTCAGCAACTCGCGGTGTTCGGCGAGCTTCTCGCGGTGGTTCGCCGCGTACTGCGCGGCGCGCAGCGTTTGAAAGCAATCCTGCGCGCCGTCTAGGTCTGGTGCATCGCCGACCAGCTCGGCATTGCATGCGCCGGCCAATGTCGCGGCCGCCCGTTCGCATATATTTCCGACCTCGGGATTGAGCACGCCGAATCCCAGGTCGGCACTGAAACCGATGCGCCGCGGCGGTGGCATTTCGCCTACCTGTTGCAAGTACGAGCGTGCTGGTGCCGCCACCGCCAGCGGGTCGAGCGGGTGTGTGCCGCTCATGGCATCGAGCATCAGGGCCAGATCCTCGGCGCTGCGCGCCATCGGTCCTTCCACGGAGAGTGTGGCGAAAGGCAGCAGTTCGGGTCCGCGCGCGACACAGCCGGGCGACGGCCGCAGGCCCAGCACCGCGTTGAAGCTCGCGGGCAGCCGCAAACTGCCGCCCAGGTCCGAGCCGGTCGCGAGCCAGACCTGGCCGCTAGCCAGCGCGGCCGCCGAGCCGCCGGACGATCCGGATACCGATTTGGCGCCATTCCAGGGATTGCGGGTTTTACCGAACACTTCGTTGAACGTGCTGGCGCCGGCGCCGAACTCCGGTGTGTTGCTCTTGCCGATCACGATCGCGCCGTTGGCTTCCAGGCGTTCCACCAGCAGATCGGAGCGTTGCGGAACGTGGTTTGCGTAAATCGGTGAGCCGTAGGTTGTGCGCACTCCTGCGACGTCGACGAGATCCTTGACCGCGATCGGCAGGCCGCCGAGCCAGCCGGCAGGCCGCGATTCGGCAGACGCCTTCATCAGTGATTTCGCATGCTCGCGCGCGCGTTCGAAGCAATGCGTCGGCATGGCGTTGAGGTTCCCGTCCACGGCCTCGATGCGCGCCGCTGCGGCCTCGACGAGATCCAGGGGCGTCAACTGTTTATCACGCAACCGGCGTACTGCTTGCATTGCGGTAAGTCGATAAAGTTCGTTATCAGCCATGAGGTACATTTCTCATCGGTTTGTGTCGGACACGCAGCAGCAGACGCAGGTACACAGCAGTGTTGAGCAGCGCCACCAGCAGCCCGAAGACAATCTGCTGTGCGCGCGTCAATCCAGGCGGATAGATGATCGGCTCAATGTAGTGCGCGATGAAGGTGCCTGAATAGGGCGCCTGTCCGGCGGCCAGGCGAAACTCCACTTCCCATGGTGTGAGTGGACAGATACTTCCGCTCACGATGGTGAATACACCCCACAACAGGCACGGCAGATGCAGCCACGCCAGTGACGGCAAACGCAGCACGAGCAAACCACCCGCAACCACGAACAGAATGAACAGCAGGTGGAGCAGCACGAGGAGATCTGCTAACAGGGCGTACAGCATGGCGGTATTGTAGCCCGACTGTTGCAGTGCGCGAGTTAAGCGATATCAGCTACGCGTCCACCGGTGAGGGCTGCCAGTTCGTGAGACGGGATCTCGCAAACCGAGTGCGGCGTACCGGCCGCCGCCCAGATCGTGTCGTACTGCAGCAGATCGCGATCGATGATTGTGGTCAGCGCCTCCCGGTGCCCCACGGCGGGCACGCCACCGATCGCGTAGCCCGTCATCCCGCGCACGTAGTCGGCATCTGCCTTGACGATTCGCGTGCTGAGCAATTCGCCCACCCGCGCTTCGTCAACCCGGTTCGCGCCGCTCGCGATAATCAGCAGAGCTGTGCCGTCAGCGGCGTCTTTGAACACCAGCGATTTCGCAATCTGCGCTACTTCGCACCCCAGTGCAGCCGCGGCATCCGCAGCGGTGCGGGTCGAATCGGACAATTCCTGCACGACGCAGGTCAGTCCGTGGGCGAGCAGTGCCTGCTGTACTCGCTGCGAGGATTTATCCGCTGGCATACCGAGTCTGTTCTTTGCAACGCCACACACATATAGGCGCCATGGCGTTCGGTTGCAGGTAACCACTCACGCGCTCGCGCGGATAGCCCATGCAATGCGATACGTAGCGAACGCCGTCTATGCTGACATCGCGGTTACGATGCTGATGGCCATACACGTGCAGCTGCGAACCCAGGCGGCGGATCTGCGCATCGAGCAGACTGCAGCCCGCGACACGGCTGAAATTGAAACCCGGGTGCGGATCGCGCAACCGGGAAACGCGCGGCGTCCCGGGCGCCTTGAACATCAGTTCGCGGCGCGGTAAGAAATGACTGAACGATATGACCGGTTCTGCATAAGCGCGAATCGCTGGTTCGTTGAGCGACAGAAAATAGTCGGCTGGCTGCGCATTCAGCGTGTGCGGCCAGCGTACGAAACGGTCATCGGCCCAGCGCTGGAGGGGGTGTTCCGAGCGTTTCGGCAGAAACAGGCTGCTGGCGCCCTCGCCCGGTCGCCGGTACCAGGAAAACAGCGGTACGATCCACACAGCGCCCCAGGTTCCGTGCAGCCGGGCGGGCGCGCAGTCCACGCGCGCGGCACGGGCCAGCTTCAGAATGGCGTCGAAACGCAACAGCGCGTGGCCGTGCTCCCGGCGCCGGTCCCACAGCTCGTGGTTACCGGGCACGTAGAAGACGCGTGTAAATTTCTCGCGTAACGTGACGAGCGTTTCTTCCAGAAGCCGCAAATCGTCCGTCACGTCGCCGGCCAGCAGCAATGCGTCGTCGCGGTAGGCGGTGTCCGACAAGGCATGGATATCGTTCAGATTCTTTGCGTAATCCACATGCAGATCCGAAAAAGCAAATACCCGCATGTGACTATCTCACGCGTGCCGCCGCGCTGCTGTCAGCTCGAGAGGTTGCGCGTCCACGAACGGATTGTATCAGCCAGTTCGACCAACGCGTCGGCTTGCGTGCGCCCGGATCGTTTCAACATACCGAAAGAATGATCGCCGTCTTCGACGACGTGCAAAGTGGCCCGTGCGCCGAGGCGCTCGCAAACGGGCTGCAGGTACGTGAGGTCTGCAAGCTTGTCGCGCGTGCCCTGCAGAAACAGCATCGGGAGGGAGACCTGCAACAGGTGATCGGCACGCTCGTTGCCGCGCTTACCGGCGTTGTGCAGGGGAAATCCCACAAACACCAGGCCGCGAACCAGCTCGTCGGCCTGCTCCGACATTGCCAGTGAGGCCATCCGGCCACCCATGGATTTGCCGCCGAGAAACAACGGCAGGTCAGGGAGTAACGCATGTGCGTGTGCAACGGCTGCGCGTACCGAAGCGAGTAGTGTCTTGCGGCTGTCCGGGGAGCGCCGTCCGCGTTGCATGT
>Ga0224508_10003753_pt1 | contig 12535 bp, 14 predicted proteins | sample SF_Jan12_sed_USG_4_FD_170157 | JGI IMG/M metagenome (GOLD analysis project Ga0224508, IMG submission 170157) | Sediment microbial communities from San Francisco Bay, California, United States - SF_Jan12_sed_USGS_21 | ecosystem: Environmental > Aquatic > Marine > Sediment | place: USA...
CGATAAACCAGCCTGCCCAGCGGCCAGATTTTTACGATAGAACGCATTGGATTCTTCCGCCGTAGAGAACCCGGCATACTGGCGCACGGTCCAGGGCCGTCCCGCATACATGGTGGCACGTGGGCCGCGTGTGAATGGCGCGAAGCCGGGTAGATTTTCTAAATGTGCGATACCGTCAAGGTCTTCGGCGGTATACAACGGCTTAACATTGATGCCTTCGGGAGTCCGCCAGTCCAAATTGTCAATCGAGTCTTTTAACTCTTTCTCTGCCAGGGACTTCCAATCATTTGTTGTTTTGTTGGGAAACTGAGTCACCGTAACCATCTCCAATAAGGTGGGGAATACGCAATATTTTGTTGCGATGCAGCATTTTAAGCGATTTCAGGCGTGGGGAACACCGGATGATTTAGTTTAATAATTACAGTAGGTTAACTCCAACACACATTCAGTTTTTTGCTCTAAACTCACCTGCGCGCAACTGCGACATCACCTGCCGATAAACCTGCGCATCCAGCGTGGAATCCAACTGCCGTGCATTGATACCACGCGTTGCCAGCGCATCGATCTGGTCCTTCATTAACGCGATCAGCGGTGAGACCACCAGCGTGACACCCGGCAATAACAACGCCGGCAGTTGATAACACAACGCCTTGCCGGCTCCGGTGGGAAATACCGCCGCGGGGGATTGCCCTTCCAGCAAATGCCCAATCACCTCACGCTGACCAGGGCGAAAGCTGTCGAAGCCAAAATAGTGTTGTAGTGCTGAATCGATGTCTGGGACATCATCTTGTGCTCTTTAATCAGACTACTAAGCGTTACAACAGCGAGACGTAGCGCGTGATAGTTTTTGCACAACGGTCTACATGTTTTTTTTGATCACAGCCATAACTTTTTCACAACCTGCATAATTGAGTCCTAAATATATTGACTTTCATTGCTCCCGTACCATCCTGTGCAAGCTGGGCGACCCATTAGTACGCTGGACGCACTAATTGCAGGTATTTGCCGGGCCAATAGCTTCGCGCTCGCGACACGAAATATAAAAGATTTTGCAGGCTGCGATATTGAGCTTATCAACCCGTTCGAAAATTTATCGAAACCATAACGTCTCGATTTAACCTGCGATACAGATACCAAGCTCTACACGCTCCAGCAAATTTTGGCTACGAGCCGGCAGGATAGCCCAAACCTTTAAGCGAGTCTGCGATCTCGTCCAGTATTGCCGGGTCATCGATGGTGGCGGGCATTTTCCATTCGTCGCCGTCGGCCATTTTCTGCATGGTGCCACGTAGAATTTTGCCAGAGCGAGTTTTGGGTAGGCGTTTCACAACGACGGCTTGTTTAAACGCCGCCACCGGTCCGATCTTCTCCCGCACCAATTTCACTGACTCACTAATAATCTCTGAAGAGTCACGTTCACAACCGGCGTTCAGCACCAACAACCCCAGTGGCAGCTGGCCTTTCAGTTTATCCGCCGCACCAAATACCGCACACTCAGCAACATCTGGATGTGACGCCAACACTTCTTCCATAGCGCCGGTCGACAAACGATGACCGGCAACATTGATAATGTCATCGGTACGCGACATCACAAACAAGTAACCGTCTTCATCGATGATACCAGCGTCCGAGGTGCTGTAATAACCTTCGTGTTTACTGAGATAAGAATCGAAATGTCGTTGGCGCGCATTCCACAATGTTGGAAAGGTTCCCGGGGGCAACGGTAACTTCGCCGCCAACTCGCCGATCTCTCCTGGCTTAACCTCATTACCGCTTTCGTCCAGTACACGCATATCCCAACCGGGCGCCGGCTTTGTAGGTGAACCTTCTTTTACCGGCAAGGCTTCTATCCCCATACAGTTGGCGCAAATCGACCAGCCAGTCTCGGTTTGCCACCAGTGATCTATGACCGGTACGCCGAGTTTATCTTCCGCCCAATGCAAGGTATCGGGGTCGGTACGTTCGCCCGCTAAAAATAAAGTGCGAAGGGACGACAAATCGTATTCTTTTAAATACTCGGCATTTGGATCTTCTTTTTTTATCGCCCGAAAAGCCGTCGGCGCTGTAAACAATGTGGTGACTTTATGATCGGAAATGACACGCCAAAATGCACCGGGATCCGGCGTGCCGACGGGTTTGCCCTCATAGACAATTGTAGTATTACCACTGAACAGCGGCGCATAGGCGATGTATGAGTGCCCAACGACCCAACCGACATCGGACGCCGCCCAGAACACCTCGCCAGGTTCATTGTTATAGATGTTTTTCATCGTCCACTTCAACGCTACTGCGTGTCCACCGTTGTCACGCACGACACCTTTCGGTTCGCCGGTCGTACCGGAGGTGTAAAGAATATACAATGGGTCGGTCGCAGCGACCGGCACACAATCATGTGGCGTCGCTACCGCCATGGCTTCTTTCCAATCGACATCACGTCCTGCGATCATGGACGCATGACATTGCTCACGCTGAAAGACTATGCAGTGCTGTGGTTTATGTTTCGCCAATTCGATGGCTTCATCGAGTAGCGGTTTGTACTCAATCACGCGGTTAACTTCGATGCCACAGGACGCGGACACAATCACTTTCGGTTCAGCGTCATCAATACGTACTGCTAATTCGTTGGCCGCGAATCCACCGAACACAACCGAGTGCACAGCCCCCAAACGTGCGCAGGCCAACATCGCTACCACCGCCTGCGGCACCATAGGCATATAAATAATGACACGGTCGCCTTTTTCCACGCCGTGGTCGGCCAGTGCGCCGGCAAAACGCGCCACTCTTTCGAGGAACTGAGAATAGGTAAAAGTTTTTACTTTACCTGTGACCGGGCTGTCGTAAATGAGCGCGGCCTGATCGCCGCGGCCGTTTTCGACATGAAAATCCAGCGCGTTGTAACAGGTGTTCATCTCGCCACCTGTGAACCAGCGATAAAATGGTTTGTCGCTGTCATCCAACACCTTGTCCCATTTGCGCGTCCAATGGATGGCTTCAGCCGCTTGTCCCCAAAATGCTTCGGGGTCGTTGATGGATTGTTTATGTATGGTTTCGTAGTTTGTCGTCATTGATATTCTCCGCTGCCGAATTTGGGGGATGCGCTGTTGATTGTTATAGTTAAATAGAGTTATTTAATTTGTAGTCGATCTATAAGGCGTTGACTCAGGTCAAATTTAGTTCATTGTGACGCCTGGGGCAAACCTTGTGCTGCTGGCCGAAACGCGTCATTTCCGATAGGCTTGGACACAGAAAACAATTAAAGCTATACGTGGAGAACATTCATGCCGTACGAAAACATTCTGGTCGAAACCCGCGGCAATGCCGGTTTGATCACCTTAAACCGGCCCAAAGCGCTGAACGCGCTGTCGTCGGAGTTAACCGCCGAACTCAGCGATGCGCTGGACGAGTTCGAACAAGACGATGCCATCGGCGCTGTCGTTATTACCGGCAATGAGAAAGCTTTCGCCGCAGGCGCCGATATCAAGGAAATGAAAGAAAAAACCTTCGTCGATGCCTATTTGTCCGATTTCATTACGGCTACCTGGGAGCGCGTCGCGACCTGCCGTAAACCAATCATCGCGGCTGTATCCGGTTATGCACTTGGCGGTGGTTGCGAACTCGCGATGATGTGCGACTTTATTCTCGCCGGCGACAACGCAAAATTCGGTCAACCGGAAATCAATCTGGGTATCATCCCCGGGGCCGGCGGCACACAAAGACTGACCCGGTATGTCGGTAAATCCAAGGCCATGGAATTATGCTTGACCGGGCGCATGATGGACGCGCAGGAAGCAGAACGCGCAGGCCTGGTGAGCAGAATCATTCCGGCTGCGGAACTGTTGGAAGAAGCGATCAAAACAGCACAATCTATTGCCAACAAATCAAAACCATCGACAATCATGGCGAAAGAGTCGGTGAACCGCGCTTATGAAGTCACATTGAGCGAAGGCATCCGTTTTGAACGGCGATTGTTTCATTCGCTGTTTGCAACGGAGGATCAAAAAGAAGGTATGGAGGCATTTGCCGAAAAACGCGAAGCGAATTGGAAACACAAATAACATAATCGGGAGAAGAACATGCAACTTAAGAATCTTACGAGAATTACTATCCGAACGAGCACTATCGCTGGTGCAATATCTTTATTAAGTGCTTGTAGTGACGGTGGCGTTACAGATTTACAAACCAAGCTCGATGAATTAACTACGCAGAATCAATCACTAAGTGAGATAGCGGAGAAAGCCAAGGGCGAATTACAAAGCGCGATGTCCTCTTTTGAAGCAGCGAAAGCTGAACTGGATAATGTCAAAGGCACTATGGCGACCAGCCAATCGGAAATCGACCAACTAAGTAAACAACTGGAGAATGTAAAAGCCCGGCGCGATGAGTTTCATAGTCAGACCAAACATCTTCAAGCGCGAATCGAAACACAGGTGGAGGAACTAACAGTTGCCAACGCCCAGATTGAACATCTCAATACACGGTTAAACAACGTACGCGCCAAACGGGATGAGTTTCGCGAAAAAATGATGCAGGCCGAAAACAAACTGCAAACTATTCGCCAGACCATAAACAAAAGCATGGATAACGCACTTGATTCGTCCGGGGGCTAATTTCAGATTCTTAATTTCTAATTGCAATATTGGAGACAACAATGAAACAAAGCTTTAAGAAAATAACTGCCGTCATGATGGCGGTCGCCCTCCTTGCGCAGGGCTATATTCCCGCAGCGCAAGCCGGGTTGATCGGCACGCAAACTGTGATGCAGTCTGAAACCCGGGAAACAATATTAAGTAAAACTGACGCATGGCTTGCGCAACAAACCGTCGCCGATCAACTGGAACAAATGGGTGTCGATCAGGCAGACGTAAAACAACGCATGCAAATGATGACCGACAATGAACTGCAAACCCTGGCGGCAAAAATGGACAACATGCCTGCCGGCGCTGACGCACTGGAAGTGATTGGCATCATATTTATTGTACTGCTTATTTTAGAACTGCTTGGTGTCACCAATATTTTCAATCGGTTATAAATCACGCCTTCTGACGGGGCTTGTTCGAGCTTCGTTTGTTCTTTTCATTTTGTCGGGTTGCACAACTTTGCAGCCCGATAAAAATATCTTTGATGGTTCTAGTAATTCGCTGGAGTTAACCGATACGCCGTTTTTTCCACAACAGGAATATCACTGCGGTCCAGCGGCATTGGCGACCGTGCTCGGCGCCAGCACGGTCCGGGTTCAGCCTGACGATCTGGTCAACAAAATTTATTTACCCAAACGCAAAGGTAGTCTGCAAATTGAGTTATTGGCTGCCACCCGACGTTATGGACGTATCCCCTACCCACTCGAATCCAACCCTGCGCATATCATTGACGAACTAAATGCCGGCAGACCTGTATTAGTGCTGCAAAATCTCGGGCTAAAGGTTCGGCCTTTTTGGCACTACGTCGTTGTCATTGGCTACGATGCGAACAAAAATAATTTTATCCTGCGCTCTGGCACGAAGGAGCGACTCGAAATGAACACTCGCAAATTCCTGCGCACATGGAACCGGGCTGGCGCGTGGTCATTTGTCGCATTAAAACCCGATGAAATACCTGTCCACGCCAATCAGGAAAAATATCTTGAAGCTATCGTCGCGATGGAACGATTGAACGATCCTGCGTTGTTGATTGACGCCTATAACCAATTGCTTAAAAGATGGCCCGAAAACAAAGTCGCCCGTTTTGGACTGGGAAACGCTTATTACGCGGACGGCCAATATGAAGCTGCGGCTCCAATGTATGCACATCTACTTGGATTAAATCCAGAACATATCCCGACCAGGAACAACCTGGCACTAACCATGGGGAAGTTAAACTGTTTCGACTCCGCGCTGAAACAAATTGACAAGGTGCTAGAATTGGCAAAAGAAAACAATAAATACTTAGAGGATACACAAAGTACCCGCACGGAAATTCTGCAACTCAAGAACCAAACTACTACCGGGACACTAGCAAACCCACAGTGTCGAAAATTAGACAATCAACTTATTGCAAACTAACCCGCAAGGCTGCTGCAATGGCGAACGGCGATAAAGCTATGGCCAGAACCAACATTGCGCCTAGTAAATAGAATTGTCCCAATGTGGGTAAATCCATCATGGCGGCTTGAATAAGGTTAGCGCCAAAGATCAGAACCGGCACATACAGCGGTAAAACTAATAACGTCAGCAATACGCCTCCGCGCTTTACGGCTAAGGTCAAAGCAGCCCCTATAGCACCGATAAAACTTAATGTTGGTGTTCCCAACAACAACGCAAGAACAAGTTTACCAAACAGCGCACTGGGCAAATTGACCAAGGTCGCCAACAATGGCGAGATGACAATAAGTGGTAAACCGGTTACCAACCAATGAGCGCAGACTTTCGCCAATACCAATATGGAAACCGGATGCGGCGACAACATCATTTGTTCAAGGCTGCCGTCGTCGAAATCCGAACGAAATAATCCATCCAATGCGAGCAACGTCGCCAATAACGCCGCAACCCATACCACACCGGGCGCGAGTTCGCGTAACAAACTAGGCTCCGACCCGACACCCAGGGGAAATAATGTGACTACGATCACAAAAAACAGAATTGGGTTTATCAACTCACCCGGTCGGCGGAACGCCAATGTTAAATCGCGCTTCAACATATATGTGAAAGCGCTACTCAAACTCGTTTGAGTCATTAGTTTAGACGCAACATTTGCACACCCGCGTTGTCGAGTTTTACCGGTTGATGGCTGGTGATAATCAAACTGCCACCACCACTGACATGATCTCGGAAAACCTGTTCCAACTCGGCAACACCGTGTTTATCGATCGCGGTAAGTGGTTCATCCAACACCCATAAGCTCGCATTGCTTATAAGTAGCCTTGCTAAAGCGACGCGACGGCGTTGCCCGGCTGACATGTGCCGACAGAAGGAATGCTCGTAGTCGCTCAACCCTACCCGCTGTAAAGCAGTCTGTGCTGTAACATCGTTCGACGCACCCAGGACACGCGTCATATCCAGATTCTCTACTGCGGTTAAATCGTCCTTGATGCCATGAATATGCCCAACGTAGGAAAGCCTTGACTGATACTCCGAACGGCATTCGCGAATATCCTGTCCGCACCACTGGATAACGCCAGATTCAGGCATGCTGAGTCCACAAAGCAGACGCAACAAACTGGTCTTACCTGAGCCATTTGTTCCCTCCACTTGTAAAGCGCTACCAGCCTCCAGCTCAAAGTTGAGGCCTACGAACAATTGCTGATCACCGCGCACACACTCGAGATCGACCGCCTCAAGACGGTGGTTTTCGTTCATTAACTTTTTGTTAGTTTTGGATTTACGCGCCGTATGAAGTATCAGTGAATCACGGGATAAACTTTATATTCCCACAATTGCCTATATTGATCCAAATCAAGTCTTGTAGCAGTTAACCCGTTAGCCTTAAACAGGCAACAAAAGGTAAAATAACGCATACTTGATCGGGAATTATTCCGGTTTCTAACTATCATAATCCATCGTGGCTAAATCACAAGCAACTGAAAACACTTTGACGCCCCCATCACATACACCGTGGTTGTGGTTTCATCGTCTGGGTTCGCCAAAATATTTTTATAATTTGGCGGGCAAGTTAATACCCTGGGTCAGTACCATCACCATTATTCTGCTGATTGCCGGTCTTTACGGTGGATTGGTCAAAGCACCGACAGATTATCAACAAGGTGAAAGCTACCGCATTATTTTTATTCACGTACCGTCCGCCTGGATGTCTATGTTTGTTTACATGGTACTGGCGGTATGCGGGGCCATCGTATTGATCTGGCGTATGAAGCTGGCCGAAGCCGTGGCCCGTGCCAGCGCACCCATTGGCGCCTCATTCACCGCCTTAGCGTTGCTAACCGGTTCCCTGTGGGGTAAACCCATGTGGGGCACCTACTGGGTATGGGATGCTCGTCTGACCTCGGAATTGATTCTGTTATTTCTGTACCTCGGTTATATCGCCCTGGTATCCGCCATACCGGACCGGCGTCAGGGCGCGCGTGCAGGGGCGGTGCTGGCTATTGTCGGCGTGGTCAACATACCCATCATTCATTATTCCGTGGAATGGTGGCAAACCCTGCACCAGGGCGCCACCGTGACCAAGTTCGACAAACCATCCATCCATTTAAGCATGCTGATTCCGTTACTCATTATGGCAATTGCGTTTCAATTCTATTATCTATGGGCGATGTTAATACGCACCCGCAACGAGATACTGGAACATGAGAAACGCTCCAACTGGGTAAAACAATTGTTGGGGTCATCCGTAACCAAAGTCACATAATAGTTATTGCAAACAGGGCTAAATAAATAATGGCAGAATTTTTTCACATGGGTGGCTATGCATTTTATGTCTGGATGTCTTATGGTTTGGCCGCACTGATATTGGTTCTCAATATTGTCATTCCCACACAGCAACACAAAAGATTGATGACCCGTTTGAGTGCATTCGTGAAACAACAAGGCATAAAACCATGACCCCTTATCAACACCATCATTACACCGCAGGATGGCTCGCGCGAGCCGTCCTCCACCGTGAGCGCGCTTATCCATGACCCCACGACGCAAACAACGTCTGATACTGGTGTCCTTACTTGTCGCCGGTATCGGTATTGCCGTCACCCTGACCCTGCTGGCGTTAAACGAGAACATCAATTTGTTCTTCAGCCCAAGCCAGGTGGTCAAGGGCGAAGCCCCCGGTAACACCAGCTTTCGTTTAGGTGGCATGGTGGTCGATGGCAGTGTCGAACGCCCGGGCGACGGTTTGACCGTGCAGTTCGAATTAACCGATACCGCCAATGCCGTGGCGGTTAAATACACCGGTATCCTGCCCGACCTGTTTCGCGAAGGCCAAGGCATTGTTGCCCAGGGTAAGCTCGTTGAAGAAGGTGTATTCATGGCCGAAGAAGTACTAGCCAAACACGACGAGAACTACATGCCACCGGAAGTCAACGACGCCATTGCCAAGGCCATGCAGGACAAGGCAATGGCGGAGAACACTATGCAAGATAACGCCATACAGGACCAGGCACAATGATCCCCGAGATCGGTAATTTCGCTTTATGTCTGGCCTTGGCCATGGCCTTGGTCCAGGCAACGGTACCCTTGATCGGTGCACTGCGTGGTATTCCCTCATGGATGGCGGTAGCACGCCCCTCCGCCCAGGCGCAACTACTGTTTGTCGCCATTGCCTATGCCTGTCTGACCTATGCGTTCTTACAACACGACTTCTCGGTTGCCTATGTGGCACATAACTCCAATACTGCTTTGCCCACCATATATCTTATCTCCGGTGTGTGGGGCGCCCACGAAGGCTCGTTATTACTGTGGTCATTGATCCTGGCACTGTGGACCGGCGCGGTGACAATATTCAGTCGCAGCATTCCACTGGCCATGATCGCTCGGGTCATTGCCGTCATGGGTATGGTCAGTATCGGCTTTTTGCTCTTCATGTTACTCACCTCCAACCCATTTGAACGTCTCATTCCGGTACCGCTTGAAGGCCGTGACCTCAATCCACTGTTACAAGACCCGGGGCTCGCCATCCACCCACCCATGCTCTACATGGGTTATGTGGGTTTCTCCGTCGCCTTCGCCTTTGCCGTTGCGGCCCTGATTCAAGGGCGCCTCGATGCAGCCTGGGCGCGCTGGTCACGCCCCTGGACCACTGTCGCCTGGTTGTTCTTAACCATTGGCATCACCCTCGGTAGCTGGTGGGCCTACTACGAACTCGGCTGGGGTGGCTGGTGGTTCTGGGATCCGGTCGAGAACGCCTCGTTCATGCCCTGGTTAGTGGGTACCGCTTTAATCCATTCCCTGGCTGCCAGCGAACAACGCAACGTATTCAAAGCCTGGACCGTGTTACTGGCGGTATTCGCCTTCTCCTTATCCTTACTCGGCACCTTCCTGGTACGCTCCGGTGTCCTCACCTCGGTACACGCCTTCGCTACCGACCCGGCGCGCGGTGTGTTTATCCTGATATTCCTCGCTATTGTCGTCGGTGGATCGTTAATCCTGTATGCCTGGCGTGCACCCCAGATACGCAGCTTCGGCACCTTCGAGTGGGTATCACGTGAATCCGCCTTACTATTAAATAATGTCCTATTAGTCGTCACTGCCGCCACCATCTTACTCGGCACCCTGTATCCCCTGGTACTCGATGCCCTCGGTGCGGGCAAGATATCCGTTGGCCCACCATACTTTAACAGTGTGTTTATTCCACTGACGGCGCCACTGGCGGTACTGGTCGGTATCGGCGCCATGTTGCGTTGGAAACGCGATCAGATTAAACGTTTGAACCGAATCTTACTGATCGCATTGCTAATCAGCCTGACCATCGGCGTCATCACACCGTTTCTGATGCATGGCGACTACAGTGTCGTTGCCGCGATGGGCACCAGCCTTGGCGCATGGACCATGTTGACCACCTTGATGGGGTTATACAAACGCGTCGCCGGTCAACGTGGTTTGAAACTCGCTAACCTCATCGCCACACCGCGCTCTTTCTTCGGCATGACCTTCGCCCACTTTGGTGTCGGTGTGTTCATTATCGGTATCACCCTGACCAGTATTTACAGTGTCGAGGAGGATGTGCGTCTCGCACCGGGGGACAGTTACGCCATTGGACCGGTGACCTATGAGTTCGATGGGGTGCGTTCCGTGCAAGGGCCTAATTACGATGCCGCCCGTGGTCATATCACGGTCACCGAAGGCAATGACAGCTTCCTCCTGCAACCCGAGAAACGTATTTACATCGTACAACAAAGCCCCATGACCGAAGCCGGTATCAATGCAGGACTCACCCGTGATGTATACGTATCCCTCGGTGAAGCACTCGGTCAAGACGGTGCCTGGAGTGTGCGCCTTTACTACAAACCCTTTGTACGCTGGATCTGGCTCGGTGGTCTGTTCATGACCTTAGGCGGATTACTCGCTGCAACCGACCGGCGTTATCGCATGCGCGCCCACCAGTTCGACAAAGACGCCATAACCGCCACCACTGCATAAACCATGCGTTATTTGATTCCACTGGCGGTGTTTGTCGTGATCGCGGGGTTCCTCGCGGCGGGACTCAAACTCAATCCACGCGAAGTGCCCTCGCCGTTTGTCGACAAACCGGCACCGGCATTTACCCTGCCGCGCCTGGATAACACCCAACAGACCATCGGCACGGCGGATATGCTGGACCGGGTGTGGTTACTCAATGTCTGGGCCTCGTGGTGCGCAGCCTGTTATACCGAACACCCGTTATTGAATGATCTCGCCGCCGAAGGCATTACCATTATCGGTTTAAATCATAAAGACAAAGACGCCGATGCCAAACGCTGGCTCAGCGACCTCGGTAATCCCTATGAGATGATTGCCGTGGACATGGACGGTGCTGTCAGTATCGAATGGGGGGTATACGGTGTGCCGGAGACCTTTGTCATCGATAAGGCCGGTACGGTGCGTTACAAACACATCGGTCCGGTGACCGAACAAGACCTGGCGCAAACAATCAGACCGCTGTTAGAGACACTACAACAAGAGAACAATAAACAAGTCAGCCGCTTGCCAACACAAAAGCGTACTGCAGCATGAGAGCACTCAGTCAGAGGATTTGTCTCACACGTTGCCTTACACCTTGCCTTACCCTCTGTCTCGCACTGTTTTTAGCACTGCCGTTGACCAGTGTTGCCGAAGTCGAACTGCTCAACTTCGATTCGCCCCAACACGAACAACGTTACAAAAAGCTCATCGCCGAATTGCGTTGTCTGGTGTGTCAGAACCAGAACCTGGCTGACTCCAATGCCGAACTTGCGCAGGATTTACGCAAAATAACCTATAACATGATCAGCGAGGGTTCAAACGACAACGAGATTATCGACTTCATGGTCGCCCGTTATGGCGATTTTGTGCTGTACCGCCCGCCGTTTAAGACATCCACCTTGTTACTGTGGGTCGGGCCGTTCATTATACTGGCCATTGGTGTCTTATCCGCCTTGTTTGTCATCCGTCGACGCAAACGCCAAACCGCACAAGCTGTGGACGATACCCAGTTGAAACAGGCGCAAGCCTTGTTGCGCGATTAACTGACCGTCCTCGTTAATTTAATGTCCATCATTTAATTACCATTCAATTTCCATAATTTAATTTCCGTTTAGTTTCTATTTATCTCAATGGGATACCCCTTTCAATTTAATCCCCATTTGGTGTTTATTTAATTTGATATTGATTTAATGTGATGTTTATATTTTTCCTGTGCGCCGTAGTGCTGGTGGTGCTCGCCTTGGGTTTTATCTTGCCCGCCATGCTCGGTACACACTCGACCGCGCTCACCGATCAACAAGATCACAACATCGCCATTGCGCGCGAGCGACTGGCCCAGCTCAAGGTCGATTTAGCCAACAACACCGTCACCGACGAGGACTACCAGGAGACAAAACGGGAACTCGAACAAACCCTGGCGGACGACTTACATGACGCCGATGCCCAATCTCCCA
>Ga0224508_10003755_pt1 | contig 12529 bp, 11 predicted proteins | sample SF_Jan12_sed_USG_4_FD_170157 | JGI IMG/M metagenome (GOLD analysis project Ga0224508, IMG submission 170157) | Sediment microbial communities from San Francisco Bay, California, United States - SF_Jan12_sed_USGS_21 | ecosystem: Environmental > Aquatic > Marine > Sediment | place: USA...
GAGTAATGGAAAAGGACATCGGAAAATACCTGACACAGATCAACACGCGGGCGAGATACAACTCAACCGCTTCCCTGAATTCTCTGATCGACGAGACGATTGATGCGTTTGGTGGGGTTAAGAAGGTAGCTGAGGCAATGCATGCCTCGTATGTAACCTCAAAGCCAGGGTCAGCTGGCCAAGTGCGTGTTCTTGATGGCATTATTCGTATGATGTTGCGAAGGGATGGCGACGAGACACACTACGAGGAAATGGATGGCTATACGGCCAAACAGCTAGAAGGTTTATTAGCAGAGGAGATGGGAGTTGGAGTCGAGGAAATTTCCCAAGATGCCCCCGGACCAGTTGCACCGAGTCCGGAAGCTGCAGATCGAGTGGGCGAAGCGAACGTCGGAAGCCCTAGTGCTGTACAGCCCTCTTGAACACGTTGAAGCTTTCCATGCGTCTAATACGCCAGAACGAATCCTCCGCGGGAGTAATCGGAGCGGGAAAACTTTGTCGGCGGCCTGTGAAGTAGCTCGATGTCTGACGAGCCAAGATCCCTACAATAAATACCCCAAAGAGAATGGGCGTTGTTTTATTGTTGGTGCGGATGGCAAGCACAACTCCGAAGTGTTGTACCGCAAATTGTTTCGTGCGGGCGCCTTTAAGGTCGTTCGCGACGAACGGACAAAACTTTGGAGATCTTGGCGACCCTGGGACCCTGCTGATATCGCAAGGGAATCAGAGGCTATTCTCGCGCCTCCACTGATACCCGAACGAATGATCAAAGAGATCTCGTGGGAGAACAAGAAAGAACAAGTCCCCAACGTTTGTCGATTGATCAATGGCTGGGAGATAAGGTTCTTCTCGTCTCTCGGAAAGCCACCGCAAGGTAGTGACGTGGACCTTGTTTGGTTTGACGAGGAAATCGTTGATGAAGAGTGGTATCCCGAAGTTGCTGGTCGTGGAACATTGGACCGCAAGGGGAAGTTCATCTGGTCGGCGACGGCACAGAAAGGTGGCTACCAGCTCTACGAACTATGTCAGACGGCAGAGAAATTCTTCTTAGATGGTGTAAAGAACCCCCGCATCAAAGAGTTTCTTCTGCATCTCGACGTGAATCCCCATATTACGCAGGAGATGAAGGACCTATTCTTCGAGAAGTTGACGCCAGAACAGCGCAAGGTTCGAATCGAAGGCGAATTCGAGTTTACGGCATTGAGAGTGTATCCAGAGTTTTCATGGAGGACGCATGGCCACGAGTGGTTTGAGATACCCCGTGACTGGACTCGGTACATGGTCGTGGATCCTGGCCGGCAAGTATGTGCAGCCTTGTTCGCGGCGTTACCTCCACCGAGTCATGAATTAAGCGGCCACATATTTCTCTATGACGAGTTGTATATCCGCAACTGCGATGTATCGAAGTTCGCCAAGGCAGTTCGGGAAAAGACACAAGGGCAAGCGTTTCGTGATTTCATCATCGACCACCAAGGTGGTCGCGTGCGGTATATGGATGAAGGCGGATCTCAAGAGTGGCAGTTATCCAAAGCGCTGCGCAAGGTAGGTGTTCGTAGTCAGATCTCGAAGCACGGATTCACTTGGGGCAGTCCTGACGTGCCGGCTGGGCTGGAGAAAGCTAGAACGCTGTTGATCGACAAGCTACCGAGTGGAAAACCGATCCTGCAGGTATTCATGGACAAACTACCTTCCTTTCAATGGGAGATTGATCGCTACCACTTCCGAAAGGAAAAGGGTCTCGTTACAGACAAGCCAGAACAGCGAAACGCACACCTCATGGATACGTTCCGTTATCTAGCAATGTATGAACCCCGTTGGCATCCACCTACCAAGAAGGCGGACAAGGGGATCTATAATCTGGTCCAGAAGAAACGGAAGAAGGAGATGAGGAAACATGGAAGCAAAGGAATCACACTCGGTCCAGTCTCAGTTCAGGACTAAAACGGGGGTTACGCTTGAAGAACTCGCGATGCAGTGTCACGAGAGATTTCCTGCAAGCGAGGAGAACGAATTAGATCCATGGGAGGATCTCCACCCCAATAACAAGGTCAAGTGGATGGAAGCCACGGAGGCCACTGGTGAGTTTATTGGCCGGGAAATTGAGACCTCATTCCAGATGGTAGCTAAGCGATTTGCCGGCGCTTTTTATGGAGAAGATCGCTGGAACAGCCTTCCGGTGGAGTCACAGCTAGGATATCAGATTGTCGTTCGCCATATCATTAACATGGTAACAGCGGAAGACGCAGAGGACGTAAAGGCTGCCCTTGAGTATGATTGGGGACAGTGGCTTAAACGGAAACTAAAGGAAACGGAGAGTTAATTATGGATGGTACGGATGCATGTGTAGGAATGACGGTTCAGTTTCGTCATGGGTTTGGGACTCCGCCATGCGCGGGAATTATTACCGCGGTGGGGATTGACCGAGTGTCAGTTAGCGTGTTTACGGATGGACAAGCACAGCCGGACTTGCGGACAGGGGTGATGCATTCATCTCACCCCGGCGCCCGGCGAAATCTCGAAGTGAATGACGACGCTGGTGTTTGGGACTATGTCGAACGGCAGCCGCCGGCGGAAATCGATAAGTCCAAAGGCAAGACAACTAAAGAGAGGCCTCAAAAAACAGCAAGGCCTCCGTCTGCAATGAGAGATGTGGTCAGTAGCAGCTAGAAGCTGCTAAAATGCCCAGGCCCCAGTAAGGTATGGACGTCTTATGGCAAATCCCACGTTTCGGCCAATTGTACGGGCTTGGAATCAAATCCTACATAAGGCGCATGAGCACAAAAATGTTCAGTTCCAGAAGGATGCCGACCAAGCCATGGCGTTCTTTGATGGACCCTATGATTGGCTGTACAGCGGTAGCTATGGCGCAAAGCAGGGTGCGTTTTCGCTAGGCGCCGAGACGATCCCTCGCCCTACGTTTCGGATGACTATGAATAAAGCTGCCGAGGTCGTGCAGCTTTATGGGCCTAGTCTCTATGCGCGTAATCCGCATCGTGAGATCTCGATGCGTCGGCAATCTGAGTATCCGATCGATCTGATTCCCGATCCGCAGCAGCAGCAAATGGTTATGCAGTCGCTGCAGCAAAAGCAGCGAATTAAGCAGATTGGCGCAGAACTCCTGAAGGAGTTGATTAACTACACCCCGAACGAATTAGATTTGCGGTTGCATTCGCGTCGTGCTGTGGATGAGGCATTGATAACTGGCATGGGGGTGCTGTGGACAGAACCTTTTTCGCCGGCAGGATCGGACCAAACATTTGTAGGTAGTTTCCATGACACCGTAGACAATCTGCTAATTGATCCAGATATGGAAACGATTCAAGACGCAAAGTGGATCGCGCGTCGGAAGATCCGTCCCAAGTGGCAAGTTGCGAAGGAGTTTGGTATTCCGGTGGAGGATCTCCGTGGCGGCATGGAATCCTCGAATATGCAGGCTGCAGTGACTGCGGGTGGTCCGGATTACGAGTACTTCCGTCAGCAGGGTGAGACAAATGACTTGTTGGTGTATTTCGAGATCTACAGCCGCATGGGCTTGGGTCATCGAATGCATCATCAATTTAATAAACATCTGGAAATGGCCGCAGATGTTCTTGATGACTTCGGGGAAGAGGTACGCATTATCATTACGGATGATTATGACTACCCGTTAAATGTTCCCGAAAAGGTGTTAGATAAGGGGAACATGGACGAGATCCGTGATCGCCTTCAGTGGCCTACTCCATTCTATAAGGACGCAACGGATCCGTGGCCCGTGAGTTATCTGGCGTTTCACGAGAGGCCGCGGAAGATCTGGCCGATGGGTCACCTGAAGCCTGGCCTTGGTGAGTTGTCGTTCCTGAACTGGGCGGCTAGTTTCCTTGCAGACAAGGTCAAGAACACCAGCCGTGATTTTATCGCCACCCTTCGTTCCCTCGATGAAGACGTAAAGGCCAACCTATTAGGCGGGTCGGACCTAACTCTCTTGGAATTCGAAAAGGTCCAAGGGAACAATATCAATGATGTTATCCAATTCCTGCAGCATCCACCATTCAACAAGGACATCCTCGAAGTCGTCCAAATGATGATGAAGCTCTTTGAAGAGAGGGTAGGCCTGAACGAGTTGATGTACGGAACATCAAAGAGGCAGCTGAGGAGTGCAGCTGAGGCGAATGTCAAGTCAGAGTCGATGCGAATCCGACCAGACGATATGGCGGAATGCGTGGAAGCTTGGTCGACGAAACAGGCTCGTAAGGAAGTGATCGCTAGTTACTGGCACTACCAGCAGTCGGACGTCCTTCCGATCTTGGGCGAAGAACGGGCCCAGTTATACGGACAGACCGTGATGCAGATGGATCTTAGTGAAATCATTTACGAGTTTGACATTCGTGTTGAAGCCGGGTCAATTCGCAAGCCAAATCGCGACAAGGACCTGACGAACATCAATACGGCGATTCAAGTCTGGGGCCCTGTAGTGCAACAGTATGCATCTCTGACGGGTGACTTTGAACCACTGAACTTCCTTGCAGCCCAATGGGAGAAGGTGAATGAAATGGAACCGCGCGGAATCCAGTTCCAGCCTCCGCCGCCACCGGAACCAGATGAGACAGCGATCCAAGAGGCGCAGATGGATCTTGAGATTAAGCAACAAGAACATCAGATGAAGATGCAGCAGGGACAGGAGGCCCACCAAGTCAAGCTGCAACAGCAGATGGAAGCCGCTGGCCTAAAAGGACAGATGGACGCCAGCAAGCACCAGCAAGGCCAAGGTCAGGACGAGGACAAGCACGCACAGAAGCTGACGCAAGAACAGGAAAAGCATTTCCAGGAGTTGACGCAGGATCAGCAGAAATTCCTGTTAGACATGCTGCAGTCTAAAGCAGAAGGTTCGATGGATCTCGCCCTTAAGCAGATGCTAGGTAAAGTGAAAGTGGCATCAGAGAATGCGGCACCAGCGCAGCAACCAGCGGCATCAGCCAACGGAAACGGAAAGGCCAAGCCGAAGCCGTCGCCACAACAGAAGAAGGCGATGGAGGACCGGGAGATTCGCAAGATGATCGACGAACTCTCTAAGCTGTATGACATGAATCGCGAAGAAGTGGAAGCATTTACGACGGAGATGTTAGGTGGCTAAGTCACCCAGGGTAGCGGCGGCGAAAATCGTAGCCCAACGCAAGGCGTTGATGGTCATGAAGAACCGGTACGCTGATGAAGTAAAGAAGATCGAGGAACAACTGAAGCGGCCACTAGATGTGTCGCTTCAGGTTCCAAAGGAGATTGTTCGTGTTGATGCCCCAAACGTTAACGTGGATGCACCTAAGGTCGAGGTTACTGTTCCAGAGAATGCGATTCAGGTGGTAGTTAAGGGCGAGGCCCCTACGGTGAATGCTCCGGTGCAGGTGACTATTCCCGAAAATGCGATTCAGGTACACGTACACGTGAAGGCTGATGCCCCAGTAATCCCTCCACTTACTCCCCCAGCGATAACATTTAGCCCCAGGATCCCAGAACCAACAGCGATTCCTCCCCGGAAGACCTTATATCGTATTGTGCGACATGAATTCACTGATCAGATCGAAGGAATTGAAGCTACGGACAGCTAGTGTTATTGGTACACTAGCGAAGGCTTTGAAAAGAGGAATTTACTATGGCCCCTATAGCTGACTCTGATGTTTCCATTAATGCTGCCGGTGATATTCGCTGGACGGGTGCGGCGACCACCAACACACATACCGTTTTAGAATTCATCCAGTGGTTGATGGACAAGCAGGATGATGCGGTTGCGGCTGGTGATGACTTACTTGATATCACGGTCGACACTCCTTTTGATCGGTCGACGGATCAAATCGTCACACTAAATAGCCCATTCAATATTGATGATACATTTGCGACGCACCTGTATGATGGCTCGGTGTCTCAAACGAACCAGGTGGTGGCAAATGGTGGCGAAGATCTTTACTCGGGGCTGGCGGTCATCGGTCCGGTTGAGACTGACACAGAGTACATGATCCTTCAGAACGGGGAAGTGCTTCCTGCCTTTTGGGGTACCGGGATCAACCCTGAAGCCGCACCTTCGTTGGTGTTTTCGCGACATCTGGTGAAATCGAAAGTCGCAGGGGCGCAAATCGATGGACAGCGGATCACGGTACTTGCGAGGGAGTTGGGTGATCAGTATCGGCGATTCCCAGTTACGCTTGGAACTGGGAACAGTGTTGCTGCTATTGGCAATGGTGCTGATATTTTCAACACCACGATTGACGCTACTTTGGCTGGTTATGATGGCACTATCATCAACACTGAAGGGTTTCAAGAATTAAACATTGATGGTACTGGCGCCGCCGGCCAAGAGTTCTACTCCCAGTGGGACCCTGACACGCAGTCGGTTAACGACACCTACGAGTTTACGAAGTTCATCTCGCAGCGGTCGCATGTTGCTGACACCACAGGTGGGACCCCTACGGGCACGGACTTTGTTATTGATGATGCCACAACCACAGGGCAGGCTCAGTCATTTATTCCTCTGGCCGTGACGGAAAAACTGACAGAAGCAAGGTTCAACATCAAAATTGGTGGTGGGAATCTCGCGGATCAAACAGGTACGCTGTACTGTCTCTTATACGATTCTGATGATGCAGCGGCGCAGCTTGCAGAACCTACGGGCGCGATATTGGCGCGTTCACAGCCTGTATTGGCGTCGCAAATCACGACCACCTACGAGGAAGTGATTTTCCGGTTTGACCGTTTCGATCCTTCAGACGGAACGGACCAGTCTGCAGGTTTGGATCTTACGAATGCAGAGTACTTCATCGCCCTTCATCATGATGAAGGCGATGCTACGAACTTCATGCACGTTCAGGGTGCAAATACTGACCAAGACTCTACGATGAACCAGGCTGCTTTCGCAGCTGCATCGTGGACGGCGGTAGCAACGAACGATCTTGGCTTGACAGTTAAGTCGAGTCCGTCCATTCATGGTATCCCCGGCGAACAGATGCAGGGTATCAATATCGAGGTAGGGTATGACGGTGAAGCTGGCACTGGACTTGCCGAAGATGACATTGCATTTTGGGGAACCAAGGTCTTTTACGATACTCTTGCTGGCGGACCATTCTTTGCAGGCGAACAAGTTACTTTCCGCGAGAACGGTACCTTGGTGTTTAAGGTAGGCGGAGAGGTGTTGTTTGATGACGGTGTTAGTCAATTGGTGGTGGCGCTTGATGCTCCTTCGGCGGCGGTTATCGATGATGATGACGTTATTGAGGGCATTACCTCCGGTGCCACGGCTGCGCACAACGTAGCCGGTGGCGCAATTGAAGACGAGAGTCTAGGCGGCGGTACGGGATTAGTGTTGGCGATAGACGACAACACCGGCACGGGTGAGGTTTACTTGCAGGTTTTGTCGGGAGTAAACCCGGTTGAAAACAATCGACTTCGGTCACCTGGCACGCCGCTGGCCGATTACGTAGATGCGACAGCGGTTCTCAATACTAGAACCGTTAACCCTGAGTTTGTAGGAACCTCAACGGGTTCCAATATCATTGGTTCGTATGGCATTGGATTTGATCCTCTTGAGGTGGGTAGCTCCGACCTCTTTACTGCTTTAGACAATACGACCAGTCAGCCGCCAAACAATGTGGTGTTTACTGTATCTGGTTTGGTCGCAGGAGAAGATCGAGTACTAGTAGGACCACGAACCGGTACGGCACTTGATCGAGGTCAATGGCTAGTGTCTACGGGTTTAACTGTGGTGAATGAAACGGCCTTAGTCGTCAAGACGGGCACTGATACGGTGCCGTTCCCAGATAACGAGGAGAACTGGCCTGACACGGGGACAGGCACTGACGTCAGTCGGCTGCGAATTGAACGTGATGACGGTATCTATCAACGGATTCCCTACGACAGTCATGACGGGACCGATACCTTTACGCTAGGTACTCCAATCACGACGGCGCAGCAGATTGATGTAGTAGCGTCAGCGGGAACGTTCACTAGGGCGGCTGGCGATTTCCTCGCTGAGGGATGGGAACAGGGGGCCAGGTTTACTGGTTCGCAGTTTACTAACGGTGGCAACAATGCTGACTTCACGGTAGACACAGTAACTGCAACCGTTATCACGGTTGTAGACAACACTGGCATGGTGGATGAGTCTGGCGGTAGTGATGAGATCTTGACTGGAATCGGTTGGGATTTTTCTGACGCTACTGATGGCACGGGGCCCAGTGGCTGGGATTCATCCCAAGCAGCCGTTAACCAGAACGCCTTCATGGCTTGGATCGACATATTAGCTACGGCCACTACAGCTACCTTTACCGGCGTTCACGTGACAGCAAATGACAGAGATTTGTTTGTTCGGGTGCGGGATGGTGGAACTGCTGGGGACGGCATCCCAACAAAAACGTTCCAGTCGACAGCGGCGCAGTTCTTGGGTACACCACAAACGATTGCGGCTACCAGAACAGATGATGCGTAGGGTGTTAAATGACGATTCTCGACTTGAGGGATCAAATTGGCGATGCCTCTACGGATTCAGCTGCATGGGTAGATGATGGTGGGGGTACAACGCCCACGACCTATACCCTGCTGACTCCGCCTGGCGTAACGACCGTCATCTCAGATAAGATTTCCAATGCCACGGACGGGATTCTTTATTTCGATGCCACGCCCACGGGTGGGGCGTATGCTGACACCGATACGATCTTCATTTGGTGGATCTCTTTATTTGGTAGCGTGAATACGGTAGCTGCTGGTGGAGTGCGGATGAAGTTTGCCGGCGCCTCGCTGACAGACTTTTTTGCCGTTACTATTGGTGGTAGTGACTCGGGTAAATCGGGCTGGCAATTAACGGCGGTCAATATCGGACAGGCCCGTCGTAATCCCGACTTCACAGGTGGCACACCTCCGTCTGCGGCCAACGTCCAGCATGTTGGAATCATTTGGGATATCACTGCCAATGTCGGCGGCAACAACGACAACGTAGCGGTGGGCGATATCTTTCGGCAAACATCGGATTCGCGATCATATCGCATCGACGGGGGTACCGATGGAACGCCTGTTACATGGCAGGATGTGGCTGACCAGGCATTAACGGATGGCACTGGTATCGTTCAAAAAGACACCAACGGTGTATTTCGTCTGTATGGTTCGTTTGCGTTCGGCACATCGACAGCATCCAGTTCGGTAGATATGACGTTCGAAGACTCGGGGGTAGTCTTGGCGTTTGAGGACTTCAGCTTTATTGATCCTGATTTCTTTCAGTTGGAGATGGATCTGGCAGCTAGTTACACGGGTGATGCCAGGATCACGGCGGGTAGCAAGACCGGAACGGGTGACGATGCCACGGGCGTGAATGGGTGGACGATCGTCACGGGTGGTCCGAGGTGGCGATTGGTTATGGAGGATACTGATCAAACGGATGTGCAGTTCTATGGTTGTTCGTTCACGGGTGCGGGGGATTGCCTGCTCGATGATCCAGCGGTGGAGATGATCTCAAATACGTGGACGAATTGTGGCACCATCGAAGTTACCGGTAATGCCACGGCGGCTAGTATGCCTAGATGGATTCGGAATTTCTTCTCATCGTGCCCTGGTCCGCGGGCCCAGATGATTTGGACCAACGAGACTAGTCCATCGACGGATGCATTTCAACACAACACGTTTTCCAACATGACGTGGTTTGGTCTTGAAATAGGACAAGGCATGACCGGCAACTTTACGTTTGAGTTGCGGGATAACATCTTCACTAGTAATGGCACAAACCGGGATATCTTAGCGTCAAATGACATTGGCGACTTAACCATTAACTCAGACGCGCCGACGACGCCAACTGGGACCAATGGAACCACGATCAACATTACGTTGGTAGGGGCAGTCGATTGCTTCATATACACCGTTGTTACGTATGAGAATGTAAGCGATACAGATGGGACGCAGGATCAATCAGCCCAGGGAGTACCTCTGGTTACTCAATCCACGGGAAGCTTGACAGCGGACGAAGACACCTTCGCTGTGGCTGGGGCAGTACCGTTCGGGGCGCTAACGTATACCGGGGCGTCTGATCAGTACACTGATGACGCTTTGATGGAAGACGTTGCGGGAGGTCTGGTAGCAAGGATTGGACTGGACGAGGTAACGCCGGGGGCTGGCACACGGACAGGATTCCCAGTTCACGATGGAACCGAAGAGGAGGGTGTACAGGCCATCGTTAACGTCACGGACCACACGGCGTCCACGCCTGTGGCGATGATAGATCCAGCGTTTCGTCCATGGGACGTGGTGTTTGCAAGCAGCACAGAGACCTTTGGGTATGGTGCTGCCCTGGCAGCGTCGCATAGTAACACGAAGTGCTTCATTATTGTCATAGCGCTGGATGATACGACGGCGGCAAACACAGCTATCTCTACACTTACCATTGACACGGGTGCTAGCACGCAGGCACTAACGTCTCGCATTAATCAGCAAGACGATAATACAGGTGCCTCGGGGAACAGCTTGGAATTGAGTATCTACGACCTGCACGAGGCGGTAGATACGACTGAACAAGGTGGCACACTGCTAATTCAATCGGGTGCTGTTACGGCATTGGTGAATGTAAAAGACAACGCTGCCGCTAATCTACAAAACGCCAGGGTCATTCTTATGGCATCTGACAACAGTGCGGATCTACCGTGGCAAGAGACGGTCACGATTAGTCGGGCAGGGGCTGTGGCTACGGTAACGCATGCATCGCATGGGTTGTTAAGCGGAGACAAGGTATCGTTAAGCGGGATAACCGACAAAACAGAAGACAACCAAGGGGCCCACACGGTTACTATCTTGACTGCCGGGAGTTACACCTATCCAACATCTGACAGCGGATCAACTAGCTACACAGGTACGATTTTGGCGACGGGTGTGGTGTTCGATGGGTTGACCGATGCTAGCGGGAACATTTCTCGGTCGCGCACCTATGGTTCCAATCAGCCTGTCGAAGGTCGCGTTCGGAAGTCATCAGCGTCTCCTCGATTCAAGACGTTTGATTTATCCGGCACGATCGACAGTTCGATTGGGTTAACGATTAACGTAAGGATGATTCTGGATGAATAACACAGTAGAAGACTATGTTGAACATGGTTTTCATAAACTGGATGACCAGTACCTGGAACACCATCCACCTAAGATAAGGTGGAGTGTGGGGTGGCGGGATCGGTCTCTGGAGTCGAAGGTTCAGTATCTGGAGAAGCTGGCTGCTACGATGAATCATGCGGCCAAACTGCTGCAGTCAGAGAGGGATGAGCTAGGAGACTTATGTGCCAAAAAGGAAGAACAGTTGGTCGTGATGGCAAAGCAGATGAGTGACAACAACGCTATGTTGCAACAGGAAGTGTGCAGCATGAACGAACGACGGCAGGCTTACCACGAGAACATCAAGGCCCTAAACGTAGAGATCCGAAAACTGCGCAATGGCGATCACAGTTGATTACACTACAAGCCCTCGGTACACCATTCAGGTGCCGCAAGCTGACCTAACGCTGGTCAGTGGGTCATTGTATGAACTTGATACAGATGCATTTCGCCTGTCGCTGAAGTCGTTGGAGGCAGCAGCCCAAGGTATTGTGTTCGAAGATACCCATCGACATAACACACAAGTTACGGTTGCCGGGATCACTTATGCCCGCGTAGTTGAAATCCTCAATGCGTCGAACTCTAGTCAAACGGACATCTATCAGGTGCTGTTTACCCCAGACACTACTTACAGTGTTCGGTTGGCGGGCTCAAACAACAATATCTTCGATCTACAGAATGTCATTTTGGCCAACACGGTTACGCAGGTGATTCCCACGAACTCGGCTGGGTTAATATCGGCATCGACACTGGCGAGTGATACTGTGGCGGCTCTCAAGGCTGAGGTGTTTGACGGGGAAACATTTGAAGTGATTCTCAATCGTCTCAAGTCAGCTGGCTATGGCAAGTTTGTCGAGACGGCTGAGGGGGTGGTCGACTTCTACGATGACGCCGGTTCGGCTGTATTGTTTACATTGACGAGAGTTGAGGCTGGAGGGCTTACGACCAGGACGAGGGCATGAGTGCAGCCATCAATGCCGTAGCATTTGGAGGATGGGATGTTAGCGTATCGTCGGCTGCACACCACGGTTGGTTGGCATCGGAGGTGTTGGCTCCCGTAGTGCCGACGCCATCTACGGGAGATGCTTTTCATATAGAGGATGAGTGGGAAAGGCGAAGGGTTCGGGAAGAAGAGGAAATCATTTCATTAATCGTTGCTTTACATGAGGCAAGGTCATGAGTCCGAAAATGCCCAGAATGGAGACCAGCGTCCTTGAGTTGATTGTTTTAATGGTTGCGTGCTTGGCCCCCATCTTCTTTATGGCCAACGAACTCTCTGGAGATGAGTTTGCGAAAGCGTCTACCGGGGCGGCGATTGCCAGCATGACGGCAGGAATCTTGGCCGGCTATAAATTATGGAAATCGAAATGAAGCAAACTATGGTGCGTGAACTAGTTCACGGATACAGGGAAATCTTTCTGCCAAGCGACAACACCCTAGACCGGTTGGTCAT
>Ga0224508_10003757_pt1 | contig 12528 bp, 12 predicted proteins | sample SF_Jan12_sed_USG_4_FD_170157 | JGI IMG/M metagenome (GOLD analysis project Ga0224508, IMG submission 170157) | Sediment microbial communities from San Francisco Bay, California, United States - SF_Jan12_sed_USGS_21 | ecosystem: Environmental > Aquatic > Marine > Sediment | place: USA...
ACGGCGATCCGGCCATGTTGGTCAAGTGGGACAGGTATTACATCCGCAATTGGTCGTTCTGGCTGGACCTTCAGATCCTGTTTCGCACCGTCAAGGTCGTGTTTTCCGGAGAAGGCGCCTATTAGCGACGTCGGGCGATTTGCGTCCGTCTTGGCCATGTTTTCTGCTGCTTTGAACCCGTTCCACTCGTTGAAACTTCCGGCAGTTCTGGAGAACCCCGCGAATGCTTGACCGTCAGCCGATGCGGCTCCTGGTTATCACGATGCTTTACGAACCGGACTGCGTGGGAATTGCCGCCATCGCGTCGGACATGTGCGCGGGCCTGGCGGAACGCGGGCACGACGTCACGGTCTACACGGCGTATCCTTACTATCCCGAGTGGAGGCGCAAATCGAATGTCAGTCCGTGGCGTATACGGCAAGAATCCATCCGCGGCGTTCAGGTCAGGCGCCACGGTCTCTACATCCCTGCGAAACCCTCTCGTTTGTTGCCCCGCATGCTGCACGAGCTTTCCTTTCCGGTCAGCCTCATGAGGAGCCTGGCAGAACGTCAAAGCTTCGATGCCGTGATGGTTTATTGTCCCCTGCTGGGCAGTGTGGCCTTCGCGGCCCTGCGCAAAATGTTCTTCCGCGAGCCCCTGTGGGTCAACATCCAGGACATCCCCGCAGATGCCGCCGCAGCCAGTGGATTTTCTCGATCACGACTTTTCCGCGGCTTCGCGGCCTTCGGGCAAAAGTGTCTGCTGAACTGCGGTGAGGTGTGGAGCACGATCTCACCGGACATGATTCGGCGACTGGATGCGATCAAGACGGCCAAGACCTCGCTTCATCTCTGTCCGAATTGGCTGACGGAATCACTGCAATGGCAGATCCAGCAGCTGCCCAGCAAAGTAGCGAAACCTCCCCATCACCCCACCAAGCTGCTCTATTGCGGGACCATTGGCAAAAAGCAAGGATTGCTGGAGTTTTGCCGGAAGTTGAAGACCCTTGATATCGATTTCCGTTTTCAGATCCACGGCGGCGGAGGCGAGTCCGAGGCAGTGCGGCGTTGGGTGGAAGCCAGCGGTGATGTGAGATTCGATTTCGCCGCGCTTTTGCCGGAACCAGAATTCGTGCAGGCCATACACGCTGCCGATTGGTTCGTAGTTCCCGAAAAGCCGCAATCCGGTTTCTCGTTCTTTCCGAGTAAACTCATTCCTTGCATGTCCGTCGGAACGCCTGTTCTCGCGATTTGCGACAGAGCGGGGTCTCTCGGGCGCGAGGTTACCGAACATGAGCTGGGCATCCTTGTGGAATGGTCACGGCTCGATCAATTGCCTGCGCAGTTTGCCCGCTTTTGCCGGAACCCTTCCTTGTTTACCACCCTGCAGAAAAACTGTCTGAGACGAGCGCAGGCTTACGATCGAGACGATGCCCTGGAACGGTTGGAGCATCTGCTGCTTGACTCGCCTGAGCAGAATGATGGTTTGAAAGTCGTACGGTTTCCCAACGGCAGGCGTTATTCAGATGACCGACTTTCCGCAACGGGCAAATCTGCTTCTGCCTGACGCCACTGTTAATCGCGAAATCTACTTTCAGGCGGTTTGAAATTGTGAAAGAGTCTGTTGTCACCGAACCAACTGCTGAACACGCATCAGCCCTCCGGAGGCGACTGCTGCACGGAGGTCCGTGGGTTGTTGCCACTCGTGTGGCGGGCATTGGTTTGATGTTCTTCGGCAACTTTCTGCTGGCAAGGTTGTTGAGTCCACAGGATTTTGGGCTGTTCATCCTGATCATCAGCGTCTTGAGCTTCGGCAGTATCGTGGCACGATTTGGTCTTGATCGGGTGATCGTCCGTTTTGTGGCCGAAAGCCTGGCCCAAGGGGACGAATTTCGCGCCGCCGAAACTCTAAAATCTGCCTTACACCTCGGGTTGATCAGCACGCTCGTTGCTTCCGCTGCCTGGGTGCTTTGCGTGGGAGTCTGGGGCGAGGCGTTTTTTGGTTCCCATTACAATTCGACGTTCGTGTTCGTCACGACGTGTGGACTAGCTGTCGCGACTTGCATGCAGATTGTGGCGGAATCCTTCCGTGGCTTTCATGAGCTGCGTCTTTCCAGCATTTTCTATGCACAGCAAAGCGGGCCACTGCAAAATCTGGTGTTCGTCGCTTTGCTGTTGCTGGTCTGGAAGACGCCGCTCTCGCTCGGAGGCGCGCTCGGCTTCTACATGCTCTCATTGGCGGCAATTCTGCCGATCGCGATGTACTGTCTGTGGCGAACCGTGGCACGCCGGCTAGCGAACATCCAGGGCGCTAGGACCACCGCGTTTGGACGTGATGCAGTTCCAGGTCGCCAGTTGTTCGCCGTGTGCTTGCCAATCATGATGGCGCAAGTCCTGACGTTTTCTTCGACTCAGGCAGACATCTGGATTGCCGGTGTGTTCTGTTCGCAAAATCAGCTGGCACTGTTCGCTGCTGCCTGGCGCATGATGCTGGTCGTCTCCCTTCCCCTGGATATGATCAACTTGACCGTGATCTCGACGATTCCGGAGCTGCATACACAAGGGCGTCTGGGGGAACTTCAGCGGGTACTACAAGCCACGGCGGGTCTGGCTGCCATTCCATCATTGCTGGTCTTTATGGCGCTGCTGATTTTGCCGGGCACAGTGCTGGACGTGGCTTTTGGTCCCTTCTATCGGAACGCGGCAACCGCTTTGGTGATTCTCGGAGCGGGCCAGCTCGTCTTCGCGATGACCGGCAGTTGTGGAAACGCGTTGACGATGACAGGACATCATAATTGGAACTTGACGGTCAACCTGGTGGCTACCCTGGTAATTATGGCGATCGGGCCGCTGGCGGCGGCACGCTTCGGAATCCATGGGCTGGCGCTGGTGTCGGCCACCACGCTGGCAGCGAAAAACGTGGTGCTTCTACTTCTAACCAGAAAACTCGTTGGTATCTGGACACATGCCAGGCCTTGGCAAGCGTCCACGTGGCTGTGGCGAAAGGCGGCAGGATGGTCATCTAGGCAGCTGGGGGCTGCCTGACTGCTGGAGCGGATGTTACCCCCAACGGTTTGTGGTACCGTGCCTTGCGATGTGCAGTGATCTTCCGAAGAACGTGCCAACCGTCGCCAATGTGTCCGACACGCCCCTGCGCGATTCGTCGTCAACGTCCCCGTCCGAACCAGGTCTTACCGTCATCTTTGTGGCGGGCGACAGCCGAAGCGCCAGCACTCTGCTGGAGCGGACCTTGGGTGAGTGTGCGGGGATCTGTTCCATCGGCGAGCTGCGCTACTTGTGGGATCGCGGGCTGCGGCGTGGTGGATTATGCGGCTGCGGCGTTGCCATTGCTCAGTGTTCGTTCTGGCGCGATGTGTTGCAGCCGGTCCTGCGCTCGGAAAACAGAATCCTGCTCGATGAAATATGCCGACTGCAGTGCAAGGTCGACCGCCCGGATCGTTTTTTACGGACGAGCCACGTGTCGTTGCGCCGTTTTGGTCGTTCCTTGCAGCAGGCGCGGCAGGTGTATGCGCAGGTTTTGGGAGAGCTTTACGCCTCCATCTCCGATCGGACTGGATGCAAGATCATTGTCGATTCGTCCAAGGCGCCTTCGCACGGCAGTCTTCTGCAGCAGATTCCCGGAATTCGGCTGGCCGTTGTGCACCTGGTGCGCGACTGCCGGGCAGTAATGTTTTCGATGCAGAGAAGGAAAGCATGGCCGACGGCCGAGGGGGGGCAACAATTCATGCCCACGTACAATCCGTATAAAGGTGCCATTCGTTGGACCCTGGTGAACACGCTCTTACACCAGATGGCCAGACAGGGGACTGCGTATCATTTGTTGCGGTACGAGGATTTCGTCCGGCAGCCCAAAACAGCCGTCGAAGATCTTGCCGCGGAATTCGGTCTGCCGGAGATTCAGACTTCGCATATCACAGAAAACACGATCCAACTGAGCCAGAGCCATAGTATTTCCGGTAATCCCAACCGTTTTACTTCGGGGGAAATTACCATCAAGCTTGATGATGAGTGGCGTGCGGCGATGCCACGTCATCAAAAGCTGTTTATGACGGCGCTGGCGGCCCCACTCCTGCTTCGATACGGGTACCTCAACGGCGGCAGACATGAATGAAGCCTTGTTGTGCGTGATCAGCCTTTGTGCACTTGGCCTTTTGATGCGGCGTGATTTGCTCTGTCCAGCGACAGTCTATTGCGCGGTGTCCGCCGCAAATGCCTGGATGTTTTACATTACCGCGATCCGCCGGGTCTATCCGCAGAGTGTTGCCCATTGGTGGATGTTTAAGTACGACTATCAGGAAATAGCTTCGACCGTGTTCCTGATTTATCTCAGTCAATGCATCGTGGCCGTTGGGGCCCATTTCCTGGCGTCGTGGCTGGCTGGTCGTGCGACCCCGACAACGCTTGACTCGCCGAGGTGGACGATTGCACGATGGCGCTTTGAATTAAACTTTCGGCATCCGCTGCTGGCTTACCTGTGTCTGCTGGTCATCACCTCGATGTTTTCCGTGGTCTGCATCATCCATTTGGTGACGATCGACGTATCTTCAATTTGGGAATATCGGGGGTACCTGGAAACACGAATTCCGCTGCAAGTGGGTATTCGCAATGGCGCCCTGCAAGCGTTTCACCGACTCTTGCCGGAAATCGGGACCATCTTGTGTCTGCTGACAGCTTTTTTTTATAGCCGCAGACAATGGAGTGTTCTCGGTCTTTTGTTTTTTCCGACGGCGTATGCCGTCGCGTTCACCGCTTCTCTCGGAAGTCGGTTTATCGTCGCCCAGTTCGCATCGGCGGGATTTGTTTTGTTTTTCCTGGGCAGGCGTCACGTCCTTGCCGCCGGCATCTGCTGTATGGCTGCCCTGGTCTCCTATGGAGCGGTATTGTCCCTGCGGCAGTATTCCGGGGACGGCGGTGTCTATGGCCTCAGGCCGTTTCTTGCGACTTTGTGGGGTGGACAGTTTTATCCACACGGAGGAATTTTCTTCATACTCTTCAACTTCATTCAGGGCAGCTTCAACCTGGCGCATGCCGTTCTGAGCGCTCCGCTGGATTATCCCCTGGAATACAAACTGAAGTCTTTCTCTCCTGCCCCTTCTTTTGTGGATGGATTTGCCTCCCTGTCCTGGCTGGCGATACGAAAGGCGAACGAAAACGCGCCGTACGGTGCGTACGCCGAAACTTACCTGTTTGGCGGTGGCTGGTTCGTGACCTACACGGGTCTCGTGTTTTTGTCTTTGACCTATCTCACTTTTTTCAGGCACAAGTGTCACAGCGCGGCCGCCGTGTTCATTCTTTGTTTTGCTTATCTGACTTATTTCCTGATGCACACCTATCCCATCCGGAACTCATTCCGATTACTTCTTTTGTCTGTTTTCGCCGCGATGATTGTCAATTGGTATGAACGGTCTGTGAATCGCCAAGCGTTGCAACCGTCGGAGTTCTCGGCGCACACGTGAGCAGTACGAAATTCGCCGTGCTGGCCAGGTGGGCGTCCCACGACCCGTAGAGGCCTGTCCTTCGATCTGTGAACGGCCTTTCGTGAAGAAGATGCCTATGAAAACAAAAGTGCTGAAGGGGGGGGAACAGCGTCGCGATGAGGGCCGTGATGTGACTCGGCCTGCAGTCGACATCGTTGCCACCGTACCTCCGCCGATCAATGGCAACACGCTGATTACGCAGCGGGTGATCGAGTGGCTGCGCGATCACTGCGACGCCCACGTGTTTGCCATCTCGAGCACTGACAGTCTCGCCGGTCTGGCGGCGAAAGGCATTCGAGCGTGGAAGAACCTGGCGGCGTGTCTGTGGTTGCTGACAAAGTCACAGCGCGCCAACCGCAATCTGTACTCCGTGGCAAATGCGGGGGTGGGAATGTTCTACACCATGTCCTTGCTGGGCCTGGCCAGGCTGCGTGGATACCGGTGCATTCTTCAGCACCATTCGTATTCGTACATTACCAAATTCGATTGGCGCATGAAATTCATTGACTGGGTGATCGGTGAAGATGGTTGCCATGTCGTGTCGTGCGCGGATATGGGAGTGAAGTTTCAGCGTACTTACAACAGCCGGAGGAAATGGTTCACGGTACCGAACACGTTCATGATGCCGGCAGTCGAGGTGTCGCCGGGACCGTATCTGCGGGATGCTAACGGAGTGATGACGATCGGTCACCTGAGCAATCTTTGCTTCGAGAAAGGGATTGACACGGTGATCGATGTATTCTCCGAACTGTGGCGGAGGGATTTGCCCGTGCGCTTGGTTCTGGCGGGCCCTCCCGTGTCGAAGGACGTTGCGGCTTTAATCGATCGCGCGCGTGACGAGTTCGGCGACGCCCTTGTGTATCTTGGGCCAGTTCGTGATGACGACAAGTGGGCTTTCTTTAATGAGATCGACGTGTTCTTGTTTCCCACGCGCTACAAGATCGAGGCACAGCCCGTAGTCGTCTTCGAAGCGCTCAGCTTTGGTCGGCCGGTCATTGCCTACGGACGGGGATGTATTCCTGGAATGATCGAGACGGAGGGGGGTTGCGTGATCGACGTTGAGGACAGTTTCGTGGCACAGGCAACGTCGATCATTGAAAAATGGATTCATGACCCGGCCCAATTTCGGGATCAAGTTCATCGTGTCTCCTCTCGTGCGAATACCTTGCGCGCGTCTGCTGAACCCAGCTTGCGCCGCCTGGCACGAGCACTGAAGCAATAATGTAGTCAAGCTTTGTGTCGCAACTTGAGTCGCGGCCGCAACCACCGGAATTCAAGTGTTCGATAAATTCGCCGACATCTGGGAAGTCTTGCGAAGTGAGGGTGGGCTGCGCACGTTGGCTGCATGCAAGCCGCGTTCCATCTCGTCGTTCCGGCTGGTGCAAGGGCTGCGGGATCAGCAAGTGTCATTCAGCACGATCGTGGATGGCGGTGCGAACGTCGGGCAGTTTGCGCGGGCTGCCAGTCTGGCTTACCCGGATTCGACGATCTTGTCCTTTGAACCGCTCCCTGATGTTGCCCGGAAGCTCCGCCACAATCTGGCGGACTTGCCGAATCACCGCGTCTTCGAAAAAGCGCTCGGGAATATCGACGGGGAGATCGAATTTCATCAGAGCAGTTACAGCCAAAGTTCCTCGGTGCTTGTCCGGGAAAAATGCGAGGACAGCCTGCTGCAGGGCACGCGCGAAATCGGCACTCTGAAAGTCGTCATCTGCAAGTTGGATAGTGAGTTGGACCACAGCGAGTTGCGTCCTCCCGTGCTCTTGAAATTGGACGTGCAGGGCTATGAGCTGGAGGCGCTGCAAGGCGCGCGCGAAGTCCTGGCCCGGACAAGTCACGTGTTGGTGGAGACGGCGTTCGAGAAGACGTATGCTGGCGAGCCCCATTTTGAAGAAGTGTGGCTTTATTTGCGCGAGCGCGGTTTTCGTTTTGTTCGGCCACTTGCTTTTCGAAAGGATCGTCGGGGAAGAATTGTTCAGATCGACGCGCTTTTTCAGCAGGGACAGTCATCAGAAGAGCAGAGGCCGTCGTCGACGGACCTGCCAGAATTGACAGGTCCGCCGCAACGGGTGCTGTGAGGAAGTGGATCTGGTGAAGGCCGATTGTGTCGCAAAAAGGAAGATGATCCCCGTGAACTTATCAAGACGATCGAGGATCGCAAGAGACCGGGGGCGAAGCTGGTTGTTGCCGGGTGCATATCCAAAGTGCGGTCTGAGCTGGCCAGCAGCGATGGCGATTCTCTGAGGCTGTGCGAGGAGATCGACGATTTATTGACCTTGAAGAATAGCTGCGAAGAAGTCAGGGCCCATTTTCTCTATCGACCTTATCGGGAACGGCGAAGGGACTTCGCAACGGCCGTCAAACTTCGCAGGCGGGAGCAACATTTGCGCACGTCCATGGCTCGTGTCTCGCGCTGGGCGGGCTTCGTTGCACGAGGCGCCGCGGTTCCTGTCACGCGCTGGTTGGGCAGCTACGAAGCTTTCGTCCAGAAGAGAATTGACGTGTGGACGCGGGAACCTACACGATCAAGATTTCAACCGGCAGCAGTGGCGCCTGCAGTTTTTGTTCCATCAAGCAGGCCAGGGGAGCCATCCGTAGTCGACCCAGCGGGAAGATTGTGGAGGATTGCCAGCAAGGGCGCGCACAGGCGTACACGGAATTCGCGCTGATCGGTACCGACATAGGCGACTACGGCAGGGATGTCGGAGAAAACCTGCTCGATTTGCTGCGAACGCTGATAAACCGGAAAGGAGCATTCAAGATCCGCTTACGAAATGTCAACCCGCGGTGGTTGATCCCCTCGGCTCCCCAGTTGCGAGATTTGCTGACGAGCGGCAAGATTTCGTACATCTAGTCGCCGGTTCAGTCCTGCAGTGAAAACGTGCTGAGACTCATGAATCGAGGCTGTCGAGCCGAGGAACTCCTGGAGGCCGTCAGGACGATTCGCAGCGCATCCGCGGAGGTATTTCTCAAGACCCAAATAGTCGTGGGTTTCCCGGGCGAGACGGAAGAGGATTTTCAAGAGAACAAGAGGCTGTACAAATCGAAGCTGTTCAATTATGTGGAAGTGTTTTCCTATTCACTCAGACCAACTACCCGAGCCGAGGCGCTGCCCGGCCACCTGCCAATGGCTGTCGTTACCGCCAGACACAGAAGGCTGCTTCTTAAGTCATTATTCACTCTTGCGCCAAAGCAACTGCTCAGATAATGGCTGCGGGAAAGGAGTTCAACACGACGACTGGTCGCTGCCTCCGACCAGGCGCGTGCCGCCGCAGGCGCAGGGATTCCGAAGTTGAAACGGGAAGTCAATGCTCGTTGAGCATTTTCCAATGAGTCGGCTCAAGGCGTACTCAGCGTCGCAGCACCGGTGACGTCACCTCGGTTAATAAATCGCCAGAAAATCGTGGAATTGAGAACCTCTGAGAAGTAGCGGGCAGTCGCCTCACCGGCCATTTCTTGCAGGATCAACACGTCACCCGGCTGGACAAGAATTCGCTCACGTGGATCTCGCATGGCGCGATTCAAGTCAACACTGATCGCTACCTGACCGCCGTTGGCCGTCCGGCGGACCACGGTCAAGGCGCTGGGTGATGGATTGCCCAGCCCCGGGTTCAGCAGCTCGCCTGTAAAATTGTTCCCCCCAAAGGCTCCATTCAGCAGTGTGCCCTGGACCCTGGACACTGCTTCGATAACGTCTAGATCATAATCACGCGGCAAGACGTATTCACCCGAAGGCAACAGGCCTCCTGCGTAGAAGAGATCGAACGTTCTGGCCTCCAGAAAGACGACATCACCTGGTTGCAACACCACATCATCCGGCTGAAACGGCAGCGGTTTTCCCGGCGGCCATCGTGTCGGAATGTGGACCACGTCGACGTTCAGATCGACCAGTGACGACGGGTCCTGATTCGGCGCGAGTGCTTCCAGCCTGTGTTGCAGCGCCGGATTGGCCTGGCCGCCTCGAAATATGTAGATACCGTCATAAGCATCCAATCCGGGCAATCAACCGGTTTGCGCCAGGGCGTTAAGCACATCATTTTCGTAGGCTTTGAGGTTCACGATGTTCGCGGTTCCCTGCTTTTGGTTGCTGACCGCGATATCGCCACGGCCGCCCGCTGCAAATCCACCGACCTCCTGCCGGAATACCAGTACGCGAACCTGACGGGGCTCCATCAGGCTCACCATAATCGCCTCGCGCCCCGGTTGCAGAAGGCCTTTTTCCAGGTAGGCCTTACGAACCGCCTCGTTGGCTTGTTCAACCGTCAGCCCTTCGACGCGAATCGGATCGACCAGTGGCAAGGCAATGCTCCCATTAACTCGAATTACGATCGGATAGCCCAGCGCTGGGGGCAGGCCAGCACCAACCGGGTCGATTTGCGAGGGGAAATAGACCGGAGGGCTAGGTATCGGTTGATCCGGATCCGCCAAAGGAAAAATTCCCGGTATGAACACGCCCAACACGTCCCCGGAGGCGAGGGTATAATCCTGGGGTTGCCTTTGACTGAGCAACGATAGCGGGATGGTGCGTAAAGCCTCGCGGCGCGGTCCGGCGAGTAACTCCGTTGGGCAACGGCGTACGGGAATTCCGTTCAGCACGGGGTTGGTCAATGCCGCACAGCCGCTGAAGAGGCAATTGAGAAGGACGGCCAACAGGACGAATTCCTTACCCATTGTCCAGCGGCAGTCGGGTGTCCCATCCTGATTTCTATTAATAGGGCTTGGCATCGTTCGAGTTAGTGCGGAAGCTTGCGGTTGCATGGATGAGTGGGCGAGTTACGAAGTACTCTTTCAGTGGGATGATTCCATTTCCAGGACAGGCGGCGGGATATAGGGACCAGGCAAAACCTCGTAGGGGGTCGGCGTTTGGATCTGGAAAATGGGGGGTAAGCGTCGTACGCGTTCGAACAGGTTGTAGGGCCGATTGTCCATTGCGTCGCTTTCCCACCAGTCGCGTCGTACGTCAACGGCCGGCTGCACCGTCTGCAATTGGCCGTGGAACTCGGATTGTGTCGTCGCGACCAGTGCGTCGGAAACAGGGATGACGACGAAGTCTCGGTAGCCGCTCGCCTGAGCCGCCCTGACGCCGTCTTCGTATCCGCTAAACCACTGCTGTATGGCCAGTTGCCCGTCGGCGGTTTGGTATTTGGCCCGCCAATATCGACGTGGTGGAACGGGTGGAGGTTGGCCTGTCCCGCCGGCATCCAGGAAGTCGACAAAGCCGTCCTCGAATCCGCGGGCGTAGTCGACGGAAAACGTCCGCCGCCATGACTTCGCCGACAGAGGTGTTAATGCGCAGAGCGCATGCCCGACCGGGCCATCATAACATTGATCCAGGCTCCGACCGTTCAAAACATCCCGCGCCAGCTGGCGGAAATGTTTTGTCGACTGTCTGTCGTCGCGGCGAATCGCGTAGTGAAGCGGCTGGAAAACCGTTGTCCGAAAGAAGTTGTCACTCAATCGGCAGCCTGAGCCAAGCATGCAGAGCATCGCGATGTAGAGCAGCGGTTTGACTTTCATCGTCGAGAACAAGCGATAACGCGGTGGCAGTCGGGATTCGGTTAATTCATGCCGTCAGGCCGTGCCGGGACCAGCTGAGGGGCTGGCGACCGGGCGGCGTTTATTTTGGGTCAGACAATTTGGGTCAGACAAAACGTGAATGGAGCAGGCATGATTCTTACTTTCCCTTTTGTCGACAACTAACAATCGACCGTCGCATTCATTTCCAGCGATTCATGCGGAATTACTTGGGTAAAACTTTCTGCCAGCAGTATCGCGCGGCCGCGTGCGGAACAATCGATATACCCGCGAAAATGTCTGCGACTGATCTCATCGTGACAGTTCGGCTGATCGGCAACGTCGTCGTTCTTTTCGTGCTATCCGGAATATTTGCACTTGTTGATGCAAATCACATAACCGCGCCAGGTTTCCAGGCGGAATCCAAAGAGAAAGGGGCGGAAGGGGGCTCAGGACCGAGGGGTTGGACATCGCATCCTGTGCGCCGGTAAGGGGAGGATGGCGGGCGGAAGCCCTACCGCACCCAGCCGCGCCCGGCCATTTCCGTCCACAGCGATGTCGCGTCGACGAAGTGAATGGCGGGCATGCCGGTTGTTTCCGCGGCCTGGCAATTGGTCAAACTGTCGTCGACAAAAAGACATTTTTGGGGCGGACGGTTCAACGCCCGCGCGGCACCGAGGAACGCTTCGGGCGCCGGCTTGCGGACGCCCGTGTGGCAGGAGACGAACGTCCATTGGAGATACCGCGACAGCCCCAGCCGCGATTCGATCGTTTGGTACCAGACGGGATAGTTCGAAAGGGCGTGAATCTCGATTCCCTGGGCGCGCAATCGTTCCAGCAGCTGCTGGGCTCCGTCCATCCAACGATAGGCGTTCTGCACGACGCGCAGGAATGATGCATGATCGAACCACCTCGCATCGTCGAAATAGCGGCGCAAGTATTCGGGCTCGTCAATCTCGCCCAGCTCGAATTCGATCCACGCGGTGGGGTCCTTCTCGCGCAGGAGTTCCTTCTGGGTGAGGCCAAAGAAATCCGGGATCTCCTGATTGAAAGGGTTATAGACCAGGGTGTCCATAATATCGAGCAGCAACACGGGTGGGTATTTCATGGGGATATCTTGCGTGACGGTGTGTTGGTGTCTTGGCAGGATGCCACGGGGCGCGAGATGGCTGGCCGCGACGGTATTCTTTTGGGCTGGGAGGAGACGACGCTACCAATATGCTAACTGTCGTCTCACGGCAACCTGTGCGTATGGCTTCGGACTGGGCCGACGAAGGCAGCGTCGCTTGATGAAGCGATTCTGCAGTCTGTATAATCGCATTGCTGTGCCCGTCGCGACGCCGCAAGCAATTTGGATGTTGCCCGTCAATATGATTATGATCCTGACGGTCAGCGGCCGGTAGACTCTGTGAGCGGTAAGGACAAAAGGGATGGTTGGCTTTAGCTATTTGTACAAAGGCCTTTGCGGCCTGGCTCGTGCTCACCTGGCGAATATCATGTCCGGGCATTTGGGTGCCGCCGTGATTGCCGGCTATTT
>Ga0224508_10003758_pt1 | contig 12527 bp, 11 predicted proteins | sample SF_Jan12_sed_USG_4_FD_170157 | JGI IMG/M metagenome (GOLD analysis project Ga0224508, IMG submission 170157) | Sediment microbial communities from San Francisco Bay, California, United States - SF_Jan12_sed_USGS_21 | ecosystem: Environmental > Aquatic > Marine > Sediment | place: USA...
CCTGACGCAGAACCTGCTCGCGGACCACGGCATCAAGACGATACTCGATGTCGTCTGTAACCACGGATCGCCGTCCTTTTCGATGACGGCCGATCAACCGAAGTACGGCGAGATCTATGATGCAAATGGCATGCTGGTGGCGGACCACGGCAATCTGCATCCGAGTGAACTCGAGGATAACAATCCGTTGCATACCTTCTACCGCCACGAACCCGACCTGGCTGAATTGTCCGACCTGGATTACGACAATCCCGACGTGCTGGACTATTTCGTTGCGGCGCATTCGAAATGGATCGAGCAGGGCGCGTCGGCGATTCGAATCGATACGATCAAGCATATGCCGCATTCTTTCTGGAAGGCCTTTGCGGACCGCATTCGACAAGACCGCCCGGGCTTCTTTATGTTCGCCGAGGCATGGTCTTATGACCCGGCATTCCTGGCCGCGTACACCTACCCCGAGAATGGCGGCATCAGCGTGTTGGACTTCCCCGGCAGGGAGGCGATGGTAGCGGTGTTTGGTGGAGGGGATGGTTCGTACGCCGGTTTGCAGGACTATCTGCACCTCGACAGCGGCATCTACCGGAATCCTTACGATCTGATGACCTTCTATGACAATCACGACATGCCGCGCATGGATGCCGATGACAGCGGTTTCATCGACGCCAACAACTGGTTGTTTACGAGTCGCGGAATACCGGTTGTCTATTATGGTTCGGAGATGGCTTTCAGGGCCGGCGCGGATCAGCACGCGGGCAATCGGGACTACTACGGCACCGAGAACATAGAACTCGCTAAAGCGCACCCGATTCGCAGGGCGCTTTCCGAGATCGCCGCTGTTCGCAAAAACTCGGTTGCGCTGCAACGCGGGTTGCAGGTAAATCTCGAGTTTGGCGACGCGACTGCGGCCTTTCTTCGCGTGTACCAAAAAGACGGCGTTCGCGAGACGGCGCTGGTATTGCTCAACAAGGGCGACGAGCCGACAGAATTCGATGTCAGCGACTGGATATTTCCTGCACTTTGGCGCCGTGCCGGCAGCGACGATGCCGTGCTGGTCGATACGGTGGAAACGGCGATGAAAGTGAGCGTGCCGGCGCACGGAGTTAGGGTTTACGTAACGGACGAAGCGCCCACGGGCGAAGCCCTTGTCACTGAACTGCAACGCCTGCAGACGGGCGTATCACAGTAGGGCCTGTTAACACCTAATTCAGGGTCTTGCGCCGCAGGATTCTCTCACGATCAGCTTCGGTGCCATCAATTTGGACTGGACCGGCTCGCCCTTGATCAGGTTGACGATGCCTTCCACAAGACCATCACCGGCCATTTGCGCGTTCTGCTGCACGGTCGTCAATCTAGGTGTCACATAAGCTGCGAGCGGCATGTCGTCGAAACCGACGACACTGACGTCGTCAGGTACGCGCAGGCCTGCATCGAGCAATGCGCGCATCGCGCCGATCGCGATAAGGTCGGTCACCGCGAATATCGCGTCAAACGAATCGCCACGTTCAAGCAATTGTTGAACCGCCTCGTAGCCGAGACTCTCCGAATTATCGGTGGGCACCCTGAGTCTGTTGTCCGGCTCCAGGCCGCCCTCGCGAAGCGCCCTTGCATAGCCGTCATAACGCGCTGCGTGTTCGGGGCTGCGACGTGCCATACGGCCGAGATAAGCGATACGTCTCCGACCGAGATCAATCAGGTGCTTCGTGGCCCGATGGCCGCCGTTTTCATTGTCGCAGCCGAAGGAGTGGCCGGGCTGGTCCTTTGTGATCGGGCCCCAGATGATAAAACGCGTATTCGCGGCAGCGAGCGCGGCGAGTTTTTCGCGGTATTCGGCGTAATCACCGTAACCGAGCAGGATCAGCCCATCCGCACGGTGACTGGCCTGGTATTCGATATGCCAGTCGTCGGTCAATTGCTGCAGGGATACGAGCACGTCATAACCGAGCCGCGCGGCAGCTCGCGTGATGTTGTCTAGCATTGACAGGAAGAACAGGTTCATCTTCTTGTCGGTACCGTCGGTGTCATCGAACAGAAGTAACGCGATCGTATTGCTTTGATGTGTACGCAGTCCGGCCGCGTTGCGGTTGACGAAATAGTTCAGGTCGCGTGCGATTTGCTGAATTCTATTCCTGGTTTCTTCGCGAACCAGCGGCGAGTTACGCAAGGCTCTTGAGACCGTTGCCTGGGATACACCGGCAAGGTCGGCGATGTCGCGAGATGTAGGATTTTCGACTTTCATCATGTCGATTCGAATAAACGCCCCCGTTAACTCTTCTCTTGTATCACAAACGATCGGCGACCGGATCAGCAGATACCGAGAGACACATCGATGAAAGGCAGAATCCTGCCAGGACGGGGCGTTGTAGTGGTGCCGGAGAGAGCGTCGTAAAATTATGAAATATCAGGAGAAATCGACGTTCAAGGCATCTTTGCTGCGGCGTAGATTTACACTGGCCGTGTCGCCCTGCGCGAGCGCCAGGGCAACCTGAATTGCATCGAGCAGGGCAAGCTGCGCAAGCCTGGAACTCATCGGTGTGTAGACGCTGGTGTCCTCAATGACGCGACAGGGAAATAACAGCCCGGCCTCAGCGGCTAGCTGAGAGTCCGGATTGGTCAGAGCAATGACCGTGGCTCCGCGCTCGCGAGCCAGTTTTGCGGCGCGTGCGAAGTCCTGCCATCGGCCGGTATGGGAAAGCAGCACCAGCACATCGTTCGATTCGGCGATGGCTGCAAACTGCAGGATCATGGTCGTGTCGTGCAAAGAGATACAGGGTATGCCGAGCCGAAAAAATTTGTGACAGGCGTCCCTGGCGACGTGACCTGATGCGCCGAGCCCGGCGAACGCTATTTGCCGGGCTCCCTTCATAGCGTCCACCGCCATATCGATCGGCATTGCAGAGAGTTGTGATCGCATTTCGATGAGCGACTGAATCGAAGCGTCCATGACCTTGATGACCGCATCCGACGTCGAGTCGTCCGCACTGACGTCGCGGTGCACGTAGGCAGCGGGACGGCTCAGTGCCTCGGTCAGTCGGATCCCGAGTTCGCGAAAGCCAGCCAGCCCGAGGTGGCGACAAAAGCGCACAACGGTGGGCTCGCTGGTCTCGCATTCACTCGCGAGGTGCGCAAGCGTCGCGTTGGCCGCTTCTTTGGGGTGACTGAGGATCCACTGGCCGACGCGCTGTTGGGAAGGGGTCAGGTCAGGCAAAACGCGGTTTATTGTTGCAAGCATGTAGTAAAACTACAGACAAATACGTCAAAAATCACTATTAATTGGCAAAAAACTGATAAATTGTAGTAAAATTACGGAAATTTCCAGGGGAGGGCTCCATGGCCCAGCTCGTTCCGGTCGATACCTTCGACCTGATTATTTTCGGAGGTACCGGCGACCTTGCGATGCGCAAACTGCTGCCTGCGCTGTATCACCGTGACCGCGATGGCCAGGTGACGGCCGACAGTCGCATTATTGCCGCCAGTCGTGGCGCTTTGTCGCGCGGCAAATACCAGGCCCTGGTCGAAGAGTCGCTGCGAAAAAGCCTTTCCAGCGACGAGTTCGATGGAGCTCACTGGAATTCATTCAAACGGCGCATTCACTACGTGCAGGCCGACGCGTTCGCACACGAGAATTGGGGGAAGTTGTCCAAACTTTTATCGGGGCACGAAGAACGCGTGCGAGTCGCCTACCTCGCTACGGCACCGAGTCTGTTTGGTGCGCTCGCCACAGGCCTGAAAACAAACGGTTTGATCACAGCGAATAGTCGCATCGTTCTTGAAAAGCCGGTCGGTCGGGATTTCGAGTCGGCTTGCGAAATCAACAATGCTGTCGGCGAGTGCTTTGCCGAGAATCAGATCTATCGCATCGACCATTACCTCGGCAAGGAGACGGTGCAGAACCTGCTGGCTCTCAGGTTTGCTAATTCGCTGTTCGAGCCTTTGTGGCGCCGCGGTGCCGTCGATCATGTGCAGATCACCGTCGCCGAGGATCTCGGCGTCGGCGGCCGGATCGAATTCTACGACCGTGTCGGCGCGCTCAGGGACATGGTGCAAAACCACATGCTGCAGCTCGTCTGTCTGTTCGCCATGGAGCCGCCGTCCAGCCTGCATCACGATGCTGTTCGTGACGAGAAGATCAAGGTGCTGCGCTCGTTGAAGCCGATTTCAGCCGATGACGTTCGTACCCGTACGGTGCGCGGTCAGTACTCGGCGGGTGCGATTAGCAGCAATACGGTGCCTGGCTATATCGAGGAACTCGGTGGCGACCCCAGCGCCACCGAAACGTTTGTTGCGCTCAAGCTCGAGATTGAAAACTGGCGCTGGTCGAATGTGCCGTTCTACCTGCGCACCGGCAAGCGACTGCCCGCCAAGCACTCTGAGATCGTCGTGCAGTTCCAGGGTGTGCCACACTCGATATTCCCCGAACAGAAGTACAACGTGTCACCCAACCTGCTGCGAATTCGCCTGCAGCCGGATGAGGGTGTGCAGCTGTCCGTGATGGCGAAAGAGCCCGGACCCGGGGGCTTCGACCTGCGGCCCGTTTCACTCGATCTCAGTTTTGCCGAGACTTTCGGCATCAGCTATCCCGATGCTTATGAACGGCTCTTGATGGAAGTTCTGCGCGGCAACCCGGCACTCTTCATGCGCAGGGATGAGGTTGAATCTGCCTGGCACTGGATTGACGGCATTATCGATGGTTGGGAGACGTCAAAACAGAAGGTCGAATCCTATGTCGCCGGATCCTGGGGGCCGACGGCGTCGTCGCTGCTGCTGGATCGCGATGGCCGCGCCTGGCACACGGAAGACCAAATATGACAGAACACTATTTCGAAACAAGGCTCGATGCTTCGATGGCGGCCGCGAATCGCATTGCCCTGTTGCTCGCGAAAAGGTTGGACAATAATGGTAACGCCTCGGTAATCGTCAGCGGCGGTACATCGCCGCGGCAATGCATGGCGGCGCTCAGAGATGCGCCGCTGGACTGGCAGCGCGTGCAGGTCGCTCTCAGCGACGAGCGATGGGTGCCTCCTGATCATGAAGACAGCAACGAAAAACTGGTGCGTGAATCATTACTGGTTGGCCCAGCGGCGTCTGCTACGTTGTTACCCGTATTTGCCGAAGGGATGTCGCCCGAGGAACGGTGCGAACAGCTGCAGGATCCTCTGCCCGTGTTGCCGTTCTCGTGTTCGTTGATCGGCATTGGTACCGATGGGCATTTCGCGTCGCTGTTCCCTGATGCCGAGCAGCTCGAACTTGGTCTGAACGTGGACAGCGGCCGCCTGTACCTGCCCGTAACGACCGCGGCAAGCCCGCATCCCCGCATCAGCATGACCCTGGCGGGAATCTCGCGCAGTGACGAAATCGCGCTGCTTTTCTTCGGGGAAGAGAAGCTCGAAGTGTATGAGCAGGCAAAAGCGTCTGCGGATGCGTATCCCTTGTCGCGATTGCTGCGACAGAAGCGGGCGCCCGTAAGACTTTTTTGGGCGCCGTAGTGGAGGTCAGGACAAAGTGAACCCGGTCATCGAAAGTGTCACGAATCGCATCGTTCGTCGCAGCGCCGAAACGCGCGGCGATTATCTGGCGCGCATGCACGCGGCGGCGAGCGAAGGCCCGGCACGCGGCGGACATGCCTGCAGTAATCTCGCCCATGGTTTCGCAGCCTGTGGAACTGACGAGAAGCAGGCACTGAAGGGAACGGCTGTGCCGAATATCGGTATCGTTTCGGCCTACAACGACATGTTGAGTGCTCACCAGCCGTTTGAAACCTATCCGGCAATTATCCGCCAGGCGGCCGCTGAACGCGGAGCTGTTGCCCAGTTTGCCGGCGGGGTGCCCGCAATGTGCGACGGCGTTACGCAAGGTACGGATGGCATGGACCTGTCGCTATTCAGTCGCGACGTAATCGCGCTATCGACGGCTGTTGCGTTGTCGCACAACATGTTCGACGCAGTTCTGTGTCTTGGCGTCTGCGACAAGATTGTCCCCGGCCTTCTTATCGGGGCGCTGTCCTTCGGGCATCTGCCTGTCGTGTTCGTTCCCGCCGGGCCAATGGTTTCCGGGCTTGGTAACAAGGAGAAGGCCCGAATACGTGAGGGATATGCGGCGGGAAGAGTCGGGCGGGATGAACTGCTCGAAGCCGAATCAGCGGCGTACCACGCGCCGGGTACCTGCACGTTCTACGGCACGGCCAACAGTAATCAAATGCTCATGGAATTCATGGGCCTGCAATTGCCCGGTGGATCGTTCGTCAACCCGGGAACCGAGTTGCGAGAGTTGCTGACGGAAGCTGCCGTTAACACGGTGCTCGATGCAACGAATCTCGGCGATAATCCCTTGCCACTGGCCGAGTTGCTTGACGAGAAGGCGATCGTCAATGGCATCGTTGGATTGCTCGCAACGGGCGGTTCGACGAATCACACGATCCATCTCGTTGCCATCGCCGCGGCCGCCGGCATCCAGATCGACTGGCAGGACTTTGCGGAACTTTCGAACGCAGTGCCACAGCTGTCGCGCGTGTATCCGAATGGCTCGGCCGACGTAAACCACTTCCACGCGGCTGGCGGTCTCGGGTTCCTCATTGCCGATATGCTGGATAACGGATTGTTACACGAGGATGTCACGACCATTCTCGGTCCCGGTCTGCGCAATTTCTGCCGCGAACCACAGATAAAGAACGGTCAGCTGAAATGGGGCGACGTCCAGGCCGAGTCGCTCGACGCAGATATTCTGCGCCCCTGTTCCAAACCGTTCGCGCGCGAGGGCGGTCTGCGGCTGGTCAGCGGAAATCTCGGCAGGGCGGTCGTCAAGATATCGGCCGTCGACGCTGCGCACCATTCGATCACCGCAGCCGCGCGTGTCTTCCGCACGCAGCAGGCTTTTGTCGATGCGTTCAACAACGATGAACTCGAGCGGGATTTCGTGGCGGTCGTGTCTCAGCAAGGTCCGCGCGCTAATGGTATGCCGGAGCTGCACAAGCTGACGCCGTATCTTGGTGTGCTGCAAAACCGCGGCTTCAAGGTCGCGCTTGTCACGGACGGTCGAATGTCCGGCGCGTCAGGCAAAATTCTCTCAGCCATACAGGTGACGCCGGAAGCCGTTGTCGGCGGTCCAATCGCGAAAATACGCGATGGTGACATGATCAGTATCGATGCCGAAAAGGGTGTCCTGTCACTTGTCGACGATCGCGAATTTGATGCGCGTGAAGTGATTGACGTGGATGTCGGCGCTCAAACCGGCGCGGGCCGGGAACTGTTTGCCGCGTTCAGGGAGCGGGCTACGGGTGCAGAAAAAGGCGCCAGTCTGTTTGGAGATAACTGAGCATGGACGCGACTGAACTGTTGCAGGGCTACCCGGTGGTGCCCGTGGTTGTTATCGATGATGTCAGTGTCTCTGTAAGGCTTGCGGAAACGCTGAGCGACGCAGGTTTGAACGTCATAGAAGTCACGTTGCGGACGGATGATGCGCTGGCCGCTATTGGTGCCATTGCCAGGTCTGTACCCGGCATGATCGTTGGTGCCGGGAGCATTCGACGACCGCAGCAGTTTGCCGAAGCGCAAGAGGCGGGCGCGGCATTCACGGTCAGTCCGGGCGCATCTGACGCATTGCTGGATACGGCCGATGACCTCGGGATGCCATTCATCCCGGGTGCGGCGACACCGTCGGAGATGATTGGCCTGTACGAACGAGGCTATCGTTTGCAGAAGTTTTTCCCGGCAGAACTTGCCGGAGGGCACGCCTACCTCAAATCTGTCGGCGGGCCGCTGCCCGACCTTAGCTTTATGCCGACGGGCGGAATCACGACGGCAAATGCACAGCAGTACCTGGCCTTGAAAAACGTTTTATGCATCGGCGGGTCCTGGATTACGCCCTCCGAGTTACAGAAAAAACCCGACTTCGACGCAATCCGCCGGCTGGCGACAGATGCGGCGCAGCTCGGCGTGTGAGAGCATATCGGCACGGTTCCAGGAAAAAAGGGTGTAGCCGACAATGCCGGATCGTTGTTTACTGATTGGTGATATTGGCGGAACCAATGCTCGTTTCGCGTTAGCGAATCCGGACAAACCAGGGTTTCATAGCGTCCTCGAATTGCAATGTGCGGACTTCCCGACGGCCGACGAAGCGATACGCCATTATCTGCGAGAGACAGCGGCGCGTGCGCCCGAAGCCGTGTGCCTCGCCGCGGCGGGTCCCGTCGTCGATGATCACATCCATGTCACGAATAATCACTGGGATATTTCGGCGGCCGAAACGCGTGCCGACTTCGGCATCGAGGCCGTGCGCCTGCTCAACGATTTTGCGGCTATTGCTTACTCGATCCCATTCCTGGCCAACGACGATAGCGTGATTATCGGGCCGCATGATCAGCGCCGGCTGCCGCTGGAGCGTTTCAATGTCGCGATACTCGGACCGGGCACCGGCCTGGGGGTAGCGGGCCTTTACCGTCGCGGCGCCACCCTCGTGCCCATAACAGGCGAGGGCGGCCACATTGGTTTCGCGCCGGAGACGCCGCTGCAGATCGAGATACTCAAGGTCCTGCGCGAGAAATACGAGCGGGTATCGGCAGAGCGTCTAATCGCAGGATCCGGTCTCGAGAATATCTACCAGGCGTTATCGACCATTCGCGGCGAGCGTGACAGGCAGCTCTCGGCTGCCGAGATATTTGCCGAACGCAGTGCCGGCAATGTCGCGGCCGAGGCTGTCGACGTATTCTTCGAATTGCTTGGCCAGGTCGCAGGCGACCTGGCGTTAACTCTTGGCGCCGAAGACGGCGTCTACATTGCGGGCGGCATCGCCAAACGCTACCCGCAGATACTCAAGATCAGTCGTTTTCGAAGTGCCTTCGAGGGCAAGGGGAGACACCGTTCGATAATGGAGCGGATTCCGACGCGACTCATCACGCATGATCAGGCCGGGCTGCTTGGTGCTGCTTATTCCGTACTGGAGCTGCCGTCGTCGTAGGCGCCTGGTGCGCTTCTCGGTGTTGACGTGATACCGACCGCGTGGCGTGGAAACTGATCCGCGTCAACGGTCTCGAGGTAGCCATGCCAGGCCGCATACCCGATGACAGGCACAATGGCGATCAGCCCCACGAATGCCGTGGCGACGCCAATTAACAGCGAGACCACGACGATCATCAGCCAGACGATCATTGCACCTTTGTTGCGCAGTACGGCGTTGACCGACGTCACGATGGCCGTGACGCTGTCCACATCGCGATGCATGATCATCGGCAAAGAAAACGCGCTCGCCGAAAACGTGATCGCCGCGAATACGGCGCCGATCATCGAGCCGAAACCCAGGTAGGTCATCAGTTCGCCGATCGTTGCCTCGCCGTCGGTTGGAAAGAACACGGTCACCATGACGGCAGCGCGCGCCCACACCAGGAAAATGACGAGCAAGGCCAGGGCAAATATCATCTCGTTGCCGAAATGGCGTTTGAAGGCGGCACGTATACTGCGTGTCATCAATGGTTGCTGACCGCGTTCGAGCTGCGCGCTGATCGCATACAGGCCGATACAGGTCAGCGGCGCCAGGAACACGAACCCGCCCAGCATCGCAAACATGATCCACTGGCTACCGCGGAACCACGCCAGCAGGCAAACGATGCCGATCATTAAAGCGACGACGAGGCCATAGGCGAGGCTCTGTTGGGGCGCCTGCATCAGGTCCGAGACACCGAGTTTCATCCAGCGAAAGGGCGCCCACGGCGACAGTATTTTGCAGGGTGCGACAAAAGGCAGTTCGTCGCGGTTACTCCCGGTTTGATCGGCGTCGGTCATCGCTGTTTCCCCAGAGAATGCGTAACGCCCACTGATAATCCGGTATTTTCAAGGGCCTGACAATGCCGGAAAACAAGTTCGTGGCAAAAAAAACGCGTACAGCCGAAGCTGCACGCGTTCTTGTGTAGCGGCGAGCGACATCGGGCCGCCCGCATTCCGCGTCTTTGGCCTAGCGGTCTACGATGCGCAAAACGACGCGACGATTCTGTGCTTTGCCCTCGCGCGTGCCGTTGTCAGCGATCGGTTGCGCCTCGCCGTAGCCTCGTGTCGTCATGCGATCTGTCGCAATGCCGTTTGACGCGAGGTAGTCGCGCACCGTGGTCGCACGGCGAGCCGAGAGACCCTCGTTGTACTCGGCTGCGCCATCGCTATCCGTATGTCCCGCAACCTCGACGGTAATCGTCGGGTTCTTCTTCAAGGTCGCGACAGCGTCATCGAGAACACTGGTAGCGCCCGGAAGCAGCCGGTCGGAGTTGCTCTCGAAGTTCACGCCTGGCAGCCTGATTTCGCCTTTGATCTCGCAACCCTTGATATCGACCTGCACGCCCGGGGCGCTGTCCGGGCATTCGTCGAGTCGATCCACGACACCGTCCTTATCGCCGTCGAGTTCGCATCCATTCGCATCGACCTTCGCGCCTTTTGGCGTATTCGGACATTTGTCCTTGTCATCGCTGACGCCGTCGCCGTCACTGTCTAACGGGCAGCCATCGGCATCGACGGAGACGCCTTTGGGCGTACCCGGGCACTTGTCCATGGAATCTTTGACGCCATCGCCGTCGCTGTCGAGTTCGCAGCCATACGCGTCAACGCGAGTGCCCGGCGGCGTGTTCGGGCAACGGTCCATACCGTCGGCCACGCCATCGCCGTCAGAATCGATGAATTTCGGTGTGGCTGGTCCGAATGGGATCTGAAGGCCCAGGCTGAAAATATTGTCATCCATGTCTTTCAAGGAAGCCTCGTCGATGCGGTGCCGCCATTCGCCACGGAGGGCGACGTTGTTCGATTCAAAAAGGTCCAGCAGGAAACCTGCTCCGAACGAGTACATAACGTCTTCCCGGGTCCTCGCGCTGCCAGCAGGATCAACCTGAAAGAAACCGAGGCCTGCATGCAGATATGGGCTAAAGCGCTCCGCTCTGCGGAACACGCGCTGCACATCAACGCCTATGCCGAATTGATCCTGGTCGGGCGCACCGCCCTCCGAACCGTCAAGTAAGCCAACAGAGAGCATAGCCTCGATATTGACGGCGTCGTTCAAGGCGTAGCCGATGCCGAATTGAGCGCCCTTGATGTCGTCGTCAACCTCACGATCCTCATCATCGTCAATGTAGGAACCCATCACGGAAAAATAGCCCTGTCCCGGCTCTGCATCCGCAAATGCGTTTCCGGCGCTTATAAATGCGATAGCCGTCGCTGCGACAACGCAGGTAAGAATTCTCATAACACTTAGCTCCATAGGTTTAATTCCTGACTTCCCCGTACCTCGCGAGGTGTAGGATTCCAGCAAACGACTGCCGAACAGGCGAGCGCGGACGCGCTAATGTCACTGCCCCCGCACTGTGCGGCGATTCTATCACCTGCACAACGAATATGCGCTACGAACAGGAAATTTCTCGACTCATGCGGGCAAGCCAGAATGTTGGGTCGGCCGGCCCCCGGGCGTTGAAATCGGCCCGCCGGCCCTTTCGGCGATGAGTTGTGCGTTCAACAATGATATAACGACATCCACAAACAAGAAGGAGAGAAAAAATGAGTGTTGCAAAGACATCCGAAATCACGGCCTCATCGTCCAAGAGCTTTGAAGACGCGGTACGAAAAGGTATTCGCAAGATGAGCGAAAGCGTGGACAATATAGAAAGCGCCTGGGTTAAAGAACAAAAAGCGGTCGTAAAAGATGGGGAAGTGGACGCATACCGTGTGACGATGAAAGTCACCTTCATCGTGAAATAATCTGAAGCACTTGCTCAATAATCGAAGCCCGACAATCCGGAGGAGACAAAAATGCCAGGAAAATTTGAAGTGTATAAAGACAAGGCGGGCGGGTTCCGCTTCCGACTCAAGGCTGCCAATGGCCAGAATATCCTTAGCAGTGAAGGCTACAACTCGAAAGCAAGCTGCATGAACGGGGTCGAGTCCGTCAAGAAAAACTCACAGAATCCGGATCGTTTCGTCAAGAAGACGACGCCGTCCGGAAAATTCCGCTTCAATCTAACGGCATCGAATGGTCAGGTCGTTGGTACCAGCCAGAGCTATGCGTCCCAATCTGGATGCAACAACGGCATGAAGAGTGTTGCCCAATGTTCACCGGGCGCAAGCACTGACGATCAGACCTAAGGCCTGAATGAGGGCCTGGCGATGACTTCCGCCCATCCAGGTGCGGAATCGTCGTCAGGCCCTTTTTTGTTGCCCCAGGTAACTAAGCGCGCAGGGCAAATCACAAGGTAAAGCGCCGGCGGTAATGGTTACCACCGGTTCTTTTTTGCGCGTTTGCGGTGGCTCCGTTACGCTGCGATTTGCACTATCTCCAATCAGGCGCCATCTTCATGTCCAAACGCAGTTGGTCGATCGACTCACTCGTCCTTATTTTCTCCTTCATCGTATTTGCACAATTGCTCTCCTACGTTGTGCCGCACGGCAGTTTTGAGCGAGTACCTGTTGCGGACGACCCGAGCCGTTTCGTCGTTGTCGATGGCACCTACGCGACCTTCACAGGCGATGACAGCGTCACGCTTTCCCCCTGGCATTTTCTCATGGCGGTCA